>CAJIBC010000408.1_pt1 | contig 19119 bp, 16 predicted proteins | sample 9199231 | NCBI WGS metagenome assembly CAJIBC01 (sample SAMEA7708282, study PRJEB35096) | sediment metagenome | biome: marine neritic benthic zone biome [ENVO:01000025]; feature: sediment [ENVO:00002007]; material: shallow marine sediment [ENVO:03000034] sea grass bed [ENVO_01000059] ...
GCGGCAACGGCCCTGCTGTATTCATTCCAAAGGAATTTCTTATCGATACCATGATCGATAAAATCCCAGGGCAGCAACTCTTCTTGGGTGCGTACTCGATGTACGTAGAAATCCGCGTTGACTTGAGACGATTTGAAGGTTTGGGGCCAGTTGCCGCTGTTGTCATGGGCCAGGGCCAGCAACTGCCCCACACGGCGGTCTCCCCTCGAAAGCAGGGCTTGGATGTAGGCCCAGCGCGGGACATCGGCATGGACACGAACATTGGATACTTTTTTAAGTCCGCCCTTCACGCTTTTGATCTTGCGTTTGAGCAATCCCACCTCATCCATGGCGCTCCACTGGAAAGGTGTAAAGGGCTTGGGCACAAAGCAGTTGAGGCTCACGGTGATGGTTCCCATGCGTCCTCTGGCCTGGCTGGAGCGTAAAAATCGGTGCTTGATCTGTTTGACCAATGCGATGATGGCCTGGACATCTTCTTCTTCCTCGGTGGGCAGGCCGACCATGAAGTAAAGTTTTAGGTTGGGTATACCTCCGGCTACCAGTTTTTCCGCTGCTGACAAGATATCTTCTTCATCGAAACCCTTGTTGATGACCTGCCGCATGCGGCTGGAGCCGGTCTCCGGTGCGATGGTGGCAGTCTTTAACCGCCCGGATTTAAGAGCCTTAATCAGTTCATCATCCAGGGCATCGGCCCGTAAGGAACTGAACGACAGCTGCAAATCCCGGTTTTGACCTTCGACACAGAGTGCTTTGAGGTCGGGCAGGTCCGATACGGCGGTACCCACCAGCCCGATTTTGCGGGTGGCTTCGGCGCCGGTTTCCATGGCCTGGAGCAGAGATGACAACGACCGGGTTCGCGGGGGACGATACAGGTACCCCGCCGCGCAAAAACGGCATCCATGGGGACAACCGCGGCTGACTTCTATCAGGTAGGCATCTTCAAACCCGGTGTTGGGGGTCACAATGGTACTCTGGGTGGCGGCACTTTCAAAATCGGCCGCGTAGATTCGCTTTATCTTCTCCGGCACCTCTTCAATGGGTGTTAGCGCTCTTAGGGTCCCGTTTTCATTATATTCATCCTGGTAGAAGGACGGTACGTAGACACCGGGAACGTTTTGCGCCAAATCCTTCAGGTGGGTATGGCGACTTTCCGTCGGATCAAAACTTTTAAAAAAGGGGTCAATAAGGTTTTCGGCCTCACCCAGCAGGAAACAATCGAAAAATGGGGCCAATGGCTCAGGATTCAAAAAAACGGCCACTCCCCCTGCTAATATCAGGGGGAGGGAGGCGCCACGATTGGCTTTGCGCAGGGGGAGTGCCGTTTTTTGCAATAGGGTCAACACATGGGGATAGTCGTTTTCAAACGAGATCGAAAATGCCACACAGTCAAAGTCGACGAACCGTCGTCCCGACTCCAGAGAGACCACCGCCCTATCCCCTTCTTCCGGTTCCGGAAGAAACGCCCGCTCGCAAACCACGTGGTCCATGGCATTGAGCAGTCGATAAACGGTCTGAAACCCCAGATTGGCCATGGCCACTTTGTAACGGTTGGGATATACGAGCGCCACACGCACTCGATTATGCCAGCCCTTGCGAATGGTACCGTTCTCCGCATGGAGCCTCGTTCTCCTCAGTTTTTCTGTTGCTGGTGCCATCATCTCTCCAACACAATGGTTACCGTGTGAGTCGATGGCTTATATTAAGTCCATTTGCCGATCCGGGCAAGCTGCCGCAACCTTAAATCAACTCCGACTCTGCAAGTGCCCGGCAAACCGCCTTACGATATGCGTCATACGGCTGCTGCAGCCCGTTCATCGTTAATCCGCCTTGCGGCGTAAGAAAGTGGGCACATCCAGGTCATTATGGTCGATGATCATATCCTTGTACCCTTTGTAAATGGACCCGCTGGACTCGTTTACAGCCTTTTGACGCCCTACCCGTTTGAAGGTCGGTTCGTCCAAGACATCGCCTGCGGCGATATCGGCCGGCGTGATATCACGAACTTTGCCGCCATATGTCGGGTCCGGTAACTTGGCAGCTTGTTTTTCTTCGGTATTTTGTCCGATACCGGTGGCGATGACGGTTACCCGCATTTCATCGCCCATATCGTCATCGAGCACCGCACCCCAGATGATTTCCGCATCATCGCCCACTTCGTTGTAGATCCTTTCAGAGGCTTCGGTCATCTCTTCCATGGTGATGTCACTGCTGCTGGTGATATTCATCAACACACCTCTGGCGCCGTCGATATTGATATCCTCCAGCAAGGGGTGTGAAATGGCACGCTCGGCGGCATCCACAGCCCGATTTTCACCATCTGCCACACCGATACCCATAATGGCCATACCGGCTTTGGACATGGTGGTTTTGACATCGGCAAAGTCAAGGTTAACCAGACCCGGTCGCATGATAAGATCGGTGATGCCTTTTACGGAGTGCAGCAGAATTTCATCCGCCCGCTTGAACATATCCACCATTTTGGCATTTTTGGAGGCCAATCCGCGCAGTCGATCGTTGGGAATGGTGATAACAGTATCAGCCACCTCTTTGAGCTGGCTGATGCCCTCATCAGCCTGCCGGGCACGCTTCTTCCCCTCAAAGGAGAAGGGACGCGTGACCACGGCCACGGTCAGAATACCCAACTCTTTGCAAAAACCGGCGATCACCGGTGCTGCACCGGTACCGGTACCACCGCCGAAACCGGCTGTAATGAACACCATGTGGCTTTCGGCCAACGACGCTTTGATGACATCAGCGCTTTCAAGAGCCGCATCGCGACCCACCTGCGGATTGGCGCCGGCGCCGAGCCCTTCGGTGAGTTGCTCGCCGATCTGAATTTTGACTTCGGCCCTGGAGACATCCATGGCCTGCAGGTCGGTGTTGGCGGCGATGAACTTGACACCCTGCAAATTGCTGCTGATCATGTTGTTGATGGCATTGCCACCAGCGCCGCCGACGCCGATCACTTTAATCTTGGCCGACTTTTCTGCTTCTGCATAGCTAAACATATTACTCCCCCTTTACTATGTTAAAGGTTATCCCTGATAAAATCACTTCGAAACTTTAAATTACTTCTTTAAACCATTTCTTCATTCGCTGGATCAGGCTGTTGAATATGTTCTTGTCCCGTATTCTGAACTTCTTCTCCGGTGTTTGGCGTGCGCCATACAACACCAAACCGACACCGGTGGCATACATCGGATTATTGACAACATCGGTAAGCCCGATGATGTTGCGCGGTTTTCCCAGGCGTGAAGGCAATCCCAATATGACCTCTGCTATTTCGGTAACGCCTTCCAGCAGAGATGTACCGCCGGTGACCACTACTCCGGAAGAGACAAAATGTTCCATCTCGGCCCGAAACAACTCCCGCTTGATCAATGTAAAGATCTCTTCCATACGCGGTTCCAATATCTCTCCGAGGATCTGGCGAGGGAGTTTTCGGGATTCGCGTCCGCCCATTCCCGGTACCTCGATGGTCTCGTTGCCCTGGATTCTGGCGGCAATGCAACTGCCGTATTTCCTCTTGATCTTTTCCGCCTCTGCCAGAGGGGCTCGCAACCCCACGGCAATATCATTGGTGAGGTTGTCCCCGCCCAATGCCAGCACAAAGGTATGTTTGATATTTTGACCGGCAAAGATGGCCAGGTCCGTGGTGCCGCCACCCAAATCCAACAATGCTGTGCCGAGCTGTCTCTCTTCATCGGTGAGGACGGCTTCTCCGGACGCCAAAGACTCCAATACGATATCGCACACATCCAATCCGGCGCGATTTGCACATTTGACGATATTGTGAGCGGAGGTGACGGCACCGGTGACGATGTGAATTTTAGCCTCGAGCCGAACGGCGGCCATGCCTAAAGGATTCTGTATACCGGTTTGGTCGTCTACAATATACTCCTGGGGCAACACATGGATGACTTCTCTATCCATGGGTATGGCCACCGCCCTTGCAGCATCAATCACACGCTCTACGTCCCCGGGGGTAACTTCAGTCCCCTTTATGGCGACTATTCCCCGACTGTTCAACCCGTTTATGTGGCCTCCGGCAATACCGGCATAAACCGATGATATTTCACAACCGGCCATTAATTCTGCTTCTTCCACTGCTTTTTTGATGGAATCTACCGTCGACTCGATATTGACCACCACGCCTTTACGCAGTCCCACGCTGGGATGGGTGCCGATGCCAATGATATTGACTTCGTGCCCGGATACTTCGCCCACCACACAGCAAATTTTAGTGGTACCGATATCCAGTCCAACAATGATATTATCCATACCCTGTGCCATACTCCTCCTTAGAACCCTTTGGTGGCTGCAATTACAACTGCACTACAATCCGGTCCGGGTTGTTCACGTCAATGGCGCGGAACCCTTCCCACTTGTTATTGTATTTTAAATGGGGCAACAGCTTTTTCAGTCTTTGGAACTTGTATTCAAATCGAGAAATCCCCAATTTAATTTTCCGTTCCTGTTTCCAAACGTTCAACGTTATTCCCATCTGGGCGTCCATATGAAGCTTGCGGATCTCAACATATGGTAAAATACTTTCTTTCTTTTGGCTCCTTTGAAGCACTTCAACGACTGTTTGCATCGCCGGCGTCAGGGCATCATCGCCCAGACTGATATCGGCATAAGCGATACCGGTTACAAGGGGCAGGCCCTTGGGATCTTTTTGGCCGTTCTCTTTAAAAATACGGCCTTGGCGGTTGATCAGAAATTTTCTTCCCAAATCCACAACCGCCAGTGGTTTGTGCTCCGAGACAACGATTCTGATGGTCTCCGGAATTTCCCTGGCCACCCTGGCTTTGGATATCCAGGGATGGGCCAGCAACCGTTTTCTCACCACCCTTAAGTTGATCGCCAGAAGGTTGTCGCCGCGTTTGATGCCGGCCTGCTCCAAAATCTCATTTTCGGACAGCCGTGATTGCCCCTGTATCTCGATTGCATGGGTCGAAAAGTAATTGGTTTGGGTTACAGCGGCGTAGCCCACCATAAAAAGTGCACTGGCTGCCAGCATGATCAGTATTAAAGAGATCAGCTTGACACCGGCCACCAGGCGGCCCACCACACGCCGTCGCTTTTGCTCGACGCGCTTTTTATAGCGGTTTTTGCGTGCTGTTTTTTTCTTTCCCAACAATGCGAACCTCCGGTGCCAGATCGATACCGAAACGGTATTTAACCGTCTCCTGGATCTTGGCTGCAAGGGTCAATACGTCTGCGGCGCTGGCGCCGCCACAGTTAACAATATAGTTGGCATGCCGGGGCGACACCCGGGCACCACCAACCTGCGATCCTTTCAATCCGGCTTCATCAATGAGCCGTCCCGCCGGCATATCTTCCGCCGGGTTTTTAAAAAAACAACCTGCGCTGGGCCGCCATGACGGTTGCCGCCGCGATCGGTCCTGCATCCATTGGCGTGCCTGCTGCCGAATCTTTTCCCGATCCGCCCGGACCAAATTCAATTGCGCCGATATCAGCACCGCCGGGGCCGATTGATCTACTTCGCAAGGCAACTGCAAATTGCGATATTGATACCTTATTGCCCCACGCTGAATATTCATTTTTTTTCCTGTAGCTGTCATTACTGCCACCATATCAATGACATCCGCCATCGTACCGTGTGCTGTTCCGGCGTTCATGAATATGGCCCCACCCAAAGTGCCGGGGATCCCCAAGGCAAAATTCATCCCCTGCCAACCCTGTTTCAGGGCCAAGGTACAAATCCGCTTGGTCGGCACGGCCGCGCCTGCGCATACTTTGATGCGGCCGTGTTGTTGATCCCATGTGATGTCTGCCGCAAGAGCCCCCAAATGAATCACGAGTCCGCGAATGCCGCCGTCTCTGACCAACAAGTTGGTCCCGCCGCCGACCAAAATATAGGGTATTTTTTTCTGCTGGGCCCATTTTAATATCGTTTTTAGTTGTGCTTCACTGGCCGGTTGAACGAACGCATCAGCCGGCCCGCCAATTTTAAAAGAGGTGTGTTTGGCCATGGGTTCGTCAAACCGAACTCCCTCGCCATACTGTTGGCGCAACCACACTTTATCTTCAACATTTAACATTAACCTTTTCCAGTAATGCATCTCCTACCTGGTAAACATTGCCCGCCCCCAACGTTAGCACCACATCCTGATCTGTGATAAGATCGGCCAACCGCTCCACGGCCGTGCCGATATCTTCTACGAAATGGACCTCCTTATGGCCATGGGCTTGAATACTTTGGCATAATTTACGGCTCCCCACGCCCGGTAGGGGCTGTTCACTGGCAGCATAAATCGGCAACACAAAGAGAATGTCGGTCTGATAGAAACTTCGGGCAAAATCGTCAAAAAGGGCCTGGGTACGGGTATACCGGTGGGGTTGAAATACCACCACCTTTCGTTTTCCCGGCCAGCCTTGGGACAATGCCGCTAACGTAGTCTTTATCTCTGTGGGATGATGGCCATAATCATCCAATACAATGGTCCCTTTAATCTGCCCTTTAATCTCCAATCGGCGCTGGACGCCTTCGACCTTCTCCAGGGCAGCCTTGATTTCCTTGAACCTGATCCCCAACTCCAAACCAACGGCAATACTGGCCAGAGCATTGGACACATTATGCTCTCCAGGCATATTCAGGGTAATCCTGCCCAACACCTCACCATGGTGGGCAACATTGAATTTGCTGTTCAGGCCTTTGCAAACCACATCCATGGCTTGCAGGTCCGCCTGTGGGCTGGTGCCGTATGTGACAAAGCGCCGCCTGATCTTTGGAATCAAATCCTGGACGGCTTCGTTGTCCAAACAGAGAATGGCCAGGCCGTAGAACGGAATTCGATCAATGAAATTTAAAAAAACCTCCTTGATCTCATCTAGGTCTTTATAAAAATCGAGATGCTCACGATCGATATTGGTCACAACAGCAAGGGCGGGGGAATATTTTAAGAATGAGCCGTCACTCTCATCAGCCTCGGCCACAATATAATCCCCCTGCCCTAAAACGGCGTTGGACCCGATGCCCTTCAATTTACCACCGATCACCACAGTGGGATCCAACCCTCCCGCATCCAGCACCGAGGCCACCAGAGAGGTGGTAGAGGTTTTACCGTGAGCACCGGCAATGGCAATGCTGTATTTTAGGCGCATCAACTCCGCCAACATCTCGGCCCTTGGAATCACCGGCACCGACTGGTGCAAGGCGGCCTCCACTTCAGGATTGGTGTCATCGACGGCTGATGAAACCACCACCACATCGGCATCTTCGATCTGCTCAGCGGCATGCCCCTCATATATGGTGCCACCCAGACTTTCCAGGCGACGGGTAATGTCGGAGCGTATTAAATCGGACCCTGAGACGTGATAGTCCAGGTTCAACAACAGCTCGGCAATACCGCTCATGCCGATACCGCCGATACCAACGAAGTGAATATGATATCTCTTTTGATACATTGGCGCTCTTTATTTCGTTAATAGGTCATAGATGTCATCGACGATGGCACGGGCGGCTTCGGGCCGTCCCAGGGCACGCGCCTTGGCGGCCATCTCTGTCAATAATACCCGGTTGTCTTTAAACCCCTTGATTAATTGAGCAACTGCCGTGCCATTTAATTCTTCTTGTCGAATCATCTCGGCGGCGCCGGAGTCCGCCAGTGCCTGGGCATTTTGGGTTTGATGGTCATCGGCAGCGAATGGAAACGGCACAAAAACCGCGGCCTTGCCCAGGACGGTGATCTCGGCAACGGTTGTGGCCCCGGCCCGGCATATGATGACATCCGCCTTCTTATATTGCCCGGCCATGTCACTGAAGAATGCGCTCACAAGTGCGTTCATACCCAATCGGGTGTATGCCGCCCGGATAATAGCTTCATCTTCGGGGCCGGTCTGGTGAACAAACGCTATTCCATCCATGCCTTTGAACTCATGCAGTGCATCCACCACCGCCTGATTGATGGCATGGGCGCCTTGACTCCCGCCGACAATCAGAACTGTGAAAGTCTTTTTTGAGGCCGGTTCACCCGGATACTTAGCCAAAGAGAGAATTTCATCCCTCACGGGATTACCGCTTACTTTTATTTTGGCGGCATCGAAATAGGACCGGCTCTCTTCGAACGAGAGATAGATGCGATGCGCCAGTCGCCCCAATATCCGATTGGTCACCCCCGGCAATTGATTTTGTTCATGCAGCACCGTCGTCGTACCGCAGAGTGCGGCCGCTGTGGCCACAGGCCCGGCAGAATAGCCGCCGACGCTCAATACCACATCGGCTTGAAAGTCTTTAAGGATACGATATGCGCTCCAAATGGCACCGGGGACCTTCATGGCCGCCCTGAATTGCGCCCACCGTCCGCGGCCTTTGATGCCTTCTATGGAAATGGCCCTTTGGGACCATCCCAATTCCGACAATACTTTTTTTTCCAGGAGACGCCCGGCGTTGACAAACAAGACGGTGTTCTCCGGATGCCTTGATTTAAACGCCTGGGCGATGGCAATTCCCGGAAAGAGATGCCCCCCGGTGCCGCCTCCGGCCACTACCATGCGGTAACCGTATTCAGAGGCAATATTATCCACGCTGCTTTGCATGCCGTGCCCCAATATTCATCAAAATACCAATGCTTGCCATATTCAACAGCAGGGAGGTCCCGCCATAGCTGAGAAAAGGCAAGGTCAACCCCTTGGTGGGCAGCAAGCCCAACGCAACGCCCATGTTGATCGATACCTGGAGCCCAATAGCGGTTGTAATGCCCGCCGCCACCAACATCCCGAAATTGTCCTGGCAACGGCAAGCAATGCTGGTACCTCGCCAAATCACTATGGCGTAAAGCCCCAAAATAAAAAGTACGCCCCAAAAGCCCAACTCTTCACCAATCACCGCGAAGATAAAATCCGTGTGCGGTTCCGGAAGATAAAAAAGCTTCTGGTACCCTTTGCCGATACCGGCTCCCCACAATCCTCCCGTCCCAAATGCCATCAGAGAATGGATGATTTGATAGCCCTCAGCGGCAGGGTATTCCCAAGGATCAAGAAAACTAATCAACCGTTTGATGCGGTATGTGGCGTTGATCATAAGAAAATAAGCCAACGGCAACATTAATATGAGCGCAGACAATAAATGCCGAACAGGTACGCCGGCTACGAACATCATGATCCACACCAAAGTTCCGAAAATCACAACCGATCCAAAATCGGGCTGAAACAATAAAGGGATGGAAAAGATAACCAGTAACAGCACATGTGGCATGAAACCAATACTGAAACATTGCAGCGCATCCTGCTTCTTGCTCAAAGAGTAGGCCATAAAAACAATCAGCGCCAGACGGGCTACCTCCACCGGCTGAAAGGTCACAGGCCCAATCTGCAGCCATCTCAGGGATCCGCCGGCGGACAAACCCAGACCGGAAACCTGGACTGCGACCAGAAGCCCTATGGCAGTAAACACAATAGGATATGTCAAAGCGCGATAAATTCGAAAAGGAGTGTGGCTGAAGAGCACCAAGGCGATGATTCCCAAAAGAGAGAATACCGCCTGTTTCTTTAAAAAATAAAAGTCGGAGCCGTATTTTTTCAGGGCCAAAGCCGAACTGGCGCTATAGACCATCACGATGCCGATGCCCACAAGGAACAGGACAGCAAACAACAGTTTCACATCGTATGTAAGGGTCGATGCGATGGTATTGGGACCCTTGGTCACGTTAACGCCCCCACTATTCGGCGAAATTGATCTCCGCGTTCCGCGTAACTGCCAAACATATCAAAGCTGGCGCACGCCGGTGACAACAACACCGTCTCACCGGCCCGCGCTGTATCATAAGCCAACTGAACGGCCTGGGCCATATCGACGGCTTTTACGGAACCGTGCAGGGGGGCCCCGCCCAGGGCCTTAAGAATTTCATCGCCGGCTTCGCCGATGACCACCAGTTTTTTAACATGTCGATGCACATGCTGGTGCAGCGAACTAAAATCATATCCTTTGTTGCGCCCGCCCATGATGAGCACCACCGGACGACTGAAGCACTCCAGGGCACGCATCACCGCATCCACGTTGGTCGCCTTGGAGTCATTGATAAAGGTCACGTCATTGATGGTGCCCACCGGCTCAAGACGATGGGGCATGGATTGGAAGGCATCAAGCGCTTTTTGTATGCCTTCTATGGTGGCCCCTGCAGCCAAGGCCGCCAAACTTGCAGCCGCAATATTTTCACGATTATGCGGGCCGATCAGAGGCGTCTGTTCTAGATCGATGCACCCCTTCCCCATTTCAGGTACACAAATAACCACTTGCTTGGGGGTGATGATGGCGCCTTGACCGGGATCTTGCTTTCCAGGCGGTTCTGCGTAAAAATTCAGGACAGTGCTCTTTATTTCCTTGCATTGCGCCATCACCAACCCATCGTTGCCGTTGCAAACGGCAAAATCCGAACACTCCTGGTTTTCAAACAAACGGTGCTTGGATGCTGCGTATGCTGTCAGATCGGGATAGCGGTCCAGGTGGTCCGGCGAGATATTGAGCATTACCGCCACATGGGGCCGAAAGGTATCGATGGTGTCGAGTTGAAAACTACTGATTTCCGCCACAATAACATCCAAATCTGCGTTGCGATCCGCAATTTCGATTAACGGATTGCCAATATTGCCTCCCACGAAAACCTTCAGACCGGACGTCGCCAGCATGTTCCCCAAAAGCTCGGTGGTGGTGGTCTTGCCGTTGGTGCCCGACACAGCCACGATGGGCGTATCAATAAATCGCGCGGCCAGTTCAACCTCGCCGATGACTTGAATACCGTTGGCCCTGGCCTCTTCCAAAGGGGTGATGGTATGCGGGACCCCGGGGCTGATCACAATTAAATCGGCCTTTTGGAAGGTCGTTGGGTGATGGCGGCCCAACTCCAATGCTACACCCAAATGCCGGGCCTCGACGGCAAAGGCACCTAAAATCTCCTCGGTGGCTTTATCCGTTAAGGTAACACGGGCACCTTTTGCTTTTAGAAAGCGCGCCACGGCCATTCCAGAACGGGCCAGCCCGACAACCACGATATGTTTACCATCTACATCCATACTCCCCTACCGAAGTTTAAGCGTGCTCATCGATACCAATGCCAAAGCGATGGCAATGATCCAGAACCGTACTATAACTTTCGGTTCGGGCCATCCTTTCAATTCAAAATGGTGGTGTAGCGGCGCCATTCGAAATATGCGTTTGCCTTTGGTCATCTTGAAGAAACCCACCTGAAAGATAACCGACAAGGCTTCCATGACGAACAGGCCGCCGACCAGGGCCAGGAGTATTTCCTGTTTGGTAATGACGGCCACTGTTCCCAAACTGCCCCCCAGGGAAAGCGATCCCACATCGCCCATAAATACCTGGGCCGGGTAGGCATTAAACCAAAGGAAACCCAAGCCTGCACCCGCCAATGCACCGCAAAAAACAGCGATCTCTCCACTGCGCGAGACATAGTTGATCTGCAAATACTCTGCGATCTTAACGTGGCCGGATACATATGCAAATATCATATAGGTAACCGCTGCAATGATCACCGGCCCTATGGCTAACCCGTCCAGACCGTCGGTCAGGTTCACCGCATTAGATGCCCCCACGATGACAAAGGCTGCGAACAACACATACCACCAGCCCAAATCCGGAGCCATTTGTTTAAAAAACGGAACTGTCACCTGGGTTGTGAAATCGGGGCTTAAGATCACCAGATATCCGGTTAGCAACGCCAGCAATGTTTGAAGTATCAATTTTCCTTTACCGGTTAGCCCTTTGCTTCGTTTTTTAACCTGCATCAGGTAATCATCAGCGAATCCGATACCGCCAAAACCGATCAACACCAGCAGGACAATCCAGACAAAAAGATTGGACAAATCAGCCCAAAGTAAGGTTGACAGGGCAACAGCGAAGATAATCAACGCACCGCCCATGGTCGGCGTGCCGGCTTTCTGATGATGGGTCTGGGGCCCATCTTCGCGGATATACTGCCCGACTTGCATATACTGCAGCTTTCGAATCACCCAAGGTCCGAATATAAAACAAATTAAAAAAGCAGTTAAACTGGCATAGATCGTTCGAAACGTAATATACCGAAATACGTTGAAGGCAGATATCGATGTGTGCAGCGGATAGAGAAAGTGGTAGATCATTTTTAGGTCTCGCTTTAACAGCCTTTGAATTCTATGCTTCTGTACCACACGGCTTTATGCCGCTGTGAGCAATGGACCTGGGTCACCTTGGAAAAACTGTTTGCTGTAATGTACCGGTTGACCATTGTCTTGTAAAAACGGAAAATCGAGCCTACAAGCATCGAGCAATCGCTGATGGATGTAGTGTTGACGGTCTTGCCTCCTGGCAAGCGTTAGGTAGTAATTGCGGCCGTTAATCCGCTTATAGACCACCCATGCGTCTAAACATCCTGGGCGATCAGCATCGCCAGAATATACCGGTCGACCTCCCTGGCCATGGTGATCTTCCAGACACCGGACCTCCTTGATTAATTCGTCAGCAGTGGTCTGACCGTTGAGCTTCATTTTCAGCAGCTGGGCTAAAATCACTGTGCTCATGCGTCTCAGGGCCGTGCGCCGGACACCGAGCACATGTAGTGCAAAGTCTTCCAGCTCTTTGCGCGAAAAAGAAATACTGTTCATGGCATCGGACTCCTTGTTACCATTGCACTATTTGTCAGCAGCAGCATTGCCCCAGTCGGAAATGGTTCGCACCAACGTCTCCATCTTCATCCCCCTGGAGCCTTTGACCAGCACCCAATCCTCCGGTCCAAGCTGCCTCAACAAATCCGCTACGATCTCTTTTTTTCCGGCCGCCAGCAGTTGACCCTCCGGCATGCCGCTTTGCCGGGCACCCGAGATCAGTTCTGACGCGTGATCGCCGTACGCATATAACTTGGCAATACCAACCTTTCCGGCGGCAGCACCGACTTGACGGTGCAGTTGACCGGCCTGGTCTCCCAGCTCGAGCATGTCGCCCAACACCACATAGCAGCGATCGGTCTTGGGCAACGCCGATAACATTTGAAACGCTGCCGCCATGGAGGCGGGATTGGCATTATAGGTATCGTCGATAATCTTCACACCCATGGCCGTTTCGATCACTTGCAGGCGCCCGCTTTCCGGTGTGAAGGATTCCAATCCCTGCTGAATTCGCTGGGCGCCCACACCTGACAGATGACAGGCGGCGGCCGCTGCAAGCGCATTGGATACCATAAAGCGGCCCGAGGTTCTCAGCTGCACCGGGACACGGGCGTCTGGCAAAATTAAAGTAAAAGCAATTCCGTCAACCGATTCAACAATCGATTCGGCGCTGATATCCGCTTGGGGAGAGATACCGAAAAAAACCGCCTGGCAAGACGCCTGGGCTGCCAGGGCCGAAACATAATCATCATCTTTGTTCAAAATGACATAGCCCTTTGGATCAATATGGGGCAGCAGCTCGCCCTTAGCTCTGGCCACCCCGTCCAGGCTGCCTAAAAACTCAAGATGGGCAGGCCCGACATTGGTGATCATGCCCATGGTGGGCTTGCAGATGGCGCCCAGCCGATCCATCTCTTGGAAATGGTTGATTCCCAATTCCAGAACCGCGGCCTGATGGGTTCGATCCAATTTAAACAGGGTCAAGGGCAATCCGATTTCATTATTCAAATTACCTTCAGTGACCAAGGTCTTGTATTGCTGGGTCATCACTGCGGCCGTCATTTGGCGTGTGGTTGTTTTTCCACTGGAGCCGGTAATGGCCAACACAGGAATATCCAATTTCTGTCTGGCAAATGCGGCCAAAGCACCCAATGCCCGGGTGGTATCCGCCACGGTCACACACGCCACACCCTTGGCTTTCCATTGGCCGTGATTCATGGGTCTGCGGGTCTGTGCTTCTATCACGATCCCCCTGACCCCATGATCGACAACCTGAGAAATAAACCCATGGCCATCGTGGTGAGTACCTCGGATGGCCACAAATAGCGCTTCAGGATCAATGCTTCGCGAATCAATCCCTACGCTTTGAAAGCATTGATCAATGCCGCCATATAAATAGCGCCCTCCGGTGGCGGTTAATATGTCTTTTACAGACCAATTCATCGCAAACCCGCCAAGGCTGCTTGTGCTTCCAAACGGTCGTCAAAAGGCCGTTTCCGGGTTCCGACCACCTGGTATGGTTCATGCCCTTTTCCGGCAATCAATATGGTGTCACCCGGCCGCGATACAGACAGGGCCACGCCGATGGCTTGGCGCCGATCGACAATCGCAACACATCCTTTGCCTTTGAACCCCTGCTGCAGATCCTCCAGCGTATATTGTAAATTGCACTCGCCATGAACACCGTCCACGATCTCATCGATTATCTTTTCGGGCGACTCTGTGCGCGGGTTATCCGATGTGACCACCATTAAATCGCTGAGTCGTCCTACGATGGCGCCCATCTTGGGCCGCTTGGCCCGGTCGCGATCCCCGCCACAGCCAAAAACGCAGATAATGCGATCGGCAGTGAGCGACCTTAACGCCAGCAACGAATTTTCCAGGGCATCCGGTGTATGGGCGTAGTCGACATAGACAAATCGTCGGTGTGCGTTGGGAATCCGCTCCAATCGGCCCGAAACATCCTCAAGGGACTGGACACCGGCAATAATGGTGTCCGGGGGAATCTCCAGCGCGAAGCCGACGCCGACGGCATTCAAGATATTCTCCAGGTTATGGCGCCCCACCAACCGCGAGAAAATCGGCAGTTCGCCGTGGGGGGTGCTAATGCGGGCCTGAATACCGTTAAGGTCAAACTTAGCCGCCAGTGTATTCAGGTCATTGCCCATACCTTCACCGCAGGAGAGAAACGGCAGAGCAATCTCCTGGGCCAATGCGCGCCCTTTGGGAACGGCGACATTCAGCACGGCGCGGTGCCGGGTCCTGCCCGTCGATGCCGGCAGCAACTCTATGAACAACTTGCGTTTGCATGCCCAGTAGTGTTCCATACTTTTATGATAATCGAGATGGTCCTGGGTAAAATTGGTAAACACCGCCAGATCAAACTGGCACTGATGAACCCGGTACAGGTCCAGAGCATGGGATGAAACCTCCATCACCACATGGGTCACCCCGGCACCGCGCATATCAAACAAAATGCGTTGGAGGTCGAGAGATTCTGGAGTGGTGACGGGATTATCGAAAACCTTTCCCCCATAACGGCAGTTGATAGTACCGATAACACCGACTGAAAAGCCGGCCGCTTGCAGTATGCTTTCAATCAAGTAAGAGGTGGTGGTTTTACCATTGGTTCCGGTAATACCGATGACCAGCATCTCACCGGATGGATGGCCGTAAAAGGCCGCCGACAATTGGGCGAGCGCTTTGCGGGAGTTTTCAACGATCACCGTGGCCACATCAACATTGGCCGGCTTTTCACACACAATGGCGCAGGCGCCTTGTGCGATTGCCTGATCGATATAGTCATGCCCATCTGCGGCAAACCCCTTGATGGCGACAAACACGTCCCCCGGTGTGACCTCCTGAGCCCGACAGGTGATGGTATTGATCTCCGGATTGCAAGTACGTGGGGAGTCGGATCCGTCACAACCGATCGTCATCCGGCCAGCACTGCTTATCAATTCATCCAGTTTCATCCGGAAACCTTCACCTCTCTTGCGACCTGGAGCCTCTGCATGCCGTTGTTGGGCACAATGTTCAGATAGCCCAAAGACTCTTTAATGATTTTTTTGAAAGCCGGTGCCGCAACAACGCCGCCATAATGTGAGCCCTGGGGTTCGTCCACGATCACCAACACGGCCAATGCGGGTTGCTGCGCTGGTGCGAACCCAACAAAAGAGCTGACATATTGGTCGGACGCATATCTACCGTTCTCATCGATTTTTTGTGCCGTACCGGTTTTGCCACACACATCATACCCGTCCAACTCCGCATTGATGCCCGTGCCGCCCGGCGTGATCACGGTGCGCATAATGCGCCTGACCGTACGTGCTGTTTTTGCCGAGACCACCTGTCCCGCAGCCTTGGGTTCAACGTTCCGTATCAACCTTCCGTTAGGATCGGTAATGGCCTGAACGATATGGGGCTGCATCAGCAATCCATCATTGGCCAACGCGGCCACAGCCGTGATCAGCTGCAAACCGGTGACCGAAACACCTTGCCCGAACGCGATGGCACCGGCATCCACAGTTGTCCATCGCTTGTAGTGGGACAAAGACCCAGTGGATTCTCCGGGTGAATCGATTTGGGTACGCCGACCGAAACCAAACTTCTGAAGGCTGCCAAAAAGGGCACGGTTTCCCATCTTCTCAACCAATTTGACCGCCCCGATATTGCTCGAATACTTAACGATCTGCTGCAAAGAGAGCCACCCGTATGATTTGGTGTCGTGAACCGTATGACGGCCGATGAGATAGGCGCCGTTCTCACAATAAAATATGGTGCCGGAATCCATCGTACCAGTTTCCAGGGCAGCCGCCACGCTGAATATTTTCATAGTGGAGCCCGGCTCAAAAGGATCCGTAATGGATCGGTTGCGCCATGCCGAGCGGTTATATTTTCGGTACGTATTGAGATTGAAAACAGGATCATGGGCAATGGCCAGCAGGGCCCCGGTTTTTGGATTCATGACCATGGCCAGACCGGATTTGGCCTTATACTTCGCCACGGCCTCGGAAAGGGCTTGTTCAGCGATATATTGGATATGGCGATCCAGGGTCAGCACCAGATTATTGCCGGCTTGCTGAAGTCCGGACAACTGATCCGCATCGAAGCCTCTTCCCAGAGCGTCCTTCAAAATGGTCACCTTATGCTCACCCCCATTGAGCTGGCGATCATAATAAAATTCCAGTCCCTCCAAGCCATGGCCGTCTATCCCGGTAAAGCCCAGTACTTGGGCCGCCAACGTCGAATTGGGGTAAAACCGGTCGTGCTCCGGCAAAAAGTCCACGCCTTGGAGTTTTAAAGCTTTAACAGCGTCGGCCTCTTTGGGAGATGCCTGCCTTTTCAGCCATACGAAATGCTTCCCGCTGGCCAGTTTGCGCTGGACCAGGCTGCGTTTCAATCCCAAAGTTTTGGCCAACAGTGATGCCGCCTTGGTTTTGTTTTTAATACTGCCGGGGTACGCCGCTATGGAAGGGGTTTCAATACTGACGGCCATGGCTTGATGGCGGGCATCATAGATCGTGCCGCGCTTGCCATGTATGGTCAGCTCCTCTTTGACTTGCCCCTCGGCTTGGTCTTGGAGCCATTGACCACGGTAGATCTGCCAATAGCCTGCACGTACACCAATGGCGGCCAGCCAGAGCATGAAAAAACCGCCTACAACGGCTGCTCTACGGGCGCGGCGTTTTCTAGCATCCATGGTTAGGGCACCATAATGGTTTTTGAAGGTTCCGGCATATCCAATCCCAATTTCTTGCGCGCGATATAGGATATCCGCTCCGGCGCTTTTAAGCGCGCCAATTCAATCTTCAGACTGTTGCGCATTGTCTTGAGTTCTACTTCCTTGCGGCGTTCTGCCGAGATGGCCATCCCAACTTGCACGCATTGAACGCGGCACCAGGTGTAAAAAAATAACTCCCCGATAAAAAGCACCAGAATCATGGCCCAGATCCAGGTTATCTTCTTCCCGGGACGTTTTTTAGCATTGGGTTTATTGGCCATAATTTTCTCATCCGGCGATATGCCGGCGATATGTAAGATAAACACAATGCCAAAAGACAATCAGTCTCACAGCTTCTCAATGGCCCGCAGACGTGTGCTCCGCGCCATGGGATTGTGTTTTATTTCCTCAACAGTGGGCCTGAGAACCTTGCGGGTCAACAAACGCGCCCGGGGCTGTTTGCCGCAGCCACATACCGGCATATCCGGTGGACAATCACAACCCGCAGCGGATGCTTTGAAGTTGTGCTTAACCATTCGATCTTCAAGGGAGTGAAATGACAAAATACAAAGTCTTCCCTTTGGAGATAATAGATCCAGAGCCGACTCTAAGAACTGCGCCAGTCGATCAAGTTCCTGATTTACGGCGATACGCAACGCTTGAAACACACGCGTTGCCGGATGTATTTTCTGCTTGGCCGCCGCCTTGGCGGGAATAGCTGCAGACACCAGTTCAGCCAATTGCCGGGATGTCTGTATATCACCTTGGCCACGCGCATCGATGACAGCGCGGGCGAACCGTTTGGACCAACGCTCTTCGCCATATTGCTTAAAGATACGAAACAGCTCCTTTTCTTCAAGCCGGTTCACCAAATCGGCTGCAATTGTCGGGTTTCGTGTATCCATGCGCATGTCCAGCGGTTCATCCTTGGTAAAACTGAATCCCCGGCCGCTGGCTTCCAACTGGTGTTGGGATAGGCCAAGATCCAGCAGAATACCGTCCACGGCCGTTATCTCAAGTTGGTCCAAATAATCGGGAAGATGGCTAAAATTTCCATGAAAGAGTTGAGTGTTGTCTGAATAGGGTTCCAGGACCCGCCGGGCGTTGGCAACGGCATCAGCATCTTGATCGATCCCCACCAATCGTCCATCGGGCATCATCTGTTGGCAAATAGCGCGGGCATGACCGCCCCCCCCCAATGTGCCGTCAACATAGGTTCCCCCCGGCCGGCAGGCTAAACACGCGACGGCTTCATGCAACATGGCGCTCACGTGCCGAAACGTCATGAGATCAAAGCCCTAATCTGGAGATCTCGTTGCGCACCTCCTCTTTCGACATGTCGACTTCCATGGTATCATTTTCCTGATCCCAATTCTCTTTCGACCAAACCTCAAAATGATCCAACACGCCGACTAAAACGATCTCTTTAACCAACTGTGCATATTTGCGAAGGGAAGGCGGAATCAGCACCCGGCTCTGCTTGTCACATTGGCATTCGAAAGCGTTGCCCACAAACACCCGTCGGAACCGGCGCATGTAATCGCTCTTCTCGGCCAAATCCAATATACGATCTTCAATTTTTTGCCACTCACTCACGGTATATGCAAAAAGGCTCTTGTCCATACGGGTGAGCATGATAGCATCATTACCCCCGGCACGGATCACATCGCGAAACCGGGATGGAATGATAATGCGCCCTTTTGCATCAAGGTTATGAGTAGAGCTTCCTCGGAACATAAATCACCATAATTATCCACTTTGAACCACATTAA
>CAJIBC010000464.1_pt1 | contig 18672 bp, 15 predicted proteins | sample 9199231 | NCBI WGS metagenome assembly CAJIBC01 (sample SAMEA7708282, study PRJEB35096) | sediment metagenome | biome: marine neritic benthic zone biome [ENVO:01000025]; feature: sediment [ENVO:00002007]; material: shallow marine sediment [ENVO:03000034] sea grass bed [ENVO_01000059] ...
CACGCATGAATTCCTTTACGAGTCGGGCATTGGCCATGGTTTCAGCAGTGGTATAGCTCTTTGAGATGATGACCCAAAGGGTGGACGGTGCATCTATTGTATCGGCCACAGCGCCAAAATTATGGATATCCACGTTGGCAAGATAATGGAGTTGAATTTTTTTATCGGCATACGCCGCCAGGGCCGTGGAGACGAATTCGGTGCCTAAATAGGAACCGCCGATACCGACCACGACCACATGGCGAAATGGCCGACCGGTGGTCCCTAGGATATCACCGTTGTGAATGTCACTGCTAAATTGCCTGATCTCACCACATACCCGGCGAATATCGGCAAGCACATCGTGATTGTCCACCATGATGGGGTGGTCTGCAAAATTTCGGGTTGCGGTGTGCAGTACGGCCCGTTTTTCGGTGACATTGATCTTGACCCCATTGCACATCTGCTCAAAACGTTGGTGCAAGTCGAGACTGGTGGCGACCTCTTCCAACAGGCCGCTGGTCTCGTCCGTCAGGCGTTGCCGTGACCAGTCAAAATACAGGCCTGCGCCTTTTTCCGAAAAAGATGCCAGTCGTTGGTCATCTTCAAGCAGATGTTTTAAATGCATGGCGGGCAAGTTCATGGCCTGTGCATGCTGCAACAGGTCCTGGTGTTGAGGGAGTTGGTCTAATCGCTTTTGCTGCATGGCTTCTGTCCTAATAGGTTAAGGTCACGGATGACGTAAGCTGGTGGTGAATGTCTTCGGCAACGCCTGACGTAATTTTGGCTATGGCGGCGCCCATTGCATCCGCAAAAGCCTCCGGAGTCTTGGCTTTACATGTTGCGGCGGAATGGTATCGTTTTTGAAGCATAATCTTTTGGGTTGGGTCTGAATTCATGTTGTTGATGAGGGAGATATGGATGGTGGCCACTGCGAGCCAATTGGACGATTCATCCTTTTCGATAAACTCTTCTACCCACCCATGCAGGCTGTGGGTTGAAAGTAAAGATGTATCCGGCGTCAGAACCGCTTTAAACCCGTTCGATTTTCTCAAGTCACGTACAAAGAAATAGGGTAGTAGTTCACCCGGTGCGGCAATCCATTGGTGATAGGCATATGAGTTGCGGTGAGCGCCTTTGCCGGCATAAATGATGCGTTGGGTATGAAAGGGCGGACTGACGCTGAAACGCTCTACGCGAAGGGTTAGGGGCAGTTGCCGGGGCATGTGGATTGCAGGAGGTTCATAGCTCAAGGTGTAGTAATAGGTCGTTTTGGGCTGTTTGGATTGAGCCATGCAGGCCGATAGCATCAACACGGCGAGCACTAACAAGATATGGCCATTGAAAACTGATAGTTGTTTATTGCGTCGTTCGCCAAAAAAGATATTCATTGTGGTTGATCCCTTGAAGTTTATATGGGCAAATCCCATCATACAATCAGGGCTTGTCAACAGCCGGTGCGCTGAAGATCACTTGAGACGGCTGATTGGCCAGTTGGTTCAATAAACGGTTCATTGTATCGGCGGCCCGGTCGATGCCATTGAGGGTCACCGACACCTGGCGTTGAATCGTATCTACCTGACGATCAGTGTTCTCCAGCAGGGCCGTTGCCGTCTCCATGGCCTGTTTGACTTGCATGGCCGATGCTTTCAGGTCGGCGGTGATCTCTTGCACATTACCGCCGCTGGTGCTGATCACACGATCCAGACGTCCGACGGTTTGGCGAACATCACTGATACCGCCATCGGCATTGATAGCCATTTTACCTAAATTATTGGATGTTTGTTCCATAGACAGGAGCAGTTGGTCCATTTTGTCACTGCTGACTAATTTCTGCATCTCCTTGATGGTGGTTCTAAATTCGTTTACCATGTCAGCCAGTTTGGCGTCATCAATGGTTTGATTGATTTTTTTTAGAGCTGCTGTGAGCTGGTTTGAGATGGTGTTCGCATCCAAGGCGCGGAACAAATTGAAGATGTCTTCGATTCCCTGAAAAATTTTCGAAATTTCCGAAGGCCTTGTACTGATAACCGGATACTCGGGTTTAAAGTCCAGCGAAGGATAGTCTCTGTCATTCGCTTCTTTTTGCTCCAGTTCGATAAACATCAAACCGGTGATGCCGACCGATTTGAGTTGGGCCACAAGATTTTGACCATCGTCTTTGGGTTTGATGTCTGATTCGATTTTTAATACCACTTCGATCATTTCTCCATCAGGGGCGACACCAATGGTATGCACCCGGCCAATGTGAACGCCCCGATATTTCACGGGTGAATCCACATCCAACCCTTGGACCGATTCGTCATAATAGGCCACAAAAAGCCGCCCTTTTTCCAAGTAGTTGGACATGCCCAGCCAGATGATACCGAGAATGACAACCGTTATGCCGCAAATTAGAAAAAGACCAACACTGAACTTTGTTTTTAGGGACGCCATAGTAGCCTCTTGGTCAAGCTGGCCTGCCGGTTAAAAAACTGCTTTACAGTGGGGTTGGGGCTCTTCGCTTTTAACTCTTTGGGGTCGCCTTGGGCCACAATGCCTTGGGCAGATTTATCCAGCATAATGATGCGATGCGCAACCTTAAATATGATATTGAGGGAGTGGGTAATGATCACCATCGTGGTTCCCAAGCTGTGGTTGATTCTTAAAATGAGCTCTTCAATTTCCGCCGAGATAACGGGATCAAGTCCGGCCGTGGGCTCATCCAGGAAAAGAATTTCCGGATTAAGGGCCAATGCGCGTGCAAGCGCGGCGCGCTTGATCATGCCCCCGCTCAGTTCGGACGGTAAATGATCTTCATACCCACCAAGGTCGACGCTGCAAAGTTTCATGTGTACCAAGTCGTCGATGGCGTCAGGTTCCAGGTCAGTATACTCTCTAATGGGCAAAGCCACGTTTTCGGCAATGGTCATCGATCCGAAAAGAGCGCCACCCTGAAACAGGATTCCAATTTTCCGCAAGGCTTCATCAAAAGAACTCACTTCATGATTGGAGATCACTTTATCGTCGATGGTGATCTCGCCTTGGGCAGGTGGATTCAGACCGACCAAATGTCTTAGCAAAGTGGTCTTCCCGCATCCGCTGCCGCCGATGATGGCCAGAATTTCGCTGGAATAGACATCCATATGGAGATCTTTAAGAATGACGGCGTCACCATATTTGGCCACCAGGTCCCGAACCTTAATAAGGGGTATTTTGGGATCTGCCATATTACCAGTAGCTGCGCATGACCGCAAATATCGAGTCAAAAAGAATGATTAAAAAAATGCCGGAAACCACCGCGGATGTTGCAGCGTTTCCCACCTCTGAAGCACCGCCGCGCACCTGGAAGCCCCTTAAGCACCCGATCCAGGCGATAAGGGCGGCAAACACAACGCTTTTCATCAAGCCCCAGCTGAACTCAAATATGTCCAGGGCCTTGATGGTTTGACTGATGTAGGTACTGATGGTCAGATCGAGTAGGGTGACGCTGATGATCAATCCCCCCAAGATGGCGAACAGGTCGGCAAAAAGGGTCAGCACCGGCACTACGATGACAGCCGCCACGATGCGTGGCACCACGAGAAAGAGAGCAGGGGAAATCCCCATGGTGAAAAGGGCATCCACTTCATCGGAAATGCGCATGGTGCCGATTTCGGCTGCAAATGCCGATCCTGACCTCCCCGCAACGACGATGGCTGTCATAATGGGTCCTAATTCGGATACCATGGACAAGGCCACCAGGGACGCAACATAGATGCTGGCGCCAAATTGGGCCAACTGAATACTGGAGACAAACGCCATGATAAGTCCCAGCAGAAAACTGATCATCCCCACAATCGGTACTGCATCCACCCCGGTTTTTTGTATGAGCAGCAGCGTATCGTTAATCCGTAATTTTTGAGGATGCCGGATGACATGGAGCATACAAAGGGCTGCGGAACCTAAAAAGGATACCAGAAATCGCATGTGGTAAAGTTGGTGAATAAAGCCGGCTCCCAATCGGACAATGGGGTTGTCTTTTGGTCTGAGTTCCATTTTACGGCAGGCGTTGGGTTCGTCAAAGTTAAACAGCGCCAACACCTCGCCGGCCTTAGGGGGCGGTTGGATCAGGTTGAAAGGAATTTTACGGGCATCCAGAAAATTGCGAATTTCGGATAATACCAAGACGCCGAAGTCATCGAAATAGGATATTCGGTTGAGATCCACAGTAACTTTTATGGGGGCTCGCGCTATGAGTTCCGTTTTGAGGGCTTTAATCAATGCGGCGGCAAGGCGATGGTCAATGCGCCCGACCAACTGAATTCCAATGGCCCCGTCCGTGGAGGTTACCAGGTTGTAAGATGCCGACAAATCCAGTGGTGCATGGGGCATGAACGAACCTTTCGAATCTCTGAGTTTCAGGGCCCACAGCCCTATTCCGGGTACAGCGCCGGGCAGTCGAAGGGGCTTATTTATCCTCCCTGTGATCCAAATATAGGGCCAAGGGCTCCAAGGCAGAGTGGGAGTGAGTGGTGGATATACCCCGCGCCAATTTGGTTTGAATACGGTCCAGCAATTCGCACGAATTTATGCAATCAGGGAAAAGGGGGCGTTGGAAACAAGTTTTGCACGGACTTTTTTTCAAGTAACCGATGTCGAAATCGAATCGTCTGTTTATAGGATTGTTGCGTTTGTATATCTTCATCATGCAAGCTGAATCTTTCACTCTAATTGGGTTTAATTTGAGTCGTTTTTACAGATCATCTCATAAGTAACAAAAAGAGACCGTTCAGACAAGATACCAATGCGGGTAAAAGCATAAGAATATACAAATCCAGATTGTTATGCTAAGGGATAAGGGCATATATGGAATGGTCAAAATCCCGGAGAGAGAGAAGAGGGCATGTCAAAAATGCGAATTGGCATCGGATATGATGTTCATTGTCTCATCGAAGGAAGACCCCTGATTTTGGGTGGTGTTACGATTCCTTTTGAAAAGGGCCTATTGGGTCACTCTGATGCCGATGTATTAACACATGCCGTCTGTGATGCCGTGCTGGGGGCCTTGGGCTTGGGAGATTTAGGAGAGCACTTTCCTGACAAGCTGCCTGACTTTAAAAATATCAATAGTCTATTATTACTGGATAAATGCTGTGAAATGATGCGCCAGAAAAGCTGTGCAGTGGTCAATCTGGATGCCGTTGTTTTGGCACAGGCCCCTAAAATCAGCCCTTACAAGGCGGAGATGGAAAACCGATTGGCCAAATCGCTCCACGTTCCTGCTGACTGTGTCAATGTAAAAGCAACAACAACCGAAGGTCTTGGCTTTGTTGGAAGAGGAGAGGGGATGGCGGCCAAATGTGTGGTGCTGGTTGATAGCGTTTAATCGCCATCTATAAAGATGCTGATAATCAGGCGTGCGGCGGAGTATCTCTATCAACGGTATTCAAGGGTCCAAGCCTGTTTTGGCCTATTTTTCATACAACCATAGGGCGATATTGAGGTTTACAAACAGGGCAACAAGCCATAATTTTTGAAAGCGATGGGCACGGAGCGCATCGCTTTTTTTATAAAGATACGGACCTATAGCCCTTAATAGGGATTTAGCGATAGAGCTGGCCAGAAGAGATAACGGATTTTCGCTTGAGGAACATAGCAGGTTGATTATGGAAAGATTCAAACTGGTTTCAGAGTATACGCCAACAGGTGATCAGCCCAAAGCCATCGAAAAACTGCGGCTTGGCTTGTCCAAAAACATAAAGGATCAGGTGCTACTGGGGGTTACCGGATCTGGGAAAACATTTACCATGGCCAACTTGGTCGCCGGCGTCAATCGTCCGACACTGGTCCTGGCACCTAATAAAACCCTCGCAGCCCAGCTTTACCATGAATTTAAGCAACTGTTTCCGAATAATGCTGTAGAATACTTCGTCAGCTATTACGACTATTACCAACCCGAAGCCTATATTCCCACCACGGACACCTATATCCAGAAAGACTCTTCCATCAATGAACTCATCGATAAAATGCGCCATTCAGCCACAAGATCCGTGCTCTCGCGCAGAGATGTTCTGGTGGTGGCCAGCGTTTCGTGTATATTCGGGCTGGGTGCGCCCGAGGACTATCTGGACATGAGAGTCGATCTAAAGGTCGGTCAGACGCTATCCAGGGAGAAAATATTACGGGACCTGGTGAATATGCAGTACCAGCGTAATGATATTGATTTTCATCGCGGCACCTTCAGGGTAAGAGGCGACAGGGTTGAAATTTTCCCGGCTTATGAAGAGAACCAAGCGCTTAGAATAGATTTTTTTGGGGATGAGATTGAAGCCCTTCAGCAGATCGACCCCTTGCGCGGAGCTGTCGTAGATTCCGTGGCGTCCGCCACCGTATTTCCGGCCAGCCACTACGTGACCTCTCGAACCACCCTAAAACGGGCAATGAAAACCATACTCGCCGAACTCAAACATCAGGTGGATTGGTTTCGAAATGAAAAGCAGCTCATTGAAGCCCAACGCATCGACGAACGAACTCAATTCGATTTGGAAATGATTCAGGAGCTTGGGTATTGCAATGGCATTGAGAACTATTCGCGGCACCTCACGGGCAGGCGCCCCGGGGAACCGCCCCCCACTTTGCTGGATTATTTCCCCGAGGACTACCTGCTGTTCATCGATGAAAGTCATATCGCCGTTCCCCAACTGCGGGCCATGTACAAAGGCGATCGATCAAGGAAAGAGACCTTGGTGAAGTACGGCTTCAGACTTCCATCCGCCCTGGACAACAGGCCCTTGAGGTTTGATGAATGGCGTCAACGTGTGAATCAGGTCGTCTACGTCTCCGCCACACCTTCGGAGTACGAAACGGAACAGGCCCAAGGGATAGTGATTGAGCAAATTGTTCGCCCCACAGGATTGATAGACCCGCCGGTGATTATTCGGAGCGCGACCAACCAGGTCGATGATCTCTATCATGAGATGAACCAATGTATTGATCGCAATGAACGTATTCTGGTGACCACGCTGACCAAACGAATGGCCGAGGATCTTACCGAGTACTACGCAGATTTGGGGATCGCGGTACGATATCTCCATTCGGATATCTCAACCTTGGAACGGATGGAGATCATCCAGGATTTGCGCAAGGGAGAATTTGATGTGCTCGTAGGAATCAACCTGCTGCGTGAGGGTTTGGACATTCCGGAGGTTGCCCTGGTCGCCATATTAGATGCCGATAAAGAGGGGTTTTTGCGATCGGTGCGCTCTTTGATTCAAACCTTCGGACGTGCCGCCCGCAATGTGAATGGCAAGGTGTTGTTGTATGCGGATACGAAGACCCGATCCATGGCAGTGGCCATGGATGAAACCGATCGCCGGAGGCGTATCCAACGCAATTATAATCAAAAACATGGTATCGAACCTGCGTCCATCCAAAAAGAGATCGTTCAAATTTTCCAGGAAACGGCCCATGTGCCGGATGCAGCAGAATTGAATGTAAAAGAGTTTACCTATGAGTATGGCGATATTGAAAATTTGGAGGCATCCATTGAGAAACTGAATGATGAGATGCACAGTGCCGCGCGCGACCTTGAATTTGAAAAGGCTGCCCGGTTGAGAGACACCATTAAAAAGCTCAGGCAGAGACTTTTGCTGGAGTATTGAACCCCACAGTTGCATCAAAAAGATGGCATACAACAATAAAGATTCAGATCAACTGACCCAATTTGCGCAGCGGTTGCGCAGTTTGAGTTCCGCTCCGGGCGTCTACCTTTTCAAAGATCGCCAAGGCAAGATTCTCTATGTGGGCAAGGCCAAAAATTTAAATAAAAGGGTTCGATCCTATTTTCAGCCGGGACGCCCCCATGATGGCAAAACAACTGTTATGGTGAGCAAGGTCGCTTCACTGGAAACCGTCATCACCCATACGGAACAAGAGGCTCTCATCCTTGAGGCCAATTTGATCAAACAACATCGTCCCAGGTATAATATTCAATTAAAAGATGATAAACGCTATCCCTTCCTTCGGCTCAATCTTGCCCAGTCATACCCTAACTTGAACATCGTCCGAAAAATCAAAGATGACGGTGCCCGCTATTTCGGGCCCTATGCGTCCAGTGCGTCTGTCCGGCAAACATTAAAGTTTATACACAAAACGTTTAAGCTCAGGAAATGCCGAACCAAGACCTTTGCGAGCCGCACGCGCCCGTGCCTTAACTACCAAATGGGACTCTGTCTGGGGCCATGCTGCAATGATGTGGATCCCAAAGAGTATGCTGAGATAGTTGATGAAGTGACCTCTTTTTTGCGGGGGCGTACCCCGGCATTGGTACGCAAGATCAAAAGGGAGATGGATTCAGCGGCGGATAGACAGGATTATGAAAAGGCCGCCATGTTCAGAGATAAAATGATGGCATTGAAAAAGACAGTGGAAAAGCAGGTTTGCGTTACCACTGATTTAAAAGATCGGGATGTTATCAGTTTTGTTACCGATGACCATATCTCCGTTTTCGCCATGTTGAGTGTCAGGGGAGGGTTTTTGTTGGGCGGGCGACAATTCGTTTTTGACGCAGCCGCGGGGCATGTTAATGATCGAATGAGCCTGTTTCTAAGGCAACTCTACTCAGGAAAACAAGAGATCCCGGCGCAAATTTTGGTGAACCATCTACCGGACGACTATCCACTTATTGAATCTTATCTGTCCGACAACCGTGGGTTAAAGGTAAAACTGCTCAAACCCCAACGAGGGGAAAAAGCCCGCTTGATAGAAATGGCCCATCAAAATGCCAAGCGGGGCCTTAAAGAGCAGATCGCCTATCTGGCATCCCATCAAGATTTGTTGGGCCGAATCAAGCATCGATTAACAATGGACGAACTGCCTAAGCGCATTGAATGCTTTGATAATTCCAACTTGGCGGGAACACTTCCGGTATCTGCCATGGTTGTATTTGAAAATGGTCAGCCGCAGCAACAGTTTTATCGGCATTACAAGATCGCCCAATCCGGCAAGCCGGATGATTATGCCCACATGGCGGAAGTGTTGTCGCGTCGATTCAAAGATCGTCAGAAAAGATTTCCGCTGCCTGATTTGCTGCTTGTGGATGGCGGCAAGGGGCAGCTAAACGTTGCTTTGGCTGTGTTGCATGGGTTGGGATTAGCAGGGCAATTCGCAGTGGCAGGGATTGCCAAAAAGGATGAAGCGCGTGGCGATGAGACCGACAAGATCTACCTCCCCCAAAGGGCCAATCCCGTCAATTTGAGCAAGGACCCCGATGTGCTCCTGTTTTTGCAGCGCGTTCGTGATGAAGCACACCGTTTTGCCATCACCTACCAGCGCCGTCGCAGGGGAAAGTCATCCGTCCAATCTGTATTGGACCAAGTTGATGGAATCGGCCCGAAACGAAAGCGGCTACTCTTACAACATTTCGGGAGCATTGCAAAAATTAAGAGCGCTACCGTTGAAGAACTGTGTCAACTGCCAAGCATCTCGCAAAGTTTGGCGCAGACGATTGCCACACAATTGAAAAAATCATAAAAAGAAAAAAGATCGCATAAGATAGACCCAATCCTACAAGGTTTACAGCAGGTCTGCTATGGCGCTCTTTTCTCCGAGTAATTCCTGCTCTGTGGCCTTCATTCTTTCAGCGCTGAAATTGCTGATATCAAGGCCGGGGATCTCTTTCCATTCTCCGTTCTCGCACACGATTGGAAAAGCGTAAATGATATCCTCATCAATTCCGTATGAGTTGCCGGCACTGTGTACTGCCATGCTAACCCACCGGCCATCGGTGCCCAAGGCCCAGTCCCGCATGTGATCCACCGCTGCCGAAGCAGCCGATGCAGCGCTGGAAGCACCACGCGCCTTGATAATAGCCGCACCCCGCTGCTGGACAGTGGGAATGAAATCATTGACATACCAATCTTCATCCACTTTTCCTTTGGCGGCCTCTCCGTCGATGGTTGCGTAGCTGATATCCGGATATTGTGTTGCGGAATGGTTCCCCCAAACGACCATTTTTTCAATTTTAGTTGTGTGGGTTCCGGTCTTTCCAGCTAACTGGGAGACGGCTCTGTTGTGATCAAGTCGCATCATGGCGGCAATATTTTTCGGATTCAGATCCGGAGCGTTTTTCAACGTAATTAATGCATTGGTGTTGGCCGGATTGCCCACAACCAGGACTTTGACATTGCGATTGGCGTTGTCATTAAGTGCTTTGCCTTGTACCGAGAATATTTCAGCATTGGCTTTGAGCAAATCCGATCGTTCCATGCCGGGACCACGGGGACGGGCGCCTACGAGGACCGCATAATCGGTGTCTTTGAATGCCACATTGGGATCATCTGTGGGGATAATGCCTTCAACCAATGGGAATGCACAGTCATTCAATTCCATCACAACGCCGTTTAATGCCGCCATGGCCGGCGGAATTTCAAGAAGCTGTAGAATCACCGGCTGGTCTTTCCCAAGCATGTCACCGCTGGCGATGCGAAAAATGATGGAATAACTGATTTGGCCGGCGGCTCCGGTGATTGCCACACGTAGAGGTGTTTTCATTGATTATCTCCTCAATTATTTGAAATTAATATTAATTATTTATTTCCTCAGATAGATAAAATTCAATAAGTTTGGCGTTATGGTTGAAACCGGAAATGAGAAAATAAAGGTTTTTAAATTGCCATATAACACTGTTTGTGTCAACAATGAAGGCCGTGCGGAGAGTTTCCCAAAGGCCGCATATTTTTACTTGGCGCCCAACCCTTAAGTTCCATACGACCGCTTTAATAATTGATTCGCCAAAATTATGAGCTAATCAGGTAGATCATTTAAATAACTATTAAATATTGACTTGGTGCCTGATTGCAATGTAAAAGAAACATGATCCAAAAGAAATCGGATCTAATCATCCAAGGGTGCTATGCCGATAGATAGGGATATAGCAAAATTTATCAATGGGTCAGGTGGCTGAGACCTTGGTCAATGATCACAACAAATAACCCAAGACATAGGCAGACGACAGGGTCATACATGGACATCAAACAGCGACTCAAAGCCATGCTGCAGGAAGCTGAAATATATCGCTCCCAAGGACTCATATCAGAAGCCCATGGCAAATATCAGGACGCTGTAAAACTAGTTAATTCCATTGAAAATTTAAAAAACAAAAACAGCCTGCTGAATGCCATTTCAATCAAAATAGACGCCATTGACAACACCAAAGAGAAGGTGGAAAAAGGCCCGACATCGCCGGAGTTGTCTAAAAAGGCTCAAGATCTAATTAAAAACCTGTTCTCTTTTTCTGATAATACCGATGACGCAACAGCCGGATTAGAAGGGGCCGTAGCGCTGGCTAAATTTGGACAATTTGATCGAGCCATTAACGAATTGACCGTTCTTTTAAAAGAGGAGAGCATAAGGGTTGAAGCCGCAAAAAATATATTGCGTTGTCATTTTGCTACGAATGCTACAAAAGAGTCTGTCAATCTGTACCACCAGTGGCTCTCGGAAGATATCTTCCAGGCCAAGCAACTAGAACAAGTTCGGGTTTATTTGAGCGAAATTTTACAGAAAAAAGGCATCGATGATCCGCTCCCGTCGCCACTGACGGACGATGAAGCGATAGCATCGGCAGATGCTGTCGTCAGCGTTGAAGCTGCGGAGGAGAATGAAGAGGAATTTCTCGACATCACATCTATTGGCATAACATTTAGCAGGGGCCCACGGAAGGGCAAGATGGTGGAATTCGATGTCAATTTTCAGAGCGGAAATATGCTTAGCCTTATTATTTCGAAACAGGACGAGGAACTCATTGAGGGATTAAAGGCGGGGATGGAGCTTGCAGATATACAATTTTATTCACCCATCGCTATTTTTAACGGCGCCGGCATTGTGGCGTCTAAAACACAGATAAAATCAGGACCCAAACAGGGCGATCACTGCTTGGACATTCGTATTAAGAGTAGCTAGAGTGTTGTATTTATACGTATTATTCAAGTTAAGAATCCAGCCTTGATGTGGTTATCGTTGAGGTCAGCAAAGTCATGAGGATGGTCAATAAAACCCCTAGAGGAAGATAGCGGAGCCCCATTTTATGGCGATATTTAATTTAAAGAAGCGACTGATTGAGTGCAAAATAGTCTACTATGGCCCGGGACGCTGCGGCAAAACGACTAATTTGGAATATATTTTCGCCCAATATAAAAAGCAGGTAAAGGGTGAAATGGTTTCAATCAACACGGAAGGCGACCGCACACTGTTCTTTGATTTCCTTCCCATGGGATTGGGACAAATTAGGGGCTGTGATGTTCGTGTTCAGCTATATACCGTTCCTGGACAAGTTAAGTACAGTTCGACGCGTAAACTGGTGTTGCGCGGAGTTGACGGAATTGTATTTGTAGCGGACTCGTTGGAGGTTCGTCGGGAAAAGAATATGGGATCCTTAAAGGACCTTCAAGCCAATCTTAAGGAATATGGCAAGAGTATTTTTAAGGTTCCCTTGGTTATGCAATACAACAAAAGAGATTTGGCTGAACAGGGGATACCCTTGATGCCCATAAAACTAATGGAAAGAGACCTTAACCGTCAGCTAAAAGTACCTTCATTTCAAGGAAGTGCCGTCACAGGAAAAGGAGTTGGAGTGACGCTTAAGGAGTGTATTAAGCAAACCCTGAAGGAGCTTCAGAGAGAATTTAGATGGGCGCAATAGGTGCATGATGCGCGATAATGTCGTATTGGCCGGTAACCTCAAATTTCTCGCGCTTGGCGATATTATGCAGCTGTTGGGTGCCAACAGCAGCACGGGTGTTTTAAGACTGATCAGCCGATATGCCACCGAGCCAGGTTTTATCTACTTTGAAAACGGTAACCCAACCAATGCCTCTTGTGGAAAAAAATTGGGCTTGGAGGCTGTTTACGCCTTGTTTGGATGGGCTGATGGAGAATTTGAATTCTCGATAGAGAACATTTCGAGTGAACGGGTCATTACAAAAAGCCGGATGGGGATTATTCTAGAGGGCCTGAAAATGGTAGACGATGGTCAAATCAAGACAGTTGGTCCAAACGCCTTAAACCGCGATGAGTCGAAGAAGAACGATACTGGTTCGGTACCTGTTATAAAAGGTCCGCTAGTAGATTATATGTATGTGGCCGATGAAGAGGACTTTTTTGACGGTGAATATATTGTTGAAGAAGGCAAACATGGAAGTTGGATATGGGTCATTCTCGAAGGTGTGGTTGAAATCGTTCGAGAAACACCGGACGGCCCCCTGCCCATTGTTCGTTTGGGGGACGGCTCATTTATCGGGAGCCTATCCTCCTTTTTGATCCAAGGACACATCCGTACCGCAACAGCCATCGCCATTGGAAACGTGCAGCTCGGAGTTTTAGATTCCCAACGACTATCCCAGGAATTCGCCCGCCTGACACCGGAGCTTAGGGGGTTCTTACTGAGTGTCGACAAGCGTCTAAAACAGCTCAACGAAAGGGCAACTGAGTTTCGACTCGGGAAGCACAAACCCATTGATTATGATGAAAACAAAAAACCAGCAATCGTTCAAGGCGCCAAAGAAGAAAATATCTATATCGTCAAGGAAGGTGTCGCGTCCGTGATACGGCATGAAGATCATGGCAAGGTTCCCCTGGTGCAATTATACAAAGGGGACTATTTTGGAAATATCCCTTTTTTGAATTTGGGGCATGAACCGGACTACGCATCGGTAATGGCACCCAATGATTTTAAGGTGCGAAAGGTTGACGCAGTTCGAATCCGTGAGGAGTACAACCAGCTATCGACAACCTTTAAGAACTTTGTCGACAATGTTGCAACCTGTGTGAATGTGTCGACAAAGGTGGTGTGCAATTATCAGAAGAACTTTAATGCCAAAGGGTAGTCCCTTCATAGATAACTTAAACAGGTGAGCGCACTATGACAAATGAAGAAAAAAGAAAGCATAACCGAATTGATTCCATGCATCTTCTCAACTACATCTACACGGATGATACGTCGCAAGGGACGATGCAGGGAATGGGACGAACGCTCAATGTCTCTGAATCTGGTATATTGCTTGAAACGCATACCCCCCCCATCAGCGTTGGGAGCCTGGTGTCACTGACAATCGGATTTGAAGAAGATGTGGTCGATATCAAAGGCCGTGTCATTTATACAAAAGAAAGCGAAAACGATATGTTCGAGTCCGGCATCGAATTTTTCGATGTGGACGAGAACGCCAAAGAAATTTTAGGTCGTTACATCGCCGCATTTAACGCTAAATAATTTTTACTGCCTGAACAAAAAGAGATGGTAGAACACAACACCGTTTATTTGAAAATAGCTTTGAGAACCTAAACGAAAAGAGATCGTGGATGTCAACAGCAGTTTTAGAAACTAGCTTTCAGAACTTAGAATTGGTCCAACGCGGAAAAGTCCGCGATATATATGATTTAGGTCACGCCTACTTAATGGTGGCCAGCGACCGCATTTCTGCCTTTGATTCAATCATGCCGGAAGCGGTCCCGGATAAAGGCAAGATACTGAACCAAATCTCACTGTTCTGGTTTAATGTGATGGATTCAATCGTTCCCAACCACGTGATATCCGGTAATGTAGAGGAATTTCCCGAAGTCTGCCGCCCATATGCCGAAACACTGCGGGGACGATCAATGTTGGTTAAAAAAACGAAGCCATTGCCCATTGAATGCGTGGTAAGGGGCTATATATCCGGGTCCGGTTGGAAATCTTACCTAAAGACCCAGAAGGTATGCGGAATTGACTTGGCGGCAGGGCTGACTGAATCAGATAAATTGCCCGAGCCCATTTTTACGCCCTCCACCAAAGAGGAAGAAGGGCATGATATCAATATCGATTTTGAAGAGACTTGTCGCCTTATCGGTGTTGGGCATGCTGAAAAAGTTAGAGATCTATCCTTGGCAATCTATCAAAAGGGGACTCAGTTGGCCCTTGAAAAAGGGATTATCATTGCGGATACAAAATTTGAGTTCGGGTTTTTGAATGATCAAATTATATTGATTGACGAAGTATTGACCCCCGATTCCAGTCGGTTCTGGCCCATGGACACATATGCCCCCGGAGGCCCACAGAAGAGTTTCGACAAGCAATATCTGCGCGATTACCTCATATCCATTAACTGGGATAAAAATCCACCTGCACCCCATCTTCCAGAAGATGTCGTTGCGAATACTCGTCGCAAGTACCTGGAGGCCTTGCGCCTTTTAACCGGCCATACAGATGGAATATAGATATACGTTTGATTCGGTCGGCATCAGCGAGATTGATCTGGAGGATCAACGATATCGAGTATCCACCGACGGTCCGTCAGAAGCGATGGTGGCATCCATTAAACTCGTGGATGTTATATCGCCCCCCATTGTTTATCAAGGGCACGGTGCGACCACTTCATACACCATTGTTAGCGGCTTCAAACGCCTGATAGCATGTGAAATGCTAGGGCTGAAAGAGGTCATGGTAAAAATCATTCCGCCGGATGCACCTCTGGAACACCGCATCAGAACAGCCATCATCGACAATGCCTTGCATAGAGACCTCAATTTTGTTGAGCAGGCACTTGTGATTCGGTTGCTGGATCAATTGTATTCTGAAAAGGAGGAGTTGTGCAGGGAAGCTAACAAATTAGGGATCTGTGTTAATTTGAAGATGCTTAAGAAGCTCCGCACGGTTGCAAAGATGAATCCAATGCTCCAAAGCGCATTGATCCAGGGAGATGTCGCATTGCCTGTGGCGTTGCAACTCGTAGAAATGGAAGACCATGCCACCATTGATCGGCTCACCGAGATGTTCAGAGATTTAGGACTGGGGCTGAATCGTCAACGAGAGCTCCTGGAGTGGCTGAAGGGAATATCTCATCGGGATGCGATCTCCATCCATGACTTGTTGGAAGAGGATGGCATCAAAAGGATGTTTGATGATACCAATATGGATCGCGGAGAAAGAAGTCGGCGCTTACGACGATATTTTAAGCGACGACGCTATCCCGAACTGACAGAAACGGAAAATCGTTTCCGTGTCGCCGTGAGAGCGCTCAAACTGGAGCAGGGGATTCAGCTGATAGCACCCCCTCATTTTGAAGGGCATACCTATAGTATAAAAATCGATTTTAAGCGCCATCAAGATCTTATTTCTAAATTTCAAAACCTTGAAACTGTTGTTCGGTCATCCACATTCGCATCGCTGCTGGATCCATGCATATCAGACTAGAAGTGGTTTCAAAACCTTCAATCGGGTTCAATATCAAGGCGGGGTGAGGCGTTTAACCGTCGGAATACATTTAGTATTTTGAGGATTAAACGCCTCGCCCCAACACCGAGATTGGGCCCGCGGAGAGGTTTTGAAACCACTTCTACCGGTTCGCGCCAAAATAAATCTGCATTCAGCTTTCTGACATTGAAATTCATGGGCAAGCCTGTTTTTACCCCATGCAATTTCATCTAAGCAATTTCATCTAAGATAATAGACCTTTATTCTGTATGATGTAGTGAATACCATAGTTTATGTTAGCCAGAATTTTATATCAAAAAGTCAAAAACTAAATTATAATAACTTGACAAATTAGAACAAAAGGAATACATATGGCTAAAAGAACTAAATGGGATTCAATTTATGGGGATCCAAGAGCGCAGACAGAGGGAAAAGGAGCGGCGCAGAAAACAGATCATGGTTGCGGCTAAACGGGTTTTTGTCAAAAATGGCTATAACCGAACAACCATGGAGAGCATTGCAGAGGAAGCGGAGTTGAGCGCCGGCACCCTCTACCTTTATTTCAAAAGCAAGAGTGAACTGTGGGCGACCCTCTCTGTGCGTGTGTTACAATACCTGCTGATGCGGCTCGAACATCTACTTGCACACCAAGAAACGGATGACATAGGCGATATATCGGAACTCAAGGCCGTGCTGTTGGACGCATATGAGTTTGACCCAATGATTTTCAAAAGCCTGTTCAATCTACAAACCAGTGACACTTTAATGGATCTCAGCCCTGAATTGATAGAGGAAATCAGGTCATTAGGGCAACAATCCCTCAATAAGATCGCTTCCATTTTCAAGCAGGGAATAGACCAGGGTATATTCATGGATCGCCATCCCAAGGCTATCGCGGATATCGTCTGGTCACTGTTTTCCGGTGTTGTTCTTTGGGAAGGCAGTAAACACACCGGAGAGCAGTCATCAGGGCATTTGCAAACCACCATGGAGATGGCCTTTGAAATACTTGAAAAGGGTATTCTGACCCAGAGGGAACAAGTGGCATAGCCCGGAAAATGTTTGGCATCATCCTTGTGATGCAGATGAAGGGCTCAGGCAGTCAATGATCTATGGCAGGGAAGTCATTTGGCTTTAACATTCAACAAACCACATTTATCAACCTTATAACATAGGAGGGATTAATAACGACTGAACACAATCTTAATAGAGATAGCGTTACTCCTCTTTAAGATAACTTTCAATCAATCTAACAAGAAAGAGAGGTGGATATGGGCTCACATGTCTATTGGCTATTCTTTTTCGTCCTATGTTATTGGGCGTACTGCATTACCATAGGGATAAAGGGGTATCTGTCCGCAAAATCCGGCACAGATTACTTCATTGCCGGGAGAAAACTCAATATCTGGGTCTTTGTACTAGCCGCCACAGCCACCTCGTTCAGTGGCTGGACCTTTGTCGGGCATCCGGCGCTAATATGGCGTGATGGTCTTCCCTATGGGTATGCCTCTTTTTATGTTCTGACCATTCCCTTTACCGGGGTTTTATTTCTAAAACGCCAGTGGTTGATGGGAAAACGCTACGGATTCGTTACCCCCGGGGAGATGTACAGCACCTACTTTAACTCAGAGGCCATGCGAATTCTCACCGTCATCGTGGCCATCTTCTTTAGTATCCCTTATCTGGGAATTCAACTCAGGGCATCCGGTGTGTTGTTCAATATTCTCACCGACGGTCTCTTCTCGGTCAACGTCGGCATGTGGCTATTGGCCATTGTCGTAATGGTTTATGTCGGTCTCGGCGGACTGCGCTCGGTGGCTTACGTGGACACGGTTCAGTGTATTTTGCTGTGGCTGGGTATCTGTGCCATCGGCTTGATCTCGGTGAACTTCGCCGGTGGTTGGGATTCCATGACCTCCAAGTTTGGTGATATCGTGGCTTGGATCCACAGCGGGGGCGCCAACGTTCCGGGCTGGGCGGACGCAGAGGCGGTGAAGGTCTTTCTGGCCAACAAGGACTCCATCATCAAACTGACACCGGACGGCTACAGCCATCTGGTCGCCGTACCCGGTGTGATCCAGTGGGTACCGGCCGGGGGTCAAGCCATTGGCGGCGCCTGGACAGGTGTGATGATTCTGACCTACATGTTTGCCTTGATGGGTATTCACGCTTCGCCTGCTTTTTCCATGTGGGCCTTTGCCAACAAGGATCCCAAGCCCTTCCCCATGCAACAAGTGTGGGCATCTACCCTGGGAATCGGTTTTGCACTGTTTATTTTTACCTCCATGCAGGGAATGGGAGGCTGGGTTCTGGCCTTACTCCGACCGGAAGGTGCCAGTGAAACCGTAATGCCGCTGGCAAATCTGGTGGGGGGCAAACAGGCCAACCTGGTGCCCTATTTCATCCATTTGATGAAAGATACCGCGCCTTTCCTCGTGGGGTTACTGGCGATCTGTGCCCTGGCTGCCATGCAGTCCACGGGTGCGGCTTACATGTCCACCTGTTCG
>CAJIBC010000679.1_pt1 | contig 18642 bp, 22 predicted proteins | sample 9199231 | NCBI WGS metagenome assembly CAJIBC01 (sample SAMEA7708282, study PRJEB35096) | sediment metagenome | biome: marine neritic benthic zone biome [ENVO:01000025]; feature: sediment [ENVO:00002007]; material: shallow marine sediment [ENVO:03000034] sea grass bed [ENVO_01000059] ...
AAATGAGCAAAGAGTCTGCTTTTCACGAAATGTCCTATTTAGAGAGAAAGCGCAAGGACAAGGCGTTTGGGAAAATGTGCAAGCAAGTGCAAAAGCAGAAGAAAAACCGCAGATAGGCTTTAAGATACTTAATTTGGACTGCGTTATCGGTGGTCGCGGTATTCCAATACAGCTTCCTCCCTCTGGCCTTGCCAAATTAAGTATCTTAAAGCCTATACTAAAAGGGTGAGGGCTCTTTTAATGGATCAATGTAAAAAATTCATATTGGGTCGATTGAGCTGCTGGGGGGCCTTGCTGAAGAATTCATGGAGAACGGTTTCAATGGCATCAAAATCAGTGGCGTTGCGCAGGGTGTTGTAAAGGGTGTTGCCAAAAAGATAAATGGCGGCCAGGTAGGCGGCATACCGCTTAAAGCGACGCAGGGCGCTTTTGGGATCATAGTATTTTTTCAGTAAGTGACACAGCCGCAGGGCCACATCCCGGCAGACACTGTCGCAAGGGGTTTTGCCTTGGGTCCACTGGGAAAAGAGCCATGGTTTGGCAATGGCCATGCGCCCCAGGGCCACTCCGTCGCAGCCGGTCAATTGCAGCATATTCAAGCAATCCTGGTGATCAAAGACGTCGCCGTTGCCGAATACCGGTATGGAGACCGCTTGTTTGACCAGGCCGATGTACTCCCATCTGGGAGGGCGGTTGCGCCGATCGGGTGCCACCCGGGGATGAAAGGTCAATGCGTCCACCCCGGCATCTTCCAATCGTCGGGCAAAATCCACCGGAATTTGGGGATCGTCCCGCCAGCCGGTGCGAAATTTTACCGTGACCGGGCACTTGACGGCGCGGCGCACCTGCTGCACCAGATCCAAGGTGGCACAGGTATCCTTAAGCAGGGCGGCGCCCAGGTTGTGTTTGCAGATGGCGGTGGTGGCGCATCCCATGTTGATATCGACGCCCCACAGCCCTTCGGCCTCAATGCGTTGGGCCGCCAGCGCCATCCGATTCGGTTTGTTGCCGACCATCTGAATGGCCAATGTGCCGGCTTCTGCATCGCGCCAACGGAAATAGGGCGAGGTGTGGCGATCCTCCTGGGGAATGCGTCCGGCGCTGCACATCTCGGAGTACATCAGACCACATCCGCCCAACTCGTCCAACACCTGGCGAAAGGCCACATGCCCGAGAAACGTCATGGGGGCCAGCACCAAGCGGTTGGGAATGGTTTTAGGGCCGATTATCAGGGGGCGATTTAATAGGGCGGATAGTTCGTCGATCATTATATGTTTCCGAGCACTCATATTTTTCTTGACAAAGACGCTAAAAAACTTAATTATTCGGTTTTTTTAAACGTCTGAGTAACGTTTTTGGAGGAATAACACATGTATGCTGTAGTGGCAACTGGAGGCAAACAGTATAAAGTCCAGGAAGGCGAGATCCTGCGCGTTGAAAAGCTGGCAGGCGAAGTCGGTTCCGAAGTGGCGTTTGACCAGGTGTTGATGCTATCCGACGGTGAGAATGTCACCATCGGACAGCCGGTACTTGAAGGTGCCTTGGTCAAAGGGCATATTGTCGAACAGGGCAAGAGCAAAAAGATCATCGTCTTCAAGTATAAGCGCCGCAAACGCTATCGTCGCAAGCAAGGCCATCGCCAACCCTTCACGGCAGTTAAAATCGACGCCATTGAGGCCTAAAGCTTAGAAGTTATCAGGAGAGGATACCATGGCACATAAAAAAGCGGGCGGAAGCTCAAAAAACGGTCGCGACAGCAACGGCCAGCGCAGAGGTGTCAAACGCTTCAGCGGCCAAACCGTCAAAGCCGGTAATATTATCGTACGCCAGCTCGGCACCAAAATCCACCCGGGCACCAATGTCGGCGTCGGCAAAGACTATACCCTTTTTGCTTTAATTGACGGCGTCGTTACCTTCGAACGCAAGGGACGCTCCGGCAAAAAGGTCAGTGTTTATGACGCGTGAAGTTTATAGACGAAGCCACTATCATTGTACAATCCGGCGATGGGGGACGCGGTTGCGTTAGTTTTCGACGCGAACGACACATTCCCCGCGGCGGCCCGAATGGCGGTGATGGTGGCAATGGCGGCAACGTCATCCTAAAAACCACCTCCCACAAACGCACCCTCTACCACCTCCAACACAAAAAACATTTCAGGGCCAAAAATGGCGCCCCGGGATTAGGCAGCCAAAAAACCGGGGGCAATGGTGCGAATTTCATCCTTGAACTGCCCCCCGGCACCATCGTTACGGATGCGGAAACCGGCCAGGTCCTCTATGATTTGGTGGATCCCGGGCAGGAAGTCATCATTGCACACGGCGGCCGTGGCGGCCAGGGCAATACCCGCTTCAAGTCGTCTACCCATCGTGCCCCCAGATTCGCTCAGCCGGGAGAACCGGGCCAGACCCTGACCATCAAACTCGAACTGAAACTGCTGGCCGATGTCGGCCTTATGGGCCTGCCCAATGCCGGTAAATCGACGCTCATCAGTATGTTGTCAGCCGCCCAGCCCAAAATCGCCAATTACCCGTTCACCACCCTGACGCCCAACCTGGGGGTTGTTAAGGGCCCCATGGAAGAACCCTTTGTGGTGGCGGATATTCCCGGGCTCATCGAAGGCGCCCACTTGGGGGCCGGGCTGGGTATCCGTTTTCTACGTCACGTGGAACGCACACGTGTACTGGTTCACTTGATCGATGCCGCCGCCATAGATCCTGAAAATCCTTTGGCCGCATATCAGACGGTCAACCGGGAGTTGTCCAAATACAGTGAAGCCCTTGCGAAAAAACCGCAGTTGGTGGTACTGAATAAGCTCGATGTAGAGGGTGCCCAAGGGTTGGCCGATAGATTTTGTGAAGCCCTCGCCGGCTGCGATGTACTTCGAATAAGTGCCGCCACCCATCAGGGATTTAAACAGCTCATAGCTGCCATGACCCAAAAACTTGAACGCTTGCCAAAAACTTGAACGCTTGGATGATTAATCTGAATCAAACCGGAAATCCTGTCCAGCGGGTCGGCCTGTTCGGCGGTACCTTCAACCCCATCCATTTGGGGCACGAGCTCGTTGCCCAAGATGCGCTGCAGCAGTTCAACTTGGATCAGATCCACGTCATTCCATGTGCTCTGCCGCCCCATAAAATCCACGGCACCTTGGCGCCGGCAGAGGACCGCGTTGAGATGGCACGCTTAGCGCTGGAAAACCAAAGTGCCATTAAGGTTTCCACGGTTGAAACAGATCGCCCCGGCCCCTCCTACACGGTGGACACCCTGAAAGCATTCAAGGGGATGCTGGACGAAAAGGCAGCTCTCTATTTTCTGGTGGGAGTGGATGCCTTTTTGGAAATCCATACCTGGAAATCGTATGCCCAATTGTTTGACCTGGCGGCGTTTGTCGTGATGTCCCGACCCCAAATGGACAACTCGCCGCTTTTGCTTCACCCCCTTGCCTTAAATTATGTCCATGGGCATATTTCGGATTCCTATGCGCTGGCATCTGAAGGACAAGCCCTGGTACACCCCAAAAAGAAATCCATTTATTTGGCACAAGTTACGCCCATGGCCATTGCGTCATCACAGATTCGTGATAAGGTTCGAGTTGGCGAACCGATCCACCAGTGGGTCAACCCGGCTGTGTCCGAATATATTGACGAAAAAGGATTGTATCGATGAACGACGATCTTGATCCTCGTATTGATCTTTATGTGCAGGCCGTTATTGGAAAAAAAGTCGACGCTGTGGTCGCCCTGGATGTCCGCGGACTCACCTCCATTGCAGATACCTTTATCATCTGCAGCGGGCGTTCCAATCGGCAGGTGACGGCCATTGCAGAACATGTGGAGCGTTTTTTAAAAGAGACCGGGGTTCGTCCGCTGAGTGTGGAGGGCCGCAAGGAGGGCCATTGGGTCTTGATGGATTATGGCGACGTGATTATCCATATTTTTTACGAAGAGACACGCGCTTTTTACGACCTGGAAGGCCTATGGGTGGATGCCAAGCGAATTACAACAGATAGCCTGGAAGAATATAAGCAATCCTTACCGGAACCCTTTGATGGCGAGGAGATAATTGTTGATTAAGAAAATGAACGGAGCAGAATAATGCAGCGACCCAAACCAGTGATGTTGATGATACTGGACGGCTGGGGAAAACGTGCGCCCGATCAAGGTAATGCCGTCTCCCTGGCCGATACCCCGGGCCTGGACCGTCTGTTGGCCGAATACCCCAAAACCCAGCTCCAAACCTCGGGAAAAGCGGTAGGGCTGCCTGAGGGGATTATGGGCAACTCGGAAGTGGGCCACCTCAATCTCGGTGCAGGCCGTGTGGTTCACCAAGACCTGATGCGCATCGACTTGGCCATTGAAGACGGAAGCTTTTTCTCCAACGTCGAAATCAATGCTGCCATCAAAAATGCCTTGGACAACGATGGCGCTTTGCATCTTATGGGGCTGGTCTCCGACGGTGGCGTCCATAGCCAGCTCACCCACCTGCTGGCCCTGCTGGATATGGCCAAGGCCAATGGGCTCACAAGTGTCTATGTTCACGTTATACTGGATGGTCGCGATACCCCGCCGCACGGCGGAAAAGGGTATGTCTCACAGCTCCAGTCCCACATCGATACCCTTGGCAACGGCGCCATTGCCTCCATTTGCGGCCGATACTACGCCATGGACCGGGATACCCGATGGGAGCGCACAGAGCAAGCTTACCGACTCTACACCCAGGCCATGGGCACACCCGAAACCGACCCGGTGGCCGCTGTGGCCTCAGCCTATGAAAAAGGCCAAAGTGATGAATTCGTCAAACCCATCACGATCACCGACCCCAAGGGCAAGCCCAGAGCATACGTGCAGGACGGCGACAGCATTATTTTTTTTAATTACCGTGCAGATCGCGCGCGGCAAATCACAAGAGCGTTTACACAAGAAAACTTCGACGGCTTTGAGCGCCGTGCACTGCCCAAACTGGGAACCTATGTGTGCATGACCCTCTACGATGAGAATTTCTCGCTTCCCATGGCCTTTCCGGCGATCCATTTGGAAGATATTCTGGGAGAAGTGATCAGCCGTCAGGGGCTCAAGCAACTTCGCATCGCCGAGACGGAAAAATATGCGCATGTGACCTATTTTTTCAACGGGGGAGAAGAAGATCCTTTTGACAATGAAGACCGCTGTCTCATTCCTTCACCGCGGGAGATACCCACTTATGACCATAAGCCGGAAATGAGCGCCTTCGCTGTTACGGATGCAGTTTTACAACGCATTGCTTCCGACCAATATGATTTGATTGTGCTTAATTTTGCCAACATGGACATGGTGGGGCATACGGGTATATTACCTGCGGCCGTTCAAGCCGTTCAAACTGTGGATCAATGTGTGAACCGCATTGTCGAGGCGGTGTTGTCTAAAAAAGGGGCCTTGCTGATAACGGCAGACCACGGCAATGCAGAGACCATGATCGCCCAAAATGGCCGGGTTCACACGGCCCATACCACCAACCCGGTTCATCTCCTCTTGGTGAGCGACCACCACAAACAGATGGCGTTAAAACCAGGTGTATTGGGAGACATCGCACCTACGATTTTATACCTGATGGGCATTGACCAGCCTCGCCGGATGACGGGTCAATCTCTTATTAAAGAATAGTTTTAAGGATTTTTCTATTTTCCAGCCACATCCTGGTTGCAATGTTTACACATCTTGGCCCGTTTTTTAATAATTTCGGCACAAAAGGGGCACTCCCGTGTGAAGTGCCGCTCGTGAATTTTGGAGACAGCCCCTTCAATAGCTTTTTGCAGCTTCTGGTTGCCGGCCCGCATGGATCGAAGCGGCTCAATGGCCTCAACAGTACTGATATCGCCCACCATTTCTGCAGCCTTGATACGGACTCGCACGGGTTCACATGGATCGCTAAGCAACTGCATGGCCGTTACGCCGTCCTTGTTCACATAGCAATCCGCTAAAATGGAGAATCCTTTTTTGATGTTGGCCTCAAGTGCTTCTTGTTCGGCCATGGCTTGCTCGTCAATGATCTGACCTGTGGCACCCTGGGGACTAAAAACCGGCATGCACTCATATTGATCGGTCCCCGGATAATTAAAGCAGCGCATGGAGGCTCTTTGGGCATAGTTTTCTTCAAGGGTTTTCCACCCCTGGGTGTATAGTGAGCATTCGTCGTTAAAACAGAGGAAAAGATAGGGCTCCCCCCACCCCAAGCCGTCTGAAAAAGTCACTGGAGGCACCTCCCATAAATTCATCTCCTGTTTGCAATGGGGGCATTTGGGCTTTTCCATTTCAAGGACACGCTCCAGGTACTCTTGTTTTGTCTCTATGACCATTGATTCACTCCATTGGTTGATTTACCGGACATCACCGATTTTCGGCATCGTTTATAGTAAGGCTAAATGCCCCGATGTCAATGTGATTACCGGCACCCGGACCTCCAGAGCATCTGCCGATACTAATCCTTGCCAAAATCAATGAAAACATCCATTTTATATTGTGTAACTTTCTCATTCCATCGGGCTCAACAATGCCAATAGACAACACGGCCCATTGGCCCAGTGAAGTTGCTTTAGTGCTAAAATGCTGAAGTGAAATATGATGGTGGGAAACCCATATCATAAACAAAATCTATTCCATCGATTGCCTTCGATGATAGCAGGCGATAGAACGCTACCACTGCATGGCAATGAGGGAATTACGCAGAAAAGGGGGAATTATGAGCATAGATCGCATGGTGATGGCTTTCGCAGGGGGGATGATATTACTCAGTCTGTTATTATCAATTGTACACCATCCGTATTGGCTTTTCCTAACGGCTTTTGTGGGCGTTAATCTGTTTCAAGCCGCCTTTACAGGATTCTGCCCACTGGCCATCATTTTGAAAAAAATCGGTCTAAAATCGGGTGTGGCGTTTGAGTAAGGCTTGCCTAAATAAAGCTTTACAGATTCTCATGGGGCGGGATCACAGCTGTGCGGAACTCAACAAAAAGCTCCAAACGCGCGGATTTAAGGGGCAAGAGATCCAGGAAACCGTCGACTTGTGTTTAGACTTGGGTTATTTAGACGATGAACGATTTGCCGACGCCTATTTGCGTCAACTGCAAAATAGAGGGTACGGCATCAACGGCATCAAACATAAACTGTATTCCAAAGGCATCCCCAAAGATATTATCAGTACCTGTATCGCGTCCCGGTGTACCGATAATGTTGAATTGGATATCTGCCGGCAGGTATTGGAAAAAAAATTAAGATATCTCAGAGGAAACAGTTCGCTCCGCGATTCACGTCCTAAGCTTCAACGCTTCTTGTTCGGAAGGGGGTTTTCAAGTCACATCATCTATCAAGCAATGGATGACGCCATGACCCAAGAGGATTAGAGACCCTACCCCATATCCTTCTCTTGGGATACCTGACGAAGTGCGGCCTTCATGCGATCGCAGGCTTCATCCGAAAGTCCACCGGTATCCGCTGAAGCGTCATCTTCAGATGAAAATCGACAGGCGCTGCGCATCGCTCTAAACTGCTGCTGAATAACGCCACATGGCGGACAGAGTATTTGATGTAGCTTCATGGATACCCTATCCCAAAAAGATAGGGGACGATCCATGCGTTGTGAACTTAGCTCAGCATATTCTTTACAATTTATCATCCAGCCAGCCATGGTTTCTTCCTCCTATTTGGCTTCATTGAGCCAGTTCGTCTCCAGGCAACTGCGCAATTGCATACGCGCGCGATACAACATCACCCAACTGTTGGATTCGGTGATGGATAGTTGCTGGCAGATATCTTTTGTGCTCATCTCTTCGAATTCCCGCAGCATGAAAATTTCCGACAATCGAGGCGGCAATTGAGCCATGCAGACATAAAGAACATCCATAAACTCGCGTTGCTCAAACGCAGTGCTTGGATTAACAGTCCATTCATTGGGCTTGATCTGCCAATGCCCGGATTCATCAAACAGCTGGTCAAGATTATTGGCAACGCTTTCGATATCATCTGTTGTGTGTCGATTGCTCCTTCTACGATAGTGATCGACAATTTTGCGTTTCAAAATGGCGATAAGCCACGTTTTGATCGATGATCGACCTTGAAAGCGCTCAAAGGCTTTAATTGCCGCCACCAAGGCCTCTTGCACCAGATCCTGGGCCGTCTCCGTATCGGCGACGCGCGACAACGCGTAGCGGTACATATAATTGCCATAAAGATCGACCCATTGCTCCGGGCCGGGCACCGCCTCATCACGGCTAGATTGACTGGATGTCATCTGGTTGTCCTCATGTCAGGTGTACGATGGCGTAACCAGTTTTTATATATCAGACCATCTCTCCAATTTCAATGGCTGCCGTGTCTATGGCTTACACTGAAGGTTGTCGGTCAGGGTGGATTTACCTTACACGGCCCATACGCCCCTCACTGCAAGAGTCGGAGGGCTCCAGATCTTTACATTGTGTTATGGCGGGATGTTGACAGCTATGGGGATCGATTTACTATTAAACAGAGAGTGCATAAGGAGAGCAAAGGCGAAAAAGGAAAGGATCGTCAGCATGAATAATAGCAAACAACAATTCATCATGGATCTGGAGTTGCTCAATCGTTTCAACAGTGAGGGCTGCCCTGCTTGCGGCAACAAGTTCTCTTTAGGGGATCCGGTTGTGGTTGCATGCGGTGCCTGGGAGGGAGGCGCCAAGGTGATCCATGAAAACGAAGCTGTTTTTGACAAGAGCACAGGACAGTTTGTCGAAAGACGCTGCCATAGAGCGAGGGTAAACCCCATCGTTGCATAAAAAAGATGGCAAAAAAGGTGACGCCTTGTCACCATTGGATACACGGCATGCCAGTGAGGTATCACAGGAGTTAACCAACGGTGGACTATAAGGCTTTTGCAACGATGGGGTAAACCCCATCGTTGCAAAAAACGTAAAAAAAACAGCTGAACTAACAAAGTTCAGCTGTTTTTAAAAAGCTTGTAAATCAGGGCTAAATCGCGTCTTTTAATTTTTTACCCGGTTTAAATTTTACGACGTTAGTGGCCTTAATTTTGATCACTTCGCCGGTTTGCGGGTTTCTGCCTTTGCGAGCTTTACGACGCGTTTTCTGAAAGGTCCCGAATCCTACCAAGGTAACCTTTCCGTCTTTTTTCTTCAACGCTTTGGTTACGCAGCCAATGAAAGATTCCAGGCAAGTTTGGGCTGCTGCCTTGGTGATGCTGGCATCTTTGGCCATTTTCTCAACGATTTCTGCTTTAGTCATATGATTCCCTCCTTTTAAAAATGAAAAGCGTCCGCCGACACACATTCTATGAGGCATTTACAGTCTCACCATTCCTTTGTCAACACATAAATGTAGACCAGTCGTGGTTTTTTAAGGATGAGGGTTCAGAAAGTCACCAAAGACGGGTATGTTCTCATTACTATCCTTGCAAAATCCATCCCATAGTTACCCTCGGGCTTTGAAATTCTGACCTTTTTTGTAATCGCCATTTGATTTTCTTCCAATGATCACACGCCGCATGTTTCTCAAACAATCATAGGTCAGGAGTACTGCGATCCAGGGTTCGGTATTGAATGGCTTCAAAGAGATGATGTGAGTTGATATTTGTCTCTTTGGACAGATCGGCGATGGTTCTTGCTATTTTGAGAATTCGAAAGTAGGCACGAGCTGACAAACCGAATTTTTCTACAGCTTCTTCAAGTATGGCATCAGACCCGTTTTCCAGCTTACAATAGGTGCGAACATGGCGACTGCTCATTTGTGCATTGCAGTAAATCGGCAGCTTTTGCAATCGCCGCAATTGCATTTTGCGCGCATGCATTACACGTTGGCGGATGATTTCGGAACTCTCAGCCTGTGGGAAATATGACAAATCTTTATAGGATACCGCAGGCACCTCTACATGCAGATCGATACGGTCCAACAGCGGCCCTGAAATTTTTGACCTATAGCGAACAATCTGTTGATAAGTGCAGTGGCACTGATTTTTTACGTCTGTGGCATAGCCGCAGGGGCATGGATTCATGGCGGTAACAAGCATAAAAATTGCCGGATAGGTCATACTGGATGCTGCCCTGGAGATGGTAACGCGATGATCTTCGATGGGTTGTCTCAGTACTTCCAATACGTGCTTTTTGTATTCGGGGAATTCATCCAAAAAGAGTACACCATTATGCGCTAAACTGACTTCTCCAGGTCGTGGTGAAACGCCGCCCCCAATTAAACCTGCATCTGATATGGTGTGATGAGGCGATCGAAACGGGCGCTGGGTCACCAGTGCTTGATCTCTCTTAAGCAAGCCGACGACGCTGTATACTTTCGTTGTTTCGATGGCTTCCTCCATCGTCATCGGCGGCAAGATGGACGGCAGTCTGCGTGCCAACATTGTTTTACCGGATCCCGGCACTCCGATCATTAGAATATTGTGTCCGCCGGCAGCAGCTATCTCCAGGGACCGTTTAACATGCTCTTGCCCTTTGACTTCGGAAAAATCACCGCCTGAATCATCCACGTCATCGAACAGATCCGCGATGTTGTTTATTTCTTGCGGCAACAAGGCGCTTCCCTTGAGAAACTCGGTCACTTGCGAAAGATTCAGGGCACCATATACTGCCATATCTTCAATGACAGAAGCCTCTTTGCGGTTATCATAAGGTACGACGATACCTTTATAGCCTGCATCCTTAGCGGCAATAGCCATGGATAAAGAACCGAAAACCGGCTTGACACGGCCATCCAAACTTAACTCACCCAAAAAGAAATAGTCGGCCAACTTCTCTCTTGGGATCGTGCCGCTCGCCGCCAGAATACACAAAGCGATGGGTAAATCAAAACCGGTACCTTCCTTCTTGATATGGGCCGGCGCCAAGTTTATCGTAATGCGATCGTCCGGGAACGCATATCCTGAATTTTTGATCGCTGACTTGACCCTCTCTTTGCTCTCTTTGACAGAAGCTTCAGGCAAGCCAACGGTGGTAAAGCTTGGCAACCCGCGGACAATGTCTACCTCCACTTCAACTTGATAGGCATCTATACCGATAACAGCGCTGCTAAGTACTTTGGCCAGCACGATATCCTCCTTAAAATGGGCATTCGCAATCATCATCAATAGCTACTAAAGGCTTGTAACCCGTCCTCGATGTAGCAGTAATTACAGGAAAAACAATACGAACGAGTATCGTGAACGGTGGTGGGACAAACCATTAGATCTGCAAAATTTCACAATTTTGTTGTCAAAAGAACGCATCTTGGATAAATAGTGTGTCAAAATGCACACATCGTGTGAATGCAGAAGCGTTTTTCACTCTAATGTGTGCTTTTATGAGTTAATTTAGAGCCTTAAATAAATTGCCCTTTCAATATCGTTGAGGGCGCGACCATTGCTGGAACCGTTGGAAAGCGTTTCGCGTTGTCTAGCTTGCTGCATAACGCTGAATCTGAAGATGCAAATTACATAACAGCAATCCTGTAAGGCCACAAGGAAATATATTTCAATGGATCAAGAGCGAATCCAAAAAACAATCGCCAAAGAAGTGTCATGTTCCGGCATCGGTGTACACTCAGGACAGGTTGTCAATCTCACCGTCAAACCGGCACCTAAAAACCACGGCATACAATTTGTCCGTTCGGATTTGCCCAATCTCCCACGCATTCCAGCCCGGTTTAATAAGGTGATCGATACAAGTTTGGCAACTGTCATTGGATCGGACGGATTCATCATTTCAACCATTGAGCACCTGATGGCGGCCTTTGCAGGCCTATCCATTGATAATGCCCTGGTTGAAGTCAATTCTTATGAATTGCCGATAATGGACGGCAGCGCCGGTCCATTTACACGGATGATAAAAGCTGCCGGAATTAAACACCAAAACGCACCAAGATGCTTTATAGTTGTAAACGAGCCTTTGGAACTGACCGAGAACGACAAATTCGTCGGAATCTATCCGGCTCCGCATTTTCAGATCACCTGTTCCATTGAATTTGACCATCCCATTATCAGGACCCAGCGTTACAGCGTCGTTATCAGTGGCGACCATTTCGAGAAACAAATTGCTGATGCCCGCACATTCGGATTTCTTTATGAACAGGAGTATATGAAAAAGTTCGGATTGGGCCAAGGCGCATCCCTTGACAATGTGGTGGTCATTGATCAAAAGGGAGTTCTCAACAAAGACGGTTTGAGGTTTGACGATGAATTTGTCCGTCATAAACTGCTAGATTGTATCGGTGATTTTTCTTTACTGGGATTACCCATTTTAGGGCACATCGTCGCCAAACGATCCGGACATGCCTTTCACCATGCATTTGTTAAAAAACTCTTTGAGAATAAGGATGCCTGGCAAACCCGCACATTTGGCGATCCTGCATCGTGGAACCAGGCTTCGGAAAAACAGGTTGCCAATTAATAGCATGATCGATATGCTTTCTTTTGGCAAACGACAGATGATAGGTCTAAATCCCCATCATCCCATTAAGATTTGAAATCAACATGAAAAGAACCATAGTCCGGTTTACTGCCCTTTTTATTGCTTCACTCATACTGATGCAAAGTGGATCTGCTTATGCTGGAGAGCCGCGATTAGAAAATATCATTGTCACCAACACACGCGACAACCTGCTTCTTTATCTGACGGCTAAAAATGCGTTTCCCAATAAAATTATCGAAGCAATCCAAAGCGGTGTTCCCACCACGTTTACCTTTTACATTAACTTGTACCGAGTCCGAGGTCTTTGGCTGGACAAAAAAGTGACAGACATCCAACTTTCCCATAGATTGAAATATGATACACTAAAAAAAGAATACCATGTATCCCGGTCATGGGAGGGAAACCGCTCTCTAACAGTTAAAACATTGGACGAAGCAAAAAAATTAATGAGTGAGGTAGATAGCTTGGAGATCGTCTCCCTTCAGCGGCTAGAAAAAGGAGAGCAGTATCAAATTCGGGCAAAAGCAGAGCTAGATCGAATGACGCTGCGTTTTTATCTCCACTATGTTTTGTTTTTTCTGTCCTTCTGGGATGTTGAAACAGACTGGCACACAATAGACTTTATCTATTAGCGCTACACCTATGGCCCCGTCAAATAACAACACCCTATCCCACATGTCCGCCGATGAGATCCGGCGGCGCAAAAGAGAACGCATTCTCATCGTTATCATTATGATTGTTGTGGGGCTGTTGGCCCTTGCGTTGAATCGAAAGATATTTCGGCCACAGATTTCTCCGTATCCAATCAAGTGTTGATTTTTATAATGATCAACATCAATCTTTTGCTGTTATTATTATTGATATTTCTGGTTTTTCGCAACCTGGTAAAATTGTTATATGACCGGAAGCACAAGGTGATGGGCGTCAAACTGCGCACGCGTCTCGTCGTTGCCTTTATCACATTAACACTGCTGCCTACCATCGTATTGTTTGTCTTTTCCATTAATTTTATCACTAGTAGTATAGAATTCTGGTTTAACGTGCCTGTTGAGCAGGCCTTAAAGAACTCTCTTGAGATTGGCCAAAAAATATACCAGCGTACTGAAAATGACAGCCGTTTTTACCTGGAGCGTATCGCTTACCAAATAGATAAAAAGAACCTGATCGACAAAGCTAAAAAGGCATCTCTTTCCCGCTACATACAAGTCGTGCAACGTGAATTCAATTTAGATGCTATTGAAATTTATGATACAAAGGCACAGCGACTATTCTATACAGTCTCAGCCGATCTGGAATTAAAACCGTTTAATAGAATCAGCGCGGGTGACCTACAAAAAACCGTTGGTGGAAATGATAGCCACACCATCGTCAACACCACCGAGTTGGGAGAACTGATGCGCACTATCGGACCAGTCCCATTTGGCGTTTCTCCCAACGAAGCTAAAGGATTCATCGCTATAAGCTCTTTGATCCCTGCTGATTTTGCCATTAGAATGTCCTCCATTGGCCAAGGCTTTGAAGAGTACCAGCAAGTCAAACTCCTCAAACAGCCCATCCAGAGTTTTTACTACATTACGCTTACCGTAGTGGCGCTATTAGTCGTTTTCTGTGCAGTTTGGCTCGGATTTTATCTCGCAAAGACCATGACCATCCCCATCATGCACCTAGCAGATGGCACTCGTCGGGTGGCTGATGGAGACTTGAGTTTTGCAATCGATGTTCGCTCCGACGACGAGATCGGCAGCTTGGTATCGGCCTTTAATAAGATGACTGCAGATCTTCGCATCAGCCGCGAACAACTAGAACTTTCCGCCCAGATGCTTCGGGAACAGAACATCGAAATTGAAGAGCGGCGCCGGTATATGGAAATAGTGCTAAAAAATGTTTCCGCAGGAGTTGTCACCATCGATGCTGATGGCATTATCACGACATTTAATACTTCCGCAGAAAGAATGCTCGACTTGAGCGCCACCGATATATTGGATGAAAACTATACTAATCTTCTCCAGGGCCCGCACTTATCGATGGCGCAAGAGATTATGGATTCCTTGAATAAAACCAAAAAGGAAACGCTTGAAATCCCTCTGCGTCTTACCATCGATGGACGCCCACGCAGTTTTTTAACCTATATCAATTCCCTTAAGGATGATAGCGGACATAGCGTTGGCGTTGTGATGGTGATCGACGACTTGACCGAATTGGAAAAAGCGCAAAGAATGGCAGCCTGGAGGGAAGTGGCTCGCCGAATTGCCCATGAAGTGAAAAATCCTTTAACCCCGATAAGCCTTTCCGCCCAGAGGCTTAAGAGAAAGTACTCTCAAAAAATCGGAGAGCCCATATTTGATGAATGCACCCAAATGATCATAAGCCATGTTGAACTGATTCGAAATCTGGTTAACGAATTTTCCGCCTACGCCCGGTTTCCCACTGCCAACCCGGAACCATGCGACCTACCGCCTATCATTGATGAAACTGTGGCCTTGTACCGGGAAGGCCATTCAAACATCACCTTTAATATCACCATTGGGGATGATATTCCGGCCATGAGCCTGGATTACCAACAAATCAAACAAGCCATGATCAACCTGGTCGACAATGCCGTATCGGCCATAAGAACTAAGGGCATCATCGACATTGATGTCTCATATGATCCGATTTTAAAAATGGTTCGCATTGAAGTAGCGGACGATGGCGAAGGCATCTCCAACGAAGATAAAATTCGACTGTTCGAACCCAATTTCTCAACCAAAAAAGCCGGAATGGGTTTGGGCTTAACCATTGTTAACAGTATTGTTACCGATCATTCCGGTATGATCAGCGTTCAAAGCAATCAGCCGAAGGGCGCAAAATTTGTAATTGAACTACCGGTATGATCTGCAACTGTGGATCTATCTTATAATTGGCATAGGACTCTTTTGGGCCTATTGTGCATTGCAAAGGATTAATGGAATGTTCCCGACAATACTCATTGTTGACGATGAACCTTCAATCGTTCAAGCCCTTGGCGGTTTATTGACGGATGAAGGCTTTGAAGTGACAACTGCAGGCAATGGATATGAGGCCTTGCAACAAATTGAAACCAACGCACCTGACTTGATCTTGCTCGATATTTGGATGCCCGGTATCGACGGTCTTGAAACCTTGCAAGAGATTAAAAAAACGCATCCCCACACCCAGGTGATCATGATAACCGGCCATGGCACCATCGAAACCGCGGTACAGGCTACAAAGCTGGGTGCATTTGATTTCATCGAGAAACCCCTGTCCATCGACAAGGTCATCGTCGCCATTAACAACGCGCTCAATTTTCGCCGTTTGGAAGAAGAAAATCGATACCTTCGAAAAAAAACCATCGACAAGCACTCCATTACCGGTAGCAGTGAATCGGTAAAGACGCTTATGGCGAATATCACCATGGTAGCACCCACAAACAGTTGGGTGCTGATCAAAGGTGAAAACGGAACGGGCAAGGAACTGGTCGCAAGGACTATCCATAACCTAAGCCAGCGGGCCACCCAATCTATTATTGACGTGAACTGCGCGGCCATTCCCGAAGAATTGATTGAAAGTGAACTGTTCGGGCATGAAAAAGGGGCCTTTACCGGTGCCAACGCAAAAAAAATCGGCAAATTTGAACTGGCTGACGGCGGGACCATTTTTCTTGATGAAATCGGGGACATGAGCTTAAAGACCCAGGCCAAGATTTTGCGAGTATTGCAGGAAAAACAATTTCAACGTGTTGGGAGTAGTCGAACTTTAGAGGTTGACGTCCGCGTCATCGCCGCCACCAATAAAAACCTTGAAGAAGAGATCAAATCCGGTAATTTCAGAGAGGATCTCTATTATCGCCTGAATGTGGTTCCCATTGAGGTGCCGCCCTTGAGAGATCGCCGACCCGACATTCCATTGCTGGTGGACGCATTTTTAAAAGAAGCCGCTCAAAAAAACAGGACCCTTAAGAAAAATACCACTGAAAATGCAATGGAATTATTGATTCAGAACAACTGGCCGGGGAACGTTAGAGAATTAAAAAACCTCATCGAACGACTCGTTATTATGGTACCGGACGACACCATTTCGGCCATTCATCTGCCCCGGCCTTACAATCCAAAAAGGGAATCCGTCGCGGCTCTGTCTCTGGAACCGTTATTCGACATGGAAAACCTTAAAACAGCAAAACTGGTTTTTGAAAAGCAATTCATACAACACAAACTCCTTGAAAATGAGTATAATGTGACCCAAACCGCTAAGGCCATCGGTGTTGAACGCAGCTACCTGCACCGTCGTATTAAGAAATTGGAACAAGAAATTCAATCGTAGCCGGGATAGTTTATTGTGCGCGTCATTAGCGGACTTATAAAAGGACATCGGCTTAGAACCCTTGAAGGATCAACGGTGCGCCCCACCGCCGACAGGATCAAAGAGGCCATGTTCAATATCTTGGCTTATAAGCCGAAAGGTGCAAAGGTGCTTGATCTTTTTGCCGGATCCGGGGCATTGGGTATAGAGGCGATCAGCCGTGGGGCTCAAACGGCCGTTTTTGTGGATGGCAATCTCCAAGCATTAAAGGTGCTGCGCCAAAATCTAAAACACTGCGGGATCGACCACAATGCCGAAGTTATCCGATGGAATATCGAAAAAAACCTCGATTGCTTAAAAACCTCTGGACACCAGTTCAATTTAGTCTTTATGGATCCACCTTATCACCGGTGTTTGGTCGAAATCACCCTTGGGCAACTTTTACAGATTGACTGTATGGCGGACGATGTTGTCATCGTCGCTGAGCATGAATCCGGCTGCCACATCAAGATCCCCCAAAGCCCGCTTCACATAACGGACTCACGCCGATACGGCAGTACGCAACTATCATTTTTTAGCTTCAATCCGAATCCGTAAAGGGAGTGCGGACACCTTTTGCGGCCATTTTTGCGGCCCATCCGATCATCCTCGCCAGATTGCATTTTTTACGTTCCCATGCTAGAATCGCCAACATATCAGGGCCCTTGTAAAGAGAAAGGACGGTATGAAACGCATTGCCATTTATCCCGGATCATTCGACCCCGTTACCAACGGCCATATCGATATCGTTCTCCGGGGAAAAACGCTTTTTGACGAAATCATTGTGGCGATACTGCATAACCCCAGAAAAAAGAGCCTGTTTTCCATTGATGAGCGTATGCTGATGCTCAAGGAGAGCATGAAGGGCATCTCGGGGATCTCCTTTGATACCTTTAGCGGCTTGCTGGTGGATTACGCCAATAAATCAGGTGCCGGTGCCATCTTGAGGGGAATGCGCGCGGTATCCGATTTTGAATATGAATTTCAACTGGCACTGATGAACCGCAAGTTGAACCGGGAGATTCAAACCGTTTTTTTAATGACAGCGTTAAGTTGGATTTTTACAAGTTCATCCATCATTAAAGAGGCTGCTCAATTTGGCGGTGATATTACCGACATGGTACCGCCCATCGTCAACCAAATGATTAAGGATAAGTACGGCACGGACAAAAAGGCTTAGGGTTCGCGCAGGAGCAATGATGGATTTGTGGCAACTCCAGATTTTTTGCAAGGTGATTGAGCTCAAAAGCTTTTCCAAAGCCGGCCAGGCGGTTCATCTATCCCAGCCCACTGTCAGCAGCCATATTAAAGATTTAGAAGAGCATTTTTCAATCCGACTTATTGATCGCATGTCCCGGCAGGTTTTTCCGACCAGGGCCGGAGAGCTATTATATGACTACGCTCACCGCTTGATTGCTTTGCGAAACAAAGCCGAAGCCGCTATGGCCGAGTTTTCCGGAGAGATGCGGGGCCGGATCACCGTCGGGGGCAGCACCATACCGGGAGGCTATCTTCTCCCGCGGGTGATCGGGCTTTTTTCAAATTCCTTTCCAGCGGTACGGATTTCAATGGTTGTCGGTGACACATCGGAGATATTGGACAAGACAATATCCGGGCATATCGAGGTCAGCGTGGTCGGCGCCCTTACCAAAGAAAAAATGCTTACCCAGTCCCCACTGGTGGATGATGAAATGGGCTTGGTTGTGCCCCAGGGACATAAATGGGCACGGCGCAAACAGATCAAATTGCAGGAACTTATCGAGGAGCCGTTTATTATCCGTGAGCCTGGATCCGGCACTTTAAAATCTTTAGCGTTAGCGCTGCAAAAAAAGAAGATAACCTTAGGAGACCTTAACATCATCGCTGAAATGGGCAGCACCGAAGC
>CAJIBC010000129.1_pt1 | contig 18637 bp, 18 predicted proteins | sample 9199231 | NCBI WGS metagenome assembly CAJIBC01 (sample SAMEA7708282, study PRJEB35096) | sediment metagenome | biome: marine neritic benthic zone biome [ENVO:01000025]; feature: sediment [ENVO:00002007]; material: shallow marine sediment [ENVO:03000034] sea grass bed [ENVO_01000059] ...
AACGGATTCAAAGTTCGGAAACGCCGCATGATATGCAGATCAGTATGTTGTGGCCAATCGGCGGGGTACGTGTTTAGTAATATAATACCAACGATTTAGAGGCAAGGTCAAGGCACTTCGCCTGTTTGTCCCATTGTCCGTTTTCAAGGTACGTTGTCAAAACCAGCGCTGAAATAACGACCGATATTTAATATTTTTTCAAGGAATGTTTCCGTAGTTTTTCAAAAAAATTGCCAAATGTGGGTATGGCAAGAAACATGGAATCCCAACCATCTATAAAAACGAGTGAATACCAAAAGAAACCTGCATACAGACCAGGCTGTGGGGGTGGGTATTAGTGCCAAAGGTTTAGTCGCCCCTGTTTTATCATTGTAATTAAAAATAAACTGCGTCACCCTGCCTTCCCATCTTATCGAAAGCGTGCTTTTCCGGCCATGTGACAGGTGCTTTCACGGGTGCCCATGCCAGACAGTTGGGGCGATTTGAAGTTGCCGACGGCGCTACTCTTTTTTTTGATGTGTTCGGTGAACTGCTGTTGGAATTGCAGCCCAAACTGCTCAGGATGCTCCAGGATGGTGAATTTGAACGGTTGGGAAGCTCCAAAACGATCAAAGTCGATGTGCGTGTGATTTCAACCACCAACAGCCATCTCGAAGAAAAAGTCCGCAAAGAGCGCTTCCGGGAAGATCTCTGGTATCGGAAGAACATTTTTCCGATACCGTACCCCATTGCGCCAGCGCGGGGATGATATTCCCTTGTTGGTGGAATATTTCGTTGACATCATTGCCAAAAGGCTGGGTAAAAATGTCGAGAATATTTCAACGACCGTGATGGTTGCCTTACAGAATTACCACTGGCGCGGGCGGTGATCAACGCTTCGGGACCCAAACTGCGCCTGATTGATGACCTGAAAAAACTGGTAAGGATATAGCAAAAGCAAATAGGCCTCTTGCGGATGTGGAGCGGGATGATATGGTACGGGCGCTTGAGCAGACGCACGGGAAAGTGAGCAGCAAAAACAGTACAGCAGAGATCTTTGGTCTTGAGCGCAGCACATTGCGCGCCCGCATGCAAAAGCTGGGCATCCAAAAACCCTGATATTCTCTCCTCGGAAACCAAAGAACAGGGTCATATATGACCACCGGTCATATATGACCCTGTTTGTGCACGCCCCCGCCACTCCGCCACCGGTATACACTCAACAGGTTCCTATTAAAAATCAGTTCGTTGATCGATTTTACACAAAGCCTGCAAATAGCGGCATGGATTTTGAGTTAGCATAATAGGCGTATGGATGTGCCTCTATTTTGCGACGCGCATCATAACCATTACTTTTGTTGCCGCATACTCGATTAATGTGTCCCATATTCATCAGCATACACCTCCAATAGGAGTCGGACCATGAAAAAGATAATACAAGTCATTGCACAAGCCCTGGTGGATCAACCTGACCTTGTATTCGTTTCAGAAATTGGTGGTACGAACACATCAATACTGGAACTCAAAGTCGCCAAGGAAGATATCGGCAAAGTCATCGGCAAGCAGGGCCGAACCGCCGGTGCACTCCGGACCATATTAAGCGCCGTTTCGGCTAAGGAGAAAAAACGAGCGGTGCTTGAAATCTTGGAATAATCAGAAAAGGTCGGCATTTCAGAGAGGTGGCCGTGATGATCGTCGTTAGAATTACCTTTAACCCTCTTCCGGAAAAACAGCTGGAGGTCATGCAAACCCTTCTATCTATGATCGAACCGACGTCTAAAGAGACGGGGTGCATAAGCTATAATGTTTTTTGCGACATCGAAGATCGGAACCGTTTCAGCCTGATGGAGGAGTGGGAGACCCGTGAAGATCTGAATCATCATATAGTGACTCACAGATTCGGTGCTTTGCTTGGGATAAAAGCCCTTTTATCCGAACCGTTGGGGATTCAAATCCACACGGTATCCCAATCGGAAGGGGTGGAGGCCATTCATGCCGCCCGAAATAAAAGGGGATAAAAATGAGAAGCCGTAAAAATCAGATTATAAAAGGGGAGATCAAGAGCCCCTCAAATCCAGTTGCGGACGCCCTCAAAGCTTCCGAGGTCACCTACCGGCGACTGTTTGAAACTGCTCAAGACGGTATTTTAATCATCGATGCCGACACCGGAAACATAACCGACGTCAATCCATTTCTGGTGGACCTGTTAGGCTATTCCCGCAAGGATTTTATCGACAAGGCACTTTGGAACTTCGGTCCATTCAAAGATATCCGGGCAAGCAAATCGGCTTTTCAGGATTTAATGCGCAACGGCTATATCCGCTACGAGCATCTACCATTGGAAACCAAGGATGGGCGACGTGTTGCGGTCGAGTTCATCAGCAACGCCTACCAGGTTGGCCAAAAGCGAACGATTCAGTGCAATATCCGCGACATTTCGCAACGTAAAGAATCTGAAAGGAGCCATATCAGAATTGAATCCCAACTCAAACAGGCTCAAAAAATGGCCGCTGTGGCTGCATTGGCTGGTGGGATGGCCCACCAACTCAACAACGCACTCACCATCATCACAGGCGGTTTGAACCTGCTTGAGGCAAATGGAATGGATCAAGAAATGAACGCGTGTCTTCAGCCAATGACAAAAGCCGCAGATCGGATGTCCCGTCTGACCCGGGAACTTTTGGCATACGCCAGAGGCGGAAAGTATCGCATCGAAACGATCTTGCTGGGCGATCTGGTCAGGGACAGCCTGCTCTTGCTCAAGCCCGTGCTTAAACCGTCCATTATCATTGAAGCTGAGATCCCACCGGACCTGCCACCCATACAAGCGGACAGGGACCAGATGGAAATGGTCTTGCATGCCATCTTGACCAACGCGTTGGAGGCCATCGGGACACAGGGGCTCATCCGGATCATCGGCCGCACGGAGGCCATGACCGATGAACACGTGAACCACTTTTCCGGCTTGGCTCCAGGCATCTACGCCTCTTTGACGGTCGAGGATAACGGCAAAGGGATGGAAGAAGAAACGCGCAGCCGGGTGTTAGAGCCTTTCTTTACGACCCATTTTCCAGGCCGTGGCCTTGGTATGGCGGCGGTTTACGGAATAGTGAAAAACCACGAGGGCTGGATCTCTGTTGCGTCGCAATTGGACAAGGGAACCATCGTGAAAGTCGGGCTCCCGGCCCTTGTTGTGAGCAATGCAAAAGAGACGGCAGAACAAAATCCCAGTCAGTTGAGAGGCGCCGGGTTTGCTTAGAACTCGGAATTAAATAAATTGTGCCGAAATACGTCGGGTTTGAACTCAACTACGGCGTTGCGTCAAAGGCCGAATACTTAAAGTATGCAACCTTTGACGCGCCTTGAAGATGAGCCCAAACTCCCCGGCGCAATTCGGCACAATTTATTTAATTCCGAGTCCTTAGAATATTGAAAATGAAATGTCACACCGCGCTTAAAGAGTTGATCAGCGCCAGTACGTAGGTTCTGTTCGAATTTCATAAACGCCATCAATGGTGTGAGCTAAAAGGAGGTATGTTATGCCCGAATGGAATCCACCCCCAGGGGGAACCACGCCGACGTTGGATGACGTGCTGAAGAAAATTCGACAGCAGTTAGAAAGAATCAAAGGCGGTCCGATCCTCATCCTCGTGGCCGGAGTAGCGGTATTGGTCTTGTGGACCGCATGGTTCACCGTCCAACCGGAGGAGACGGGCATTGTACAGCGCTTTGGCAAGGTCATGCGCACGGCCGGTCCGGGACTGCATTTCAAATTACCTTACGGCATCGAAAAGGTCCGCCTGCTGCCTACGGCCCGCGTACTCAAAGAAGAGTTCGGCTTTCGAACAGTATCCGCCGTTCCCGGTGAAAAGACCCGCTATGATACGCGCGGCGAATACAAGGATGAGTCGCTGATGCTCACCGGCGACTTAAATGTCATCGATGTCCAGTGGATCATCCAGTACCGCATCGAAGACCCGATCCGCTACCTGTTTCAAGTCCGAGACACATCGAAAACTATCCGCGACACCACCGAGGCGGTCATGCGCCGGGCAGTGGGCAACCGTCTGGGCAGCGATGTGTTGACCACCGCACGGGTGGCGGTGGCCAGTGAAGCCAAAACCGAGATCCAGAAAATCCTGACGGCCTACGAGTCCGGTGTGCGTCTGGTGACCGTGGAGCTACAGGACGTAACCCCGCCGGATACGGTTAAACCGGCCTTCAATGAAGTCAACGAATCGCGCCAGGATAGAGAGCGTACCATCAATGTGGCCCAGGAACAGGCCAACCGGGAGATCCCCAAAGCCCGGGGCGTGGCCACGCAAAGCATCAGCGAAGCCGAAGGTTACGCACTGGAACGCGTGAACCGGGCCGAAGGAGAGGCCACCCGTTTTGACGCCATTTTAGGACAATACGATCAGGCCCCGCAGGTGACGCGCCGGCGGCTGTACCTGGAGGCCATGACCGGTTTTCTGGCAGAGATGAAAGGGCTCTATATCGTGGATCAGGACCAGAAGGCCATGGTGCCCTGGCTCCCACTGGAGTCCGGTGCGAAACCATCAGCACCAGGGAGGCAACCATGAAGTTTACCTTAAAAGCAGTCATCATCGCGATAGCGGTGGTGATCGTTATCGTGCTCTATAGTGGTCTATATACGTTGGAAGAGGGATTGCAGGCCATTGTCGTGCAGTTTGGCAAGCCTGTTGGGGAACCGGTCACCGAGGCGGGGCTGCACATGAAAATTCCTTTTGTGCAGGAAGTCCGGCGGTTCGATAAACGTCTGCTGGTCTGGGACGGTGATCCGAACCAGGTCCCCACAAAGGGGCGTGAGTTCATATGGGTGGATACCACCGCCCGATGGCGGATTGCCGACGCGAAAAAATTTCTGGAGAATGTGGCCAGCGAAGAGGGGGCCCAGTCGCGCTTGAATGATATTCTCGATTCGGTGGTGCGCGACCAGGTGTCGAGCAGCGAACTCGTGGAACTCGTGCGCAGCGCATCGTGGGAAGTTCCCGAGGGCGAAGCTTTGAAGGAGGTTCCAAAGGAACGCGAAGAGGAGCTTAAAAGGCAGATTGCCCGCGGCCGGGAAGAGATCACCCGAACGATACTGACCGAGGCACAAAAGATCATCCCCCAATACGGTATCGAACTGGTGGATGTGCGCATCAAACGCCTCGACTACGTGGCAAGTGTCCGCGAAAAGGTCTATGAGCGCATGATCTCCGAGCGCAAACGCATTGCCGCACAGTTCCGCTCAGAAGGCGAGGGACGCAGCGCCGAGATCCTCGGGACAATGGAAAAAGAGCTGCGCCAGATCCGCTCCACCGCTTACCGCCGGGTGCAGGAGGTCCAAGGCAAGGCCGACGCTGAGGCGACGCAAATCTACGGCCGGGCTTACAACAAAAACCCTGAATTTTTTGCCTTTTTGAGCACCCTTGAGAGCTACAAGGATAAGGCGAATCCGAATTCCGTGTTGATCCTGACCACGGACAGCGACTTCTATCAATACATCAAGAACGCGAATCCAGGCCAAGTGCGGCTCTCATCGGCTCCCTAGTTACGAGGAGATACGCCGGCGGCTGGGAAACGTCTGGATGAAAATAAATCTGCGGATGACAAAGTCGCCTGGCAGTTGCGAGGGTAAGCTCGGTTGGCAGCGTCACCGGAAGGTCATACCGGAACGGGGAAGATCCCGTCGAAAGGAAACAATATGTCAACGAACCTATCAGCAAGGAATATCGAACGATTACTGGCGGAGGCCGAGGAGCTTGTTCAGCGATTTAATTCCGATGTCCTCAACGAGATGAAAGAAGAGCATCGACTGCAGTTTGAATTACATACTCATAACTTGAAAAAAATAAAATCCGAGGTTCAGGACAGGATCGAGAAGAAAAAAGATTCGATTACAGGCTCCGTAGCGGAAGGTATTCATGAAGCGATTCTTGATATTGTTAAGGCCGCGCGGGACTTTAAAATACATCTTTCCTGTAGTTGGCCGAGGGCTCTTGAATAAAATGGGGAAATAAAAATGGACTCTAACGAAAATAAAGATCCAATCGGCAAATTATTGGACAAGCTGCGTTCCTTTCTCGGCTTCAACGATCAACGCAATAAGCAGGCGGCATTGCCAGGCAAGACGCGTTTCAACATCTGGTATTTTGTATTGGCCATGGTTTTGTTTTCCTATCTGCAGCCGTTTCTGTTTTCTTCAAAAATAGAGACAATTTCTTATAGTCAATTTAAACAGTATGTCGACCAAGGAATCGCGGGTGATTTGATCATCGGACCTGAAAATATCAAAGGTACGCTGGCAGGATCGCCCGAAAGAGCGTTTGCCACCGTTCGGGTGAATGATCCAGACCTGGTGAAAGAATTGGAAGAACGCCAAATAAGTTATTCGGGACGCTATGAAAATAGATTCCTGAGCAGCCTCCTGTCCTGGATTCTGCCCCTCGTCATTATGTTCCTGATCTGGCGATTTGCCATGAAAAAGATGGGGTCGGGCATGGGGGTCATGTCTTTTTCCAAGAGCAAGGCCAAGATTTTCGCGGAAAGCGACACCAAGGTCTCTTTTGCCGACGTGGCCGGAATCGATGAGGCCAGGGAAGAACTTGAGGAAGTGGTCGAATTCCTCAAAACCCCGGAGAAATTTCAGAAATTGGGAGGCAGAATCCCCAAAGGGGTGCTGCTGGTCGGCCCGCCGGGAACCGGTAAAACCCTTCTGGCCCGGGCCGTGGCCGGTGAGGCAAAAGTGCCTTTCTTTTCCATCAGCGGGTCCGAATTCGTGGAGATGTTCGTCGGCGTTGGAGCGGCCCGCGTTCGCGATCTGTTTTCTCAGGCTGCCGCGCAAGCGCCTTGTATCATCTTCATCGATGAACTGGACGCCCTGGGCAAAGCCCGGGGGATGAATGTGATGGGCGGACATGACGAACGGGAGCAAACCCTGAACCAGCTCCTGGTGGAGATGGATGGCTTTGAAACCAATAAAGGCGTTATCATCATGGCCGCCACCAACCGGCCGGAAATCCTGGATCCGGCTTTGCTGCGCCCCGGGCGCCTGGACCGGCAGGTTCTGGTGGACCGCCCGGATATCAACGGACGGGAAGCCATCCTCAAAATCCATTCCAGGAACGTGGAACTGGGACCCGAAGTCGACCTGCGCCAGATCGCCGGCCGCACCCCGGGCTTCGTGGGCGCAGACCTGGCCAACATCATCAATGAAGCGGCGTTACTGGCGGCCCGTTACGATAAAGATATTGTGGAGCCTGTTGATTTCGACGAAGCCATCGATCGGGTGGTCGCGGGTCTGCAGAAAAAAAACCGGGTGATGAATGCTCAGGAGAAAGAAATTGTCGCCTTTCACGAATCCGGACACGCCATTGTGGCCGAATCTGTCGAGCATGCCGATCCTGTTCATAAAATATCGATCATTCCCCGCGGGATTGCGGCGCTCGGATACACCCAGCAGCAGCCCACGGAGGACCGCTATTTATTGACGCGCTCGGAGTTGAACGATCGACTGGCCGTTCTTTTGGGTGGCCGGGTAGCGGAAGAACTGGTGTTTAATGAAATCTCCACTGGCGCGCAGAACGACCTGCAACGGGCCTCCGACATTGCCCGGGCCATGGTCACGGAGTACGGCATGAGCGATTTGCTGGGCCTGGTGAGTTATGAGCGCCAGCGCCAAGCGATGTTTCTCCCGGAAAGTTTTTCCCAGGGTAAAAATTACAGCGAAGCCAAAGCCGCGCAAATTGATGACGAGGTCACACGGTTTGTCGATGAAGCCCATCAGCGCGTGCGTAAAATTCTCTCGGAACGGCGAACGGTCCTCGATGATTTGGCCCGTCTTCTTTCGCAGAAGGAAAGCGTGCAGGGCGAGGAGCTGAGACAGATGATGTCCAATTCCACCTCCCCCGAAACAGCGAATTGATCGCCTCGGAGAATATAAAATCATGATTTATGTGGTGGGTATATATAAACTTTATAATTCAATGAGGAGGGGTTATGTATAATAAATTATCAAGTGGGTTGGATATAGCGATCCAGAAAGCAGTGGCGCAAGCGAGGGATACAAATTTTTTTGAGGCCAGTACAACCGGTCGTGGGGTTATCCTTAAACAAATTGTTATCAACTAATTTGGATGAATAAGGAGGATACCATGGCCGTAAATAAAGTAACCACCAAAACCGAAGCTCAAGATCTGCAAAAGCAGGAGCATAAAGAAGAACGAACTGTCCCGGGACGATTTTTTATCCCACAGACCGATATTGTAGAAAATAAAGAAAGTCTGGTTATAACGATGGATCTGCCAGGAGTGAAGAAAGAGGAAGTGAACATTAAATTGGAGAATAACATACTTGAGGTAGAAGGCCGGATTGATTATGCACCCTATGAAATACTCAATCCTGTATATACTGAGTACAACATAGGCAATTATTCACGAAGTTTTACCGTCTCCAATACGGTTGATACCAGCAATATCGAGGCTGTTCTCAGAGACGGTGTCCTATCCCTGACCTTGCTCAAGGCGCCTGAAGCAGAACCGAGGGTAATATCTGTCAAATAAAATACTCAGCAGGATCGTTCCGCGTTTGCTCCAGCGTACCGGCGTTCGCACTAAATTTAATTTCCTCAAACTCTCTTTTATTGGCCGATAGCAAAGCCGGAAAGGCAGGCGCGTCAGTCGCTGTATACCAAATCGGGGTATGTAATGAAAACTTACCGGGAAATAAAATCTGCAGCGATCATCGATACCATCATCCACTATGCCGAATCGTTGATAGGTATTCGTTTCAAGAGCGTCAAAAAGTATCGGTACAGCGCCCCATGCCCTTTCCACGCCGACACCGAAGAGAGTTTCATGGTGTATGTCAGTAAAGAGGATGAGGTCCGATTCCATTGCTTCGGTGCCTGCAAAGGTGATTGGGACATTTACGACCTGATCATGCTGCGCAAGAAATATCGGTTCAGAAAGGCACAGCAGGTTTGGGCTAAGCATCTGGGTGTCACGGATTTCAAGTTTGATACCGGCAGCAGCTCCTGTATTCCTGAACCTGACAAGACACCGGAGCCCGATGATCCGGTTGGTTTTGTCGAACCATTGAAACTTGATCAAAACAATGTTGCCACTTTGGGAGAGGCTGCCGACTTTTACAATGACCTTCTGATTTCGAATAATAACCGGTTCAAACATATTCGGGATTATCTTGCCCGCCGGGGCGTCGGAAAAGGCGCCATAAGTAACTTCAACATCGGCTACGCCCCTCCTTATACCGATGAACAGCACCAAGGTAGGGCGCTGATAGACGACTTCCTGCCACGCTTTGAAAAGGAGAAAGAGACCTTCAAGGCCTTTAAGGATGCCGGCTTGGCCAGATTTTTAAACGACAACAGCGTCAAGGGATATGGATACTATTGCCGACAGATCGATTTCAGACGCAAATATCCGTTTTCAAGAAATTACGGTGATACCTTAGCCGGACGGATTGTGTTCCCCATTTATGATACAGATGCCCGCCTGACCGCATTGGTCGGCAGATGCCCGGAGGATTGGGGCGTTCGCCGCCTCAAACATCAGGCCAGAGAAGTTCCCCTTTCCAATAAGGGGTGGCTTTACGGCATTGAAACGGCTGGGCGGTATATCCGGCAGTACCGGACGATCATTCTGGTGGAGGGCATCTTTGATTTTTTTGCCTTCTACAACCTGCTCCAGGATCAGGACAAACCGGTGGTGGTTTCGACATTGGGCTCCTATATCACCCCCGAGTCGGCCACCATTCTCAACGACCTTGATATCGAGCACTTCATTGTCGCGTACGACTGGGATGAACTCGGCAGAAACGGCATCGAACGGATGGCTGCCGGTTCAGGCGGGTGGGTCTATTATCTTGGCGGTCCGGCTAAAGATCAGGACCCTTACGATATGTTGAAACCGGTGGTCGACGCCATCAGCGGGTTTTCCCTGGAACATCTGATGGCTCGTGTGCCATGCGCTTGCAAACGATAGGAGGTAATAATGACTGATATCATTAACTATGATGCGCGGACATATGTTCAAAAATTGATCAAAAAAGAATTTTCATCCAAAAACAACGAAGAAAAAGTTCTTTCGGACAACCGCAAAACAGATACGGGTGAACATCGCAAGGTGCAGCCACCCCCTGATACAATCATCAGCAATGTAAGAACAGCTTAAGACTTGGGAGAATAAACATGAATGCTAAACTTATTACCAGCATAATCATGGCCGGACTTGCGGTCGTATTCATAATCCAGAATACAGCGATGGTTGAGCTGAGATTTTTATTCTGGACGCTGCCGACGTCAATGACACTAACGATGTTCCTGATTTTTTCATTAGGAATAATAACAGGCTGGTTGCTGCGCGGAACTCTCAGTAGAAGAAAAAGCCGCACCCACAACAAACAGGGTGCTGTTCCCGACCAGACGATTGCTTGATGCTTTTAAAAATGAGGATATTACCCTGATGCCGGCAAATTTCCGACAAATTGTGAAAGAGGTCAACAACACGACGCATCTGGACGAGGCCCTGGCGCTGGTCGTGAAACGGTCCAGATCGTCCATGGGGGCGGATGAGTGTTCCGTCTATATCCATGACACACAAACCGACCGGTTTATCCTCATGGCGGTTGATGGCGTGGTGCCCGACGAGGTCGGCAAGGCGCAGGTCAACCTTAACGAAGGGTTGGTGGGATGGGTGGCGGCGCATGAAGAAGTCATCAACCTGTCAAATGCCGCTGATCATCCCGGCTTCGATCACGTCTCGAAAACCGGGGATACGTCTTTTGGCGGCTTTATGGGCGCGCCCATCATGCATCATGGCCGGACAATGGGTGTCATGGCGGCACAGAAGCATGAGCGGCGAAGTTTTAGCGAGGATGATGCGGCTTTTTTCACGACACTGGCTCTCCAGCTTGGCAAGGCCATTCATCGCCTTCTGGTAAAATGGGATTTCAGCCGCCAGCGGGATGAACCTTCGAGTGGGAAAATTCTTATTCACGGAATCCCCAGCGCGCCGGGACTATCGATGGGCCACATCGTGCTGTCGCAACCAGCGGATCTGTATTCTACACCCGACCGCGAAGCACAGGACATCGAAACTGAAGTTAAAACCTTCCAGGCCGCAGTGACCGCTGCCAAAAAGGAATTACATGCCGGCAAGGAACGCATGCGCGCCAACTTGGCCGACGAGACGCTATCCCTGTTCGATGCCTATATCATGATGCTTGAATCCGGCAAATTGATCAACGACACGGTGGCGCGGATCCGAAACGGGCAATGGGCGCGCGGCGCACTGCGAGATACCATTTTTGAGGTGGCGCATGCCTTCGAGCAAATGGCCGATCCATATCTTGCCGCGCGCGCCGAAGATATCCGCAACATCGGCCGACAGGTTCTTGCCCAATTACAACAAGCCGCGACGGAAGATAGGACATACCCAAAGCGGTGCATTCTCGCGGGAGTGGAAGTCAGTCCGGCCGAGATTTCAAACGTGCCCCGCGATCGGCTGACCGGCATCGTTTGCGTTCGGGGTTCGGCGTTATCCCATATTGCAATCTTTTGCCGCGCTTTGGGCATTCCAGCCGTGATGGGGCTGAACGATCTGGCCATCGGCAATTTTGAGGGTTGCGAAATCATGCTTGACGGCACCCAGGGCACCGTCTGCATCAATCCTTCGCTTGTGGATATCGATGTGTTTCGGCAACACATGCAAGAAGAACAGGCCATCGCCGGCCGACTTGAAACACTGCGCCATCTACCGGCGCAAACCTTGGACGGCGCACTGATTCCAATACATGTAAACCTGGGGATCGGCGACGATGATTTGCCGATGCAGGCCAAAGAATATGAAGGTGTAGGCCTGTACCGTACGGAGTTTTTTTTTATCGCGCGCGACACGCTTCCCACGGAGGATGAACAGTATCGCCTTTACCGCGACCTGCTGAAATCCTTTGCGCCCAAACCGGTGACGATCCGGACCCTGGACACCGGTGGCGACAAAAGGCTCCCTTTTTTCACAGCCGCCGAATCCAATCCATTTCTGGGCCGGCGCGGGATACGCTTCTCCCTTGATCACACCGAGATTTTTTTGACCCAGCTGCGGGCGCTGTTGCGTGCCAATGCCGGGCTCGGGAATCTGCAGATCCTTTTCCCCATGATCAGCAGAATAAATGAAATTGACGCAACCCTTGGCCTGCTGGAACGTGCCTATTCAGATCTCACCGCCGAAGGCCAAGCGGCTGCAAAACCTCACATCGGCGCCATGATCGAAGTGCCTTCGGCCGTTTATATCATCGCCGCCTTGTCAAAACGTGTGGATTTTTTTTCCATCGGAACCAATGACCTCACCCAATATTTGTTGGCCGTAGACAGAAGCAATCCACGGGTGCAGGGCTTCCACGACAACCTGCATCCCGCCGTCATCCATGTCGTGCGCAATATCGTCCAAAGCGCCCGCCGTGAGAACAAGCCGGTCGGCGTGTGTGGTGAAATGGCCGGAGATCCGGCATCCGCCCTTCTACTACTGGGACTTGGGGTCGATTCGCTGAGCATGACCCCATCCAGCCTGCCGCGCGTCAAATGGACCATCCGATGCTTTACCATGCAGCAGGCGCGCGGGCTTGCCGACAAGGCGCTCAAGATCGACAATGAAGCCGATACGCACCGGCTGTTGAATCATGCCTTAAAGGCAGCCGGTCTTAGCGCGCTCGTGCGCGAAAATTAACCTTCCAAAACGCGAAAACGGCTATGCATGTGACCGAGCACAAGACGTCAGGGCATGCAGCCCTAAAGGTCGGCGCGAGTTTAAACACCCACCGGACCTTGAAATCCATTTGATTCGATTCGAATTTTCTGCTATTATTTCAGAACTCTATCTTTCACGGCAATTAACATGGAACCATCAAATGCTTAAAGATTTTCTGGAAATTTTCAACAGCATATTGGGGTCGATTCGCGAGCCCTTGATCGTGCTCGATCGGGATTTGAAAGTCGTAACAGCCAATCCCTCTTTTTACCGGACATTTAATGTCAAGCCCGGCGAGACAGAGGGTGTGCTGATATACGATTTGGGCAATCGGCAATGGGACATTCCCAGCTTAAGGAAATTGCTGGAAGATATCCTTCCTCAGAACACCAATTTTCATGATTTTGAGGTGGAGCATGACTTTCAAACCATTGGACGCAAGATCATGCACCTGAATGCCCGGCGGATCTACGACGAAGGCAACCAAACCCGGATGATTCTACTGGCCATCGAGGATGTGACCGAACGTGAATATTACAAAAAGCACCTTGAGGAGTTGGTTGAAGAACGAACAGCAGAAATAAGAAAGCTCAAGGACCAGCTCGAAGCGGAGAGGGCCTATCTTCAGGAAGAAATCAAGCAGGAATACAACCATGAGAACATCGTCGGTAATAGCGATGCCATCAATTATGTATTTTACAAGGTCGAACAAATCGCCGGCACAGACACAAACGTGTTGATTCTCGGAGAAACCGGAACCGGCAAGGAATTGGTGGTCCGCGCCATCCACGGTCTGAGTCTGCGCAAGGATCGCGCCCTGGTTAAAATGAATTGCGCCGCCCTGCCTTCCAACCTGATCGAAAGCGAACTCTTCGGCCATGAAAAAGGCGCCTTCACCGGCGCGCACGCCAAGCGATTGGGTCGCTTTGAAATTGCCGACGGCGCGACCCTGTTTTTGGATGAGATCGGTGAACTGCCCCTGGAACTTCAGCCCAAGCTGCTCCGGGTGATAGAAGACGGCGAGTTCGAACGCCTGGGCAGCTCGGGCACCCGGAAGGTGGATGCCCGCATCATTGCCGCCACCAATCGCGAACTGCAAGCGGAGGTCCAAAAGGGCGCTTTCCGGGAGGATTTGTGGTACCGGTTGAATATTTTTCCAATCACCTTGCCGCCCCTGCGCGATCGCATCGACGACATCCCGCCGCTGGTCAATTTTTATATTGACCGGATTTCAAAAAGAATGGGTAAAATCATAAAGATTATCCCGGCGGGCGTAATGGACGCGCTGCGGCAATACCATTGGCCCGGCAATGTTCGTGAGCTGGAAAATGTCCTCGAACGGGCGGTGATAAACTCCTCGGGCCCCAAGTTGAGGCTGGTCGATGAACTGAAAAAACCGAACAAGGATGCACCCAGGCCCGCACAAACCCTGGAAAATGTCGAACGGGCCTATATCACGCAAGTGCTTGATCAGACCGGCTGGAAAGTCAGCGGCAAAAACAGCGCGGCTGAAATCCTGGACCTCGACCGCAGCACCTTGCGCGCCCGCATGCGCAAACTCAACATCCGCAAGCCGTAAATTTTCATTCCAATTTCAGGCCGCATTTATCTTCACAACCCCCTCCGCGTAGAAAACCGCAAAAAGGGCCATATATGACCACTGGTTGCATATGACCTCTTTAATGGGTTGCCAATGGGTTCCCCGTATGTATCGTTCTGCCGATTAATCCTGATAAATCAGAATAATGAAGCCATGATGGCGAGCGTTAATAAGCTGGCATGAAGATTGAAATAAAAAAGTGCGTATCGGCGCGTTGATTAAGGACACAACAGGACCTGCACGGTCCTGAACGTTGCTTCCGAAAAAGTGGTCAGAAACAATCCACTCAATACCGCATTGATTACGAACGGCTTGAGCACGCTCGCCTGCGAAAATTGACCTTCAAAATCCATTAATTATCATTCCAATGGGAGTAAATATCCTTTATCAAAATAATCTTTTCAGGAATCCACTAACAAAAAGAAAAAGAGGTCAAAATGGGCGACAAAGGCAAGAGAGACAAAGGTAAACGGGAAGAACAGAAAAAAAGTCACCTTACGCTTAAAGAGAAGCGGAAGCAAAAAAAAGATAAAAGGTAACGGTTATGACATCTGTGATTAAGTATTATGAGGGCATCGAATCGGTTGCCGTCATCGGCAACTATCTGCCCCGCCAGTGCGGCATCGCAACCTTCACCACAGATCTGGTAGAAGGCATATCCGCAGAAGCCCCCGATATCAAATGCTGGGCGACGGCCGTGAATGACAAACCTGAGGGATATCCATACCCGGGAAAAGTACGCTTTGAGATTAACCAGAACAAGTTGACCGATTATGGCGTCGCATCCCAATTTATCAATATCAGTCAGCCGGATATTGTCTGTTTACAGCACGAATTCGGCCTTTTCGGGGGTCACGCCGGCAGCCACCTCTTGAAACTATTAAGTGAACTGCGCATGCCGGTGGTGACCACTTTGCATACGGTTCTGAAAGATCCCGCTCCGGAATATCGAGAGGTTATGTGCAAGCTGGCCGACCTGTCCGATAAGCTGGTGGTGATGAGCCATAAGGCTTCCGATTTCCTGAAAGATATCTATGCAGTGCCCGAGGAGAAAATCGCCTTTATCCATCACGGCATTCCGGATACGCCGTTCATTGATTCGAGCTTCTACAAGGACAAGTTCGGTGTGGAAGGCAAAAAAGTGCTTCTCACCTTCGGTTTACTTTCTCCCAATAAGGGCATCGAAAATATGCTGCAGGCCCTTCCGGCGGTTATCAAAAAACACTCTGATGTGGTCTATATTATTCTGGGCGCAACCCACCCGCATATTTTAGAGTCGCATGGAGATGCCTACCGGATCATGCTGCAGCAGCTCGTGCACAAACTCGATATCGGCGAACATGTCATTTTCCAGAATCGTTTTGTTGCCTTAAGAGAGTTGTGCGAGTTTCTCGGCATCGCCGATATCTATGTAACCCCTTACCTTGATGAATCCCAGATTACCTCCGGGACGCTCGCCTATGCCATGGGCACGGGCAAAGCCGTCATTTCGACACCGTACTGGTATGCCACCGAGATGCTGGCCCAAGGCCGGGGCCGGATTGTGCCCTTCCGCAATCCGGAAGCCATAGCAGAACAAATAATCAGCCTCTTGGACAACGATATCGAACGGCACGCCATGCGCAAAAAAGCCTATACATTCAGTCGTGAAGCAGTTTGGAAGGAGGTATCCCGAAAATACCTCCAGGTTTTCAGTGAAGTTCGGCAAAACCGCACCCGCAAGCCCCGCCCGCGGCATTCCTATGTTGAAAACATCAAGGCCATTACGAAGTTCGAGCTTCCGGATATCAAGCTCGATCACATGAAAGCCTTCACCGATGATACCGGCATCTTGCAACACGCCACTTATACCATCCCCGATCGCACCCATGGCTACTGTACCGATGATAATGCAAGAGCGTTGCTGGTTGCTACCATGGGGTATAAATACATGCCGACCAACGACTCGGGGCTTGATGTTCTCAGCGGTCATTATCTTGGGTTTCTTCTGTATGCTTATAATGAAAAAAATAGGCGCTTTCGCAATTTTATGACGTATTCGCGGCAGTGGAGAGAGGAGATCGGGTCGGAGGATGCGCATGGCAGAGCGTTATGGTGCCTTGGCAAAGCCGTAGATTTCCTTGACGACCCCGGGTATCTCGCCATGAGCACAACCCTTTTCAACAAGGCACTGAAAGCCTCAGAAGATTTTCAATCACCCCGTGCCGTTGCATTTTGTCTGGTGGGAATACATGCTTACTTGCATAAATTTTCCGGCGACAGTGATGTGCGCCGGATTCGGAAAGTTCTTGCCGAAAGGCTTTTCAATCAATTTAATAACAATGCAACCGACAATTGGCCGTGGCCTGAGAACGCGCTTAACTATGCCAACGGCAAATTGCCACATGCCCTGCTGCTGTCCGGACGCCGGATGCAACGCAATGATATGATCATTATGGGACTCAACGCTCTCAATTGGCTGCTGGCCGTTCAAATCGAAGACAATCACTTCGTACCCATCGGCAGCAACGGTTGGTATGAAAAAAGCGGACCCAGGGCACGTTTCGACCAGCAGCCCGTCGAAGCCAACGCCATGGTCGAAGCCTGTATCGAAGCTTTTCATGTCACCCGGGACCGAATATGGTTTGAACATGCAGTCACATGCTTTAATTGGTTTCTGGGGCACAATGACCTGAATATGTCGCTCTATGATCCCAAGACCGGCGGCTGCCGGGATGGATTGATGGCGGACGGCATCAACCAGAATCAGGGCGCCGAATCATCCCTTGCCTGGCTACTTTCGTTGATGGCCTTGCAAAAGCTCGATGCCGACGAGACATTATACCAATGGTCGTCGCAGAAAATAGCTTAACAAAAGGATCCGTCATGCACATTGCCATGCTCTCGCCCATTGCCTGGCGCACGCCGCCGCGACATTATGGGCCTTGGGAAAACGTGGCCTCCCTCATAACCGAGGGGCTGGTAGCACGGGGTCATGATGTCACCTTGTTTGCAACCGCGGATTCGCAAACCAACGGCAGGCTGCATGCCGTTTGCCCGCGAGGCTATGAAGAAGATGACGCGATGATACCGAAGGTATGGGAGTGTCTGCACATTTCAGAACTCTTTGAGCATGCCGATGGGTATGACATCATCCACAACCACTTTGACTATCTGCCATTGACCTATACCGGGCTCACCATTACACCGGTGGTGACCACCCTTCACGGTTTCTCATCGCCCGGGATTCTGCCGGTTTACAAGAAATACAATGGCAGAGCATTCTATGTTTCCATCAGCGATGCCGACCGGTCGCCGGATCTGGATTATATCAAAACCATCCACCACGGCATTGATATCAAGCATTTTGAATTCCGGTCTCATCAGAATGATACGTTGATTTTCTTCGGGCGCATTCACCAGGACAAAGGCGCCCGGCAAGCGATCGAAATCGCCAGGGCATGTGGTAAAAAGCTGATATTGGCGGGTATCATCCAGGACCAGGCTTACCATGACCAATATGTTGCCCCTCACCTCGACAATCACACGGTGATTTATATAGGCAGCGTCGGACCGGCTGAGCGCAACCGTTTGCTCGGCAACGCCTGCGCGCTGTTGCACCCCATACAGTTTGATGAGCCTTTTGGTCTGTCGGTTATCGAATCGATGGCCTGCGGTACGCCCGTCATCGCCTTTAACCGGGGCAGCATGCCTGAACTGATCGAAAACGGAAAAAGCGGTTTTCTGGTAGACAGCGTGAACGAGGCCATTGAGGCGGTTGCACATATTGATCAGATCGACCGCGCATACTGCCGCCGCCATGTTGAGAAGCATTTCACTGTCGAGCGCATGATTCAACAATACATCCAAGTCTATGATATGATTTTAAAGGACGGATTCATATGAAAACGCCTCATCCAGTCATAACGCGGTTTAAACAAAATCCCATCCTGACAAGCAAGGATGTGCCCTATCCGGTGGCCACTGTTCATAATGCAGGCATCGTCAAGCACAATGAACGTTACATTATGCTTTTCAGGTCGCATCTATTGAACGGGCGTTCCATCATCGGCAGAGCCGACAGCGAGGATGGTTTTACATTTGCGGTTCACCCCAAACCCTTTCTGATACCTTCTAAAGATGGCGTTTTTGGCGAGTATGAGGCGTTTGGTGTAGAAGACCTCCGGATCTCCCGGGTTGAAGACGCGTACCTGATGACCTTTAGCGCCTATTCCCGCCACGGCGTGCGGATTGCCCTGGCGCGCACCACGGATTTTGAAAAAGTGGAACGTGTTGCGTTGATCACCCAGGC
>CAJIBC010000233.1_pt1 | contig 18446 bp, 16 predicted proteins | sample 9199231 | NCBI WGS metagenome assembly CAJIBC01 (sample SAMEA7708282, study PRJEB35096) | sediment metagenome | biome: marine neritic benthic zone biome [ENVO:01000025]; feature: sediment [ENVO:00002007]; material: shallow marine sediment [ENVO:03000034] sea grass bed [ENVO_01000059] ...
AGTTTTCTCAAAACCGGGCCGATGGCAGCGTCCTGGCGGGTTATCTCTTCCACCACCGCCAGGGTGCGGTCCGTGTCCAACTCGATGACGGCCCGGGTTAATGCGTCGCGCAGACCGGCCGGCAGGGTCGTCAGGGAACAGATGTCGGTTTCCGATTCAATGTCGATCTCCGGTGGATTTTCTTCGTAATGGTATTTCACGCCCAGATGCTTGGCCATGACCTCAAAGAGTAACGATTCCCGGTAGGGCTTGCTCACAAAGTCATCGCACCCCGCTGCCAGTATTGGCTTACGCTCCTCTTCCATGACTCCGGCGGTAAAAGCAACAATTTTGACCTGATCTCCCCCGGGAAGTGTCCGGATGCGCCGGGTCGCTTCCAACCCGTCCATCACCGGCATGCGCATATCCATCCAAATGAACTGTGGCGACCATTGCGAAAACAGCGCGACCGCCTTTTCACCGTTTTCCGCCACTTGAACCTTGAAACCGGCCAGTTCGAGCAACTTGACCAGCAAATTGCGGTTTTCCACATCGTCGTCGACCACCAGCACCCGGGGCACGGTCTGTCCTGGAGTCAGACCGATCACAAGGGGCGCATGGGGTTTTTCCCGAACATCCTCCTGTCCTGCATGAACGTCAATTTCAAAACGGAACGTACTGCCTTCCCCTTCCCGACTGGTCACAGTAAGGTCACCACCCATCAAACGGGCGTAATTCCGGCTGATGGCCATTCCCAATCCGCTGCCGCTCTGGCTCTTTATCCCTGTTGCGGTCTGCTCGAAATACCTGAACACCTTGTCCAGTTCGTCCGGGGCGATGCCCGGGCCGGTATCCTCGATCTCCGTCACCAGACGCATTCCCCCTTGGGGGCCGGCCGTCACGGCCACCCGCATGACAATACCGCCTTCCTCCACGAATTTAACGGCGTTTCCCAGCAGATTGATCAGTACCTGGCGCAACTTGCTTTCGTCTGCCACCACATAGCGTGTGAATTCATCTGCTTCAATCACTTCGAAAAGAAGGCCCTTGGCATTGGTTTTCAAGCGAAACATGGTTTCCATATCCTGAATCAGGGTCTGCAGATCAACGGTCACCGGTTCCAAGGTAATCTGCTCCGCCTCAATGCGGGATATCGCCAACACATCGTTGATCAATGCCAGCAGATGGGCACCGCTGCGGCTGATCGTATTCAGATACTTACGCTGTTGCCCATGCAATGATAAATCTCTTTGCATCAACTGGGCATACCCTAGTACCGCGTTCATGGGGGTACGCAGTTCATGACTCATGTTGGCGATAAAAGCGCTTTTGGCCCTATTGGCGGCGTCGGCGGCCTCCTTAGCGTGACGCAACTCTTCGGTGGCCTGCTTTTGGGTTGTAATGTCCTCAAGGATCACCACAACCCCGCTGAATTTTTCTGACACGTCGAGAACTTGGGAAAAGGAAACGTTAAGATATTGTTTTTCATTCAGCTCCACGATTTCCTTTTCAAAGCTCCGGTGCGTCTCTTCACCAGCGATAAAGGTCTGCAGGTCATCGGTCAGGGAGGGGATCAGCGCTTCCAACGCTTTTGTGGCGGTATCTTCCAAAGCCAAGGGCTGCGCATCCTGAAGCAGATCTTCGGCCGTGGATTGTTCCGGCGCCGGGTGGTAATAGTGCTCTCCAGGAGTCTCCTGGGCCTGGAAGCGCCTGGCGGCGACGTGGTTCAAATTAATCAGATTCAGGTCCTTATCCAGAATCAAGACCATGTGGGGGTGGCTCTCGAAAATCGTGAGGTAGCGATTCTTCTCGTTGGTCATCAACCGGTTCCTGACCTGTAGTTTTTCGATCAGTTCGCTTTGATCGGATTCGGCCCACTCAATGCAAAAGGCGATCTCCAAACGGTCGAAGAACCGTTCGATCAGATTGAGGTAATGGTTCTCAAGGGAGTAAACAAATCCGCCATGCCGCACCAGGTCCTTGTAGCTTTGGCGGTAGTATTTCATTAAGCCGAGAAACATGCCCAGGCTCACGCCACGCTCCCGGTGACGGCGTGCTTCAATAATACCGAATTCGGCGATGGGATCGCTTATATACTTGTCATCCGGATTCAGCTCCAGGTTGGGATGACGCTTCCCAATGGCGGCCAAAAGGGCGCTGGACAGTCCGGAGATGGACAACCTCCAGGCTTCCCGAAGTGTCGAGGTATATTGCGCATACCCACGCACTTTGGCATATTCGAGGATGCTTTCCATGAGCCATTCCTCATGCTCGGAGATAAGTTTGCGTAGTAATTCAATTTTCATGGCACTTCACTCTGTTTATAGGTCCCATAGTGATCACCTCCCTGTAGGAATGCAGACTGGTTCACCAATAGTCTCCACCCGATGCATGCCTTGTCGGCAAACCTGCCGGAACTCCGGATTCGCCGTTGTTGGAGCGAATCCATTTGGCGAGCGTTTTAAAAAGTTTGTCTGGATCGATGGGCTTGGCAACGTGATCGTTCATGCCGGCTTCCAGGCATTTTTTTCTGTCGGTGCTCATGGCATGAGCGGTCATGGCGATGACCGGCAATGCGCCGTTCGCCGGGTTTTTGCGGATCAGTTGCGTGGCCTCATAGCCATCCATCTCGGGCATCTGAATATCCATGAGAACCACATCATACGGTTCTGCCGTATCGGCGAGCAATTGCAAGGCTTCTCGGCCGTTATTGGCTATCTTTACCCCGACACCGACTTTGTTCAGCAACTCCTGGGCTATCATCTGGTTGATGCTGTTGTCCTCCGCCAGGAGAACGCGGGCACCTTTCAGCCTGGAGCGGTAATGGGCCCAGAAAGAGTCCATTTCAGCCCACTTTGTCGGCCGCCGCACTTTCTTTCCCAACGCCTCGGTAATGGTTTCATACAGTAACGATGGAATCACCGGTTTGTTGAGCAAACCGTCTATACACAGGACTTCCACCTGTTGGCGGATCTCTTCACTGTCATAGGCTGTCATCATGACGATACTCGGAGACTTGGTGAGACGGGTGCTGGCTCTTACGCGAGCCACGGTTTCGAAGCCGTCCATGACAGGCATTTTCCAATCCACCACCATCAATGCATAGGGATCCTCGCCAGACACCGCGGCAACCCTTTCCAGTTCGCCAAGCGCCTGTTCTCCTGAATCGACCAGAGTCACCCGGAATGAAAATGACGTCAGTATCCCGTGGAGATTTCCCCGAGAGGCGGCACTATCGTCCACAACGAGGACCCGGGTCCCATAAAGATCCGGATACATGAACGGACGCTTCTCGCCGGATGCCTTTGGAATGCCGAACGGGATCACGAATTCAAAGCGACTGCCCTTACCCGGTGCACTGTTGATCTCGATCCGGCCGCCCATCATTTCCACCAAATGCTTGCAGATGACCAAACCCAGCCCGGTGCCCCCGTATCTTCGGGAGGTGGAACTATCTGCCTGGCTGAAAGGTTGAAAGAGGTGCGACAGTTGATCCGCATTCATGCCGATCCCAGTATCCTCTATGGCAAAACACAGAACCGCCGTGGTTGCATCCGGGATTTTGCCGACAGACGTTACGGATACAACCACTTCGCCTGAATCGGTGAATTTGATGGCGTTGTTGGTTAGGTTGACCAGAATCTGACCTAGTCGCAAGGGATCGCCAATCAGTGCGGCGGGGATCTCCGGACCAATGGTGAAGAGCAATTCGATATTTTTTTGGGCCGCACCAATACCGACGATATTGGATAAATCCTCGAACACGCTGAATGGGTTGAACGATACTGATTCAAGCTCGATTCGATTGGCTTCGATTTTGGAAAAATCAAGGATGTCGTTGATGACGCACAAAAGCAACTGTGCCGAGGACTGAATTTTGGCCAGATAGTCCCGTTGTCTGGCATCGAGCTCGGTTTGGGAAAAGAGATGCCCGAAACCGATAATGGCATTCATGGGCGTTCTGATCTCATGACTCATATTGGCCAGAAACTGGCTCTTGGCGCTATTGGCCTTTTCCGCCGCTTCTTTGGCCCGCTCCAGGTCTTGCTGGTCATGTTTTCGTCCTGTGATATCGTGCAGCAGCAGAAGCAGGTGGGGCTCGCCGTGGTTCAGAAATATGGCCAGCTGGCATTCCATCCACACCTCCTTGCCCAAGGTCGTTACCATATGCACTTCCGCCTGGTGTTCGATGCCGGTGGCTAGCACCTGTTCCGCCATGGGCAGCAGGCCCGATGCTTTCCATGATGCGATTTGGCGAAAATTTTGATGAATCAACTGGTCAACGGAGGCGTTGAGGATTTTTGAGGCGGCGCGGTTGGCCATGAGGCATTGTCCGGATTGTCCATTGTAGGCCAACACTCCCATCATGGAGGCTTCGATGATTTTACGGTTAAGGGCGTTGGCCTCCCGCAGTTTCCGTTCGGCCTGCTCGCGCTCGGCACTCTCCTTCAACAGCTGGGTGTTTCTCATTTCCAGCTGCTTACGCAGCCGGTCCAGGGACAGGTGCAACCCAACCCTGGCCAACACGTCTTCAGCTTGAAACGGTTTGGTAATGAAATCAACACCTCCAGCTTCAAATCCCCTGACTTTATCGTCGGCCTCGTCCAGGGCGCTGATGAAGATGACTGGGACATCACCGTTTTTGCTGTCCGACTTCAGGGTCCGGCACACTTCATAACCGTCCATACCGGGCATCTTCGCATCCATTAAAACCAGGTCAGGCGTTCTGAGGGCCGCAGATCGCAGCGCCAAATGTCCGCTGGCAGCCGGTCGCACCCGATAGCCCTTCTCGGCCAGGATATCCGAAAGAAGCTTGAGATTTGCAGGGATATCATCCACAATCAGAATTTCAGCTTCCCTGTGTTGGGCTTCACGATTCATTAAGTTCGTCTCACTGGTACCCCGGGGTTACCACAAAAAGATCTTTGGTGACCTAACTAGCAACAATCCGCATGCCAATGGCAAGGGGATATGGTCTGCTTTTGTAGGCTCTAATAGCTTATATATGATAAATCGTTGTCTATAGTCCGGCGCAGAATGAAATGCTGAGTGATAATAAGAATTCTGAAGCTATGCTGGTTTCCATATCGGCTGTGTGCTTTGGATTAAAATCCATAATACCCCTAACTGTTGAAAACCATAATTGGATTGCTCAAGTCAAGCCCTCTTTGGCCGGCCATACGGCCCGCCCGCTTTGGGCTGGGTGCGCCTAAAAATCCACTGGTGACACGCCAGGGGCGAGACCGTTAAAACAATGCCGATCAGGAGCCTAAAATCTTCGCCTCAATCCCAACCCTGCGAAGTTTGAACCGGCATTGTTGTCTGCAAGTAGACCATAGATTCCTGACCGGTGGTGAATACGCCAGAAAAACTCCCATTGGGAAAGTCTCCGAAAAGAAAATGCCCACTCAGCCAGGATGTAGTAAAGCCATTGGGCTGTTTGTCCATTATCAGCGTTTTCAATCTCAAGAACCGGATCGGTGGTGGCGTAGGAAAGACCATTTCCAAATGCAAAACTCGTATCCAAATACCGGTCCCACGGAAAAGCAAGCCATCTCAAAACGACGGCGACATTGACCTCCTGGTGATGCTGTGAGCCCGAATGCATACCAATCTGACCTTCTATTTCCAGGTTCAGAGATTGCCGGTATTGGGCCAGGCGGGTACCCATGGAAAGCACAGATATGTATGCTCTTTCGAATTCATGGTCGAACTGAAGATTTTTAACAAAAACAGTGTCGGAATACCGGCCGACATACAAACTGACAAAGCTATCTCCGTCCTGGTCCGCATGGGCCGCACCAGGCCAGAAAATCAAGCTTGCCAACAATGTCAACACCAGACCACCTATGAAGATAGAATTACACATCACAAAGATTCATACCTGACGCAAACGCTATATATGGTCCGATTACGATATCAGCCCAACGCTCATAAGGCTTTTCAACCCTTTTGCTATCTTTTAGCAATCGTGGGGTGAATCTCGCCGCTTTCAGGGCTAATGGCAGACGGTTTCAACGGAAGAATGCGTCTGGTGAAGGACGATTGCCTGTTCCACAACTGTCTTTTGTAAAATTAGGCGAGCTCTCGTGGTTTGACCCGGCGTTCCTCAACGTATTGGATTGGGCCTTCCACATCGCCTGCTAATATTTCCAAGGTGTTCTTAATCATATCGTCGTTGATCAAATTGCCAGCCTGGTGGGTGAAAACAGCACCACTACGGCTGGGAACATAAAAGACCAGGTTTTTTTCAAGCTTTTTGTTTTCCACGAATACCACCTCCTTTTGTTACAATGGTCTATGGGACGGCGCGGAACAGGCAAACTCCGTTGGCCGGGTTAGTTAAAAACAAGGTGGTCGGTAAACAACAAGATCAAGCACGTTCACGCTTTGGACCAGGCGTAAGGCTATCAGGGATATTGTGTTGTCGGCATAGGTACCTCCGACACAAAGGGGAACAGTTCGACATCTATGGAAAGCTCAACGCTGGGGGAAGCTCAACGCTGGCACGCTGGAACAAGACCAAGCGTATCATCGTCTTTAATTATATGTACGATGGTTTGGACCTGTCAATCCACTTTCTACCCCTTGCCCAATGTAATTTTTTCCGTTTACGCATCAGGATTGTATGCTTATGATATAAATTAGAGGTTGCGAATACCTTTCATATAATGCTGGCGGTCTTACAGGTGCAATTCCCAAAAAACGATACACTGCTCACCGCCCATCCGCTACGCCCATCTGCCTGACGACGGACTATCCGACGAAGAGCACCCCAGGACAATATTTAGCCACGCAGCCCTAGGTGCCTGCTATGGATGCCTCATATCAGGAGTCGTTGTTCGAGGCCATGTCGTCACCGGATTTTTATCCGCATCCGGTTCAGTCCGTCACGCAAAAAGAGACCCATATTTCCAAAGTCTTTCTAACCGGTGAGGTGGTTTATAAGATAAAAAAAGCCGTGAATTTGGGTTTTCTTGATTTTTCCAGTGTTGCCAAACGGCGGCAGTGCTGTGAACAGGAGGTGTCGCTCAACCGCCGCCTTGCCGAAGGAGTTTATCTCGGGGTGTCTCCCATCACCCATTCCGGCGGCCGATTCCGTCTGTCCGGCTCAGGCGAGGCCATTGAATACACTGTTCGAATGCGCCAATTACCTGATCTCCAATTGTTGGCCACGAGGATTGAGCAGGGACTTGTAACTGTTGCACAGATCGAGGCGTTGTCCCATCGATTGACCGACTTTTTCGAACAGCAAGGCAGCACCAGGCCTGAGATGGCAGCTGCTTCCAGGGACCATGTGCGGTCAGCCTGCGAAGAAAACTTTCGGCAGACACGCAGCGTCGCCGGCGATAGGCTCAACCCAGACCAGTACCAGACGATCCGGTCAGCGACGCGATTCTTTTTGGATCATCGCAAAGAGCTGTTCGATGTTCGAAGTGAAAGCGGTAAGATATACAATGGCCACGGTGACTTACGAACCGGTCATATCTATTTTGACGGCCCGGGAACATACCAGATCATCGATTGCATCGAATTCAATTCGCGGCTGCGCCATATCGATATCGCCTCGGATTTGGCATTTTTAGCCATGGATCTGGATGTCAGAGGGGCTTCCATGCTGGGCGATGCACTTCTGAAGGTGTATGTCCGTCGAACGCGTGATTGGCAGGCATATGCCCTGATACCATTTTACAAATGCTATCGGGCCATGGTGCGATGCAAGGTCAATTGCATCCGCCTGAAAGAGAACACCATCGGCAAGAATGCGTCCATGGATGCGCGGAACCGGGCCGCTATGTACCTGGCATTGGCCGACAGATATGCCCAGCAGTTCGCCAGGCCGACCATCTGGGTGGTGTGCGGCCTGCCGGGAGCCGGAAAAAGCACACTTGCCCGCACCCTTTCCAACACGCTGTTGATAGATGCGCTACGGTCGGATATCATCCGCAAGCAACATGTCGAACCACACCGGCAAGTTTCTGCCGGTACCGGACCCGAACAAAGCTTATACAGTCCACAGGCGCATCGGCTGACCTACACCAAAATGCTCTCCATGGCCCGGGCCGCCCTGGAACAAAACCAATCGGTCGTTCTCGATGCCACTTTCAGCGAACCGGACTATCGCCGGAAGACCATGGATCTTGCCGACGAACTGGATTGCCGTATCGTATTTGCCGAGTGCACGGCACCTGTGCACTTGCTTAAAACACGTCTCGGGCAACGCGAGGGCAGAGTCTCGGTATCGGATGCGCGGCGCCACCACTATGAGCTGTTGAACCGACGATACATCCCCCCCGATGAGGTTGAACCGACACTTCGGGTCCGGGTGGACACCACACGGCCGACTCACGATTGCATTCAAGACTTGTTGTCGTGGGACTGTGCCGGTACCCCGGGGCGGGCCGGCGACGCACAACAAACAACAGCCAAAACCGTTTCGAAAGGAGGACGCCATGTTCAAAACAATTCTGGCGGCAACCGATCACATCACCGTACGAGATCCATTGGTGGAAGCGGCAGCCCTTCTGGCCGCCGAGAACAGCGGCCGGCTTGTCATCCTCCATGTTCTTGAATCGGCTTCGACAAAGAACCGCCGTTGGGTGAAACACTTTGAAACCGGCGAGGATTTTCATTGCGACACGGCTTACGAGACCCTGGCGACACAGCAATTGAAAATAACCCATGAAAAGGCAATCCATCATACATCGACGGCCAAAGTCCGGGTCGCCACCGGTTACCCCTGGGAGGAAATCCTTCTGCAGGCGCGGAATGCCGGCGCCGACCTTATTGTCATGGGCCCCCATAGCGGTCGTGCCATCCAGAAAGGTGTGGTTCGCGTGGCAGGCCGCGTTGGCAGCACGGTGCAAGGCGTTATTACGCGGGAAAAGTGTCCGGTCATGATTGTCAACCCGCGCTTGGCGCCTCAAATCAGACGATTTTCGCGTATTTTGGTGGGCATCGATTTTTCGGCAGCCTGCGAATGCGCCCTCTGCTTTGCTGGGCAATTGGCCAAATTCTACAGCGCCAAGGTATTTGCCTTTCATATGATTCCGGTTCCTCCATATCCAAAATATACCAGCGCCGACTACGAGGCCGATCGTACAGCCGCCGGCGAGCGCTTGATCTATTTCTGCCGTGAATATCTGGAGAAAACAGACTGGGGGTACCATATCCAACCCGGTGCCTTACCCCATCTGGAACTACTCGGTTGTGCCGAAAAAGTGCAGGCCGACCTGATTGTTTTAGGATCGCATACGCGCCAGTCCCAGGGAAAGTGGTATCCCGGCAGTGCCGTTGAACGTGTGAGCTACCGATCCCAGTGTCCGGTCATGGTCATCAATGACCCCGAGGCTCTCCAACCTTGGCAGGAGATGCGGGCCTCCATTTCAAGGCAGACCCGGTCCATGGACCGCCAGATTCATCTGTATGCCGGCAGGGATACCCCCTAACGTTGCATAAAAAAGATGGCATAAAATAGATCCGATCCTTCAGTTCACCGGTTGTGTTACAATTTTAATGGCGAAAGGAGGCATCATGTATCAATCCATGCTGATACCTTTGGATGGTTCCAAGCTTGCGGAAGCCATTCTGCCGGAAGTTGAGGAGTTGGCCCTCACTTTAAAAGCCAAGCTATATTTAATCCGGGTTAGCCGCGCGCAAGTTCTTCCAGGTCGTGACCCGACCGATTCACAGGTTAAGGTGGTTCGTCGAGCAGAAGAATATCTGGAAGAGCTGAAAAACCGGTTGTCAGCCAGACATGCCGACATTCAAATCCATGCACCCTACGGTAGTCCGGCTGATAAAATTCTGGAGGTCTGTCGGCGCCAGGGAATCGATATGATCGCCATGTCGACCCATGGCCGCAGCGGTATCGGACGCTGGCTCCTGGGCAGCGTGGCCGAGAAAATCGTACGCCACAGTGATGTTCCGGTGCTGCTTCTGCGCGCACAGGAGCAAGATACGGGTTCCTTGCGATGATGCCACACCCGATGCGACCATCGCTGTTCACACCTATTTAGGGTAACCCCCCGGATCTCTCCCCATCAGTGGGAAGAGACCCGGATATGGTGACGGTTTATTGAAAAGCTGTTTCATTTCAAATCGCCGGGTCTGAATTGCCCGGCAAATCGACTATTCTGCACTGGTATCGATCTTTACAAGCTTCTGCGGATAAACCTTCGATTCATCGGAAAAGTAGGCCTTGGTTAATTTAATCACGACGGGACTGAGGCAGACCAGCCCCACGAGATTGGGCCACGCCATCAAGGCATTGAATATGTCGGATATGGTCCACACGGTAGACAACTTTACAGAAGCGCCCACAGGAAGCAAAATACAGTACAAAACGCGATAGGGCGTTACCATTTTCTCACCGAACAGATAATCAATGCAACGGTCTCCATAATAGGACCAGCTTACTGCAGTTGAAAAGGCAAAGAAGATGATGCCGATGGCGACGATATAGCCACCCCAGCCGGGCAGACCTGTGTTGAAGGCCTTGGCCGTAAGATCGGCTCCGGTCTCGCCGGATGTGAAGGCCCCCGTCAGGACGATAACCAGGGCCGTCATGGTGCAGATCATGATGGTGTCGATAAATGGGCCCAGCATGGCCACCAGGCCCTCGCGAACCGGTTCTTTGGTTTGCGCGGCCCCATGAGCGATGGGCGCACTGCCCAATCCGGCCTCATTTGAAAAAACCCCGCGGGCCACACCGAAACGAATGGCCTGGGCAACGGCAGCACCGGCAAATCCGCCTGTTGCGGCCGTACCGGTAAATGCATCGCTGAAGATCAAGCCAAGCGCCTGGGGAACCTGGCCGATATTTGCTAAGATAACCCACAACGCACCCAAAATGTAGAAAACCGACATGGCCGGCACCAGTTTACTGGCCACTTTTCCGATACGTTTGATCCCTCCGACGATGACCGCAAAAACCAAACCGCCGATGATGAGGCCCGTGGCGATTTTAGGAACGCCGAAATAGGTCAAGACCGGCTCGGCAACCGAGTTGGCCTGCACCATATTGCCAATACCAAAAGAGGCAATGGCCGCAAACAAGGCAAATAGAATGCCCAGCCATTTTTGACCCAAACCGTGCTCCAGGTAGTACATCGGCCCGGCGCCCACAGTCCCGTCTTCATGAATCGTTCGGTACCTTAGGGCCAACGTACACTCGGCAAATTTCAACCCCATGCCGAAAAAAGCGGTCACCCACATCCAGAACACCGCACCGGGACCACCCAGCGCAATGGCCGTACCCACGCCGGCTATGTTGCCGGTTCCGATTGTCGCGGACAGGGCTGCGGACAGTGCCTGAAAGTGGGTCACTTCGCCCTCGTCATCCGGGTTGTCATAGCGGCCTGAAATAAGGCCCCATGCATAAACGAACCACCGCAGCTGGACGACGCGAACAAGAACGGTAATTAAAATTCCGGTGCCCACCAACATGCAGATCGTGACAGGTCCCCAGACCAGCCCACTTATGGTATCCAACATTTGTTGCATGACTCCTCCTATCTGTTATCAATGCCCTGCACGGGTATCTCATGCACCTGCACACACCTGCTGCAAACACATCCCTAATCATAGGATTCCCATGGACCGCAACATCCGGCGATTTGAAATTACGAAGTGGTTGCCAGGCGCCTGGGATACCTGACCGGGCTGTTCATGTTTGGCGCAGGCCGCTACGCCGTCTCCTGCATCCATGCCTGGGGCAATGGAACCATTATGCGTCTAACCCACCCAAAAATCGGAGTGCGATATTGTACCGCGCCTAAAACGTCGGCTGCTTGTCTCCAAGCAGCTCATCCATAGGCCCACATTTCAAATCAGATGACATTGGCCCCCCAAGTCGATTTAATGATGCATTCCTCTATTGCTGGGCGGTTTCCATAGCAAGAATGTGCTATGGGCCACCTACATTATATTGAGCAATAAGCTTGCCAGGCAGGTGTTGGGTTGCACAGGAAGAGGCCGGTAAAGCTGTTTTTGCATGTAAACTATTTGAATCGATTATATAAAAAATAAATCAGGCAAGACCGCACCTTTGGGGCGGGAATTACGATCCGGTGGCTTTTGAACGGGGAATCGACACTATGTCTGGTAAGAAAATGAACCACTATTGGTGCTTATCGATTAACCATCAGAAATACATACCAATATTTACGGTATGATAAGTTTCCACGCTGGTTCATTTTCTTGCCAGATGGATGCGATTGGTTTTTTATAGAATTTTGAAACGGGGTCACCTTGAATTGTGAATCAGCGTCATTGAAAATCAGGAGTTGAGCCTCTGCTCCCAATCGAATTCTCTGTCGGTGACAACATCTTCCATGCGCTGTATACGGCGGTTCAGATTCTCATAACGCCGTTTCATGCGATTGGCCGCACCCTTGCGGGAGTAAGTGTAGCTGTCGTAAAACTCCTTTTCATCAAGGCTGTCCAGAGGGATGACCGGTGCCTGTTTCATGATCAGTGCCGCCAGCAGGTAGAGGACAACAATGGGCCAAAATCCAGTGAAAATAAAAACGATGACGCCGATGGTTCTCAACCATCCCACCGAAAAATTGAAATATTGAGCCAATCCTTTAAAAACGCCCAATATGATCCCATTCCGGGATCGATACAGCCCCCTGTCTGAGTGACCCCAATGTTGCCGACGCATTCCTTCAGAATGCCTGTCTGATCTTTTATAATGTCCACCCATTGGTTAATTATCCTTTCGTTCCTTTTCCAAGAGCAGTGTTTCCAGTGCCTCAACACGCGCTTCCATTTTTTCTAGACAATGATATATCTCTTGTATCATCTTGGTCTCTTCATCAGCCAGCCCCTGGCTTCTGCCGGACACACGACCTTTGATGGTTCTTATGGCAAACAGAACGGTCACCGGGATGATCGCCAGAGCGATAATCAGACTACCAAATACGATGGCCACGATTAGCACATTGTGCATGATGGATTTCTCTCCCTGTTGTCTATATTAATCAGGAATCTCCGGGCCGTCGGTTATTTTCTGTGATTTAAGTGCGGCCAATTCGTTTTCAATGTCGTCATCTGCCATTAGATGATCGAATTTTTCTGTAAGTGTTGTTTTCTTTCCCAGATTGACCAAATCCGCCTCGGATTCGAGTCTTTCAATCCGGCTTTCAAACTGATTAAATCTTAAAATCGCTTCTGCACTGTCCATTCGACGGATCTCTTCTTCAGCCCTTATCTTCCGGTGGGCGTGGATATGCCGTTGCACCAGCACGCGTTGTTTTTCACGGGCGGTCCTTAATTTGTCCTCAAGTTGGCAGATATCGACTTTGTATTTTTCCACCAATCCATTGAGTTCCGCCAATTCATCATCCAGTGCTTCAACTTTGCGGGAGTACCTGCGTTTTTCGATCAAAGCTTCCCTTGCCAGATCGTCACGGCCTTTTTGTACCGCAAGGGCGGCCTTGTCATTCCAGCCGCTCTCCCGTGTTCTGGCCTCAGAGACCTGGCGCTGAACCGTCTTGCTGTTTGCCATGACGCCGGCGCAAGAGGATTTGATCTCCACCAGTGTATCTTCCATCTCCCGGATCATCAACCGAATCATTTTTTCAGGATCTTCCGCCCGGTCCAGCATGGAATTGATGTTTGCACTCACGATATCTCTGAATCTTGTAAAAACTCCCATGGATAGCCCCCTTTTTTACAACCCAATTGATTCTATGGGCTTTGATTTTTATGATTGCTGGTCTGATTTCCAGCATTTGTCGTGCCAAAAATCACTTATCTCTATATTTCAATGGGTTAAGGAATTATAGACTTGACAATGCAGGTTGTCATCTGGCAATATTGACACTATATTAGTTTTTTTAACTATTAATTGGTATTTATTACCATGTCAACTCCATCCAATTTTTCCAATGGTGGGTACTCGGTACAATCCCCCCAACAGGGGATGGCCGACGCCCTTGGGCAATCCGAAGTATTTCTAGAATTCCAGGAAAAGCTCTCCAAAGTAGCCCCCGTAAACCGTCCGGTACTACTATTCGGCGAGCGGGGCACGGGTAAGGAGCTGGCGGCTTCAAGACTCCATTATTTATCAAACCGCTGGCAACATCCCTTTATTACCCTAAACTGTTCCGCCCTCTCTGCCGCCCTGATCGAGTCCGAGCTGTTTGGCCATGAAAGGGGCGCCTTTACCAGCGCGAGCCGGCAACGCACCGGCCGGTTTGAAATGGCGGACCAGGGCAGTTTTTTTCTGGATGAAATCGGAAACATCCCCATGGAAGCCCAGGAAAAGATCTTACGGGTGGTGGAATACGGCAGCTTTGAACGCGTGGGCAGTTCGAAACCCATCCATGTGGATGTGCGCACCATTGCCGCCACAAATGTAGATTTATCGACAAGATCCGCACAGGGGTATTTCATGAGAGATCTTCTGGATCGGCTCTCATTTGAGGTGCTCTATCTGCCCCCTTTACGGAAACGCCAGGGGGACATTCCACTGCTGGCTCACCATTTTGCAGCCCGCATGGCCTTTGAAGTAGGTCGGGACGCCATCCCCCGTTTCAGTCAAAGGGCGCTGTCCAGCCTTGAAGCCTATCACTGGCCCGGTAATATCCGGGAATTAAAGAATGTGGTTGAGCGAGCGGTTTACCGGTCGGAATCCACTGTTATCCATAGCATCGTTTTCAATCCGTTTGAGAATCCATATGCAACCGCCCCTTCTGCAGAAAAGACAATCGCCAAGGAGATCCCGCCGTCAACCTTTTCTAAGGCCCCCATTGAAGATGATATTTATGATAAACCGTTTGCCCATGCCGTATGGGAGCTAAAAGTACAATTGTTGGAAAATGCCCTCGCCAAGGCCAATTTCAACCAGAAAAAAGCAGCCCGAATTCTTGGAATGACCTATCATCAGTTTCGGGCGTTATATCGCAAATACCGCAAGAAGCAATCGGTGTGACGCCAGCGTAGGGTGCTTAACGCACCAGACTCATTCCATGATGGCCAACCAGTTGTGAGACAATATATTTATTTACGGTTGTAGGTATTATCCTTTGTGATGCATGGAATGCACCCTACCTGCTTCCTGCGTATGCATTTTATGGAGGGATTTGCACCCCATTTATTTATGCCGTTTAATTGACCCCGTTTAACTATCGAGTTGTTAAACATCGTCGATACGCGTCAAGGGCAGACCCCAATATCCATTCGGGGTTTTACCCCATCGGATCCATCACTTCCCTGATCTTTGCCGCCAGGGATGCGTATGTATACGGTTTTTGAATAAAGCCCGCCAGCCCTTTGCCGATGAAACGTTGGGTGGCGTCGCTTTCATTGTACCCACTGGAGATTACGACTTTGACATTCGGACCGATGAGCCGAATTTTTCTAAAGACCTCTTCACCGTCCAGATGCGGCATTGTCAAATCAAGGAGGACGCAGGTAATAGCGTCCTTGTGTGTCTCGAAAATGCGAAGTGCTTCCCGCCCATCGGCAGCGGTCAGCACATCGAAGCCAATTTTTTCTAGCATCAATTTGGCCACGGCACAAACGGCCTCTTCATCATCGGCCACCAGAACCGTACCTCTGCCCTGCCATGAGCCATCTTGATTTTCTTCCTCCTCCAGAAGATGAGCCTGCACAGCACTTTCGGAGACCGGTAGCAGAATTTTGAAATTTGTGCCTTTGCCGACTTCGCTATAGACCTTGATGGTCCCTTTGTGCCCCCGAACGATTCCCTGAACCACCGCCATGCCCAGACCCCGGCCGGTGAATTTGGTTGTATAAAACGGATCGAACAGTTTCTGCTGGGATTGAAGATCCATTCCGCAACCCGTGTCCGCGACTTCGACATATGCGTACACCCCTTCGGTCATGGGTGCAGACAATTCGTGCAGGGCCGCAATGGTGGTGGTATGCAAGTAGTCGCGGCTGCAGTTCATGGCGCCTGTGGATATGGCGATGACACCGCTCCTTTCGCTGATGGCGTCCGATGCATTGGTGATAAGATTCATTATTATTTGGCGAAGTTGGGTTGCATCACCGTCGATTAAGGGCAGTTTGTCCGCAAAATTGAATTTTAAAACTGCCTTTTTGGATATGGACACCTGGAGCATATGGGCCATTTCCCTGACCAACTCATTTAAGTTGATGGGTTCAATGACAAAATTACCTTTACCCGAGTAAGCGAGCATCTGCCTGGCAAGCTCAGCCGCCCGCTTGACCGCTTTTTCGATATCCCGAAGCTTGCTTCGCGCCGGGGACACTGAAGAGATCTCGTCCAGCGCCAGGTCCGCGTTGCCAAGTATGGCCATCAGAAGATTGTTGAAGTCATGGGCGATGCCACCGGCCAATACCCCCAAGCTCTCCAATTTTTGTGCGTGCTGAACTTGGCGTTCAAATACAAGCCGCTCTTTTTCGAGGTGTTTACGTTTAGTGATGTCCCGCACCACCGCAAGGATCATGGGGCGCCCGGTGAGATTGACCACCGAGGAATTGATTTCCACGGGGAATTCGGATCCGGCCTTAGTGATATGGGTGGTCTCGAACACCAATTGCCCGGCTTCCAGCAGCATACGGCGATTTTTGGCCAAGGAATGCCGGTCGGCATCAACCCTTTTTGTGATGTCGGAGGCTGTCAGCGAGCGGAATTCCTCGCGGGTGAAACCGTACCAGCTGCAAGCCGCGTCGTTGACATCGATAAAGGGTGCAAACCCTTCCTCCTGGAGCGGATGGAGAAACACGGCATCGCTGATGGTATTAAAGATGGCCAGCCTTCTCAGTTCGGCCTCCTCGTACACCGCCTGAGCCTTCCTTAATCGGGCCATCATGCGGGCGATAACTATTCCGAATATGATAAAACTTACAAGAATGACCATGCGCATGTATACTTCGTGGAATCGTATCTGGGTGATCAGCTGACCTGAAAAGGGCCCATGGCGGAAGAAATAGGAATCTATGACTGCATCAAAAACCCACATCAACAGTCCCAGCATAATTGAAGCCGCAATAATTTTTTTTTCAATAGCCACGCGCATTGTATTTTACCGTTTCCAAATGGGCAGGTAGTAATTAGAAACAACTGAAGCATTCGAATGACGCCATTTCAATTCTTTATCGAACTTGTAACAGCACAAGCGTACAAGATGAATAATCGAAGAGCAAGGCAAAATCCAATGTAATTCTAAACAGTAAGTACGATTAGCCGGTACCATCATGCGATGTAAAGCGCTGTCAATCCTGGAATTATACCTGCGATTCCATTACCATGAAAGAATATTACAATGAGTATTCAAGATGCAACACAGCCCTTGAACGAGCATTAAAAAGAATCTTGAAAAAAGCATACAGAATATAGCACTTCAAATGCCATAGATATACGGACACGGCACACAAGGGCACTTTATACAAAGGACGTCCCCAAGTTCCCGCAAGATCGTTCGGTTTAGCAATTACGCCGACCTGCCGGCGTGGCCTGCAGCGAATCATGCCAATGGCGGGCCTGAAATTATTGAAAATTATCACCACGTCAACATGGAAACGGGCAACGGCTCTAATGAATTTTGTCAATTTCCTGTAGAATTCCATCATCATTTGTCAATCTCCCCAAACACAGTTTAACATATTGTAATATTGCGATATTCAAACTTTATAGTGTTGCGACATAGTTGTAATTAAAACAGCCTTGGGATTGCAGAACTTAACCGACACATTGCGGCATATTTCGGGCACATCATATATGGAATACTCTTACAAGCAGATCCGCATAAGAGACGTTTTGGGGTCCTCTGGAATGAATATTTGACATTCCTTATAATGAGCATTAGAATGATAATAAAAAAAGGGGTGAGGTTATGAAAGCGGCAGTAAAAACGGAAAGAATAACCATATTGGGATCTCCTGATTTTAAGGCTTTTTTAAGCAGAGAAGCCAAAAAAGAAGGTGTAAGTTTATCGCAGCTTGTGCGGCAACGATGCGAGAACAAACCCTCGGGCCAAGACGAGGAATTGTTGGCAGCACTTGTGAATGAGCTTAGTGCAGCAACCGCCAGGGCTAAATTATCTATGGAAAAAGGTCTGGCCGATGCGGAAAAAGTGCTATTAGAATTAAGGGGAAAAGCTTGAGTACATTGAAAGATGTCATGTCGGCAATGAAAGAAGTCATGTTGCTGACCGATAAGATTGACCGCGCAGGATCGGTACTCTCCGAAATGGCGACTGAACTACGGGATCATGACCGGCGATTGGTACGATTGGAAACTATAGTTGAAATTGCGAAAACCCAACAACGTATACCTGAGAAATAGGATCATCAATAATTCTGGTAACTTTCGACAATGTTAATTATGGCATCGTTTTAACAATAAAGCTTGAATAAAAAACTCTTATGAAGTATTCTCTATTCGCGATTTGAAAATAGAGAATACCCTTATGATTCTAAAACCCCAAGACATAGTGGTCCTGCTAAAATTGATCGCCATTGGAAAA
>CAJIBC010000761.1_pt1 | contig 18367 bp, 13 predicted proteins | sample 9199231 | NCBI WGS metagenome assembly CAJIBC01 (sample SAMEA7708282, study PRJEB35096) | sediment metagenome | biome: marine neritic benthic zone biome [ENVO:01000025]; feature: sediment [ENVO:00002007]; material: shallow marine sediment [ENVO:03000034] sea grass bed [ENVO_01000059] ...
GTACGTGTCGGCTTCATTCATAGAAGATAGAGTGTGTTGTGTTATGGTTGCTGGTGGCTTGACTGGTACGTTCGTGGGAATTATGGTTGCGAATCAGAGCAGACACGCCGAATTGGAGTATTCCATTTTCCCCCCCTATGGCTCCTATCAAAACCTGCAGCTTATAAAAGACAATGCATTGATGCCTTGATGGGCGATGTCCCCTATGGGTTACATGTATCGATATGATCATCTATTGCCGTACACCTACCTGGCGATGAAGAGAAGTTGCATTTAAAAAGACAGGATGTCTACATTTTTAAAATGCGGGGACTCAATTTAGCATCCCCCGGTTTAGTAAAGACGCTATTTCCAACTTAATTTAAGGGTGCCTCTATAATAGGTGTAAAGATAAGACATCATTGGGTGCGCCAATATGAGTTGGTATGAAAGGTGCTAAATTAGTCCGGAAAATGTTTGTTGGCCCAGATCATGTACCACAGCCGGACTGGCGGTGTAGTTAGTAATTTGTATTTCTTCATTGGGGTTGGTTTCACCTTAGGCATTTTATACGATACGACATGTATCGGTAGTAATAGAGCGGTTGAATTCGGAAAAGTTGTTCAATAGCGGCAAGCTGCATGGCAAATGGAATTCAAAAAAAGTGCCTGTGGCTGCGATGGTTAAATGCGCCTTCAGGCAGAGGATTTGGATTCGATGACAGCTTAACCTGCAGGCCGAAGCGGAAACCGAAAAGCCTATGGCACTTGTTAAGTTGATTCAGCAGTAAATATTTTCAAAATGGTAACCGGCGAAAAAAGGAGGTAGGCGTTGTTTTCAATATTCACTAACGGCGGGCCGTTCATGTTTGTTATTTTAAGCGTTTCCATTGTTGCACTGGCCATATTTTTGGAGCGTGGTGCTTTTCTATATTTTAGAATGAATCTAAATATGGACAAGGCGCTGAAACGCGTCATTGTGCCGCTGGAGAGAAAAGACTTCAACGGCGCAATTCAAGAGTGCGTCAAAATGAGCAAACACCCCCTAGGTAGCATCCTCAAGGCTGGTTTGCTCAAGGCCGACCGTAAAGATCAGGAAATCGAACGTGCCATGGAAGAGAAGATCATTTCCGAGATCCCGAGGGTGAAGTCGCGTATCAATCTACTGACCCTGTTCGCCAATATCGCAACGCTGTTGGGCTTGCTGGGAACTATCCTGGGGTTGATCACTGCATTCCAAAGCGTCGGCGCAGCAAACGAAGCCATGAAACAGGAGGTGCTGGCCAAAGGCATCTCCATGGCCATGTTGACCACCGCCGGCGGCCTGTGTGTGGCCATCCCCTGTTTAGCCGGGTTCTACCTGCTGAACAACCGGGGCGACTTTCTGGTGGACAAAATTGAAGAAAAGGCACTTGGTCTGGCCAACGCCCTGTCGGCGATGAAACAGAAAAGGACACCTGATGGCGCGCTACGGTAGACTTAGAAGCCGATCCGAAGAGGAACCGGATATCAACATGATTCCGATTATGAATATGTTCATGGTCCTGATTCCGTTTCTATTAATGTCGGCTTCCTTTTTCAACATCAAAGCGATTAATACATCTGTTCCGGTGCATGCGGATACGGCCTCAAAAACGTCAGATCCCGAGACGACCCAAAAAATTACGGTGGTGCTGGAAATCAAGCAGGATGAAGTTCGCATATCAGCCCTTTCCGATACACCCAATGATCTGCAACTGTCCTCCATGGAGATCTCCGTTCCGTTACTGGTTGGTGGAGAGATTTCAGTGGCCACTGTCGCCGGTCATCTCAAAGCGCTAAAATCACGCTACCCGTCCAGCGATACCATGATTTTAATACCGGATGACGATGTCTCTTACCATGAGATCATACGCGCCATGGATTGCGCCCGACGGTATGAATCCATAGAGCTTTTTCCCAATGTTGTACTATCTGGATCTTTGGGTTAGGAGGCATATTACGTGGCATTAAGAAGACATAGAAGGCCCCGGCAGAAATTCATTGCGCCCAAGTTGATGCTGACGTCGATGATGGATATGTTTACCATCATTTTGATTTTTTTGCTCTTTTCTTTTTCAGAAGATCCGGAAACCTTGAAGCTGGGCAAAGATTTGGAGTTGCCCCGGTCTAGTACCGAAGCAGGATACACCAAGGCGATTAAGATTATACTGTCTAAAAAAGATCTGCGAATCAACGATGAGATTATGGCCGAGATCCGCAATAACCGGATCGTGGGTCTGGCGCCGGACGATCTGAAGTCTTCAGCGCTTTATCAGAGATTAAAGACCAATCGCAACGAGTTTGTCCCCGAGGAGGGAGACGCCCGGCAAACACCCCATGTGTTGTTTATGTGCGATAAATCTCATTCCTTCAAAACCATCAACCAGGTCATTAAAACCGCAGGCATGGCTGGTTATCCGAATTTTCAATTTGCGGTACTGGAAGAGAAGTAGGAGAGAGCATGTATCGGTCAGTCGGAACGCATCTACCACTTTTGTTATTGTTCGCACTCTTTCTTTGTCTGATCACGACGGGAGCAAATGCCCAAGAACAAGGAAAAACTCCGCCACCATCGAAAGGTTTGCAGCAGCGGATTGATTTTGGAAATGCCCAAATTCTTGGGCAGAGTATCAAGTCTGGTGCCGTATACCTGATGCATCGCAAAAAGAGTGATATCAAGAATATGTTGGAAGTCAGAGAGAATTATCGCGAGGAGATAAAAGAAGATTTCGATCTTGAAAAAACAGCCATTGGCCAGAATGCAGCTGAAAAGAAAAAGGACCCCAAATAATTGTACCGAGTGTAGTGCCACCTTTTTTAAACCTTTGGCCCGGCGCATTTATTAACGTCAGCAAAGTTGAGGGCGATGAATACGACTCCAAACAATCAGAACCAGTGTCAACAGGCACCCGGTTCAATGCAACCGCTGACCCAGTTTTATATCTATGAGGATCTGGATCTGATCTGTAATCGCGTTTTCAACAAAGAGCAGATCACCATTGGGAGCAGTCAAGAGGCGGATCTGTGCCTGGAACATCATTCCGTGGAACAAATACATGCATTGGTGCAATATAGAGACGACCAGGTATTTCTGACCAACAAGTTTCCGCAAAACGGGATGCGTCTCAACGGACGAAACGTTGGCCTGGCAGAGTTACAGCATGAAGATGTCATCGATATCGGGCCATTCTCCTTAAAAATAAAAATGACAGCAGCTGAGTCCCCGGAGCAGATTGAGCAGGACGCCAATTTCGCTGTGCGGCTCGTTAATCGTTATAGTTCCCCCCAAAGCATGCAAACAGCCGCCAAGCATCTTGCTAAAATGTTGCGGGCGGACACTGAACGTATATTACCCCTCCTGGCCAAGGAGCACCATGTCCTGAAAAAAGGTTTAAGTGGCTTTAAGGCGGCTCAGATACAGAATGCGCTGCTAAAGGCGGGGGTGGTTTGTGATGTCCAAATGGATTCATCCCAACCCTCCTCGGATCCGGCTTCGACACCGGTCGCCATTAAGGCGCCCTCGCCATCCACTGCGCGACCACCTCAGACGCCTGTTAACAAAACGGTCCAATCATATGTTAAGGCCGTGACGCGCGAACCCATAGCCGAAGTTGAGCCCCCAAGGCCTCCTGAGCCTGAACCCATTGCGCCTGCCATTGCCGAAAACCGCACCGCTGTTGCCAATGAGGCCAGTGTCGAGCGCATACCGCATCACGTGCCCCTTGAAGTATCCTTTACCGAAATTTACCAAGACGAAATAGATGATGACGAAGATGAAATTTGGGACGCCCCGTTTTCATTAAAGGTAAATTTAGGGGAAATGCCGTATGGGGAGAAAAATAACCGGCGGCTTCCTGAGCAAGAACAATTGCAGGTGGTCAAGACCATCGGTGAATCGGTGGTTGACGTTCGTTTTCTCAAAGGACGGCAGAAATATTATGTCCATACGGACCAAGGGCATATCCGCCTTGTTGATGCTAAGCCCAAAGGTGACAGCTACGTTAATATCTTGCCCAGTTTCAACGGATATATTCAAACGCCGTCAGGGGAGACCACGGCGGATCTCGACAGCTACAAAACACCTGACTATCTGAAGGTTAAGAAAAAAACAGCCTACCGCATTCCCCTGTCCAAGGGGAATGTCACGGTTGTCGAGGCAGGTGGCTGCCGTTACCGTATTGCCCAGGTGCCGCGTCATCTCTCCCCTGAGGTTGCTGTGGCCGCGAGGCCATCCGAATTTTCCTGGCGGCATTGGGCTTCCTCAGCAGGCGTCCATTGTTTTCTAATCTTGTGCCTCTCCGTATATCTCTATTTTCAGGCTGCAGCGCCCAGGGCGCCTGAACCGCATTTCGTGAAAATCGACCCGTCCATGCTGCAGCAATTGGAGCCGCCCAAGGTCCCGCCAAAACCTAAAGAACCGCCACCAAAACCGGAACCGGTGAAAATGGCTGAAAAGGTCAAACCTCCTAAAAAGAAAACCGTTAAAAAGAAAAAGGCGCCGGTGAAAGTCGCCAAAAGCCGGACAACCAAGAAAAAAAAGATGGCGCGCAGCAGACAAGTGAGCAGGCATCCCAAAGCCGGGGGTGGTTTTGGCAAGGGGAATATCAAAAACAGAAATATCAATCAGACCGGGATATTGAGTGTGTTGGGAAGTTCATCCATTGGTGGACCGTCCCAAGCCATCGCCTCTGTGACCAATCTGGACGCGGTGCCCGTACCGGGCGCAACGGAGAAGAATTTCAGTGTGGGGGGGCTTAAGGGGTCTCTGGGAAACGGGAAGATATCCGTGGCCACAGGCGGCGCGATTATGCAAACCAAAGGCTCCCAGCAGGTGCTGCGCAGTGCCGGCGCTCGCGGCAAGGGTGATGTTGCTGCTCTGGAGAGGGGGACCACCGGCAAAAAACAAGTACAAGCAATGGTTACGGCCAAGATGAGCCGGAATGTGAAAATAGAAGGCGGCATGAGCCGTGAGATGGTTAAGCGCGTGATCGACCAACATCTGGAGGAAATTACCTTCTGCTACGAAACGGCCCTGATGACCAATCCGAACATTCTCGGCCGCATGGTATTTGAGTGGAAGATTTTGATGAACGGTCGCGTGGGCGAAATACGGATTGTCGCTTCCAGCGTCAACTCCCACGAAATTCATAGTTGTATCAAATCTGCCATCAAGTCGTGGCGATTTCCAAAACCAGTGGGCGCGGAAGTGGTGGTCAGTTATCCCTTTGTGTTCGACCTGGTATCATTTTAATCAGTGCTGTTGGTTAGTTTTATAGGAGATGTACATGGGTAAAAGAGGTTTGGTAGCATTGGTATTGGGTGTTATCCTGCTGGGCGTCCCGTGCGGGTGGTGTGACGCGCAGACAGACGAGGAAAAAGTCCACGCAATTCAGAACCGTATTTTTCATCGCAATCATGAGCTTGATCTGTCCCTGGGCTATATCGCCGACGATGATTTTTTCCATGTATATCCGATCTCATTGGGATATACATTTCATTTCAATGAAAGAATCGCCTGGGAGGTCGCCCGTTTGCAGTATAATATCAATCAGGATAAAGACCTCAAGGAGACCCTGGAGAACGAGTTCAACGTAACCCCGGAGCGTTTTCCGGAACAGAAATACAGCTACCATACCCACTTTGTCTATAAACCACTCTATGGCAAGCATGCCTGGTTAAACCGCGGTATCATCAATAACGAAATCTATTTTTTCGCCGGCGCCGGAATGGTGCACTACGAATGGCAGCGCAGTTTCGGAGAATCCGATCAGGAAGATGCCATCTCGCTGAGCCTCGGCGCAGGTCTGAAATATTTTTTGAATAAGAAATTCTGTCTCAATTTCGAGATTCGGGACTTGGTGAATTTTAGGGAGGATGATACAGAAAACAATCTTTTTTTCGGCGTCGGCCTCGGCTATCGATTTAATCTCGCGCCCAGGAAAGCAGAAGAAGATCCATCCCTGAAAAAGCTGAAGAGTATTTTAGATGAAAAATAATAATGATATACGAATTAAATTTTTGATAATTTTCGCTTTGTCCATGGTTGTGACGTCCGGTTTGTCCTGGGCATCCAATCCTCCGACGACGCACTATCCCATTTTGCCGAAGTCTGAAGCAGCCATATCCGAGGCATCCCAAAAAAAGGCTGAAGCGGCTGAGGCAGCTGAAGAAGAGTTTAAACAATTATTCCGTCGTGGTTATGAATACTATAGCAAGGACCAATATCAAGCGGCTGTGGAGCTGTTGTACCGCTTTTTAAGTGCGCGTTCACCTGACGACGCGGATTATGAGTGGGCTGAATTTTTCTTCGGTATCACTCTGCAAAAATTGGGATATACCCATGCGGCCGTGGACACCTTAACCAACCTGGTATCCCGCAAGCCAAATCCCCAAATCGTGAGCTATGTACTGGAGTTAATGGAGAAAATAAGTCGCTCGGGTCCCTTTGACCGAGGACTTCTGATCGATCGGGCGCTTTGTGACCAAAGCTATGGCTTCGTTGAAGGTGAGGTCTCTGATTTTGTCCATTATTATCAGGGTGAGTACGACTGGGAACACGGACTGTTTACCTGGGGAGACGAACACTTTAACAAAATCCGGCAGGAGACCTTTTACCACAACAAGTACATTTTTAAGCGTGCGTTACGGGCCATTTACGATGACCGGTTGGATGAGGCCATCTCGGATCTGAAAAAAGTGATCCTGAAAGCAGATAACGGCAGCCCCCTCAAAGATGACGCCCGCAAAACCTTAGCACGTTTATATTACGAAAGAGGAAAATTTTCCGAAGCAGATTTTTTATATCGCCAAATTGAGATGAACATTGTCGAGCAGTCCCAAAATCTGCTCGAAAGGGCTTGGGTGCATTACCGCCTTGGCAATGCCGAAAGGGCAATGGGACTGCTGTACTCGTTTGAAGCCCCCTCATATGCCAATTCATTTACTCCCGAATTCTACATTCTGAAGTCATTCATCTATAAGGATGTTTGCCATTACAAAACGGCCATGCAGGTCTTGGAGCAGTTTAAGGTTCGGTATGGCAAGTCCCTTGAAAATATCTATCAACGCCAACCTTTGAAGGACAACAATGCCATGCTGTTGGTGCTGTTGAACAAATCGAAGATTAAAGGCGTATGGCAATTCTTAAATCTGCTTGAACGCGAGAACTTGTTGGTGGCCAACGAAACCGAACCCAACCTCAAGGCATATTTAGAGCTTTTATACACTTTGAAGCGCAAGGAGGTTGAAAAACGTTTCAAAGTGCTGGTCAATGATGAGTATGAAAAGATGGCCAATGCCATGCTGCAGTTTGAGGAAGAAGCCCATTTGATGGAATACGAAATTGGCATTGATATGTACCAGCGGGTGCATGACTACCATGTTGAAGATGAACAGCCTGAAGAAAAAAAAGACCAGGATCGCGACAAGATTGCCGTATATGCATTTCAGGGAGAATTCTGGAACGACGAGTTGGATGATTATGAAGTGGTCCTTCCCGACAAGTGCCAAAAAGCTGAAGAATGGGATATATTTTTCAAATGATAAACTGGTTTAAGATACAATTACAGATCGTGCTGGGACTCGTTGTGATCCTCGCTGTGCCTTGTGATTCAATGGCCTTATTGTTCTGGAACAAGGACAAGCAGGCCGAAGTGGCCGATCGGTATGCTTATGAGGAAAAAGACGTCGATGAAGAGAAAAAACAATATATGGTCAGGCTTGAGCAGGATAAACGAAAAGTCGAGTTGGCCATCATCAATACAAAGACCCTGATCGGCAGGTCTAAAAATCGCCCCTATCTGTCCGAACTGTATCTGCGCTTGGCAGAGCTGTATATTGAAAAATCACGGGTCTCCTATTTTCTGCGTAAGAGCCAACAGGAAGACGGAAGCGGGCAAGCGCTGGATCAATACGAATCCAACATGCTCAAGAAGCAAGCCATCGAGATATACCAGAGAATCTTAAATCAGGACCCCGATTTTGAATACATCGATAAGGTGCATTTTTTTATGGCCCATGAGTTCTATGAATTGGGGCAGATCGAAGAGATGCTCAAACAGTACAAGGTCCTGATCTCCAAATATCCCAACAGCCAGTATGCGCCCGAGGCGTATTTGCTGCTGGGCGACTACTATTTCAACAAAAAAGGCGATGTCGACCAGAGCACCCGGCATTATGAAGCTGTCCTCAATTATGCCCAGAGCCCGGCTGTGGCTGCCGCCCGATACAAACTGGCCTGGTGTCGAATCAATTTGGCCGATTTTAAGGGCGCCATCAAGCTGTTCGAAGAGTCGGTGGTCAGTCCCCAGGCCAGCAAGGAACTGGATATCGATACCTATCGCCGGGTTGACGTGCGGTTGGAATCCCTGGTGGATATGGCCTATTGTTATCCTGAGGTTTATAAAAAAGCCACACCGGAGCAGGCCTTGACCTATTTTAAACAGTATGCCTGGTCTCGACCGGTCTATACCACTGTGCTCGAAAAATTGGCGTATCGCTATTATGTGAAGAAGAAATGGGCCCAGGCGGCGCCCCTTTACCGAGAATTGGCCACCATTCGGCAGGACCCGGAAAAATTGCTTGAATACTCCAAGCATATTTTTGAGAGCGTCCAGGCCCTGGGGACGTATCAACATGCTGAGAAAGACGTGGCCATCATCGTTCGCGCCTTGAGACGGCAGATTTATTCTCCCCATATGGCTGAAGCGGATAAAGAGAAACTGATCAATGATTATGAGATATTTGCCCGCGACATCATCACCCACCTTCATGAAAAGGCGAGAAAGTCCAATTCCGGCAAAGATTTTTCCATCGTGGCGGACGCATACGAACACTATTTAGAGTTCTTCGAGGAGAGTCCGGCGGCAGCCAAAATGGCCGCCAACTATGCCGAGGCGCTCTTTTCCACGGAACGCTATCTGGAAGCCGGCAAGCAATATGAGAAGGTGACGCCGGTAGCGACGGCCAATACCAGACAGCGGCAGGATATGCTTTACAGTTCGGTGATCTCTTATTACCGGGCCCTGAAAAACAAGGAGAATTTAAATTTCTACCAGGCGGCCTATGCCAGGGAGGGTCTGCGCAGCGTGGGTAAGACCTACACAGGTGAGTTCCCCAACTCCCGGCAGACGCCTGATGTCATGTTCAACGTGGCCTGGACCTCCTATGACGACGGCCATTACGGCGTCGCCATCACCGACTTGACCAATTTCGTTGAGCGCTATCCCAGCCATCAGGGCGCCACGGCCGCCATCCATCTGATTATGGATGCCTATCACCTGCTCGAAAACTATGAGGGCATGATCAGTTTTGGTAAATCGATGATGGCCGGCGGAAAGCTTCGCAATCCCAAGCTCAGGCAGGAGATCGCCCAACTCGTCCGGGGGGCTGAATCCAAGGTTGTCTCCGGTATGACGGTGGCGGCCATGGAAGATTGGGACAGCACCCGCAAAGAGCTGATCGAAGTGGTAGATCGCAGCGCAAAGACCGATATGGGCGAACAGGCTCTCAATGCCCTTATTATCACCAGCCGGGGGCAAAAGGATCTTCCCACCCTGTTTGATGCCGGCAACAAACTGATTCATAATTACCCTGGCGCCGCCAGCTTGGAAAATACATTGGGGATGCTGATCGATACCTCCGTGAGTATCGGACAGCTGAGGCTCTTGGCTGATTATCTGGAAACATCGTGTAAAAAATATCCCGGTCATAAGAATAATGGCGATTTTTTGCTGCAAGCCGCCAGCATCCGCGAAGGCCTTGGCCAGCTTGTCAAAGCCAACCAGAACTATCGCCAGGTGCTGATCCAGCATCCCAACAGCGTTCCGTCCTGGGATGATATCGTTTTCGCCATGGTGGACAATTCCAAACAGATGAACAATTCCAAGGCTGCCATAGCAGCGCTTCAGGCCCATCACAATAGGCTCTCCGCCAACGGCCAGGTACGCGCCAAAGCGCAGATAGCAGTGCTCAATCTGAAGGCCAATCGCCGTTCCCGGGCCCGAAAATACAGCTCCCAGGCGCACAAAGCGTATCGCCCCAAAATGGGCGGCCAGGATCCTGTGCTTCGTGATCTGATGGCGGAGATCGCTTACCAGAATGTGTCCGGCTCCAGCGGCCGTTATTTTAAATTGCGCTTGTCCAAAAAGATCGACAACAAGGTTGTCGAGCGCAAGGCCAAAATGCTCAGGGAACTGGAAACAGGCTATCAAAAAGTGATGGATTATAAATCGCCGGCTTGGGCGTTGAAGGCCTGCTTTCGGGCCAATGAATTGTACGCCGAATTTGCTGATTTTTTACTCAAGTCTCCGGTTCCCCAAGAGCTGACGCCTGAGCAGAAAAACCAGTATCAAACGTTGATCCAGCAAAAAGCGCAAGCTTACAGCGATAAGTCTCAAAAGTACCTGAAGACCTGTGTTGAACTGGCTCAAAAATGGGAAATCTGCGACCCTGAACTGAGCGGATATTTCTACCCGGCTGAAAAACCCCAGGGACGTGAAGGCCTGTTGAAAAGTATCTCCGGCCGCAAGGCCAGTGCAGAGATAGGTTCACAGGGCTTTCAGGACCAAACCTTGTCACAGTTCTACAATCAATTGCTCAGTAAGCCCGATAACGTAGCGCTGCAGTTATCTCTGGCCAAAGCGTATTTGAAAAAAGGCGACTTTCGCCAGTCCGCCCTGGTGGCCAAAGACGCACTTCCGAAGCTCAATGGCAACCAGCGCCGTCTTAAGGCGGAATTGCTCAATCTTGTGGGGGTTACGCATATGTACTGCGGCAAGGACCCCTTGGCCAAAGAGACATTTAAACGGGCCCTGGCGGCCGATGATCGATTGGAAGCAGCCCGCATCAATCTGGCGGGACTCTACCGACATTACGGGCATGAAGAGAGGGCCGCCGACCTGATCAAAAGTGTTTCTCCGACAAACTTGAATCGCGACGATGTCCATCCACGTGCAGGAGCTATTTACAATGAACTTGTCATGTACGCTCAATAGCCGCATTGGCGGGCTTTTCTCGATTTTTGCCCTGGCGATGTTGATCTACGCTTGCAGTGACGGTGGTCCTATTCCGGAAAAGGAGGCCGGGTCAAGCACCGCGCATGACTGGCAGCGCATCACAATTGCCCAAATCGAGGAGAGCGGGCTGACTGTGCCTTACGTCGTTGCACGGCAGGCCGCCAATCAACAAGTGCACATTGCTTACTACAATGCGGTGGCGGGGCAGGACGATACCTGGTATCAACAACTCAACTATTCGGTATTTAATCCATCCACCGGCGGCGTGGCAACCCGCGTGGTGGACAATCGCCCGGCGCCCACCGGCGTCGATGGGTTCGATCGATGTGACCAATTTGATCTGGCGCTTGATAACACCACCCCGGTTTTGATCTACCCAACCTATGAGATCAATTCAGTATTACAACAGGTTGAAGCCGACATCATGGTTAACCTCTACGAAGTCGGAAACTGGAACGAAACCACCGGCGCCGTGGGATTTGTTGAAAGAAATCCGGTCTACCAGGACGGGCACACCAAAGATAACATGTCTGTGGCCGTGGACAGCCAGGGCGACATTCATTTTTGCTACCAGTATTTCACAGAGGGAATGGATTCGGCCAATTATCGGTACCCCGATCTCTACTATGCCCATCGGGACCGGGCGACCCTCTCTGATCCCATCACCGATATCCAGGAGTATGCCAATATCGAAGAGCAGGTTGATGGCAACGCCTTCAGCACTTTCGGCGACCACAACAGCGTCGGGTATCACTGCAAACTCGTCCTGGATCCCGTCGACGAGTTGCCCGTGATCGTTTACGCCGAACACGGGGAGAATTTTGCAGGAACCTTCGCATTGAAGGTCGCCTATAGAAATGCTTCCGGGCAATGGTCTCGTGAGACCATCGACGCACTGTCCGATGGCTGGACCATCGGCGGTATCAGCGCTGCTTTCTATCCGCCGCCGCTGCCCGATCCGGATGTACCCGTAGATCCCGAGGCACCGGAACCCTATCGACCGCTGGCCGTGGCATACTCCCTCAGATCGCCTTCTCCCGAGCCGGATGACGCCCATCGTCTCATGTTTGCCGTCAGGCGCCAAGGGGGCGGGTGGGACATCGAGATTGTTGATGAAACCACCTGGTGCGGAAGCCATTGTGCGCTGGCCTTCACACCGGACGTCCGCCCGGCCATTGCCTACTATGACGAGGAGTCTCACTCCGGGCGGCTTCACCAATACCTGAAATACGCTGAATGGAACGGTATTCTTTGGATGAAAGAGAGCGCCGATGAGCAGGGCAATGTTGGTAAATACAACTCGCTCTGGTTTGACGCCGGCGGGGTACCGAACATTTGTACTTTCTCTGATGAAGACAACGAGATTTTGTTGATACGGCAAAACAGTTAAAATCTACAGCTTAAAACCATAACCATTATAAGCGGAATTAAGAGGTGACTGAATGAAAACGAGAATGGGTTTCTTGGTAACCGCAACAGTATTTCTTTTTGTCTGGGCGGCGGCAGAACTCGGGGCGGCCCCTCCTAATTTTAACGATCTTTTCGACGAATGTCCGGGCGATGCCTGCGGCGCTCCGCCCTCTGGCGGTATCGGCGGCGGCGGCGCCGGGGGAGGACCTCTGATTGTCGCCTATACGTGGGGTCCCCTCTTTTCGGTACAGGAAGATATCGATGCCGACGGCTATAATGACGAAGTCGACAATTGCATGTTCACCCCCAACGATCCCGGTATGAACAGTGACGGCGATGAGTATGGCGATGCATGCGATCTTTGTCCCCAACACGCTGCGGAGGACAACAAAAATTCGGATGCTGATTTGGAAATAAGAGATTGGCAGGAAAGCAATCCGGGCGCCAGCTTGGCGGATATGCCCAAAGCGTTGCTAATCGGGGATGCTTGTGATCCGGATCGGGATGGCGACCTGGTAGACAATGACGCCGACAACTGCCCCGATGTCCGTAATCCCGATCAGCAGGATTCGGACGGGGATTTGATCGGTGACCTTTGCGACGGAGATGATGATAACGACGGGGTCCCTGATCTGCTTGATAACTGTATTTCCGATGAAAATGCCAATCAGGCCAACGAAGATTTCTACCTTGACGGCGATACCGACGGCGACATGTGTGACCATGACTACGATAACGACGGATTGGACGATAGAGCCCCGGCGGTTATCGTAGATCGTTGCCCCAACCTGCAGAGCCCCGAAAATGGCGATGCCGACGGCGATGGTCACGCCGACCCGTGCGACAATTGTCCCAATATTGAGAATCCTGATCAGGCCGATACCAATCGGAATGGCAAAGGAGATGCTTGTGATGTCTAGACAACTTACAACGCTCATTGTTGTAACGGCTTGCGCCCTGTTGGCCGCTGCTTGCGACAACGGTCCGCCGCTGGAGCGCACCGTCGCCCGCGAACGGGGTGCTTTGGTTGCTGAATTTTATACTGAAGATCCTGAGAACATCCAATTCCCGGTCAAAGTGCTCTTTGCCATCGACTGCTCCTTAAGTATGCTGGAATCAGATCCGATTGGGCCGGGGTCACCTGCCGGTCGAAGAATTTCAGCGGTACGGGAATTTATTGATCAATATAATACCGAGGACTATCCCAGCGTCTCTTTCAGTATTCTGCTGTGGTCTGCCAGCCCGCTTGAACGGACGGTTAATGGATCCGGTAATCCGGGTTACACCCGTAGCACGGAAGAGTTGACCCGCGTGCTGGACAACGCGCGCACCGAGACCTTTACCGATTACCTCGGCGCCATGACCAATATTCGTGAAATTGTCGAAAATGATATCATGACGACCTATTATGAGGAGTCGGGGGCCAATCAGCTGGCGCGGTCCAAATATATCGTCTGCTTCTTCAGTGACGGTATGCCCAATACAGATGCCGGCACCCAGGCGGCCGAAGATATCTGGCAGCAGGTGGAAGATTTGACCCTGTTAACCGAGGAGCGCGGTGTGGGGCAGTTCAACTTCCACACCTTTTTTCTCTCTTCACTTTTTCGGGATACCAACGGCGATTATCTGACCCAGCCGCCGGAGCTTGTCACCGGTAGACAATATGCCGAGCAGATCTTGTTCGGGATGGCCCAGCGCGGCAACGGCACCTTTCGGGATTTTGCCGCTGCCAACTCCATCGATTTCATCAATTTTACGGATCTGCGCCTGGCCAACGAGTATAAGATCAAATACATCGTGGCTTACAATTATATGGTGCGGCCCAATAGAATTGAAGATGTCCTGAGCATGGACAGCGACGGCGATGGTTTGACGGACTTGGAAGAGATGGATATCGGCACCCTGCCCGATGATCGGGATACCGACGACGACGGCCTGAGTGACTATTTCGAAATCAAGGTCCAGACCCGCATAGATGACGGTGATCCCTGGCCCGACCCCATTGTGGCCGATAGCACCTGCCCGCCGCCGCCCGGCGGTGTATGGCCGGATCAGGACAACGACGGCATGACCGACTGCGAGGAGTCCATCAAGGGAACATGGCGCTTCGTGGCCGACTTTGACGCTGATTACATTCCGGACGGGATCGAGATGGCATGCGGCACCAATCCATTTGAAAATCTCTACACAGAGGACAGTGACCTGGACTCCGTGCTGGATGTCTTCGAGGTGCGCAATCACACCAATGTGCTCACCGATGATCCTATTCTGCGGGACCGATATGCCTATCACTACTCGCAGATCGATCACGGCCATCCGGATCCCATTCTCAATCCGGATCTGCCCCAGGGCATAAAACGCTATACCATCAATATTTCCAATATCAGCCTTATGGATACGGTGGGCGCGGTACCCAATGATATATTTAATGGCGGGCAGGCGCTGTTGCCTGGGGATAATGTTATCCGGCTTTACATCGCCCAGGTTCCTGAGGACCGGCCCAATTCCCCTCCAGTTTTTCGAATGGCCGAAGTTACGATCAATACGCTGCAGGATGATACGTATACAGTGACACTCAGTCGTGATCAATTTGAACTTATAGATTAAGGAGATAGGTGAAAAATATGCAAGGAATCAAATACGGTTTTTGGCTATTCATGCTGTTTGCCCTCGTCGCTTGTGGCGGCAGCAGTAGCGACAGCAATGCTCCTGTCGCGCCCGCTTCAACTGATTTGCAGGAGGGAGAAACCCGCTCAGCTTTCATCGATACGGAAGGCGACGTCGACACCTATCGCCTGAGGGCCAATGACGTGGGGCGGTACCTGTTGGTCCATTGTGACGAGACCATGTCAGGTTCCAATGTCGATCTTCTGGTCACGGTTTATGAAGAGGTGAACGGTCAACGCAATCGTCTCTTCGGTACCCACAAACCCAATGGCGCAACCCTGAGCGCAGACCTGGATCTTTGGATCTATATCAACAATCCAAAGGATCTTATCATCGAGGTGCGAGATTTCATGGACGATGACGCCAACGACGAAATCCCCTACCGTTTGACCTGCACCTTTCAGGATTCCGCCAACGGCAACCACGATTTTTCCAATGCGCAATCCATTACCATTGGCGCAGCTACCCCTTTGCGGGATGTGATCGAGGAGACCGGAGAGGTGGACTGCTTTACTTTTGCCCCCTCCTCCAACGGTGTCTACGCTCTCAATGTGGACCATCAAAAAGCCGGTGGCGATTCCACGGTTGAACTGGCCGTCTCCCTTTACGATCAAAACGGTAATAGAATTTTGAAGGTCAAGGACCCCCACCATACCATATTGGCCTATCTGGAGGCGGACAGCGGTCCTTATAATGTCAGTGTCGAGGATAGCGACAGCATGGACGGCGATGCGAGCTCCCCTTATGACATCACCGTGGATGCCGTGGACGTGGCCGAAGCCCAGGAAAACGACACTGAAGATAATGCCACCGTGATCACACCTGATGGCGGAGGCGTCTACACGGCCGCCGGCGCCATCGATTATGGCGTGTCCAGCATCTCGCCTGAACACGCCGGAGACGTGGACTGGTATAGCTTTGAAGTTGGTACGGTGGGTGGCAACTATCATCCGCTTCAACTCAACATCGATAATGGTGCCACTGTGGAGGGTACCGGGACCCTGCGCGTGACGGTATTCGATTCAACCATGACGGCCATCACCTATTATGATTTTACCGGCGGCGGCGCAGCCTATCAGAACCAAATTCGGGTCCTCACCGGGCAGTACTTCATCTCCGTTGAGCCGGCCAGCGCCACTGGTTTGGTCCGCAGCACCACCTACCAGGTGCAGGTGAGTGAGGTGGCTATCAATGATCCCACCGAACCGGGTGACAGTGATACCACCGCCGATGCCCGCGATCTGGCCGGCGGGCCTCTGACCGGATTTGTGAGCTACATGTCCGATGTGGATTGGTACAGCATGGATGTGAATACAGGCTCTGCCAACATTTTATCGGTTGATTTAACCAGTGCCGAATCCATTGTCGACTATCAAGTGTCCATCTGGCTCGGTGACCGGATGGTAAAGCGGGTAACCGATTTGAACGGCAGCGACGGGGCGCATTTAAAGAGCTCCATAATGATACCGGCTGACGCTCCGGGGCAAGACCTCACTTACCACATTAAAGTAGCGGATGCCCAGAACAATGAGGGCAGCGGTGTGGCATATTCGGTATCGGCTGACGTCACGCCGGTTGCCGGAGCACCGGGTCATGTTGCCCAAACCACCGGCGATACGCTTTACTACTACAGCGAAGATGTCCAGGAAGCCGGCGAGACCGCCGAAGTTGAATTGGAGATCTTTTCGACGGTTCAACCGCATTTTAAAGCCAACACCGAATGGCTCGATTTCAGAAACAACTCCGATGTCACCCAGAGCGTGATCAACGGTAACACGGAGATTACTTTCCCATGGATCAGCGGGTATATCGATTACCAGGGGGATCGGGATTTCTTCCAACTGGACTTTGACAAATTAGACCCGGCCGGAACGGAAACCAGCTGGTACTATGATGTCGAGATCCAATTGGTGGTCCCCACGGGCAGTGAGGTTGAACATGTCTGGAAACTCTATCGTGACAGCAATAGCAACGGCATCATTATGGATGATCCCACATCTCCGGATGGTTACAAAGCCTGTGCCGGCGACATCACGCCCCAGGCGCCTTATGTGCCCATCGATATGGTGACACCCACCGGCAGCGAAACATTCTGGTTCGGCAGTGAATGGGGTGCGGGTGCAAAATTTTACATCGGCATGAGCGACTTCAACTTCCTGAAGCTGCCGGGTACCGGCGGTAGTCCTGAAACAGATCTTGAAAATCCCGACCCCGATGGCGATTGGGGCTATGATGCGCCTTACTACTTCAGGCTGAAACTGGTCTATCATCCAGGGCAGGCAACACCGCCCAACTAAGATGTGCGGACCTTAACAGTCCTTAAATAATAGCTGGACGAAAACCCTTATCACCCTCCCCTTAGACGGGGGAGGGGCGGTTTTGTCAGGCACTAAATAACAAAAACCCGGCTCATTATCACTATCTTTGAGCCGGGTTTTTTGTGCCGTATCTTTTATGCAGATAGGGATTCAAAGACAAGCGAAAAGTCTAATTTTTACCACCAAGCGCAGGCAAGGGTTGACACCCACCGGGTAATTTGAAAGATAAATATATTTATTTTCCCAGTTGTCTACCTGAAATTAAGGAGAAAAATATGAGACGTCATCGATATTTTCAGAAATGGGTCGCATGTATGGTAGCTGTGACATTTTGCTATCTGAGTATTGTGGTCGTACCCGCTAAGGCAGCGCTTGTGGGCACGGCGGATATTCTCGCAACCCAACAAAATGAGGCATCACGCCAAAAGGTGGTGCAATTTATAGGGCGCCAAGATGTGGCACAATATCTTCACGCTCTGGGTGTGGACAAGGCGGAAGCTGAGGTCCGTGTGAATGCCATGACCGCCGACGAGATCGACTTGCTGGCCGGCAAAATTGATCAAATGCCGGCTGGCGGCAATGCACTTGGTTTCATTGTCGGTGTGGCGTTTATAGCGTTTGTGGCTCTCATCATAACCGATATTATTGGGGTAACAGACGTTTTTACATTTATCAAAAAACGATAGCCGTCGGCCGTTTTGTTCTTGCGCGGCTAGGGGGCACCGGAGCGATTCATTTCCCAGCAAGGGCGGATTGCTCATCGTTTTAATGGGACTATTGATGGCCGGCTGCTCAGCGATGGGCACCGGTACGTCCATACAGATGCCCTTAACCGCACCGGCAAGCGCTCATGTCGCATCCGTCCCCTTTTACGCCCAAAGCCAATACCAATGCGGTCCCGCCTCCCTTGCCATGACACTTCAATGGGCCGGGGTGGAGGTCACCCCTGATCAACTCA
>CAJIBC010000049.1_pt1 | contig 18297 bp, 16 predicted proteins | sample 9199231 | NCBI WGS metagenome assembly CAJIBC01 (sample SAMEA7708282, study PRJEB35096) | sediment metagenome | biome: marine neritic benthic zone biome [ENVO:01000025]; feature: sediment [ENVO:00002007]; material: shallow marine sediment [ENVO:03000034] sea grass bed [ENVO_01000059] ...
AGGGTTAAGCTTCCATGGCCTTTGCCATGGATTCACCCACCAGGCGTGAAAAGCGTGCCGGGTTGTCCAGCTTGCCGCCTTCTGCCACAACGGCCAGATCAAAAAGCATTTGGCTGTAATCCTTTAAAGCGTCATTGTCGCGGTCATTTTCAAACAGGGAATTGATTTTTCCCATCAGCGGGTGTGTCATATTCAGTTCCAGAACCCGTTTTACATCCGGCGGGGCCTGACCTGAAGCCTTGAGTATCTTCTCCATATAGGCGCTCATGTCATGATCGTCACCGGATAGGCACGCCACCGATGCTTTGAGCCTTGCAGAGGCTTTCACCTCTTTGACTTTGGTTTCCAGTTGGCCTTTGATAAAGCCGAAAAGGGAGTTGTAATCCTCCTTTTTGTCGTCATCCTTATCTTCGACATCCAAGTCTCCTTTTTCCGCACTTTTAAGGGGCTTGCCGTCAAATTCCGTCAGGTTTTGCACCACCCATTCGTCCACCGGATCGGTCATCAGCAGGACTTCGTAATCTTTCTCTTTGAGCTGTTCCAAATGGGGGCTGTTGAGCAATGCGTTGGCATCATCACCCGTGATGTAGAAGATCTCTTTTTGATCCGCTTGCATATTTTTGATGTACTCTTCCAAAGAGACCCATTTATCCTCTGATTTGGTGGTCTTGTATCGCGCCAGCGCCGCGATTTTCTCTTTTTTGGAGTGGTCGGTATAGATACCCTCCTTGATGACCTGCCCGAACTCTTCGTAGAAGCTCACATATTTTTCTTCTTCCATGCCGGCCAATTGGCCGAGGATTTTTTTGACGATGTTTTTACGAATATTCATGACCAGACGATCCTGTTGGAGGATCTCCCGGCTGACGTTCAGGTTGAGGTCCGGTGCATCCACCACGCCCTTAATGAACCTCAAGTACTCCGGCATCAGCTCTTTGCAGTCATCCATGATAAACACCCGTTTGCAATAGAGTTGAATACCGTGTTTGCGTTCGGGTTGAAACAGATCAAAAGGCGCTTTGGAAGGGATGTAAAGCAGGGTTGAATATTCGGTGGTGCCCTCGAATTTCATGTGCAGGCGATCCAGGGGCGGGTTCCAATCGTGGGCCAGATGCTTGTAAAATTCCTCATGCTCCTCATCGCTGACCTCATCTTTGGGTTTGGTCCAAATGGCCTTCATGGAGTTGAGGGTCTCTTCCTTGATCACCTTGCGCGTTGTTTCACCAATGGGTTTGCCGTCCGGGTCCTTGATGATCTCTTTGTCTGGAAGGGGTTCGTCCTGTTCGACATCCATCACCACCGGATAACTCACAAAGTCGGAGTGCTGTTTGATAATTCGTTTTATCTGCCATTGATCCGTGTAGTCAGGATCGTCTTTGGCTCTTTTTTTCAGGTCTAAGACAATGGTGGTCCCGCGGGACTCTTTTTCTGTGGGTTCGATGGAGAACGTGCCGTCCCCGGCGGAGACCCATTTTACGGCTTCATCTTTGGCCGCATCGGCAGACCGGGTGATCAATGTTATTTTATCCGCCACCATGAAGGCGCTGTAGAACCCCACCCCAAATTGACCGATGAGCTCCGGTGTGAGCTGTTCGGTATTTTGGGCCTGCTCCAACATTTCCAGAAAACCGGCCGTGCCGCTCTTGGCGATGGTGCCGATGTTCTCCATGACCTCATCATGGGTCATCCCGATGCCGTTATCGCTGATTTCGAGGGTTTGGGCGATGCCATCGGGGCGGATTTTAATTTTAAACTCCCCGTCGTCGCCCAAAATATCGGCATGGGTCTGGGATTTGAAGCGTAGCTTGTCCATGGCATCCGAAGCATTGGATATCAGCTCCCTAAGGAATATCTCCTGGTTGGAGTAGAGCGAGTTGATGATTAAGTTGAGGACTTGTTGAACTTCAGTTTTAAATTCATGGGTTTGCTTGCTGCCTGCCATAACCACTCCTTGTTACCTGTTATATTATCGATACATAATTAACTGGTCGGATGACCTTGGATTCTTCAGGGTCTAATATACCTGCTGTGTTAATGCTTGATATTCTGATTGCATCATCCTAAAGCCTATAGATGCCTCAATCTGCTACGGTTCGCGTATATAATGGGTGCAATTTTGCAATTGTCAAGGTACGAAATGCCGCATCCTAATCCATTGTCCGGCGCCCTGTGGATGGGCATCTTGCATTTTAAATTTGACTCCATCGGCAGCTGGAAGATATGTTTCCCATGGGTGTTGGGAAAATAGATCCATAATTCATCGTTAGAGGTGCGCGTATGCAGACAGCTGGTGAACGCCAATTGAATATGGGGTTATTATTGATGCGGTTGGGCATTGCAGCCACCTTGCTGGTGAACGCCGTACCCAAGTTGATGGGCGGCACCCGGCAGTGGGCCCGTGTCGGCAAAGACCTGCAATTTTTGCAGGCGGATTTTCCCTTCCAGGCAGCGGGTCTAACCCTGCTGTTACTCCAGGTGCTGGGAAGTTTGGGGATGCTCACGGGAGGGTTGTTTCGAATCAGCGCCGTGCTGTTGACCACCGCTTATGCGCTCTATTTTATCAACTTTTTTACCATCGGATACAAGACCTTGCCGCTGTATGCCGCCGCTCTGGCCTGCGTGTGCGTCGGCCTCATGATCACCGGCCCCGGCAGGTTTGCCGTGGCTGTAAAAATTGAGAAAAAATAGCCCTCTCTCGCATTCACTCCAAATCCAGTATTAGAACTTACAACAGAACGGCTTAATCATAATGGCGGGCAACACCCCTGGCTTAGATAAGATTCAACTTTACAATCGTCAAACCCAAACCATCGAGACCGAGCAAGTCCCTGGGGAGAAGGTTCTACACCTCATTTACAGCCGTCCTTGGGGGCGCAGAATGGCCCACTGGCTTTGGAGCCGGGTCTTCTTTTCACGCCTGTATGGCTGGCCCATGCACCAGCGGTTCAGCAGGAGACAGATCGATCAATTCATATCTGAGCATCAGATTGATATGTCAGAGGTGATCGTTCCGGACCGGGGCTTTCAATCATTCAATGATTTTTTCATTCGCCGCCTTAAATCCGGAGCCCGCCCCGTCCCAGGCGATCCCAAGGCTCTGGTGGCGCCCGCCGACAGTCGCTTGAAGGTGTTTGCCATGGAGCGGGAGGCCATTGTGGAGATCAAGGGGCACACCCTGACCCTGGCCCAATTATTGGGTTCAGACGCCGTTTCCGACTATTTTGCCAATGGCATGTGCTTGCAGTTCCGCCTGGCGCCTCGGGATTACCACCGATTCGGCCATGCCGTTGATGGCGTGCAGGGCCGCATCCATACCGTGGGGGGGCGGCTCTATTCGGTCAGCCCCCTGGCCTTGCGCCATATGCCGGCCATCTGGGCAGAGAACTATCGCCATTGGTGTTTCGTGCAAACCCATGCTTTGGGAACGTTCTTGCAAATCGAGGTCGGGGCCACCGTGGTGGGTTCGATCATTCAGCACTATCCGTCCGGCGGGCCCTGCCGGCGTGGCCAGGAGAAAGGCTATTTTCAAATGGGAGGCTCCACGGTGCTTCTTGTGGTGCCGCCCGGGCGCGTGGATATTGACGACGATATCGTGGCGTATTCTGATCAGGGTATCGAAAGCCTTGTGTCATATGGTGAGTCCATCGGACGGCATCGAAGCCAATAGAATTTGGTCCGGTCAATCCAAAATCACCAGACCACCACAGCGATCCTGGCAGGCCACTTGAAGCTCAATGCGGTCCTCTTTTTCAATGGCCTGTTGCACGGCCTTGAAGGCTTTTTCCGGGGTGTTGTTGGTTTCGCTCAGATGGGCCAGAATGACGTGGCACAGGCCCTCGTGTTTGACCTCGTTCAACAGGTCGCGGGAGTCCTGGTTGGAGAGGTGGCCGCTGCGGCTTTTGATGCGCTGCTTTAATGGCCAGGGGTAGGGGCCTTCGGTGAGCATCACCGGGTCATGGTTGGCTTCCAACACCAGCAGCGAGCACGCTTTGAGATGTTGTTTGACCATGCCGGTGGCAATGCCGAGATCAGTGGCGATGCCGATCTTTCGGCCGTTTTGGGCCACCGTGAATCCGGCTGGATCACTGGCGTCATGGGAGATGGAAAACGGGTGGATGGTCAGATCGTTGATGGCAAAGGTCGTCCCGATGTCGAAGTGGTGCAGTTCATCGATGCGACCCAATTGGCCGGCCGTGGCGGTGGCTGTGCCCCGGGTCATATAGACCGGCAGATTGAATCGTCGCGCCAGCACGCCCACCCCACGAATATGGTCGCTGTGTTCGTGAGACACCACGATGGCGTCCAACTCCTGAATGTTGAGCTGAGCCATTTCCATGCGACGCTGGATCTCGATGCCGGAGAGACCGGCATCGATCAACAGGGCGGTTTGTCCATCGCCGATATAGATGGCATTCCCCTTGCTGCCGCTGGCCAGGACGCAGACGGAAAGAGGAGATGGGGCACCGTCTTGGGAATTCGGCTTAGTCGGCCCGGCCTGATGCTTCGGATCAGTCATATATTCAAAATGCCAATATTAAATCCATAGGATACCACTACTTAAGACTTAACTTAAACTTGATTGAAATGCGCTGGGCACTAGGCGTACTCTAATAGCAGCACTCATACTGACAATTGTCGAGGTTAGCAATAGGTTCAAACGCCTGTGCTTCCAAATCCGCCGCAGTTGCGGTCGGTCACATCAAGTTCTTCAACCTGGCGCACCTGTGGCTGGAACACTTGCTGGATGATCATCTGGGCGATGCGTTCGCCCCGTCGGATGGTATAGGGCACCTTGCCCAAGTTGATCAGGCCGACTTTGACTTCGCCACGGTAGTCGCTGTCGATGGTCCCGGGGGAATTGACGATGGTGACACCATGCTTAGTGGCCAAGCCGCTGCGGGGGCGAACCTGGGCTTCAAACCCTTGGGGCAGGGCCATGGCAAAGCCGGTGGGGGCCAATGCAATGCTGCCCGGTTCGATCACCAGCGGGGCTTGCACGGCTGCGCAAATATCCATGCCGGCGGCATGGGGGGTCATGTAGCGGGGCAGTGGGATGTCGTTGTCACGGGCAGGGTGCACTCTTTTGAACTCAACGATCAATTCTGTGGTCATCACTTCTCTGCAATAAATGTGTAGGAGCGGCTTTGAGCCGCACTATTTCAGACGGATAATCAAGTTGTCCAAATCGAGGTCCTTGTCCACCAATCCCAACAAGGTGAGCGATGCCTGTTCCGGCTTAAACAGCGTTGTGGCCAGGTTCTGAATCTCTTCCACAGTGACGGCCTCGATGTTGTCGATCACCGATTGTAATGAAATGTAGTCATGGAAATGGATTTCGTTTTGGGCCAGGCGCACCATCTGATTGTCCACGCTTTCGGTGGCCAGACAGAGGTTGCCCTTGGTGTACTCTTTGGCATCATTCAGTTCGGCGGCCGAAACCGGATGTTGTGCAAGCTCTTGCATGGCCTGGACCAGCAACTCAATGGTTTGGTTCACATCGGCCGGGTTTACACCGGCATACACCCCAAACATCCCGGTGTCCACATGGGATGCCATGAAAGAGTAAACCGAATAGGCCAACCCGCGTTGTTCGCGAATCTCCTGAAAGAGTCGCGAACTCATATTGCCCCCCAAGATGGTGTTCATCAATGAGAAGGCAAACCGCTGGGGATCGGTTATGGACAGCCCCAGGGTCGATAGACAAATATGGGCCTGCTCCAGTTCCCGGTGGAGCGCTTGACCGGTCGGATTGATCCGGGGACGAATTCGCTCGGGCAGGCTATGGCCATTGTGAATGGATTCAAAGGCCGGTCCCACCAGGTCGATAATGCCATCGTGGTCTACGTTGCCGGCCACGGCAATGAGAATGCGCTCCGGATGATAGAATTGGTTGAAAAATGCTTTGATGGTATCGGAATTAAAGCCCTGCACGTTCTCCCGGGTCCCCAAGATGGAGCGTCCCAGCGGATGCTCTCCCCAAAAGTTCTGGCTGGCGAGTTGGTGAAGGTACTCTTCCGGAGAATCCTCCACCATACCGATTTCCTGATAGATCACCGGGCGTTCACGTTCCACCTCCTGGGGATCAAATACAGAATTGAGAAAGATATCCGATAATATTTCAACCATGGTGTCGAGGTGGGTATCGAGCACTTTGGCATAGTAGCAGGTGTGTTCCATGGAGGTGAAGGCGTTGGTGTGGCCGCCTATGGCGTCGAACTCTTTGGCAATTTGATAGGCACTGCGCCGGGCCGTCCCCTTGAATATCATATGCTCTATGAAATGGGACAGCCCGCTCTGGGCGTCGGTTTCATCACGAGCCCCAACGTTGACCCATACTCCCATGGAGACGGATCGAACGTGGGGGATTTTTTTGGTGATGACGGTTACGCCATTGGAAAGAACGGTTTTATTGATCACCTTGGTCCTTCTCATCATTGAGCGCTGCTTTGAGGCTCAGGCGAATACGGCCGTCCTTTCCGACTTCCAGAACTTTGACCTTGATGATATCGCCCTCTTTGACCACATCCGTCACCTTGTTGACGCGGCGGTTGGCCAATTGCGAAATATGGACCAATCCGTCGGTGCCCGGTGTCAATTGAACAAAGGCGCCGAAATCGGTGGTCTTGACAACCTTGCCCTCGTAAATGGCACCCTCTTCGGGCTCCATGGTGATGGCTTTGACTTGTTCCAGGGCGGCCTCGCCGTTTTCCTGGTTGGCGGCCGCGATTTTGACGGTGCCGTCATCGGTGATGTCGATGCGGGAGTCGGTTTCGCTCTGGATGGCGCGGATGACCTTGCCGCCCGGGCCGATGATATCTCGAATTTTATCCGGGTTGATTTTAATGGTCAGGATTTTGGGCGCAAAGGGGGATATGTCATCCCGGGGGGTGTCCAACGCCTCCATCATTTTACCTAAAATATGGATCCGGCCGTTGCGGGCCTGCTCCAGTGCTTTCTCCATGATATCTTTGGATAACTCGAGGATTTTGATGTCCATTTGAAGGGCCGTAACGCCTTCTTTGGTGCCGGTGACTTTAAAATCCATGTCCCCGAAGTGATCTTCATCTCCCAGGATATCCGATAGGATCACCACCTGATCGCCCTCTTGGATCAAACCCATGGCGATGCCGGAGACCGGCGCTTTGATGGGCACACCGCCGTCCATCATGGCCAGGCAACCGGAGCAGACCGTGCCCATGGACGAGGAACCATTGGATTCCAGTACTTCGGACACCAGGCGAATGGTGTAATCAAAGTCATCGTTGTCAGGCAGCACTCTTTCCAGTGCCCTTGTGGACAGACCGCCATGGCCGACGTCACGGCGGCTTGGGCCCATCATGCGTTTGACTTCGCCCACGGAGTAAGGCGGGAAATTATAGTGCAGCATAAATTTGCGCATCTCTTCCCCGCTGAGGGTCTCGATGCGCTGTTCGTCTTGGGCCGATCCCAATGTCAGAACACCCAGCACCTGGGTTTCGCCACGGGTGAACAAGGCGCTGCCGTGGGGGCGGGGTAAGACACCGACTTCACAGGAGATGGGACGGATCTCATCAAACTTGCGGCCGTCGATGCGGCGGCCCTCATTGAGGATCATGTTGCGGGATATTTTCTTTTGAATATCACCCAGAAGATCGTAAACTTCCCCCTTGCGATCTTGGTAATCTTCTCCCAATGATTCGAAGATTTCGGCTTTGAGCACGCGCATGGCCCCGTAGCGCTCCATCTTATCAGGGATGACAAGTGCCTGGGAAATCCGCTCGGCGGCGAGATCAGACAGTTGGGTCGCCAACGCTTCATCTTTTTCCGGAGGCGCAAAGTCACGCTTGGGTCTACCGCACTGGGCCTTCAATTGCTCTTGAATGGCGATCAACGGTTGCATGGCCTGATGTCCAAAGAAGATGGCGTCAAGCATGTCGGCTTCGGAGGCGACGTCTGCACCGCCTTCCACCATTACGACACCGGTCTTGGAGCCTGCCACGATCAAGTTGATATCGGCTTGCTCGGCTTGTTCTATGGTGGGGTTGGCGATCAGCTCGCCGTCAACACGGGCTACACGTATGCCGGCAATGGGTCCTGCAAAATGAATGTCGGAAATGGACAGGGCGGCCGATGCGCCCACCATGGCGAGCATGTCGGGATCGTTCTTTTTGTCCATGGACAGAACGGTGGCGACCACCTGGGTTTCATAGCGCCACTGTTTCGGGAACAACGGCCGAATGGGCCGGTCGATGAGTCTGGCCGTAAGGGTCTCTTTCTCGCTGGGACGGCCGATTTCACGGCGAAAATAGTTGCCGGGTATTCGCCCGGCGGCGTAAATTTTTTCTTGATATTCAACAGACAAAGGCAAAAAGCTGGCCGCGCGTTCTTCATTGGCCGCTACAACGGTTACCAGCACCACCGTATCCCCGTATTGAACGACGACGGAGCCACCGGCTTGTTTGGCAACTTTGCCTGTGCGAATGGTCAGGGTTTCCCCCCCCACATCCGCTGTTACGATTCTTTCCATTATGATCTCCTCATTATTGGCGGCCTATGTGCAATAAATTGTGTTCGTTGCGGTGCATGATACCTCCACGCGCCCGCCGATCCCAGCCATTTCGGGCGAAAATCCAAGTATTTCACGATAAACTTGGTTCGCAGGCCGCCGTCGTTATCCGCTGATCCAAAGAGCCTATCGGCGCAGTCCGAGCGTCTCTATGATGGTGCGGTATCTTTTAACGTCATTGTTTTTAACATAGTTTAGCAGACGTCTGCGCCGCCCAACCAGCATGAGCAGCCCACGACGGGAGTGATGGTCCTTTTTGTGGATCTTCAAATGCTCAGTGAGGTATTGAATTCGATGAGAGAGCAGCCCTATTTGTACTTCCGGACTTCCAGTATCGGAATCATGCAGTTTATATTTTTGGATCAGCTCTTTTTTATCCTGGGTCGTTAATACCACTTTCTTTTTCCTCCTTAGAATAATAAACGTGCCGGAATTTTGCTATGGATTAATGAAAAACACAACAATAATCGTAAACCGCGCCATCCGGCGATATTTTTAGCACAGCCTTCAAGTTGAGTTCAGCATCGACCACTTTCAAGTGGTCCGCCATGGTGTTGTCCGACGGCCGCTGTATCAGGGCCGGCGGTATCTTTGATCTATCCAGTTTGCGCCCATGGGCCACGTCTTGCAGCACATTTGCATTGGCGATGAACGTGGGCATATGACTTATGGCCGTGGCCATCGGGATGAGCACTTCTGATTGCCGGCGATTGCTGGATATGGTCTCCAGGGTCTCCAGGGTGTAAGCGTTTCCACTTATGAACCCGCTGCTGGCGGTACGGCGCAGCTGAAATAGGTGGCCGCCGCATCCGATGGCGGTTCCCATGTCTGCGCATAGTGTGCGCACATAGGTACCGCTGGAGCACCTCACCCTAAAATGGATGTCCGGCAATTCAATTTTTATGACATCGATGACGCTAACCACTATGGGGCGCGCCGGTTTTTGAACCGGTTTGCCCTGTCGCGCAAACTTGTATAAGGGGGTACCCTCATGCTTGAGCGCGGCATATACCGGCGGCAGCTGCATCTGCTCTCCTTCAAAACCCTTGACAATGGAGGTCAGGCGTTCGGTTCTGATGGACGGCAGATCTGCTTGGCGCGTCACCCGGCCGGTCATATCCTGGGTGTCGGTTTCAACCCCCAGACGAAGTACGGCCTCATAGGTCTTGTCCCCATGTAAGAAAAAATGGGCCAGGCGGGTAGCCTGGTTGATACAACATATCAACACCCCGGTGGCGAAGGGGTCCAGGGTGCCGGCATGCCCGGCTTTCCTTGCCCCAAGCAGTCGCTTGACCTTGGACAACGCTTGGGCCGACGACATGTTCGCCGGTTTATCTAGTATCATCACCCCACTTAATTCATTTCGCATAAGCCGGGTGTTGTTTCCGATAGTTCAATTATTTTGTATTTTAGCTCTGACAGCGCGGCTTCAACACTGAAACCTGCGGCACTGGCATGTCCGCCGCCTCCGAACCGGGCAGCGATAAGTGCTACGTTGACATCCCCATCGGAACGCAAGCTAACATGGTATTGGCGGCGTTCCCGGCCGAAGCCGGCCACCTCATGAATAAGGGCAGCCACCTTAACGTCTTCTATGCGCCTGGCATAATTAATAATACCGTCGATATCCTCTGCCTGGGTGTGGGTCATATCCAGCATACGCTGGGTCAATGACATGATGGACAATTTGCCGTTGGGAGAGATTTCCAGGGAATCCAACGCAAGGTTGAGCAGCTTGATGCGGCCTAGAGAGTAGTGGCCATAAACATTTTGGGCCACCTCGTAGGGGTTGGCGCCGCACCCAATCATTTCAGCACAGATGGCAAAAGCCTGCTGATTGGTGCTGGAGAACCGAAATGAACCTGTATCCGTCAATATCCCCGTATAAATGGCCGTTGCTATAGCGCAATCGATTTTAACACCCAGTTTTTTGATCAGGCGATACACGATTTCCGAGGTAGCGCAAGCATCGGCATCGATTAGATGCATATCACCGAAGCGTGTATTGGTCACATGATGGTCGATGTTGATGAGGTTCCGGCCTTTATGTATTTGGGGTGCCTTCTCTCCCACTCGTCCAAGGGAGCCACAATCCAAAACCACAATGGTATCAAAATCCTCGATGGCATCCACATGGTGGCTGATGGAGTGCACAGCGGGCAAAAAACGATAGACGGCCGGGATCGCATTTTGATTGTACATGTGTACATCTTTATGCATGGCTTTCAAGGCCAAGCCTGTGGCCAGTAAGGCGCCGATGGCGTCTCCATCCGGGTTGGCATGGGACGACACCAATACCGATTGGCATTTCTGGAGTTGGTCAATGATCCGCTTTATCATCTTCTTTCACCATTTTGATCAATTGTTCCACACGAGCACCGCGATCTATAGCGTCATCGTAAAAAAATTTCAGGTCGGGCATGTAGCGCAGGCCTAGACGCTGGGCTAACTCTCTTTTAACAAATCCCCGGGCCCGGTTGAATCCTTCCATGGCGGTTTCAGCGGATCCCTGCTTGTCGCCTGTGGCAAAGTATATCTTGGCAATACGCAGGTCTCGACTTACCTTGACGCCGGTAATGGTGGCCTGCGCCAGCCTGGGATCGTTGATCTCTTTTAGAAGAAGTTCGCCAAGAACTTGTTGAATCAGGCCGCCTACGCGGTCGTTTCGTGAATAGGGTTTCATTTATAATAAGTTCATCATCCAAGGTTAAAACACTGCAACACAGCATATGGGCCAAAGACAGGTAAGATGGTGCCATTATTTTTTGCCGGGGCCCTTACATGTGAATTATTTCTATCTCCGTATCAACCATTTCGGCCAACCCTAAAGCTTCCACAAAGTTAAGCATTTTATCGATCTTTGCATTAATCACTTTGTGGTCCGATCCTGCCAGGGTAAAACCGATTTCTGCCCTTTGATGGACGTCATTGGCTCCGACTTCCGCCACCGACGCGTTAAAATGGTTCCGGATTTGGTTGACCAAAGATTTAACCACGGAACGTTTGGCTTTGAGGGAGCGGCACTCATGTAACCGGAAGACCATGATGCCGATGCCCACCACCATGTGGGTTTTCACCGAATTTCGTTTGGTCATTAATCCATTTCCGGGCGAATTTCTTCCAGATAAAAACTCTCAATCACATCGCCCACTTTGATATCATTATAGTTCTCCAGACCGACCCCGCACTCGTACCCGCTTTGGACCTCTTTGACATCGTCTTTAAATCGTCTCAAGGAGACATTTTTTCCGTCATAAATCACAATGCCGTCTCTGAGCAGGCGGCACTTTGTTCCGCGCTCTATCTTGCCGTCGGTTACATAGCAGCCGGCGATGGTGCCCACTTTGGGTACGTGGAATGTTTCGCGCACATCAGCCCGGCCCAATACGCGCTCTTCAAAGGTGGATTTCATCAGGCCCACAATGGCATCCTTAATTTCCTGGATAACATTATAGATGATATTGTGGTAGCGTATATCCACATGCTCTTCGTTGGCCAATTCCTGAACCTTGGCATTGGCGCGTACATTGAAACCGATGATAATGGCGTCCGACACTGCGGCCAGGGAGATGTCCGACTCTGTGATGGTTCCGGTGGCCGCATGGATGATATTGATATTGACCTCTTCGTTGGATAGTTTCAGCAAGGAATCCCGAATGGCTTCCATGGAGCCGTCCACATCTGTTTTGATAATGATATTGAGGTCTTGAAGTTCACCTTCCTGCATTTTTTCGAACAATTTTTCCAGACTCAAGCGACTGTTTTTGGCCAGATCCTTGGAACGTTGTTTTTGGGTGCGGTGCTGGCTGACTTGTTTGGCATCTTTTTCATCTTTAACGGCCACCATTTCGTCACCGGCCATGGGGACACCGGATAGACCGATGATCTCCACCGGCATTGAGGGCCCGGCAGATTCGACATTTCGGCCGAGGTCGTCCAGCATGGCGCGTACTTTGCCATAATGTACGCCGCATACCACCGGGGCCCCGGTCTTGAGTGTACCCTCTTTGACCAATACCGTTGCCACAGGGCCGCGACCTGAATCGAGTTTGGCCTCCACCACATGGCCAAGGGCCAGTTTGTCGGCGTTGGCTTTGAGCTCCAGCATTTCTGATTGGAGCAGGATCATCTCCATCAGGTCGTCCAAGCCGGTCTGTGCCTTAGCGGACACCTGGACAAAAATGCTGTCACCGCCCCAATCTTCCGGTACAATGCCGATTTCCGACAATTGGCGGGTGACCCGTTCAGGGTTGGCCTCCTCTTTATCCATTTTATTCACGGCGACTATGATAGGTACCCCAGCGGCCTTGCTGTGGTTAATGGCCTCTACCGTTTGGGGCATCACACCGTCGTCTGCGGCCACCACCAAAATAACGATATCGGTTACTTGGGCGCCGCGGTTACGCATGGCCGAAAAGGCCTCGTGGCCGGGGGTGTCGAGAAAAGCGATATCGCCTTTATCCGTTGAGACAAGATAGGCACCGATATGCTGAGTAATACCACCGGCTTCACCCGTCGTGACACTGGATTTGCGAATAACATCCAAGAGGGATGTTTTTCCATGGTCGACATGCCCCATGATGGTTACCACCGGCGGACGCGGTGACAATTTGTCAGGATCATCCTCTTGGGTGACGTGAAGGATTTCCTCTTCTTCAAAGGAGGCTTTTTCGATTTCGTAATCAAACTCGCTGGCGACCAGGCATGCGGTTTCATAGTCGATGGTCTGATTGACGGTCACCATGACCCCCATGCCCATCAGCTTGGCGATCATATCGCCGGCTTTGATCCCCATGCGTTTGGCCAATTCTGCCAGTACGATGGTCTCATCGATTTTCACACGGCGCTTAATGGCCTTGGCGGTTGTGATTTGTGTCTTTTGTCCTGTGGGGGCGGCTTTTCCTCTGCCCCCTTTGCGGCCCTTGCGTCCACGCTGGCGGTTTGAGTACAGATCCGCACCTTCAACAACCGATTTCTTGCGAAACGCGGACCGCTTCTTGGGGTAGCGTTTTTCTGCATCCTGGCCGTCAGCGCGATACCCTTTCTTTTTCCCTTTTTTCTTGCCGTGCTCATCCGTGGGCGGCATGATGGGCGGGGCCGCCGGCACCTGCCGAAGGGGTCTGGGCCTGTCATCCGGTGCCGGTCTGCGTGACGGGACCGGTTTGGCCTTTGGCTTGGGTGGCGGACTGGTCGGTTTTTCCGGCAGTTTTATGATTTTGGCTTTAAACTCTTTTTTCTTCGGTTTGGGCGCCACTTTAACTTCCGGCTCAACCTCTGCCGGTGCTGCCGGGTCGGTCTCCTCCGGCGCCTGGGCGGTCGCTTCCACAGACTCTTCTGCCGGCGCTTGCTCAACCGGCACCTGCTCTTGTTCTTCGGCAGGTTCTTCAGCAGGTTCTTCAGCAGCTACGGTCGGCTCAACCGGCTCTTCAACCTCAGGCTCTTTTGCCTTCTCGATAATTTTTGCTTTCTCGGATTCCGGTTTAACGGGCGCAGGGGCCTTTGGCGCTTCAGCTGGAGGCTCTTGCACAGGGATGGGTTGAGCGGATTCTTCTGTTTTGGCCTCTTTTTGAGCAATCTGGGTGTCGGCTTCGACCTCTGCTTCCGCTGGTTCTTCTTCCGGTGGTGGAGGCGGCTTTTTGACCACTTTGCGTCGTCGTCGAATAACCGTCGGCTTGACACGTTTTTCTACCAATGACGGTTCAGTACCCCCCTGAATGAAATGACGAATGCGGGCTTCAATCTCATCATCCAAGGTACTCATATGGGAATTAAGGCCAAGATCGAGCGAGCTGATTTTTTCCAGCAGCGACTTGTTGGTCATGTTGAGCTCGCGCGCCAGCTCGTACACTCTTTTCTTGGGTTGTGTCATCCATCCCCCTTAATTGGAATATGGTTTCTTTAAATAAGTCTATGGTTTAGCTCTCAGTCGGTTCATCCTGGGGCGGTTCTTGGACGCTCTGTGCTTCGTCTGCCCCGGATTCGACCTGTGCACCCGTGGTTTCGTCCTGTGCTTCCGCCGGCGATCTCTCCTCGACTGCATGTTGATCTATATTATCTTCGTCTGTCGCTGCCTCTGGGGCTTCCGCTTCTTCTAATTCTGCTTGAGTTTCAGCTTCCGTTTCGGCTTCCGTTTCGGCTTGGGCCTGGGCTTCGGCTTCCGTTTCGGCTTCGGCCTGGGCTTGGGCTTCGGCTTCTGCTTCGGCCTGGGCTTGGGCCTCGGCGGCCGCCCGTTCCGGCGCCGCATCGACCCACTCTTGGGCGCTGGTAATGATTTGTTTGGCTTTTTCATCACCAATGCCGCGAACTTCTACCAGGTCTTCAATGGCCGCATTGGCCAGCTCTTCGGCGGAGTACATTCCTTTTTCAAAAAGAGCATCCGCCATAGAGGTACCCACACCGCTGATCTGGACGAGGGATTCATATCCCTTTTTCATGGTGTCGTCATACTGGGTTTCACTGTTGACATCCAGGTGCCAGCCGGTCAGTTTGGATGCCAGGCGTACGTTTTGACCCCTTTTGCCAATGGCCACGGAGAGGAATTCGTCGGGTACGATCACCTCCATGGCTTGATCCTCTTCGTCGATGATGACCCGGGCTATCTCCGCCGGGGCCAGCGCATTGCAGACAAATTTTGCTGCATCCACATGCCAGGGAATAATGTCGATTTTTTCACCCCGCAGCTCCTGCACCACGTTTTGCACCCGGCTGCCCTTCATTCCGACACATGCCCCAACCGGATCGATATCCGAGTCTTGGGAAGCCACGGCAATTTTCGCCCGAATGCCCGGCTCTCTGGCGGCGCCTTTGATATCCACAATGCCTTCGGAAATTTCCGGCACTTCGGTTTTGAAAAGAATCACCAAAAAGTCTGGATGCGTCCGGGTGAGGACGACCTGGGGGCCTCTGGATTCGTAAAGCACGTCGAGAATCAAGGCGCGGATTCGATCGCCGCGCCGGTAGTTTTCTCTGGGGACCTGTTCGCGCACCGGAACAACACCTTCGGTGGTTCCTAAATTCACGATGATATCACCCCGGTCGAAGCGTTGAACGATGCCGTTGATGATTTCACCTTTTCGATCTATAAAATTGGAGTATACGGCATCCCTCTCAGCATCCTTTAGTTTTTGAATGATGACCTGTTTGGCAGACTGGGCAGCGATGCGGCCAAAGGTGGAGGCGTCCATTTTTGTTCCCAGACTGTCTCCCACCTCGCATTCAGGGTCCAGCTGACGTCCTTCTGCCATGGAAATCTGCAGATCCGGGTCTTCTATGTCGGCGACCACTTCTTTAAACTGGAACACTTCAATCTCACCGCTCTCATCATTGAAATGGGCTTCAATGTCAATCTTGGCGCCGAATTTTTTACGGGCTGCCGAACGCAATGCTTCTTCAAGTGCATCAATCAGGATTTGCCGGTCAATCCCTTTATCGCGGCTTACTTGCTCTACGACGCGTTTAATATCTGCTATGAACATGCGTTTTCTCCATTAATATTAGTGATGTACGCTTTTTTAATATCGGCGAATGCAATGGCAACGGGTTGATCATCCACTTTAAGGTGGACCGTCAGTCCGCTAACACTTTCCAATACACCGGAATAATTTTTCTGCCCGTTAATTGGCCGGGAGGTCCGAATTTTAATTCGGCCGCCTTTGTGGACCTCAAAATCATCTAATTTCCCCAATGGACGGGGGCTTCCCGGGGAGGAGATTTCTAGCCGATACGGCGCTTGGTTTTCCAAGCCAACATCCAGGATATCTCCCAGTTGGCGACTGATATTGGCACAGTCATCCAGGGTCACGCCTCCGGGTTTGTCGATAAAAAACCGCAGAATCCGGCCGCCCTTCTCATTGAGGTACTCCACGTGCACCAGATCAACTGCCTCGCCTGAACAGAGCGGCTCAGCCAATTGCCACACCTTAGCCAACATGGGGTTGTCGGCGATGCCCACGATGTGCAGTTCCTCTATGGATCTTTGACCTTGCATATGTGTCGGTTCAACTCCTGTTTAAAAACAAAAACGGGCTCGAAGCCCGTCCCGCTGGATAAAACTAATCTGAAGTACTGGATACGAATATCCGTTAGTCGAAACCCGTCATCTGAAACTCATCTCCATAACCTGTGATTCGCGCTGCACGCCAAATCGGTTCAGATGAAACACCGGACTTACTTGGTGGAGCGGGCAACGAGATTCGAACTCGCGACACCAAGCTTGGGAAGCTTGTACTCTACCAACTGAGCTATGCCCGCTTACCAATGGACGTATATAAGACAACGAAATTGGCATGTCAACTGCTTTTATAAGAGGCACCCCATGATCGTTGTCTTGTAAGACCAATGGTTTGCACGGCACTTTTTGCAGCAGGTACAACGAGTACACCCATGTCACTATTTTAACAGATCCCGAATCTGCTGTAACTCACCGCGGATCAGCTGAACGACATCGGGCTGGGGGGACGCTGAGGGTTTTCTGGATTTAGACCTGAGATGTTGGCGCGCACCTTTAATGGTGAATTTTTCTTCATACAGCAACTGTTTGATCGTCAGGATGAGCTCCACATCTTTGTGGCGATAAACACGCTGTCCCGTATCGGTTCGGCGCGGTTTGATACGGGGGAATTCGCTCTCCCAGAACCGCAGCACCGACGCCGGCACATCGGCAATACGACTTACTTCGCCGATGCGAAAAAAAAGCTTGTCGGGCAGTGTTGGTTTTTGAGTTGGTGCACTCATAGGCGCTCCAAGCCTTAAAATTCGGTTCGCGATTGTGCGATAACAGGGGCAGGTACAACCCTGCCGTTCCTTTGAATCGGCGCCGACCAGGATTGTAATTGCCGATTATATATCATAAACAGGGGTGGTAAATCCAATTCTTTATGCTGGCAGATCCGCTTTAAACTTCGCCACTAGACCGTCGGTGATCTCTTTGTGGACTCGATTGACGGTATCATCCTCCAATGTTTTTTCATCAGAGCGATAGATGATCCTGAAGGAGACACTTTTACGGTCGTCGGGTATCGGTTTCCCCGTGAATACGTCAAACAGCTGAACATCTTCCACCAGCGCCTGATCCAATTGCCGGACCATCGAAAGAATGATGTTGGCCTCCGTACCCTGATCCACGATTAGAGTGGCGTCTCTGGATGTGGACGGGAATTTGGGCAAAGGCTTAGCGTAAATGGCATCGGGGACCTGATCAATCAGAAGGTCAAGGTCTATTTCAAACACATAAGCCGTCTGCTTTAGGCCATAAGCTTCCAGCACTTTGGAATGGACTTCACCGATAATGCCCACGGTTTGGCCGTTGATCTGGATTTGAGCTGAGGTCCCATTACAGGTATACGTGGTTTGATCAGCATCAAGCCGGGTAAAACAGGTGTTGGGGATTCGAAGTCCTTCCAGCAGGCTCTCCACGCCGCCCTTCAGATCATAAAAGTCGCAAGCCACCGGTTTATCATACCAACCGGGAACGGTCCTGTCGCCGGTCCACAAACCGGCCAGCATGTCACTTTCGGCCGGCAGGGTGTCATCTCCTTTGCTGATAAATGTTTTTCCGATTTCAAAAATCTTTAACGTCCTGGATTGTTTTGATATATTGCGATGCATGGTCTCCAGTAAACCTGGAATCAGACAGCTGCGCAACACCGATTGATCTTCGGTCAAAGGGTTGACGAGTTCAACCACGGTTCGACGGGCATCGTCCTCTTTAAACCTGAGGCGATCACATGAGTCCTTGTGGATGAAGCTGTAAT
>CAJIBC010000807.1_pt1 | contig 18216 bp, 12 predicted proteins | sample 9199231 | NCBI WGS metagenome assembly CAJIBC01 (sample SAMEA7708282, study PRJEB35096) | sediment metagenome | biome: marine neritic benthic zone biome [ENVO:01000025]; feature: sediment [ENVO:00002007]; material: shallow marine sediment [ENVO:03000034] sea grass bed [ENVO_01000059] ...
GTGATGTATGTCACACTTTTTCGTTTTTTTGGAAATACCGGTAGTCTCAGAGTGATATCTTGAAAACCAAAGGCAGGCAGATAAAATGGAACGCCACCGTTGCCCACCAATAACCATAATTGAACAAGGTCATCAAGTATTATTAAATTTGAACAATTTAGCGCTTATGGGGTCTATTGAGTGGATAAGGGCTCTCTGACGGCAAGAGCCTTGACAAGGTCAGGCGGAACTTTTATTTTATCCAGAATATTTGGGTCTCATGGATTTGCCAAATGCTGTGGATCCAATAGCTTATCCCAGATAAGGCGCGTGGAAACATGCATTTTTTGCGCTACCTTGACCTGAAGCAACACAAATCATAAAAAAGGCTAAATCGGGAGAACAGAAGCCGTGGAAGAGCTCACACACAAAATCGAACAACAACATGTGCTTGTCAACAAAATACGAAATGAAATCAGTAAAGTATTGGTGGGACAGCAAGAACTTATCGATGGATTGCTCATGGGGCTCTTTACCAAAGGCCACATTCTCATTGAAGGGGTCCCCGGCCTGGCCAAAACCAGCGCGGTCAAGGCATTGGCTGACACCGTGCAGGCCCTTTTCAAACGCATCCAGTTCACCCCGGATCTATTGCCGGCCGATCTTATCGGCACCGAAGTCTACCGACCCAAAACCGGCGATTTTGTGATGAAAAAAGGCCCCATATTCAACAACATCATACTGGCCGATGAAATTAACCGCGCCCCTTCCAAGGTCCAGTCCGCCCTTTTGGAAGCCATGCAGGAGCACCAGGTCACCATCGGCGAGACCACCTTTGCCCTGGATGATCCTTTCCTGGTGCTGGCCACCCAGAATCCCATAGAACAGGAGGGCACCTACCCCTTGCCCGAGGCACAGGTCGACCGCTTCATGTTCAAACTGGTCATAGATTACCCGACCAAGGCCGAAGAGAAACAGATCATGCAGCGGGTGGGATTCGAGGCGCCGGCCCAAGTGGAAGCAGTCCTGGCGCCTGAAAAGCTCAATGCGGTATATCAATTGATCAATGCCGTCTATATGGACGAAAAATTACGCGACTACATCGTGGATCTCGTCTTTGCCACTCGCAAACCCGCCGACTATGGTATCGATATGGCCGACTATATCCAATATGGGGCCTCACCCAGGGCCACCATTTTTCTGAGCCTGGCGGCACGGGCGTATGCGTTCTTACACGGGCGGGGGTATGTCACACCCCAGGACGTCAAATCCATTGCACCTTGGGTGTTGCGACATCGCATCATCCCTACCTACGAGGCCGAAGCCGAAGACATCACCACCGACCAAATTATCAACCGCATCTTTGACTCGGTGCCGGTGCCCTGATAGGTCGGTATTCTGTACCCCATCGCTGCATAAAAAAGATGGCAAAAATGATGAAAATACTTATCAGCGTTGAACCAAATAAATAATAGAAACCAACCATATGGTGCCCCAAGAGATCATAAAAAAGATTAAAAAGATCCACATCAGGACCGGACGCACGGTCAATACCCTGATGGCGGGTCAATATAAATCGGTATTCCGGGGCACCGGTATGGAGTTCGAAGAGGTGCGCGAATACGCCCCCGGCGATGATGTCAAAAGTATCGATTGGAAAGTCTCGGCCCGTCTGGGCAGGCCCTTTGTCAAGCGCTACCGCGAAGAGCGCGAACTCATCGTCATGCTGCTGGTGGATTTGAGCGCCTCAGGACGCTTTGGCACCCAGGAGAGCACCAAGCAGGAGATCGCAGCCGAGACCGCGGCAATCCTGGCCTTTAACGCCATTCGCAACAACGACAAGGTGGGCGCCGTCCTGTTCACCGATCAGGTGGAGCGCTACATCCCCCCTAAAAAGGGCAGCGGGCACGTCTGGCGCGTGATCAAAGAGATCTTTGCCCACCAGCCCCAGCATACCGGCACCGATATCTCCGAAGCCGTGGGGTTTTTGGGCCGGGTATGCCGCAAACGATCGGTGGCCTTCGTGATCTCCGATTTTATCCTTCCCAAAGGCACCCAAGTGGTGGATCGGCAGATGCGCTCCACGGCCCGGAAGCATGAACTGATCAATATTCTGATCAGCGATCCGGGGGACTTTGTCCTGCCGCCGGGGGGAATCATCACCGCCAAGGACCTGGAAAGCGGCACATGCATCCATCTGGACGCTTTTCACGCCAAAACCCGCAGCGCCTTCGAAAAAAGGCAGCTGGAGGCTTATCACCGTATCCGAGATGGGTTTAAGACCGCAGACCTGGATTGCATCGAAATCAACACCGCCGCCTCTGCCGCCGACGCATTGGTACGGTATTTTCGGTACCGGGAGCATCGAAAAAGATGATGGCACCCAACACCATATGGATGTGGCTGACCCAAAGCATCTCCCCCGCGAACGCAGAACCGGTCAAGGGAGGCGTTCCGGCCCAGGCGCCCTCCCCCCAGCCACCCGGCTTGGCTGCCGGTGGTGGCAGTGACACCCAAATGACCGATATCCATGATATCAAACCCATTCTGGAGCTTGGCAGTGATTGGCAATGGGTGATTTACCTGGCCGGCGCCTTGGCGATCCTGGCGGGACTGCTGGTCCTGGCATGGTGGTTGTGGAAGCGGCGCAAGAGGCCCGAGGCCGTTTTTCCGGCAGCACCTCCCATACCGCCGGATGCAGAGGCCTATACGGCATTGGATACACTGGCCGCTGATAAAGGATTGGACCCCAAGCAGTTCTACTTCCGTCTGTCGGCCGTCCTGCGCCGCTATATGGAGCGTCGATTCGACTTTCCTGCGGCCGAGATGACCACCGAAGAGCTGCTTCCCCAGGTGGACCAAATTACGTTGGATGCGGCTCTGGCCCTGGAACTCAAAGCGTTTTGCCGCCAAACCGACCCCATCAAATTTGCCGGCGCAACCGCCCGACAAGATCGGCTGGCCCAGGATTTAGCCTTCTCCAGAAATTTTGTGCGACAAACGACGGATGCCCAAGAGGATAGCAAAAATTGAGATTATCGTCGGCTAGGGGGCGGCTCGAACTATTGAGAAATGTAGAAAAATTTTTTGGGTGTCTGAAAACGGAAACCAAATACAAAATTTTAGGATGGCCCTAATTTCATGTTTCGATTTGCGTCACCCTATGGACTGATATTGCTGGCCCTCATCCCGATCACCATCTGGTATGGGATCCGGCGCATGTCTAGGCCGGCTTTAGCCAGCTCGGGGACCGGAGCGGTTGAAGGTCTGCCAAAGTCCGCCGTCATCAAACTGCAAGGATTGATGCCCACGCTCTTTTATATCGCCCTGGCCTTGATGATAGTGGCCCTGGCACGCCCCCAGTGGGGCACCCGCCAGATGCAGGTCAGCGACAGCGGCATCAACATCATATTGGCGGTGGATCTGTCGGAAAGTATGGCTGCCCTGGATTTCAAATACCAAGGCAAGATCATCAACCGGCTGGAAGCGATCAAGAACGTGGTGCAGGAATTCATTGACAACCGCAACGGCGACCGCATCGGTATGGTGGTGTTCGGCAGCCAGGCCTATACCCAACTGCCCCTGACCCGGGACTACAACACCATTGCCACCATGCTGGAACGACTGAAAATCGGCGCCGCCGGACGTGCCACAGCCATCGGTGACGCCATGGGCATCTCTCTCAAACGACTGGAAGACATTGAAAGCCGCTCCAATATTATTATCTTACTAACCGACGGCCGCAGCAATAGCGGTGAGTTCGAACCCTTGGCCGCGGCTGCCATGGCCAAGGAAAAAGGGGTCAAAGTTTACACCATCGGCGTTGGCAGCAAAGGCCGGGCGCCGTTTTTGGTCAACGATGCCATATTCGGTCAACGCTATGTTTACCAGAGAGTGGATATGGACGAACAGACCCTTCAGGCCATTGCCGACGAGACCGGAGGTCTCTATTTCAGAGCCGAGAACATGGAGGGGCTGAAGAAAATTTACGCTACCATCGATGAGATGGAGAAAACAGAGGTCAAGACAAAGACCTTTGCCGAGTACAACGACCTCTATGGTTACCTCCTGCTGCCGGGTCTGGGTCTGCTCGGCATCTGGATCATTCTACAAAACACAAGATTCTTGAAAGTGCCATGAAATTTGCCCGTGTCGAACTCTTATTGCTGATTTGGATCGTACCCTTGCTGGTGCTGGCCTATCTCTATGGCTGGCGCAAGCGCCGTAAAATTCTCAACACCTTTGCCAGAAAACGCACCCTGGTCAATATCATTCCCGCCGCAATGGCCAGTCGGAGAAAATTCAACGCTGTGTTGGTGTTATCCGCCGCGGTATGCGCCGTCGTTGCCCTGTCCGGGCCCCAATACGGATTCCAGTGGCAGGAGATCGAACGGCAGGGGATCGACATCATCATCGCCCTGGACTGCTCCCGCAGTATGCTGGCCACAGATATTGCGCCCACTCGGCTGGACCGGGCCAAGCGCGAGATATACGATTTGCTCACCATGCTGCAGGGCGACCGGGTCGGGCTGGTGGCCTTCAGCGGCACAGCCTTCCTGCAATGTCCGCTGACCATTGATTACCCTGCATTCTACCTCTTTTTAGAGGTGCTCACCCCGGATTATCTGCCGGTGGGCGGTAGCGATATGGCTGCCGCCCTGCAAAACGCCCAGCAAGCGTTCGACCCCCAAAGCAACGCCGACAAAGCGGTGATTCTGATCACCGACGGAGAGCACACGGGCCAAGGCGATCCAATGGAAGCCGCACAAGGGGCTCAAAAAGAGGGCATTAAGCTCTTCACCATCGGGGTGGGCTCCGGTGATGGCGTGCCGGTGCCCGCCAACAAGGGCGGCTTTAAAAAAGATGCCGCCGGTCAGATTATCCTCTCCCGGCTGGATGAATCCTTGCTGACGCGCATGGCCCTGTCCACCGGCGGCAGCTATGTCCGCTCGGTGGCCGGGGATATGGACCTGGAAGCCATCTACTTAAAGCAGATTCGGTCCGGTATGGATGCGGTCACGGTGGAAAGCGGCCGCAAGCAAATATGGGCGGACCGCTATCAATGGCCCCTGGCCTTGGCAGTGGTGCTGCTCTTGCTGGCCCAGTGGATTCCGCCGGTGAAACGGCCATTGGCCCTGTTGCTGCTCACCGCTGGATTGCTGGCGACCCATTCTGTTGCTGAAGCCGGCCCCTTGCAAAAGGGGTATGACGCATATCAGCAGGAGGCGTATGACAAAGCCCTGAAACAATTCATCGACGGCCAATTGCAGGATCCGGACAACCCATCGGTGCTCTATAATATTGGAAACGCCTATTATAAAACGGGAAAATTCGACGCCGCCAAGGAGCATTATCTCCAGGCCCTGCCCAAAGCACCACCCGGGCTCAAACAGAGCCTGCTTTACAACCTGGGCAACGCCGCCTTTCGCCGGGGTGCATTGGAAGAGGCTGTGGAGCACTATAACGCCGCCCTGCAACTGAACCCGGATGACCGGCAGACAAAGGAAAACCTGGCCTTTGTCCAACAGCAGTTGAAAAAAGAGCAAAACCAACAGAATCAAAATTCACAAGGGGAGCCCAAAGAACAGGATCCATCCCAGAACGGTCCAAAACAAAAACAGGATAAGGATCGGCAAGGTAAGGGAGAACCAGAGCAGCAGGGAGGCGACCCCCAGAAGGAGGAACCGCAACCGCCGCCCGGGTATGGCTCAGAATCAGATCCGAACCAGCCCCAAAGCAAAGACCCAAAAGAGCAAGACCAACAGGCCCAGGCCTCAAAAGCCCGGCAACAAGACGCCAAAGAGAAGGATCAGGACAAGGCCCCTTCAGCAACTTCGCAAATGCTGAATCGGCTTAAAGATCAACCCGGAAAGGCCATGATGCCCGACTATCAAAAACGAACCGTGGAGAAAGATTGGTAATGCGCAAACGGCTACTAACCTGTGGATTGCTATGGGTGGTGTTGATCGCTGTTTCACCTGTTAGGGCCGAGGTCCAGGTCAGCGCCCGCGTCGATCGGACCACCATATCCCCTGGAGAATCCGTGCGACTGGAGGTCCGGGTCAGCGGTGGCGAAGGCGGCGTGGACACCTCTCCTGTCACTGATTTTAAAGTGCATTCCCGGAGCACCAGCTCCAGTGTCCAGATCATCAACGGGCGCATGACCCGGGAGGTGACCTACAACTATGTGCTGGTCCACCTGCGACAGGGGAAACTGACCATACCGCCATTGACGGTCGAAGTGGACGGCCAACCCTATCGCACCGAACCCATCACGGTTACCGTAACAGACCCGCCCCCCAACGCAGCGGCCAATCCATCCCGGGAAAAGAAGATCTGGGTAACGGCCGATCTGTCGGAGATGTCTCCCTATGCAGGGCAACAAATCACTTATACTTTTCGGTTGTATAACGCTGTACAGATCGATGACGCCAAGTTCCAACCGCCGAAATTCACCGGGTTCTCCGCCAAAGAGATTAAAGATCGAAGGTCTTACCGCAAAGTCATCAACGGTCGGGAGCATGTCGTCACCGAAGTTCACTTTATCCTGACCCCTTTGGCCCAAGGCCCCCTGACCATCGAACCGGCAGTGCTGCACGTGGGCATCGTACGCCGGGACCGCCGCAGGAGTCGTTCGCCGTTCGATGATTTTTTCAACCGTGGTGTTGTGGAGCCCCGGATACTTCAATCCAACCCTTTGGAGATTGCCGTCCGGCCGCTGCCGCCATTGCCCCCACCTAAAAAATTTTCCGGTTTGGTGGGCCGGTTCGACATGACCGCCGAAATTGAATCCACCGATCTGAAAGTGGGCGACTCGTCCACCCTGACCATCACGGTTCAGGGGCGGGGCAATATCATGGATGCCCAAATCCCGGCAGTTGAATGGCCGGCGGCTTTTAAAAGCTACGCAGACAATCCTGATGAAGAGATCACTCTAAATCGCATGGGTATCCAAGGTAAAAAAGTGTTCCGCACTGCGCTGGTGCCGGTGGATCCGGGAGAGCACACTTTGCCGCCCATCAATTTGATCTACTTTGATGTCGAAAAAGAAGATTATCGTACCCTACACGCCCAAGTACCGGCCATAAAGGTGGCGGCCGCTGCCACGAACCAAGCCCAGCCGCTGGCCGTCACCCCAGGCCCCTTGCCTTTGCTCAAGAAGAAGGTCGCCTTCACCGGACGAGATATTCTTCCACCCAAAGAGAGTCTGGAATCAATAGCGTCCCGCACGCCCCTGGGGTGGCCGCTTTTTCTACTCTTGCTGGCCGGCCCGGCCCTGGCCTTTGGCTGCGTAGAACTGGTACGGCACCTGCGGCGCCCCGAAACCAGCGCCACTGGTTTGATGAAAATAAAAGCCCGTCAGGCTCTAAAAAATGCCTCAAACAACAGCAACGAAGCATTTCTCACGTCACTCTATCAAGCCGTGACGGCGGCCATCTTTTCCGCGGCCGGACGCACCGGAGAAGCCTTGACCTGGAAAGAGGCCGAATCCCTGTTGTTAGCAAACAATATTTCTAAAGAAGACGCCGGCCAGGCCGCCAAACTGCTCTCCAACATCGAGTCGTACAAATTCAGCGGGACCCGCCTCCAAGAAGATCAAAACCGGGAACTGCTGGATCAAACCCGAAAAATGGTTAGGAAATTGACCCCATGAGAACATGGTCTTTCATCCTGTTTGTAATCTTGTTCGGTGTGGCATCCTCGGCACCTTGCCGGGCCCAGGAAGATGCCCGCAGGTTCATATCAGCCATGGAGGCCTATAAGGCAGAAGATTTTGCCACTGCCATTTCCAACCTGGAAACCATCGTCCGAAAAGGTACCTGCAACGGCGCGCTTTACTACAATTTGGGCAACGCCCATCTAAAAAACAACGACCTGGGTCGTGCCATCCTGTGGTATGAACGTGCACTGGAGCTGCTGCCAAATGATCCTGACCTGCGGTTCAACTACGACTATGCCCGATCCTTGACCCGGGATGAAACCGAGGAAAAAGCGATCTCCCTGGCGCGTATTGTTTTCTTCTGGAAGTATCAGCTCAACAACCGCACCATCATTCATCTATCATTGGGCTTCAATGTGTTGTTCTGGAGCCTGCTGCTGGCACGTCGCATCACCCACCGCCGTGGTTTTCGATATGCGGCGGCAGGGGCCTTCATCACCGCCTTGATCTTCACTCTGACGGCAGCGTTTAACTACTACGAAGAGAGCCACCGGCACCACGGTATCGTATTGGCCGAAGAGGTCTCCATTCGATCAGGGCTCGAAAGTACCTCCACCGAGCTATTCGTCCTGCACGCCGGAGCCAAAGTCAAGGTGGTCCGACAGCTGAAGGATCACGTACAGATACGGTTCTCAAAAGAAAAAATCGGATGGGCTCAAAAGAGCGCCGTGGGTCTCATTTGATGAGGAAGGTTAGCTGGTGCGACCCTATGGGGGATAGGTTCTGCACCAGCTCAGCGAAGCCTACAGAAGGAAAATAAAGGCAATAGCGGAGCACCCGCGGCATTGGTGCTCATTTTGGCCTTGGCGGGGGTATATTGGCGTGCCCTTTGGACTACCCGGAACCGAGGGAGAATCGGATATTGGACACTACCGAACGGTTTTATTTCTCCGCCGGCTCCACACTGATGACAGTGAGGGTCTTGCCGGCCGGACCTTCTTCCAAAGTGCCGGTGGCTTTCACGGTCTGACCGACCAATTTGGTAAGATCAGCACCCGCTACATTATATGTGGCCCCATCATCACCGGCAATCACAAAACCGGCATCTGTTTTTTCTACGGTACCGGTTACACTGCTGTCTCCGGCAATGGCGCCGGTGGCAGCCATTAATCCAATAACCAACATTACAGCTAAACATTTCATTAGATTGCTTTTCATCATTTGGTACCTCCACTAAATATTTTTTATATTAGAATTTGGTGCCGGCTGTTTCTCCCTCTTTTTGCGGAAATGGCCGGCGCTTCAGACACACTACCAGCAATGGACGTGCCAACGTTTGAGAAAACACCGATGCATCGCCAGGCGCGTTGCCAAAATCCAAAATTGGCCGGGTAGATCTGCCCTTTCCGCGCTTTACCCCACAGGCGCCCCAACCCTTAAAGTTGCATCCATATCTCTGTGTGAACCCTTAAAGTACGATATTTGCTCAATTCGGTCCCTTTTTTTCACTTTTTCAAGTCCAAGGGGGTCAGATTCAAAAATACCCTTATAAACAGTATACCTACCTGATACTATATTTTTTAAGTATGATATCAGGGATCTTTCTTCGTTCCATTGGACTTATTTCACCTATATGAAATTTTTCGCCTTCTTAATCAAACACCAACACAGGACCCTGTAATTAAAGCATAATCTCCCCACCACCGCCTACTTTCCTGTTCATTTTGGCATGATTCGTGTTTATCTCATCACCAGCCGGATGTCCTATGCTTACCTCTGTCGGGACCGATAAGGGTCATTTTGGCCCAGCAATGAGGACCGACATCAATGCACTGCATCCGGGGTAGTCAATGGAGGATCTTTAGTACCACTATATGTACACATCGGTTCGACATCGCCGTATCCTTGTGAAACGGTGAAATTATCCAAATTGTTGCATAAAAAAGATGGCAAAAAGGAAGGTAGAAGAATTATGCGAAAATATGTACTGTTGTTTTCGATTGCGTTGTTTTCAACTGCTTTGATCGCCTGTGGATTTAGTGACAGCCCAAGTCAGGATAGCATAAGTCAGGGTAGCACAAGCCATGATAGCATAAGTCAGGATGGCCCAAGTCAGGATAGCACAAGTCAGGATAGCACAAATCAGGATAGCACAAATCAGGATAGCACAACTTCCACTATCAACGGAAGTGCTGTCAAGGGCCCCATAGATGGCGCCGAGATGAGGCTTTACTATTTCGATGTCGATGGCACCGAAACCGAGATTATCGCTGAAAACGTCCCGGTTCTGACAGCCGCTTCCGGCGATTTCGAACTTCATGTGGATCCCGATGCATTGGACGCTATTCAAACGCCATTGATACTGAGAAGTACAGGCGGCACCATGGGGGGGCAACCGGCGCCTGAACTGGAGACAATCATTTCAGATGCCACGACCCTAAAAGAGGCCGGCCAGGTGATTTCCCGGCATTTATCAACGGCCAGTTCCGTTGCGGCCAAAATGCTCAAATCCCAAGTTCTGGCAACCCGATCAGCGCCCAGCGCAGAGGATGCCGATACTTACATGGCAAAAATTGAGGAAGCGCTGGAAGTTGATCTGGCGCAGGATCCCGGGGATGCCACCCAGAGCGTTGCCATGGTCAATCTGAATGTAGACGCCAATCTTGATCTATTCAATACACCAGAGAACAACCCCGCCGTAGGGGAGTATATCGAGTTTCTGGCGAGGATTTTCAGCGCCTCATCGGGTGATATTAACCAAAGTAGGGATGATTCTGATTCGGATGATCACGGCGAAGATGATGATTATGACGATGGTGAAGATGATAGTGACGATGATGAAGATGATAGTGACGATGATGAAGATGATAGTGACGATGATGAAGATGATAGTGACGGTGATGACGATGATAGCAACGGTGATGAAAAGGCTGGTTTTGACGGCATCGGAGAGGGCCATCTGGCAAGAGTTTGTCCCAATGGACCGTCACGGTTTCAACATCTGATGGTGAAGGTGGACAAGCAATCCATCTTAAACGATGGTGTCGACGAAGCAACGATCTATCTAAAACTGAAAAATGGATGGGGCCGGTGGGCCGATGATGAGGTCCGGATCGATCTTACCATTGCCGCCGGTCAGGGATCGCTGAGCGACACAACCCCTGAACTCGAACGGGGTCGGGCACGTGTCACCTTCACCAGCTCGACACCCGGGCAAGTCGTCATTCAAGCCAGCCATACCCTTGACAATGGCAATACCATTACCCAGGAGATTACCATAGACGTCATTGATAACAGCGAAAATACGGCACCCATCGCCGATGCCGGCATTGATCAAAACGTCTCCACCGGTTCGGTTGTGACCCTGAACGGCAACCAAAGCAGCGACCTCAACAATGACCCCCTCACCTATGCCTGGACCCTGGTATCGACGCCGGCCGGCAGTGCTGCGACCCTATCGGACATGACCATCTTCAACCCCACCTTCACAGCGGATGTCGATGGTACCTACACCGCTGAACTCATCGTCAATGACGGTGCGGTTGACAGTGCGCCGGCAACGGTGACCATAACGGCCTCATCCGGCAATTCGGCACCAACGGCCGATCCAGGCCAGAATCAAAATGTGGGCACGAATTCAGTGGTGACCCTCGACGGCAGCAGCAGCCAGGACGCTGACAATGACCCGTTGACCTATGTGTGGACCCTGGTTTCAGCACCCGCCGGCAGCAGCGCAAGCCTGACCGGTGCCACCCAGGTCAATCCATCCTTCACGGCGGATTTGGAAGGCCTCTACGAGATTCGGCTGGTGGTCAATGACGGGACAGTGGATAGTTCACCGGCAACGGTGACCGTCACCGCCTCGGCAGGTAATTCGGCCCCCATGGCCAATGCCGGGCCGAACCAAAATGTGACCACCGGCTCAACTATTACCCTGAACGGCGGTGGCAGCAGCGATGCCGACAATGATCCGCTGGCCTATACCTGGAGAATGGTTTCAACACCGGCCGGCAGTGGCGCGACGCTCTCCAATGCCACCCAGGTGGATCCGTCTTTCACGGCGGACATGGATGGCACCTATGTCATCGAATTGGTGGTCAACGACGGGGCAGCGGATAGTACCCCAGCGACGGTGACCATCACCGCCTCCACAGCCAATTCGGCACCCACGGCCGACGCCGGTACGAATCAAAACGTCACGGCCGGTACGATGGTTTCATTGGATGGCGCAGGTAGCAGTGATGCCGACAACGATGCGCTGACCTACGCCTGGACACTGGTCTCCATACCGTCCGGAAGCTCGGCAAACCTGCCCGCTCCTGCTGATAGCGAACAGGTGTTCATCACACCCGATGTGGCCGGGGACTATGTTGTCCAATTGGTGGTCAATGACGGCCAGGTTAACAGCGCCCCCGACACGGTCACCATTACGGCGACAGCCGCCGGTCCTGATGGGGCGGCACTGTTCTCGGACAACTGTGCCATGTGCCACGGGGCTGACGGAAGCCAAATCTTCGATCTCAGAGGCCAATCAGGCACCTTCATTGCGAATGCGATGCCCCACCAGGGCATTACCCTCAATGATATCGGCGGTACTGCGGGCGCACAAGCCATCGCAGATTTCCTAATGCCGTAGTTTTTTACAAAACGGTACGAACATGCCGGGCAGGGCGCGAACCCAATGGAAAATCGACGCCCTGCCCGGTTAAATTCCCTGAATCTCTTTCAGTTTCACTGTTCAGCCGAGCAGTCCCACTCCCCCTAACCATCCTTTGTTTGACGGTGCCGCTTAATGGTCTCCAGAACATAGGGATAAATGTTGTCGGTGATGCGGGCGTAACCTTGGTCGGTGGGATGAATTCTATCGGGTTGGTTGAGGTCGGTCTCTCCGGCCACATCCTTTAAAAAAAAGGGCATGAAAACCACCTGATGTTTTTCTGCCACGCGCGCAAAGATGGAAAAAAAGGCCTGGGTGTATTCGGGCCCCAGGTTGGGCAGCATTTGCATTCCGGCCAGCAGCACCTGAACCCGGTTCTCTTTCAACACCGCGCAGATCTGATCCAGGTTGGTTTCCAAAAGCTTGGGATCGATACCGCGAAGGCCGTCATTGGCGCCCGTTTCCAATATCACGATATCGGGATTGAGGGATGAGAGGACCCATTCGATACGGGAGCGCGCGCCGCTGGAGGTCTCACCGCTGACACCGGCGTTGATCACTTGGTAGTTATATCCGGCGGCCTGCAGCTTGCGCTCCAGCCGGGCCGGGTAGGCCAGCTCCTCGTCCACACCCAAGCCGGCTGTAAGGCTGTCGCCCACAGCCACGATGGTGGCTTCGAAGGCCGGCGATCTCTTCTCCGGTCCAAGGGTTTTTTCAATGACCGGTGGATCGGCGTTGCAGCCGACCCATACAAGAAGTATGCACAATACCATGCACAGGTGCGAAGGCTGGCGATATGCATGTCCCACAACTACTTTTCGGAGGCCTCTAACCATCAGCTTGCTCCCGTAGATAGGTGACCGGACGTTTTGCCATAATGGATCTGGAAGCAGCCATGCCCACCGCCACGACCAGCATCAGGGTGGCCAGCACCATGACCATGGAGGCGATGATGAACGGGTGATAATCGATCTCCAGCTTAGCGGTGCATACCCAGAAAGCACCGGCCTGGGCCATGCCCACCGCCAGTAGACTGCTCAAAGAGCCGATGAGCAGATTTTCCAGGGCAAACACTTTGAAGACGAAGCTTTTCCCGGCCCCCAGGATTTTATAGTAAACGGCCTCCACCATGCGCTCTGCGCGGGTGGCATAGATGGCGCTGATTAAAATCAACAATCCGGCACCGATGCTGAATATACTGAAGCCGCGGATGATTCTTGAGAGTTGATTCATCAAACGGGTAAAGAGACCGATGGTCTGGGAGATGTCGATGACGCTGATATTCTGGAATCGGGAGACGATTCGGCTCTGTAAAGCCCCCAACTGCTCCGGCGGGACTTTCAAGGCGGCAAAATAGGTCCGAGGCGCCTGCTCAAGCACCTTCTCCGGAAAAACGAAGTAAAAAAAAGGACTGAAAGATGACTGGCTGCGTGTGCGGATGCTGGATATGCGCGCCTTTAAAGGAACTCCTTGGATTTTGAAACTGATGGTATCGCCCACAGCCATGGGATGCATCTCCACCACGGTGTCGAGGATGGAGACCTGCGGATCGGGCCGATCCTTTTGGAAAAGAGTTTCTCCTTCGGCCACGGTTTCATCTTCCAGCAGGTGGTGACGATAGGTGAGATTGAAGACGCGGGAGAAATTATCCCGCCGCTTCTTACGCTCCTTATCCCGATTGACGGTTTGGCCGTTGATGGCAGTGACCCGCGCCCGCACAATTGGGTAAAGGACCACTGTGCTTCCCACCTCACGGATAAATGCTTCCTTTTGATCCTTCTGGATATCGACAAAATAGGCGTTGGGCGCCTCTTCAGGATAAGATTGCACAAAGGCGGCATCCAAATTTTTTTCGATGAAATAATTGGTAAAAATAACGCAAAGGGAGGCGGTCAACGTGACGATGATAGACCGTGTGGCGTTGCCTTTGCGATAAAGGCCCTTGATGGCCTGGCGCAAGGTAAGATGCGAGATCCTTCGGCGTCCAATGGCCCACAGCAGCACTTGGGTCAACACAGCGGCCACTAGGACCAGGGCGGTAATCCCCCCCACAAAATAGAGGCCAAAGCGAACATCTTGCATATGCCGCAGCACCAGGCCGAAGAAAAAAACCAGGACCAGAGCACCGGCAAGATAGTGTGGTCCCCTGCCTGACTCGGTATTGAATTGTTTTCTGAAGATCATCATGGGGCGCATGGCCTTGATGCGGTAGAGCGGCAGGAAAGAAAAAACCATCACCACCACAAACCCGAGCACCACGCCTTCTACCACACCGGCCCAGGAAATGGCGAGATCCATGTCGGCCGGCAGAAAAGGGGCCATCATCCATCCCATGGCCTTTTGGACCCATATACCGGCAAAAATCCCCATGGCGGTTCCCACAGCACCCATCGCCCCTACCAGGCTGATGAAGTGGTTCAGGATGTAGCCATTGGTGGCTCCAACGGCTTTCATGATGGCAATGGTTTGCTGCTTCTCCTTGAGCAGGGCCGCCAGGGTGCCTTGGATACCCAAACCGGCCATGAGCAGAATAAACAACCCCACAAGCTTCAAAAAGAAGAAAAAGTTATCCAAAAAACGTTTGATGCGCGTACCTGCCGTCCGAAAGGTGTCCACCTGCTCCTGATCCTTCTGGGCGACCCGCTTCAACCCGGTTGCAATGGTATCCACACGCTCTGGGTCCGACACTTTCAGCAGGACCTCCCGCCGAATGCGACCGCCTTTGGAGATCAGCCCCAGGGCATCCAGATCATCGTCATGGACAAAAACCCTTGGACCGAACGAAAAGAAATTCAGGGGGCGATCCGGCTCAGAGATGACCACATCGGCAATGGCCAGACTCGTGTAACCCACTTTGAGGCGATCACCCACCTTCATGCCGGTGCGATCCAATAGGGTTTGGGCCACGATGCAGTTACCGGGTGCCAAGGCCTCATGAAACAACCGCCCCGACGCCAAACCCGCTTGACCGTAGAACGGGTAGCCCCTTCCCACCACTTTGAGGCCGGCCAGCACTGAGACATCTTCATCCACGGCACGGACCACACTGAAAAGCCGATGAACATTGGCACGCGCCACCTGCTGATCTGCCACCAATTGGTCGATGGCCTTGTCCAGGGCCGGAGAAATGGGGTCGTAGGATTTGATGATGATATCGGCGGCATGCAATTTTCGGGCGTCGTTGAGCAGCGACCGGCCAACGCTTGCGGCAAAACCGCTGAAGGCGGTCAGGGTGGTCAAAGAGAGCGCCACACACAACACGAACAGCACCGCCTGCTTGGAAGATCGGCGCGCCTGACGTATGACCAACGGAATTTGCCCCATACCCTTTTTCATCCTGTAATTCGGCCATCTTGCAGCGTCACCACACGATCCGCGGCCCGGGCGATTTCGAGATTGTGGGTGACCAGGATGAGAGTGGCATGGTGCTCATTTTTCAAGTCGATGAGTTGTCCCAATACCATTTTTCCGTTTTCCGAATCAAGATTTCCGGTGGGCTCATCCGCAAATAACAATTGGGGGCGGTTAATCATCGCCCGGCATAAGGCAATGCGCTGTTTCTCACCGCCGGAGAGCTGGCTGGGCAGATTATCACCCCGGTGGGCCATACCCACAAGTTCCAGCAAATGTTCAGCGCGCGTGCCGGCCTCCCGATCTTTAAGCAATTGCGCCGGAAACATGATATTTTCCATGGCTGTCATGGAAGGGACCAGATGAAAGGATTGAAACACAAATCCGATGGTCTTATTTCTTAAGGGCGCCAGCTCCTCTTCGGTGGCCCCGGATATATCCTGGTTGTTGATCAATACCCGTCCTGAGGAGGGGCGATCCAGGCCGGAGAGCAAGGTGAGCAGGGTCGTCTTGCCGCTGCCGCTGCTACCGCTGATGACCAAAAAGGTACCGGCGTCAACTTTAAGATCGACCTCTTTCAGTACCGGGATGACGCGGTGATCCACCTCGTAGGATTTACATAGGTTGCGGGCTTCCAACAGGGTCATGATGGCTGCACTTTCAGGTTACATTCTTTTGCACTGAATAGATACCGACACCCCATTTTTGATGCAACTGTGGGGTACAGTGACCTTCATAGTAACCACGGCACCTCTAAGGATCAAGCCCCGCCAGAATTTGTGGTTTCATCAGACCCCGGATAGACAATCCTTATCACTCTTGGGCCCCAAACGCTAGGGAAAAACTTTCCAGATAGGTTGGGTCGAAATCAGCAATAAAAAGGAATAGATCTAGACCATCCACATCCTTATCGGCGTCCATATCAGCGTCGAAACCATATTCAAAGGCCCCCATATCCGGTGATGATCCGGAAAATTTTAAGGATACGCCATCTCCGGCGTTCCAACTCATGGCGCTGTTTAGGGTCAATGTATGGGTGGCGTAATTGATGCCGGTCACTGCCACACTTTGGTCTTGGCCATCGAATTGAATCAGGTCGCCATTGCTGATGCCAAAGCCATCGCTGAAATAGGTGGCATCGGCGACAACCAACTGGTTGCTCTGGTTGCCCGAACCTGTGGCCGTGGTTAAAAATTTACCGGCATCGATCATTTGACTTCCCTCCTGGAGCAGGAAATTATGATTGGACGGCTCTTCAAACAGTGGATTCAATACGATATTATCCATATACTGGGACGGAAATGAGCTCTGGGCCGCAGCTACGCCCACCCGCGTATCATAGCTCACATAAATCGAGTTCTGCGCGGGTAGAATATTGGTAAAAATACAATTGCCATCAATGATAAAGTTGGCCATGTCTCTATGGGACAGCTGGTGACCGCTGTCCAGGTTATCCGCCCAACCCAGCGGCATGACGCGATTGTTCATCATGATATTATTTTTTAAGATGTTATCTGCAAAGTGGGCGGCATCATCACTTCTTCCCGTAATAATTGCGCCGCCGGCATTGTCGTAGAAGACATTGTGGTAGATTCTATTGTGGAGATCATATAGCGCCTCTTGTGCATAATTTGCCAGCCCTATGGCGGTTCCTTCGGATTTGTAAAAGAGATTTCTCCGGATGATGGTACTTTGTCCTGCCAGCTGGATTCCATTAAAGGGGCCGCCGCCGTTATCCACCGCCGTTCCGGCAAAGGTATTATCTTCAACAATATTGTGCAACGTCGCATTGACGTCGAGAATCCCAAAGTGGTCCATGTCCCTGTTGGCCGGATCATCACAATCGTATATTTCACCGATCTTCTGGTATTCATTATGAAAATGATTTCCCCGGATGATGTTGTAGTCACCACATTTTACGGCCCATAGCGTATGATCGGCTTTGGTGACCGTGTTGCCTTCGACCAGGTTATGGTTTGAATTAATCAAACTGATATTATCAAAACCATCGTCAATGGTGTTGTTTCGGATTTGATTGTGGTGGCTGTTCACAAACTTCAATCCGGCCACATCCCCGCTGGTGGGCGCATCATGAAATTCGCAATCGGCGATGATGATGTGATTGGAATTTACAAAACGGCCCCAACCATTTCCCGGATTATCAAATACGATCCCCTCTATGGTAATGTACTCCACATTCCAGCCATAGATCCCCCATCGATAGCCATCATAATCTCCCCAAGCGGTGGCTTCCAAATAGGGTGAATTGGTAATGGTCACCGCTTCACCGTTATAATTTTTAATGGTGATCGGCGCACCGGGCCCGCCGGATATTTGTGGGCGTATCACTTCATTGTATGTACCGGAACGTATGAACACGGTATCTCCCGGATTGGTATTGGGCATGGCAGCGGCTATGGAGCGATAGGCTCTATCCGTTCCGGCCCCGCAGGTTCGCGTGGCCGGACCATAGGTCGAAAGACAATCGGAGGCCAAACTGTTGTCCACATAAATGTCATTGTCCGCGGCCACTAAAGAGGATGCATCATAGGAAAACGTCCTGGCCAAA
>CAJIBC010000268.1_pt1 | contig 18199 bp, 17 predicted proteins | sample 9199231 | NCBI WGS metagenome assembly CAJIBC01 (sample SAMEA7708282, study PRJEB35096) | sediment metagenome | biome: marine neritic benthic zone biome [ENVO:01000025]; feature: sediment [ENVO:00002007]; material: shallow marine sediment [ENVO:03000034] sea grass bed [ENVO_01000059] ...
AGTGGGGGCACCGTGGTTCATCGGTGCTGATCAGTTTACGGCAGTTGGGGCAGAGCATAGATTTTCGGGCCACAGGGTCCATCGGCGGTGGTGCCTTTCGAGAAATTGAATCCCAATCCTGTCATACCATATGACGGTTTCAGAAAATTTCCATAAAAAAGAGACGTGCTACCATTTCCACATGACTGGATTGTCGTCCAGATGATCGGTGACCGAGCGGCCGATTTGATCCATGGTCGCCAATGCATCCGCACTGAGTTGAATCCGGGCCGCTGCTGCGTTTTGGATGGCTTGTTCCGGGTTGCGAGCGCCGACAATGGCGCAGGTATGGGGTTGGGCAATAACCCAAGCCAGGGCCAATTGCCCCAGGGTGGCGCCTGCTTCATCGGCGATGGGTTGGAGCTGTGCTAAGGCCTTTAGCGCGCGTGCGTAGTGCGCCGGCTGAAACAGCCGGTTGGAACTGCGGTGATCGCCCTTTTTAAAATGATGTTCGGGTCCGAATTTGCCGGTTAGCAGACCTTGCGCCATGGACGAATAGGCCAGAATGCTCATCCTGTTTTCGCGGCAATAGGGTGCGTCCTCCTGCTCAACATGCCGCCAAAAAAGCGAATATGGGGGTTGCAGACTGACGATCTCTCCATATTGGGCAGCCTCTTCCATCTGGTCGCGGTTGAAATTGGAAACACCGTAGGTGCGGATTTTCCCATTGACCTGGAGCTCTTTAAACGCTTTGAAGATCTCTTGCATGGGAACCGCCGCATGTCCAAATGAACCCGGAGGCCAATGAACCTGATAGAGATCGATGTAGTCTGTCTTGAGGTTTTTTAAAGATCGCTCGCAGGCGCTGACAATCTGATCGTGTTTTAGGTGATTTGAAAAGACTTTCGTAGCGACCACCACCTCCTGGCGGATGCCCTCCAGGGCTTTGCCCAGGATTCTTTCCGAATGTCCGTTGCCGTAAACCTCAGCCGTATCAAAGGTGGTGATGCCGGCATCAAAAGCGGTCCGTATGGCCTTTTGGCTCTCATTGTCGTCGATATCGGTCCACATGGCTTTACCGGTTTGCCAAGTACCCATGATGATGGGGGAGATCTGAATTTCAGATGTTCCCAAGGGCCGTAATTCCATGTCCAACTCCTTTTAGGTTAACAGGTTGACTATTCAGGGAATCATCTGGAGACCTACCTTGGATAGGGCCCCTTTGCAAGGCTTTTTCGTTTAACGATTTGACACCCTTTTCTCGGTGGGGGTATATGTCGGGTGTTGGGTCAGAAACTGTTAAATGGCGTTTATAGGTTCATTGCCGTTCGATATAATCCGTATTTGAGAGGCCCCGGGTCATGAGATTGTTAACGACTTTCGTTCTGTTCATATTCGCTGTGGGGGGGTGCTCCCGCCACGTGTATGATGAGCCTTATCCGGATCTGCTTGAAGCTGAAAAGCAGCAGGTCAAAGGTTGTACCATGCTGGGTGTGGTTTCGGAAACAGCCGATGCGGCCAATCCCTGGTCCCTGGCGGCCGAGCAAAATATGATATTCAGGGTCAGGGAACGGGCAGGGCAGCTGGGGGCCACCCATCTCGTCTGGCTTCACCAGTCCGGCACCATGGCCACCGCACAAGCCTATTATTGTCCGTAAAAGAATGCCTTCAACCGTGGTTGCGCCTCTCGCATCAAAACCCACCTATACCATCGCCGTTCGATCACTGGTCGAGTACGTCCTGCGAAGCGGTGATTTGCGCCACGACTTTTTAGGCTCGGTGAGAGCCGTCGAGGGGATCAGGGCGCACCAGCAGATTCAGGCCCAGCGCCCTGCTGACTACATGGCTGAAGTGCCGGTGGCCCAGATTGTTGATCACGCCGATTTTGAACTTAGTGTGGCTGGACGTATTGACGGGGTGTTGGTGCAAGATTCCAAAGTGGTGGTGGAGGAGATTAAAAGCACCCGCCGGCCTCTGGGTGAGCTAGAGCAGACGCCCAATCCCATTCACTGGGGGCAGGCCAAATGCTATGCGTATATGTGGGCATCCCAACATCAATTTCAGAATGTGATTGTCCGGTTGACTTATATGAATGTGGACAGCGGCCGGCACCGAGAAATTGACCGGCCCTTTGAACTGGATGCGCTGGCAGATTTTTTTGAAGATCTGGTGGGCCGCTATCTCCTCTGGATCCGTCAATTGGCAAAGTGGGCCGATGTGCGCGACCCATCCATTGCCCGGCTCGGGTTTCCCTTTAACGGTTATCGTGCCGGGCAACGCAAGATGGCAGTGGCGGTCTATCGAAACATTCGCTCCGGAGGGCACTTGCTGTTACAGGCGGCCACAGGTATCGGCAAGACCATGGGAGCGATCTTTCCGGCGGTCAAAGCGCTTGGGGAGGGGGCCGTCGACAAAATCGTTTTTTTGACGGCCCGCACCACGGGAAGGCTGGCTGCTGAATCGGCCCTGCAACTATTGGGGGGCAAGGGGTTGCGCATCAAGTCCATCACCGTAACCGCCAAAGACAAGATCTGCTTCTATCCGGAAAGTAATTGTATCCCCGAAGAGTGTGCGTGTGCCAAAGGCCATTTTGACAGAATCAATGATGCCCTGTGGGCCGGGTTAAAACACGATGCCGTGACACGGGACGTCATCGAGAAGATCGCCGCAACTCACCAGGTTTGTCCTTTCGAGCTCTGCCTGGAATTGGTCAATTGGTGTGATTGCGTCATTTGCGACTATAATTATGCTTTTGCGCCGGGTGTTATGCTGCAACGCTTGTTTGGTGAAGAGGGGGGCGGGCATGCAGTGCTGGTTGACGAAGCCCATAACCTGGTGGATCGCTCCAGAGAGATGTTTTCGGCCCAATTGTCCAAACAACCCGTTCTCGCGATGCGAAGGCTGACCAAAGATAAACTTCCCGGCGTCTATCGCAGCCTGGGGAGCGTAAATGCCTGGATGGCCACCATGCGGCGCTGCTGTAAAGAAGCCGGCGGCGGAAAGGTAGAAGATAATTTGCCCCAGGTATTGATTGACCGGTTACGGGACTTTATACGGCGATCGGAAAAGTGGTTGGCCCTCAATTTACGCACGGAATTCCGGGACGACCTGCTGGCGCTCTTTTTTGAGGTTTCGCGGTTTCTAAAGATTGCCGAAAGATTCGATGGGTCCTATGCGGTCATATATGAAGCGGCGGGAGATGAATTGCGCATCAAGCTCTATTGTATCGATCCGGCCGATCAACTGCATGAATCCTGGAAAAAAAGCCAATCCGCAGTGCTGCTATCCGCCACGTTAACGCCCGCTGGTTACTTTCAAGCATTGCTGGGGTGCCGTGATGATACCATGGCGTTGAACTTGCCGTCACCCTTTCCCGCCTCCAACCTTGCTGTGTTTGTGGCGGACCGGATTACCACCCTATACCGTCAAAGAGAAGAATCCTGTGGCGCCGTTGTCCGCACCCTTTTGGATCTGGTTGGGCAGCACAAAGGCCATTATCTGTTCTTTTTCCCTTCCTATGAATACATGCGTATGGTTCATCACGCGTTCATCTCCAAATGCCGTGGTATGGAGGTCATTATACAGACAGTGGAGATGACCGAAGCGCAGAGAGAATCGTTTTTAGGTCGTTTTAATGAAAAGGCTGCGCAAACCCTGGTGGGCTTCGCGGTGATGGGCGGCATTTTCGGTGAGGGCATCGATTTAAGGGGGGATTGTCTAACCGGAGCGGTGATTGTGGGAGTGGGGCTGCCGGGCATCAGTATCGAACGCGACTTGATTAAGGACTATTTCCACAAGAAAAATCGAAATGGTTTCGAATTTGCGTATCAATATCCGGGTATCAATCGCGTTTTGCAGGCCGCCGGCCGGGTGATCCGCACTGAGAAAGATCAAGGTGTGGTTTTATTAATCGATCGCCGGTATCGCGAAAACCGCTACCGAAATTTACTCCCGGTCTCCTGGGAGGTAACCCGTATCGATGACAACAGAACATTTCAGCACAAGCTGGAAGCTTTCTGGAAGTAGTTGAATATGGTCATGGTGGGGAGGGGGCTCTATTCAGGATTCCGATAAGGGGGGCAGCCCGTCTGTATTGTTCAAACAGTACTGGCGCCAAGCGCATTCGAGTTGGTCGCAATCTGACAAGCCTCGCCGGAAACAGTCGGTGAGACCCTCCGTGCGCTGGAGGCTGCGTATCATGTCGGTGATGTTGATGCAACTGTGTTGCGAACCTGCAACGAAATTGACCATACAGTCATCGGGTATGCTTTTTCCGGATTTGGATGGCATCGATTTATTGGGTTTTGGTTGATCGATCATCAGCGTATCCGCCTGGCGGTCCGATCCATTGGTCCTCAAATCATATTGGGAAATGATATTTAGGGTATATGCGATTAAACCACCTTTTCCTGAATAGCGGGAATAATTCCCGGCCGCCGGGAAAAAGTCACAAAATTATTGGGACGGACCTTGAGAAAAAAAATGACGCAACGGTCCGCTTCATCCGCTTATATGCAAAGGCCGATTGACTTACGCATTCAGTGCGCTGGCAAAAGGAGACGCAATTTGAAAGCGACACTCTTCTGAAAAGTCGACGGCTGTATAGACATTGCTCTCTTTTCGGCTGAGTTGCATGCCTTGAATGTTCTGGAGCATCTCACAATCTTTTAGGCACTCGTCTTTAGGAGCGTTCTTTTTCGGACAGTCTTTGCAAGGAGATGAAATCATATTGCACCTTTCTTTTTTTGTGTAACTGTCTAAAAACGTAGATAAAAAAATACTTCCCAATATTTGAGATCGATTATACGGTGCGCTGCCGGCAAAGTAAATAAAGTGACTGTTTCATTTTTGTGGGGTGGTTGGGCTAAGCATGGGTATTCTTCCCGGCAGGAAAGCCGGAGGGCTCCAGATCCCGCGTTGCCGAGGATTCGCAGTAGCGGGACTACGGCTTCATCCTCGGCGCCTTGACTCTGGAGCCCTCCGGCTTTCCTGCTTGGGTGGGTGATCAGAAGACTACAGATCCCGCGTTGCCGAGGATTCGCAGTAGCGGGACTACGGCTTCATCCTCGGCGCCTTGACTCTGGAGCCCTCCGGCTTTCCTGCTTGGGTGGATGATCAGAAGACTCCAGATCCCGCGTTGCCGAGGATTCGCAGTAGCGGGACTACGGCTTCATCCTTCTTTTACTCTTTCCAAAGGTCTACGTCTATCAGTCCCAGGCGTGCGGCGTAGCGTACCAGCTCCATGGCGCTGTGGATATCGAGTTTGCGCATGATATTGGTGCGATGATTCTCGACGGTTTTGATGCTGATGTTCAATTGATCGGCAATATCTGATTTGGGAACGGCTTCGGCCAGCAGGCGCATGATTTCCTGCTCCCGGGGGCTTAGTTTGCCGTATCCGGAATCGCTGACCTTGGCTTCTTTGACCGGCGATTGCATCAATTTGGCCACAACCTCCTGGGAGATGGAACTGTCCAGGTAGAACTCCCCCTTGGAAACCGCCTCCAGGCCCTGGGCCAGGCGTTCCGCTGCGGATTCTTTGACCACATAACCGGTGGCGCCGGCTTGAAAGGCCTCTACGATATAATCGATCTTGGAGTGCATGCTGAGTATCATGACGCGGGTCCCGGGGGTCTGGCGGCGAATCTTGCGGGCTAGCTCCATGCCGGTGGTGTCCGGCAACGAGATATCCACAACGGCGACATCCGGGCTGAGTTTGACCGCTTTTTCCAAGCCCTCGCGGCCGCTGCCGGCTTCGTCAACCACGTCGAAGCGACGATCACGCGAAATGATGGTTTTGATGCCTTCACGGAACAATGGATGGTCATCAATGATCAGAATTCGCATCTTCGCTGTCACGATACTGCTCCTTTATGGGGATAGTGATAAAAATGGCGGTCCCTTTGCGGGGTTCGGAACGAATATCAATGGTGCCGTTGAGCAACCCCACGCGTTCTACCATGCTCTGAAGTCCCATGCGTTTTTCTTTATGCGACTTAGATCGCCAGCGTTGAACATCGAATCCGGCACCGTCATCGATAATACGTAGCATCAGATTGGGTGATGACGCCACCAGCCTAATGGTAACCCCTTTGCAATCCGCATGTCTTTTGATGTTGTATAGGGCCTCTTGTATCAGCCGGTAAAGATTGATTTGGATGTCGTTGTCCAAAGAGAGGTCGTCCAGGCCGGCTGCTATGAAATCGATCTTCAGATTGTTGGTTTGGGCAAAATCCTCACAATAGGTAAAAAGGGTTCGCACCAGGCCAAATTGGTCCAGCCCGGGTGGGCGAAGGTCGTATGCCAGATTTCGGACTTCGGAGATAGTGCGCTGGAGGATTTGGATTAAGTGTGGGGTCTGATCCGGGCCATTCTCATCAAAAGACGGGTGCGCCTTAAACAGGGTCTGCAGTCGGATTTTCAAAGAGGAGAGATCCTGGGCGATATGATCATGGAGATCACGCGCAATCTTGTGGCGTTCACCCTCCTGGGCTTTGATCAATTCATGGGTAAGGGTTTGAATCATCTGGCGGGCGCGCCTGCGTTCGGTCATGTCCACACCCACGGAGAGGAATTCGACAATTTTGCCTTCGGCGCCGCGTATGGGGCGGTTGGTCCAAGCCACCACCACCCGCTCACCGTTGCGCAGGACGTTTTCCAACGCAATGTTTTTGTACTCTTCCGGATGGGTGAAGAATTTTTTGAGCCGCTTGTACAGGCTCTGGCCTTCCATATCAAATTCGGGCAAGATGGTATCGGTGAGCTTGCGGCCCAGAATCTCTTCTTCAGCATACCCAAAAAACTCTTGGGCGTATTCGTTGAAGAATGTCACCCGACCTAAGGTGTCAAAGCGAACGATCATGCTGTTGGCGTTCTGGACAAGCTCGCGGTATTTGGCTTCACTGCGCCGTAATGCGGCTTCAGCCTCCTTACGGGCCGTTATGTCCCTTGCGGCTGTGTGGATGCAGCGGATACCGCCGAGTGTGACCTGTTTGCTGCTGAACTCCGTAAATACCAACTCGCCGTTCTTGCGTTGCAGAGTCGCTTCAATGGAGACATCCGCTCCTGCCAGGGTGCGATTGAAGTACTCTTCATACTCCTGAAGATCGATGTCGATGTCCAGTTCGTGAACCTGTTGCAGAATCAATTCGGATTTACTGTAGCCGGTTAGCTTGGCTGCGGCATCATTGGCGTCGAGAATGCGCCCTTTGGCGTCACTGATAAAAATGGCATCCCGGGAACCTTCAAAAAGACCCAGATAGCGTTGTTGGCTCTCTCTCAAGATTTTTTCGATCTCTTTGCGCTCATCGATCTCAAGACGGAGCTGTTCATTGGTATCGGTCAGTTCGGCGGTGCGTGCTTTGACCCGTTCCTCGAGGTGATCGCGATGCTTTTTAAGTTCCTCTTCGTTGAGTTTACGGTCATGTATGTCCATCATCATGGCATATTTGGAGACTGTACCGTCAAGATGCTGGATGGGGGCGTTTACCACATAATACCATCGGCCGTCTTTGGGGCTGATCACTTCCCAGGAGACTGTTTCTCCGCGAAATATCCGTTGGTTGATGCACCACGGGCAAACAGCGCTGCGCCCAAAAGCCTCGTAACAGAATTCACCGGTGGCATTGTGGCCGATATGCTCGATCATGCGGTCGTTGAGATACTCGATGCGGTATTCCATGGAGCATATGTAGATCAAACCGTCAAAGGCGTCCACCATGGCGTGGAAGAGACGGTCATTTTCTATCAGCGTTTCTAATAATACGTGTCGATCCGCATCGATTGCATTAATTGTATCGGGGCCCTTGCTCAAAAGGGCCCTCATGTTTTGCCATGCTTTGGATGCATTTTCAACATTGCTGGAGCCCATGAATATCAACTCTCCGGCACTGGGGTAGATCTTGTTTCTAAACCCCCCATTATTATCTTAAAGCCTATAAAATAGCGATTTAATTTGCCATGAATGGGATCTGAATGAAAGAAAAATCTTTGATTAAACCCCAATTTTATGCGAAATTGGCGCAAGTCAACGACCACCCAGGTGGCGGAGGGCTTGTTTTTTCGGCCATTGGCTGTAAAACCAAAAGCACGTCAGTGCTTTACGTGCTTCGGTTGTGACCGGGTGCATAGCACTCGGTGTAAATCCACCCAGATTGATACATGAGGATGAACCATGAAACCGAAACAAGCGATCATCTCTTTTTCCCAAAGTGAAAAAGTCAAGAGTGGTCTAATTTGGTGCTCCCAATGTGTTCAGATAGCCCAGAACCTTTCTCAGGCGGAGCAGACCGGTGCCGTCAAGCTGGTGCAAAGTTTGGTGGCCATGATTTCCAATGAAGCCCAGTTGGCCCGCCAGGCCGGCGGTGATGAGGCTTGGCTTGAGGTGGAAAAGGCCCTGAACACGGCCCGGGTGATGGTTGATTCCGGTGTCATCCAGGAGGCAACCTATCATTTCACCCAGGCGCTTAGCCAGGTCAACCGGGTTGGACAGAAAGCAATGACACACTTGGTCGATGAGGGCCTCTTTACCTAATCGCAGGATGTGAGGCAATGAGATGAAGACGTATGTGATCTATATGACGGTCAGGGACAAAGAAGAGGCCCGCGACATCGGTCGCCATCTGGTGGAATCCAGACTGGCCGCTTGCGTCAATATCCTGGACTCAATGAACTCCATGTATGTCTGGCAGGGAGAGTTTCAGGATGACACGGAGGCCGTGATGATCGCCAAAACCACGGAGGCCGTGGCACCAAAGTTAATAGCGGCGGTCAAAGCCCGGCACAGCTATGATTGCCCTTGTATCGTGGCGCTGCCGATCGAAGGCGGCAATCCCGATTTCATAAAATGGATTGCAGACCAGGTTGGACCTTAAGATATTATGGCGTAATACGGTTGGGACATAGGAGCGCAGGCGAATGCAAGATGAACGTGGATTATATTATTACCCGTTTCCCGGAAATAAACGGGTCCGGATGTACGTGCGGCAACCGGCTGATGAGCCGGAGTTCCGGATGTGGAACCAAGACGATAGCCAGATGTGGGATCAACATGGTTGGATGCCCTATTCCGCTATTGTGCAAGCCAAATCAATGTACAAAGGCGGCCCCTTCGACCCGGACCGGGCATATGACGTTGAGGCGGCCAAGGCATTGATCCATTGTTGATAGTGCAGGGGATATGCGGTCTGGTGGCCTTTGTTGCCGTGGCATGGGTGTTGGGCGAGAATCGGCGCAAAGTGCCGGTGAAAATGGTCATTGCCGCAATTGCAGCCCAACTCCTGGCGGGGATGGTGCTGCTGAAAGTGACCCTTTTTCAACAACTGTTTTTGGGGCTCAATGCTGTGGTGCTGGCGTTGGCCGAATCGACCCAAGCCGGCACCAGTTTGGTTTTCGGGTATCTGGGAGGCGGTCCTCTACCATTTGAAGCCACTGCACCGGGTAATATCTTCATTCTCGGGTTTCGTGCGTTGCCCCTGGTGCTGGTCATTAGTGCTTTGTCAGCCCTGTTCTTTTATTGGGGCGTGCTGCAACGGATTGTTCGGGGGTTTGCGTGGTGCCTGACCCAAACCTTGCGCATCGGCGGTACCGAAGGATTGGCGGTGGCGGCAAACGTTTTTGTCGGAATGGTCGAAGCCCCATTGCTGATTCGTCCCTATCTGCTGAAAATGACCCGCAGCGAGCTGTTCACGATGATGACAGCCGGCATGTCCACCATAGCAGGCACTGTAATGGTGCTCTACGCTTCCATCTTAGGAGACGTTATCCCTGGCGTTACAGGCCACATTTTAACAGCCTCCATCATCAGTATGCCGGCTGCCATCGTAATTTCCAAGGTCATGATCCCAGAGACATCCCCCCTTACAACCGGAGATCTCCACGCACCCCAAGAGTCCCTCAACAGTATGGATGCAGTGACCCAGGGAACACTCCAAGGGGTGCAGTTGCTGATCAATATTATGGCCATGTTGGTTGTCCTGGTGGCGCTGGTCCATCTCATCAATACTATTTTGGGATTTTTTCCCATCCGGGCAGGTGGGCCCCTGACGCTTCAAGGTATCTTCGGCTATATAATGGCTCCCGTGGTTTGGCTGATGGGTGTGCCATGGTCGGAATCGTACGTAGCCGGCGCATTGATGGGAACGAAAACCATCCTCAATGAATTTATCGCCTATTTGGATTTAGGGCGTCTTCCGCCCGAAGCACTCAGCGTAAAGAGCAAAATCATTATGACATACGCCTTGTGCGGATTTGCCAATCCCGGCAGCCTGGGGATCATGATCGGCGGGTTAGGGACCATGGCACCGGAAAGGCGTGGCGAGATTGTCTCTTTGGGATTGCGCTCCATCGTGGCCGGGACCTTGGCCACCTCCATGACCGGGGCAGTGGTCGGCATCCTGAGCTACTGACGCAACATTACAGCTTCAACAGGACCTTTTTGACAAGATTGCCGTCGGCCGTGGATCCGAAATGCTGCATAATCGGCTTCATGGCTTGCATCTTGTTGTTGAAATCATCAAAGTTGATGTTGGCGCTAACCCAGGTTTCAATCTCTTCCTCGGTTGCCATCCGGGGTAGGTAACCTTGGGCCACTTTCATGAAGGGGGTGGGTTCTTTAACCCCCGTTTTTTCCATTACCTCTTTTTCCGATTTGACCAGTTTCTTGATAATATTGATGACGCCGGGGTCGCTGATCTCCTTTTCAGCCTGTCGTCCGAATTCTCCCATGATGACCCTCAGTGTCTCCTTTTTCGCTTCATCCTTGGCCTTCATGGCGGCGATCAGATCACCCTTGATTTTTTTCTGTAAGCCCATATTCGCCTTCCTTTTTTTATTACGGTAGTATCAATAATAGTACCAAATGGACCTGTAATTGTGCCCCTTTTCTCCGATGGCCTTTAGCCGTTTCAGATAGTGGTGGACGGAGACGTCGGTGTAGACGTAGGTGTCCACCAACGTTAATTTTTTTTCCCAAGGATGAAATTCATACACCCGGCACCCATTGGGTAAAATCGAAATTACATTATGGTGTTGGGAGGCGTCCAGGTAATTTTTTCCCAGGCCGGGGACATTAAAAACGGCTTCATCCGTCCGCACCATTCCGGGCATCAGGCGGGCCTCTTCTTTTTGCTCTTGCAGCAACCGGGCAATGGGGACCTGAAAGTCATCGGTTTCATCTTTTCCCTTGGTGTTGAAGGTATAATAGGGCGTAACGCCGATGAGCCGCAATTTTTGACGTAAGGCAGTCGCTTCAAATTTTCGGGAGTTATAAAAAGTGTAAACCAGCTGGTTATAGACATTAATGCCTGAACGACGGAATTTTTGTACCGCCTCCATGGCTTCCGGGGTGATTTCATATTGGTGTTCGAAGTGGGTGACGATGACCACTTCGCGCTTGCCCGGTATGTGGTGCCGGCCGACGATCTTGGCAAGGGCGTCTGTGATGCGTTGGGGTAGGGTCACCGGGGTTCGTGTGCCGATACGAATCCTTAGAATATTCGGGTTGGCGCTGAGGCGACGCAGTAGATACTCGATTCGGCTGTTGGAAAGCAGAAAGGGGTCTCCACCCGTGATCAGTACCTCATTGATCTCCCGGTTTTTGGCGATCCAGTCGATGGCCCGGTTAACCACTTTGGCACTCACCGCCGCTGTTTTGGAGTTTACATCTTCGATCTGCCAGTTGCGTTGGCAGTAAACGCAAATCTGCGGACAGGTTAGTACGGGTTTGAGAATGACGACGTTGGGATAACGCCTTGTGACGGCCTCAATGGGCGATGTGTCATTTTCCAGCATGAAATCCATGGATGTGCATCCCTGCTCTCTTGCCTTGCCGATGGTTTGCACATAATTCATGCTGGGGATGACTTGTGCGCGTACGGCCTTGTCATGGGGGCTGTCGGGACGGTTATCGAGCAGTGCAAGATAATATGGCGTGATGCCAAAAGGCACACTGGCTTCCTGGGCGGCTTTTACGGATTGGTATTCGTCATCGCTGATCCGAACCAGCGATGCCAGCATGTCGGCATCACGAACGATATGACGGCAATGCCATGACCAGTTGTTCCATTCCAGCTCGGTGGCATCGAATTTTTTCAGGATGCGCAGTTTGTTTCGGCTGCGCCTTCGGATCACTGCAGCGTCCAGGCCGTTGGCGTAGCGCTCCATAAAACGGCGCCCTGTTTTCGCCATGCGCGACAGGTCGGCGGAGCGCAGACGAGCCGCTTTTTGGCCTTGGTGCTTGAGAAACGCCGGAACCTGGTCCGGGTATATGCCAGTGCGCTGGGCAATACCGCGTACCAGGTGGTCCAGTTCGGCAAAAAAACCGGATGACGGCGGCTCCTGGTCTGCAGGCAGGCGGCCGTTGGCCAGGGCTTCGAGATAGGCCGGAAAGTTAAATTGGGCCAGTGAAGCGTTACGCTGAGAAAAAAGATTGTGCCAAGCATCAACCGCATCATGGGTCAGCACCCATTCCAGTGATGGCATATCCGGGGTCTCATCGTAGCTGTTGACCTGTATGGCGGTCAAGGCCGTACGAACCATGTTGCGTTTGGCTTCAAGATCATTTTCCGAAAGCAAAATGTCCCGGATTTCGGGCATCATATTGAGAATGCGCAAAGTGCGCCTGCGAAATTCTTCCTGTTTATCTGCTCGGTAATTCTTCACGTGGTGAACTCCTGAGTTAAAAAAAAGGCCCTTATACTACTCTTGCAATGGGGTAGATGGGTTGAAGGCTGTTAAATATAGCTGTTGGTGGGTACTATGTCAAACGACTTTACATACGCAATTTTCTAAGAACTGTCAACCGAGCAGCGTTATTTATGTAGAGAAACCGCGGCATTATCAGGCTATGGTTTAATCGACGGGCGATACTATTTTGAGACATGCTGGGGTGAGACGGATAATTTTTGGTTATTGTATCGGTGTCTTGTCAGGTGGACTTATTTTCGGTATGTTTTGCAATACCAATCCAATGATGAAGGTATTATTAGAATTTAAAAGGATGTTGTAGCCATGCGTTTGCTGCTTATTGAGGACGACCAAAAAATTGCCTCATTCATAATCAAGGGGTTCAAGGCGGAAGGGTTTGCCGTCGATCACGCTGAAGAAGGCGTTCGCGGCCTGGATTTGGGGCTTACCGAACCGTACGACGTGATTATTATCGATGTGATGCTGCCCAAACTTGACGGCCTCTCCGTGATAGAGAACCTGCGTAAACAAAAAATCAGTACCCCTATCCTTATCCTGAGCGCCAAAGATTCGGTGGATGATCGGGTGAAGGGACTCCAGCTGGGAAGTGACGACTATTTGTCAAAGCCTTTTGCTTTTGCCGAGCTTCTCGCCCGGGTTCAGGCGCTGATGCGCCGAGGTATCCGCCAGACCGAAACCACGACATTGGAGGTAGCGGACTTAACACTGAATTTAATCAATCGCGAAGTCTTTCGCGGCAAGTGCAAAATTGATTTGCAGCCATTGGAATACTCCCTTTTAGCGTATTTGATGCGTAATCATGAGAAAGTGGTCTCCAAAACCATGATCATGGAGAATGTCTGGGACTACCATTTCGACCCCCAGACCAATGTGGTGGAAGCACGCATCTGTCGTTTGCGAGACAAAATTGACAAGGGGTTTGACACGAAATTAATCCATACCGTACGCGGGGTGGGGTATGTTCTTCGCAAAACTCAATAACCTGCGGCGGACGCTGGCTTTTCGTCTTACAATGTGGTACGCGCTGTTTTTTGTTCTCTCTTCAGCCATCGTTTTTGTCCTTTTTTACACGTTGATTGCTTCGGTGATTCAACAAAGGACCGACGAAGACCTGTTGGCAAAGCGCAATGAATTAACCGGTATCTATGTCGTTCAAGGCGTTGACATGCTTCAACGCACCGCAGCCTATCAAGCCCAGGTGGTCGGTGAAAAAAAGATGTTCTTTCGGCTTTTCTATAAAAGTGGGGTCGTATTCTTTTCTTCGAACATGAGATACTGGAAAGAGATTGGCATCAACCGGGCTGCGGTGGAATCCCTTTTGACCAGCGGCAACCATGTTTTCGTGACCCACGGGTTGCCGGGGCGCGATTACCATGCCCGGGTCATCTATGCGCGCATCAGCCCGACGATTATACTCCAAATGGGATATGCCATGGAAGATCAGGTACGTATGCTGCAGGTCTTTAAGCAGATCTTTTTGGTTACCATGTCGGTATTGTTGATTCTTGCCGTGGCAGGTGGATGGTTTATAGCCCGCAGGGCGTTGTCAGGTGTGGCTATGGTGACCCGCACCGCCCGTCAAATTTCGGAAGATGATTTGCAAACGCGCGTGCCAGTGAGCCCTCGCAACAATGAAATCGATCGATTGGCGATCACTTTCAACCGAATGCTTGATCGAATACACCGTTTGGTAACCGGTATTCAGCAGATGAATGATAACATTGCCCACGATCTGCGCAGCCCCATTGCGCGCATCCGTGGCCTGGCGGAAGTGACGTTGACCAATAACCAAAGCGTTGAAGAATTCCAGCAGATGGCGGCAAGCACCGTTGAAGAGTGCGACCGGTTAATGGATATGATCAATACCATGCTGACCATTTCGCGCACCGAGGCCGGCATGCAACCGGAAAAATGCCTGCCGGTGGATCTGTCTGTTGTAATAGTTGGCGCCTGCGAACTTTTTCAACCATTGGCAGAGGACAAGACCGTTCGGCTGGAGCTTCAAATCGAAGGGGCGAACCTTGTCCACGGCGATCAACGGTTACTGCAACGCATGGTCGCAAACCTGCTTGACAACGCGATCAAGTATTCCAAACAAGGGGGGCATGTTACGGTGGGCTTGGGTGCCTGCTCCGACGACCGTATTCGCATGACAGTCGCGGATGACGGGATGGGGATCGAAGATCAGGAGCTGTCCCGGATTTTTCACCGATTTTACCGGGGGGACCGAAGCCGCACCTTGGGCGGCGCCGGATTGGGGCTCAGTTTTGTCCAAGCAGTCGTCCAGGCCCATGGCGGCCATATTCAGGTGCAAAGCAAACCCCAAGAGGGCACCTTGTTCACCATTGATCTCCCCAAACTCGATTCAGCTGCAAAAATGTAGACCAACTTGTTGCAAAAGCCGTATACCTATACTGCGAACCCTTGACAACGCAGGATCTGAAGTCGGCCTATCAAAGCCGAGGACCACCTTGTTGAAAAAGCCGGAGGGCTTCAGAGACAAGGCGGAAAGGGTGAAGCCGTATACCTATACTGCGAACCCTTGACAACGCAGGATCTGAAGTCCTCCGGCTTTTTCAACCAAGATGACGAGATGGTAATCTATGGATCATCTCAACGTCATCTTTTTGCGTTACATATGGTGCATGATAAAAAATCAAAAACGTTATCCCTATTCAGGAGGTAGGATATGCGCAAGATAAAACACTTAGCGATTGTTGTGATGGTGGGGCTTTTTTTTATTTCTGCGGCTGGATTGGAACCAGCGTTGGCAAAATCCGACGATATTCCCATGGTGCCGGCCAATTTTACCGAACTGGCTGAGTTGGCCAAACCGGGTGTCGTCAACATTCGAACGGTGCGGACCATCAAGGGGGGAGGGCGCGTATTCCGTCATTTCTTTGGTGACCCTTTCGGTAACCGCCGTAATCCCTTTGAGGAATTTTTCGGCCCCCATGGCAATCAACCGGGGCGTGAGCATAAGGAGCGCAGTCTAGGCTCCGGTTTTATCATTGACCGGTCGGGATATATCGTCACCAATAACCATGTCGTTGCAGAAGCGGACGAGATTAAAGTCAAGCTTTCCAGCGGGAAGGAGTTCGATGCTGAAGTGGTCGGAAGAGATCCCAAGACCGACCTGGCCCTGATCAAGATTAAAGACGCGAAAAACCTTACACCGTTGTCATTGGGAGACTCTAAAAATCTCAAGGTCGGTACCTGGGTCGTGGCCGTTGGGAGTCCTTTTGGGCTTGAGCAGACCGTCACCCAAGGCATCGTCAGCGCCAAAGGTCGATCCATTGGAGCCGGTCCCTATGATGATTTTATTCAGACAGACGCCTCCATTAATCCAGGAAACAGCGGCGGGCCGCTTCTCAATTTGAAAGGTCAGGTGGTCGGCATCAACACGGCCATCGTCGCCCGGGGACAGGGCATCGGTTTCGCCATTCCCATTGATATGGCCAGAAGTATCGTGGGCCAACTCAAGGAAAAAGGCGAGGTGACCCGTGGTTGGCTGGGCGTTCAAATCCGGGATCTAGATGAAAGTCTTGCCAGCTATTATAAATTAAAGGCTTTCTCTGGTGTTTATGTGGAAAATGTCGTTCCCGGAGACCCCGCAGACAATGCCGGCATTCGCTCCGGTGATATTATTACCACCGTGGATGGTCAACCGGTCTCTTCGGGTAGAGAACTGGCCGGCCTTATTGCGAGCATTCCGGTGGGACAAAAGACCCGCGTCGCGCTCATGCGGGATGGCAAAAAGAAGACCATATCGGTTAAGATAGCAAAGCAGGCGGAAGAGAAAGTGCAAATGGCTCGCAAAAATAGCAGCAATGATGATTTGGGGCTGCGGGTGACTGAACTTTCGTCGGAAAGGGCACGGCAGCTTGGTCTGGATGAACAAGAAGAAGGCGTTCTGGTCATTGAGGTGGAACCCGACAGCCGGGCTGACAAAGCCGGTGTGCGCGTGGGTGATGTCATCAAGGGCCTCAACTTAAAAAAGGTCAAAGGATTAAAAGATTATCAATCGCTCCTCGATGCTGCGGGCAAGGATGAATCCGTCAATTTGTTGGTACGCCGTCGGGATCAGGGCTCCCGTGGGATCCGTATTGAACCCAATTAGGCGGTATCGGGAACCCCATAAGTGGCTGTGGCTGTGAGTCCATCCTCAGCTATGTTCGCCGAAAGAGAACGGTTGCGATCCTCCTCCGTCGCAACCGTTCTCCATTTGAATTTTATTCGCCGTGGGATAAAAAAACGGTTTAGACTTGACACTCAAATTGATGAAACTTAAATTGATACCAAATTATTAAACCCACTATGGGTCGATGGAGTGATGCAACCATGCCGGTATATGAATTTGAATGCAATTGTGGCAATCATTTTGAAGAGCTTGTTAAGATGGGTACCCAGTCTGCCAAATGCCCCCAATGTAGTGAAAAGGCCCCGAAAATAATGTCTCCGTGTACCTTTGAACTCAAGGGCGGCGGTTGGTATGCGGACGGCTATTCGTCATCCCAAAAAAAATAAGATCGATCTTCAACCATACATCACCGGTCTGATATCCGACATATTGACGGATCCCAACTTGCCGGTGAAAATTTTCTGCTGTGCGCATTTCGTTTCAGTGCGGCACCTTTCAATACCGCCCACGCCAATCAAAACAAACCACACGATGATGGAGGTCTCATGACAGGATCAGGTTCCGCCATGGATGTCGGTGAACTGTACGTTTTTTCTCAGGAAACCATTCACGGTATGGGGGCTAAGGCGCTAAAGTTTTATGGAAAAGGGCGCCACCGACCGCCTTTTGATCAAGATCTTGTCACCCAGGCTGAACTTCATCTTAACGCTGAATTTCAACACATCATTGCGGAACGATTTCCCAACCATCAAATTTATGGCCAAGGGACGCTGGACGAAGGGTACACCCATGACGGCAAGCGCTACTTATGGGTATTCGATCCCCTGGACGGGGTGGATAATTTTCAATCGGGTATCCCGATTTGGGGGATGTCCCTGGCGTTGTATGAAAACTACTGGCCGGTTATGGGACTCTTTTTCATGCCGGTGACCCAGGATCTGTTTCGTGCCACTGTCGGTGATAAGGCCTATTGGAACGATCGGATCATCGAAATTGCTGATCGCGGCGGCGTCTCCCAGGAGAGCCTGCTACTGACCTTTTCTCGGTTTCATCAAGGCTACGAATGTCGGTTTCCGGGTAAAATTCGAGATTTCGGCAGCACCGGCGCACATGCCTGCTACGTGGCCATGGGGCGCGCCGACGCCGCTTTTACCGCGAACGAATCGTTTAAAGATTTGGCCGCCGTCAATGTGATCATCGAAGCGGCGGGCGGGCAATTGTCAAGAATCGATGGGAATCCGTTTTTGCTGGGCGACTATATGGAGGGGCAGCGGATTGACGGCCATCTCATGGTTGCGGGTAAATCCAGTATCCGGCCTGTATTGGATTGCATACGGCACCAGCGGACGTAAGGTTTTCTCCACACACGGCTAA
>CAJIBC010000016.1_pt1 | contig 18077 bp, 14 predicted proteins | sample 9199231 | NCBI WGS metagenome assembly CAJIBC01 (sample SAMEA7708282, study PRJEB35096) | sediment metagenome | biome: marine neritic benthic zone biome [ENVO:01000025]; feature: sediment [ENVO:00002007]; material: shallow marine sediment [ENVO:03000034] sea grass bed [ENVO_01000059] ...
TAATTTGGTTTTGTCTTTTTCCCATTGAGACGCTTTGTCCATGTACTCCGCTTCGAGGCCCGGCAGTTGCTGATTGACGCTGTCCAATGAGGCGTAGAGTTTGTCGATTGTCCGAGCCTGGAGGCGATACTGATGATACCCCCATATTACCAGGCCAATGGATGATAAAAGCAACAGCCAGAATAAAAATGTCATATTGACGGCATCCTTTGTAATCTCAGATTCTGCTTAATTATCTTTAAGACTATAGCGTTTGGGATCACTTTGTTTCTGCAATAACCACAGCGCGAACAGGCGCCGGATAATCCTCAACAGTGCGGTTTTGGTTAAGGGGGTCGAGACAGGCGTCCAGAGATTGGGAGTCGATCCATGGCGTTTTACGCTGCTCTTCGGCCGTGGTCGGTGTAATATCCACACAATTTGTATGACTGAATCCGCACCGCTCCAGCCAGCTCTGTAAGCATTTAACCGTGGGAATGAAAAAAACATTGCGCATACGGGCATAACGGTCGCGGGGAAAAAGCGCTGTTTCTTCTTCGCCGGGTATGATCAATGTTTCCAAAATCAATTGTCCCCCCCTGGAAAGCATGTTCTTCAATCGGGATAGACTGTCCAAAGGCGAACGCCGGTGGTAGAGTATGCCCATACAGAATATGGTGTCAAACCAGTGGTTCATCTCGGGTATGTCTTCCAGTTTTAGCGGCAAGCAGTAGGTTCCGGGCAAGTCCAGGTAGTGCTGTAGGGCCAGAAATTGATAGAAGTAGACCGAATAGGGTTCAATACCAAGGATGAGGCTCGGTTGCGCGGCCGCCATTCGAAAAAGATAATAGCCGTTACTGCTACCCACATCAAGCACTTTACGCCCTTGGAGCGGCTTTATGTGAGGAGCGATCCGACGCCACTTCAAGGCGGAGTTCCATTCGCTGTCGATCCGAATGCCGAACAGGTTGAATGGCCCCTTGCGCCAGGGCTTTAATCCCTTCAGCGCCCTTTCCAGTTGTTCAGTCTGGGTGGCGGTCAGATCCGCCGACCGGCCGATGGTCACCCGATCCCTGTCCAGGTCTATGTGTGACGGCTGCGCCGCCGGGAGCCGTTCAAGGAGACGGCCGAGGGCGTCGGCCCTGGCATCCGGTCTCCCCAAGGTCCTTTGTGCGGCGCTGTGGAGTTCGGGGCCGTAAGGATCAAAATCAGCAAGAAAATATTGTGTGGTGCGGGTCATTTGATGGCGATCAAGGCTGCAAAGTTAAACCATTTTTGCCACACCTCTATGGCTTGGAATCCCACCTGCTGCAGCCGGGCCAGGTGTTGCTCCATGGTTTCCGGGATCAGGATTTTTTCGAGCGCTTCGCGTTTTTGGCTGATCTCCAGATCTGAATAGCCGTTTTCGCGCTTAAAGGCATAGTAAAAATCCTGCTGTAAATCGGATAAATGCGGGTCCCTATGGGTGATTTTTTCACTGAACAGGAAAGCCCCGCCGGGATTCAGACCCGTATGGATTTTAGAGGCCAGCGCATCCCGTTCCGTCTTCGGTAAAAACTGCAAGGTAAAATTGAGCACCACCACCGAGGCATTTTCGATGGGCGTTTGACTGATGTTTTGGCACACAAGCGTGACGCGATTGCCATACGGGGTTGATGCCAGACGTTCTTGAAAAGCGTCCAGCATGGGAGCGGAGCTGTCCACTGCAATCATTTTAAAATCGACACCGCCCATCCGACGGCACGCATGCAGGAGCAAATTGCCATTGGAGCACCCCAGATCATAGATGGTTGTGCCGGGTTGGTAGTAGCGCGAGATCATCCGCACCTGTCGGTCAATGATCTCCCTGTAAAACGGAATGGATCGGCTGATCATATCATCAAACACCCTGGCCACCTGAGCGTCGAACTCAAAGGCGGGGACCGGGGATTGGGGCTTTTGGTATATATCGTCTATTGTCATTGAACTCTTTGGGCTTTCATCTCAAAGGATCACCACATCTGCTTGAAAGCATATGCGCTAAAAAAATGGGGCTGTCAAGGATAGGGAACTCCGTATCCAAGTAGGATTGTTCTCGGTATGATAGGCCCAGGGGGATAAGAAAACCTTGCAGATCCTGAACAGAATGGCTATAGTCGATCCCGGTTGTGCTGTTTATAATGCGTTTATAAAGAGTTATGCCATGCCCACCGCCACTGTTCGCTGGGTGTCCGACAAGCAATTTGTCGGCATGGGGTCTATAAATCAATTAAACAAATTAGGTATGGTTTTTGCTTAAGTAACCTATAAACTTAAGATTATGGATAGAGGTCCGATATCTGTATGGGGTGTGTAGGATTGCCGGTTTTAGGTGAATGTGTTATAAGATTTAGTAATCACATAAAATAATCGTATTGGGAGACGAGCGGGAGTGACATTGAACAGGATCATGTCAAGTGGGTGTGGAGTGTTATTGTTTTTCATGCTGACGATTTTTGTCACACCTTGTGCCCAAGCTGATATCTACCTCTACGTTGATCGACACGGCGTGCTCCACTTTACCAACACACCGACCTCCAGCCAATACAAAGTCTACATGTCGGAAACACCGAGATATCGTAAAGCGCTTTACAACATCGCCAGCTACGATGATGTCATCGCGGAAGCCGCCAAACGAAATGGCATCAGCTCTCCATTGCTCAAAGCGCTCATTCATGTGGAGTCCTACTTCGATCCCAAAGCCGTATCCAAAAAGGGCGCCTTAGGGCTCATGCAGATCATGCCGGAAAATCTGGTGCTTTTAAATATCAATGACCCCTTCGATCCCTGGGAGAACGTCATGGGCGGTGCCCGCTACCTGAAATCCATGATAGAGCGTTTCAGCGGTCAGCTCGATCTGGCACTGGCAGCCTATAATGCCGGCCCAACCGCCGTTGAAAAATATAACGACATCCCACCCTATCCGGAAACCCAAAACTACGTCCAAAAAGTGATGAAGGCCTTTCGCATTTATCGCAAAGGTTGATACAACCGTTTTCGTTATCCACGGATTCATATCGGATGATTTGCCTGTGCGCACTATCCTTTGGACAGGAACGACGGTGTCCATGGCATGGGGCTTGTCGCTGATCCTGTGGCGTGATATGTTTTGGACGACTCTGATTTTATAGCCATTTCGACAAAATTGAACCATACCCAACTGTAAGGGCCGTATTGCAATCTCATTGCACCCTGACAAGATTTGGATCGCCATGGCCAATCCCTATGTTGAAGAGATACTCAGCTTTGTGCCGGCCATTTGTATACTGATGGTCTTGCTGGCCCTTATCAAGGGCATGAGTATGTTTGCCACTAAACGGCGTTTGTCGGCTGACTACAAACGCACCCTGATTCCCCAATTCCTGGTGGTGATCACCGCATTCGTCGGAATTTTGATCATTATCCTGTCATTGCCGATTTCAGGTGAAACCCGGGGCCAGGTGCTGGGGCTGTTCGGGGTGGTTTTCACCGGTATCATAGCGCTTTCATCCACTACTTTCGTGACCAATGCCTTTGCCGGGCTGATGTTGCGGCTCATCCGAAACTTCAAGGCCGGAGATTTCATCCGCGTCAATGACGTGTTTGGCCGTATCACGGAGCGGGGGTTGTTTCATACCGAAATCCAGACGGAAGAGCGCGACCTGACCACCTTCCCCAACCTCTATCTGATCACCAATCCGATGACCGTGGTGCGCGCATCCGGCACGATTATTTCAGCGACCTTATCTCTGGGCTATGATGTGTCTCACCAGCAGATCGATTCGCTTCTGTTGGAGGCGGCTGAGCAGACAGGCTTGAAAGATCCCTTTGTTCAGGTGGTGTCATTGGGCGACTTTTCCGTCTCCTATAGAATATCCGGATTTTTAACGGATACCAAGAAAATGCTGGCCATGCGCTCCAACCTGAAAAGGGCCGTTCTGGATGTGCTCCATGGTGCCGGTGTTGAGATCGTCTCTCCCAATTTTATGAATCAGCGGGTTTTGACAAAAGAAGCCGCCGTGATTCCGGAAGCCGCGTCAGTCTCAGCCCACAAGGGCGCCGACCCTGCGGAGCTGCCCGAAAATTTGATTTTCGACAAGGCCGAAACCGCACAGGAGAAGGTTCTTTGGCAGGGCAAGCTGGCGGCTTTGCAGGAAAAGCGGGATATACTGATGAAACGCAAAGATCCATCCAATGCCCATGCGCTGAAAAAGGTTGAAGCGGCCATGGAGAAGATTAAAAAAAGAATTGAAAAAGTGGATGAGATATTGGATGCGGATGGGGAGAAGGGTAAAGACCCCTCATAGTTACCCCACAGTTGCATAAAAAAGATGGCAAAAAGGCTAAGCATCAATTTACTAACGGTAATATAGGGAAGAAGAGCTGTAAGCCTATGACACTTCTACTGATTTATATGGCGCTGGCGCTATCGGTATCGTTTTTATGCTCCATCATGGAGGCGGTTTTACTCAGCGTTTCTCCTTCGTTTGTGGCGCGGCAGGAGCAGGAGGGGCAGTGGTTGGGGCCCAAGTTGCGAAAGTTTAAAGACAATGTGGATCAGCCCCTGGCGGCAATTTTAAGCCTCAATACCATAGCGCATACCGTCGGGGCCGCCGGCGCCGGCGCCCAGGCCGCCGCCGTATTCGGCGATGCGTACATCGGTGTCATTTCGGCCGTATTGACCTTTCTCATCCTGGTGGTTTCGGAAATTATTCCCAAGACCTTAGGGGCGGCCTATTGGCGACAGTTGTCACCCTTTGTGGTGCGCTCCCTGGAGGTGACCATCTGGTCGATGTGGCCCTTGGTAAAGCTGGCCGACAGCCTGACCAGGCTGCTCACCAAAGGCAAAGAGAAGGGCAAAATTCACAGAGAGGAGTTCATCGCCCTGGCCGAGCTGGGTGGCAAAGAGGGCGTATTCCATAAGTACGAGTCCCGTATCTTAAACAATCTGTTTTGCTTCAGAGAGGTGCGTACCCGGGACATCATGACACCGCGCACCGTGGTCTTTGCGCTATCCGAAAATCTGGCTGTGGATGAAACCTTGTCCCTACATGCCCATCTTCCCTTTTCAAGAATTCCCGTCTATGGCGAAAACTTGGACAACGTGACCGGTTTTATCCTTAAAAGCGAAATCCTGAGGGCCGGTCAGGAAAAAGGGGCCGCCCTTTTATCCGAATTGAGCCGGCCCTTGGTTGTGGTCTCCGGAGATCTGCCCCTTCACTCTCTGTTCGAACGGCTGATGGGTGCAAAGGCCCATATCGCCTTGGTGGTGGACGGCTATGGCGGCACCGAAGGCGTGGTGACCATGGAAGATTTCATCGAAACCCTGCTGGGCCTGGAAATCGTAGACGAGGTCGACACAGTGGAAGACATGCAGGCCATGGCGCGGGAGCAGTGGCGCCGGCGTGCGCGCTCGTCCGGGTTGATTGAGGAATAAACCTCATTGGTGTTGATCAGCGGTTGCCGAGACCTTATCCAGACAATCCATTAAGTATTTTTTTCTTCCCGGTCCGGCAAAACTGGCTTCGATTCCGTTACGGGTCAATTGCATGGCTTGATGATGATCCATGTTCAAGTCATTGGCCAACGCTATAAAATTTTCATTCATGTATCCGCCAAAATAAGCGGGATCGTCTGAATTTACAGTGACAAGCATGCCTTGATCCAGCAGCGACAGAATGTTGTGGCGCGTCATCCGGTCAAATACACCCAGCTTGATATTGCTTAAAGGACATACCGTTAAAGGGATCTGTTCTTGCTTCAACCGCGCCGTGAGATTTTGGTCTTCGGTGCAGCGCACGCCATGGTCGATGCGTTTTACTTTGAGCAGGTCCAAAGCTTGCCGGATATACTCGGGTGGGCCTTCCTCTCCGGCGTGGGCAACGGTCAGAAAGCCGTTTGCCAGGGCACGCTCAAACACCTGTTGAAAAATTGCAGGCGGGTATCCGCTCTCAGAGGAATCGAGTCCTACGGCGATGATCTCCTCCTGAAACGGCAGAGCCTGTTCAAGGGTTTGCATCGCCTGGTCAGGGCTAAGGTGGCGCAGAAAACACATGATCAGGTGGCTGCTGATTCCCAGGTGGGTCTCTGCGTCTTTTAACGCATGCACAATGCCGCTGATGACGGCCTCGAAGGCGACCCCCCGGTCTGTGTGCGTCTGGGGGTCGAAAAAGGGCTCGGTGTGGATCACATTCTGCTCATGGCAGCGCTGCAGATAGGCCCAGGTGATATCGTAAAAATCCTGTTCCGTGATCAGAACCTGAGCGCTACGATAGTATATATCGAGGAAGGATTGCAAATCTTCAAATTGATATGCCGCCCGTGCGGCTGCAACATCGGGAAACGGCAGCGGGATATTGTTCCTACGCCCGATCGTCACCATCATCTCAGGCTCTATTGAGCCTTCAAGGTGGATATGAAGCTCCGCTTTAGGCAACTTTTCTATGAAGCCGATCATCGGCAGCCCCTCTTAATTGGCCATCTTTTTATGCAATTATAGGGGTTACGCTACTCCACAATCCTCAGGTTGAGTGGCGCGGCTGGCTTGACCCTTCGGTAAAATTTAAGTGTTTTACCGAAGGGATGCTCTTCGAATTTATGCAGAAAAACGGGTCCATCATACCACTTGGATTTGCACCATCCCGGATCGCCGGCCACGATGGCGGAGTGGAAACCACTGGGATTCTCAGGATCGGTCATAACGATGATGTCACCCTCAGCGGCTTCATTCTCATCGATTTGTCGGTAGCTGCCATCCTGCCAATACCATGGTACATCGTTATCGTCGATGACCACCTCACCTCCCCCCTGGGACATATGCCACGCATAACCATGACCATTGTACCGGCCGCTCGATGATTTTATTCTTTTGGCATGCCAGCCGTTTTGTCGAATCATTTCTTCAAATTGCCGGTCCTTCTTTTCAATTTCTGCTTGTGACAGTTCAACGAACAGATAACCGGTAATTTCGGTACGATTGGGTGTATAGATCGTTATGAAAGTAGATGCGAAACTTGGGAATACGCATAATAAAAAGCATCCCATGGCCAGCCGTAACACCCTTTGATACCCCATAAGATATGCATTCATCATCAGTTACTCCAAATGCCATGTCCTAAGATCATCAAGGAACGTTTTTGGATTGGATTCATGCTATTGCCGCATTTATTATCTTAATGCCGATAGTGCATGCCGGGCTCTGGCAAACAGGCCCTTTTCCGTGTCGGTTTGGTGATAGAGGGTTTGAATTGTGGTTCCGTTTGAGGAGCGATTTGCGCACCGATCAGTACCGCCAAGCAGCATTGGTCCAAAAGGGGTCATTCCTTACAGAAACAAAAGCAACCGGGATCGACCCGGTCTATTGGAATCATTTCAGGTGGAATCATTTCAGGACTCGATCAGTTCAGGGGCCAACGGGTATATAAGAGTCCAACGCATAATACCTTTTTTTATTATATCGCACAAATGGCAGTGGCGCAACGAGGCAGATAGGATTTTGTTACCGGGCAAACCCCACAGTTGCTAAACAAGATGGTAAAAAAGGTTAAAAGCCTTTTCACCATAGGATAGACGGTCTGATAGAGAGGTATCGTTGGTTAAATTCGATTGGCGATAGATTTAATTAACTATCGCCTAAAAAACACTGCCCCCGAAAGATGATTCCAGGGTTGATCTATTCCGGGCGCAGTGTTTTTACCCTATAGGGCTTATGCATGTCTCCTTTAGCCGGTCTTGATTTTTTCGGCGATCAACTGGTGGTAAGCAGCTTCAGAGAACTGCCCCCATGCGCCGACACGTTTTTTAAATGCTTTGAACCCTTCGTTGACCTTTGTGGACAGGGCGTCTTTGGCCGCTTCTTCTTCCAGCACCTCGGCGGCCAGTTTGCGCATGCTATCCATAATCTCGGGTTTGAACTGATGGAGTTCGGTTTTGCCGTCGGCCAGAATTTTTTCCAGGAACTCTCCGTTGTTGGATTCAAATTCACTGAGCTGCCAAACATTGGTCTGGGCGGAGCAGGCATCCAGAATGACCTGGAGGTGTTTGGGCATCCCGTCGTATACTTTTTTGTTGAACATGATTTCAAGGGCGGTGCCGGGCTCATGCCATCCGGGATAGTAGTAGTATTTGGCAGCCTTGGGAAGTCCCAGGCGGTGGTCATGGTAGGGGCCGACCCACTCGGAGGCGTCGATCACGCCACGCTCCAGGTTGGTAAAGATCTCCCCCCCCGGTGTCAGGGTGACGGTGCCGCCGGCTTTGGCAAAGACCTTGCCGCCCAGACCGGGTATACGCATCTTGAGCCCATTGAAATCGGCCATGGTGTCCAGCTTTTTGTTGAACCAGCCCCCCATCTGTACCCCGGTGTTGCCGATGGGGCGCGGCACCAGGTTGAACGGGGCGTAGGCCTCTTCCCACAATTCCAGGCCGCCGCCGCTGTAAAACCAGGCGTTCATACCCTGGGCATTCAAGCCAAAGGGCACGGCGGCAAACCATTGGGCCGCGGGCTGTTTACCGGCCCAATAGTAGGCGGCGCCACTGCCCATTTCCACCGTGCCGTCGGATACCGATTGGAAGGTTTCCATGGCCGGTACCAGCTCTCCGGCGGCGAAGACTTTGATCTTGATTTGGCCTTCGCTGGCGATCTCCACCCGCTGGGCGAAGCTGTCCAATCCCACTTGAAACACCGGAAAGTTGGATGGCCAGGTGGTCACCATTTTCAGCTCATAGGTCTTTTTGGTCACCACGGCCGGGGCGGCGGTTTCCTTTGCCGGTGCCGGGGCGGCCGCCTCTTTTTTCTCTCCACAGCCGGCCAGCCCGGCCACAGCCGCTGCTGCGCCTGCTGCAACAATTCCAGATTTTGCCAGAAATTCGCGTCTTTTCACACCCAACCTCCTTTGATTAAGTTAATTGACACAAGTAATACCTGATGTTTGCGCGCGTCAGAATCTAACCTCGTTTAATTATTGTGCAATATTCAGGTATCAACCCCCGAACACAATTTTCGGCAGCCAAGTGGCCAGTGATGGGTAGAAGATGACAATCATCAGCCCGATCAGCTGCAATACGACGAATGGAATAATGCCCGTGTAAATATGGCCGGTTTTCACTTCCGGAGGGGTCACCGAATTGAGATAAAAGAGCGAGAAACCAAAGGGCGGTGTCATAAACGATGTCTGTAAATTTACGGCCAGCAGGATACAGAACCAGACCGGGTCAAACCCGAACTCGATCATGATGGGCGCCAACACCGGCACATGGATAAAGATGATCTCGATGAAATCCAGGAAAAATCCGATGAAGAAGATAATACCTAACACCATGGCCAGCACCACGGCATAGCTGTATTGATCTCCGATCCCCTTGAGAAAATTTCTAACCAGCTCGTCGCCGCCCAAACCCCTGAAGACCAGGCCGAACAAGGCCGCGCCGCAGAGGATGATAAAGACCATGCAGGTCAGCGACATGGTCGATTCCATTACCTCTTTCAGGATTTTGAGATTAAACTTGCTGTTGGCGATGGTGAGGATGGTGGCGCCCACGGCGCCCACGGCCGCGGCTTCCGTGGGCGATGCGATACCGGCGAAGATAGAGCCCAATACCGCAACCATCAGAAAGAGCGGCGGCACCATGGAGACCATGACTTGCAGGGCGAGTTTTTTTCCCACGAGATCGCCGAGATCCTCTTTTTTAATCGCCGGCGCGCTGGCCGGGTTAAGGTGGGCGGCGATGATGATATAGATAATATAAAGTCCCACCAGCACCAGACCAGGCATGACAGCGCCCATGAAGAGATCTCCCACCGAAACGCCCACGATGTCTCCGATCAGCACCAGTACAATGCTGGGGGGGATGATTTGCCCCAAGGTGCCGGAGGCGGCCACGGTGCCGCAGGCCAACTCCTTTGAATAGCCCCGGCGCAGCATGGTGGGGACCGCCAACAACCCCATGGTCACCACGGTGGCCCCGACGATGCCGGTTGAGGCGCCCAGCAGGGCCCCCACAATCACCACCGATGCCGCCAATCCGCCGCGCAGGCGGCCCAGCACGATGCCCATGGTATCCAGCAGTTTGTCGGCCAGGCCGGAGCGCTCCAGCATCACGCCCATGAAGACGAACAGGGGAACCGCCATAAGGGTCACGTTGCTCATGCGGCCCCATACGCGCAGCGGCAGCAGGTTGAAAAAGTCCCATCCGAAGCCGATGACGCCGAAAACCATGGAGGTGCCGCCCAGGGTGAAAGTCACGGGGAATCCAAACATGATTAAAATGGACATTGCCAAGAACATATAGCCAGCCAGGTATTCCATTGGCGCTAGACTTCCTTTCCCGCTTCACGATTGAGACCCAACACACCTAGCAGGCTTGATATGCCCAGAGAGATGCCTTGCAATAAGATGAGCGCATATCCTGCCGGTATGCAGCCCTTTAAGATGAAGCGATATGGAATACCACCCGGATCGGGGGAACCCTCCATGATGTTGAAGGACTTAACCATAAACGGAATCCCCGTCTTGATGAACAGGGCACAGCTGGGAATGAGGAAGAAGAGCACACCGATCAAATTGACCCACGCTTTGCCCTTGGAGCTCAGCTTGCCGTAGAAGACCTCAACCCGCACATGGCCATCGTTTTTTAGGGTATAACCTGCGCCCATCAAAAAGATAAACGCAAAAATGTGCCACTCCAATTCCTGGGTGAACACATAAGAGGTGTTGAAAAAATAGCGCATGACCACATCGGTGAAGGTGACCACCACCAACAACAAAGTGGCCCATGATACCCCCCGGCCCACGTATTCATTGACCAGATCGATTTTGCTGCAGACGGTTGTCAGAAACTGCATCGTGCTTTGAGCTCCTTTCAAACAGTGTCATCAGATCGAAAACAGCCATTTCAAGATCAGGGGAACTTGGCGTTGGCTATTCCCCTGGGGGAACTTCGTTGTAAGGCCGGTAGCCTCAGGCGTATTTGGAGATGACTGTGATGATACGACACCATGATGGCAATATTGTTTGGGGGGACAGGTCTATGTACAGGACACGCAATTCTCATGAAGTATCCGGATGAAGGGCAATCGATTCAACAGTCAACCTCAGCTGCGCCTATACCTTGATAGATCGGGTTAGGCCTTGTGGCTGCCTGCATTTGATTGCTCCAACTATGCCAAATGGCTAATAATATGTCAATACTGTATTGGCCGGGCCCGGGGCATTGGGCCCACGGGGGCAATATGATGCAATGGTCTGGTATTGTTCGTACGGCCGGAGTATAGTCGTGTTATACTGAAAAAATCAAAGCATCAATGGGAGGATCTCATGACCAACGCGATAAGAATGTATGAAACCGGCGGTTCGGATGTTCTCAAATGGGAGGCCCATGATCCCGGCTCTCCGGGAAGTGGTGACGTGCTCGTTCGCCAAGAGGCTGTGGGCCTCAATTTTATCGATGTATATCACCGTACAGGGCTCTATCCATTGCCGTCCCTGCCGGCCATACCGGGTCTGGAGGGCGCCGGCATTGTAGAAGCTGTTGGCGATGGCGTCAGCGATGTTCAGCCTGGCGATCGCGTAGCCTACGCCGGGATCCCACCCGGCGCATACGCTGAGAAAAGGATCCTGCCGGCCCATCGCTTGGTGAAGGTGCCAGATGAGATCAGCCTTAAAAATGCCGCCGGCATGATGCTACAGGGCATGACCGCACGATACCTGCTTAAAGGCTGTTTTCCTGTGGGCGAGAAGACCACCCTTCTCATCCATGCTGCCGCCGGCGGGGTGGGCACCCTGGTGTGCCAGTGGGCCAAGGCTTTGGGCGCCACCATTATTGGTACGGTGGGAACCCAAGAGAAGGCTGAGATGGCCAAATCCAACGGGTGCGACCACCCGGTTTTATACACCGATGCCCAATGGGTGCAAAAGGTGCGGGCCATTACCGACAACCAGGGGGTGGACGTGGTCTATGACTCTGTGGGGCAGGCCACCTTTATGAAATCACTGGACTGCTTGAGGCCCATGGGGATGATGGTCTCTTTCGGCCAGTCCTCGGGGGCAGTAGCACCCATGGATCTCTCCATTTTAGCCCAAAAAGGGTCTCTGTTTCTGACCCGCCCGAGCCTGATGACCTACACGGAGAAACGGGAAGACCTGTTGGCCCATGCTAGGGACCTTTTTGAGGTGGTGGCAAGCGGGGCCGTCAAAATTCACATCCACCGGACCTATGCGCTCAAAGATGCCAAGCAGGCCCACGACGATCTGGAAGGTCGTAAAACCAAGGGGTCTGTGGTGTTGTTGGTATAGGCCGGATTTGACCTGTGCAGAACATCAGCATTCAAGTTTAAATAAGATCGACCGGCCCGCGTCACTTTCTGATGCTTATAGGGATTCGATCAAGGCTCTGGCCTGTTGCAAGTGGGACGAAGCCTTTGCCTTGCCAAGAATTTCGACACTCTGGTTCAAGGTTTTCCTGGCCTGATCCGGTTTTCCCAGAACGGCCAAGGCATTGCCCAAGCCCAGCAATGCCTGTCCCTCCATGGCGTGAGCGCCCATCTCTCTGGCTTCCGAAATGCAGGTTTGGAACCATTGGTTGCATTTGTCGGCCATTGTGCGCGTTTGCGGTGAATCCGGGTCCTTTGTTGTTTCCATGGCCCTCTGAAACAGCAGCGCATAGGTGCGGGCCATCACATAGCCGCAAGTCAGTATGCGCAGCCGGCAGCCGGTGGTTTGCCATTGAGCCAGCAAAGATTCCATGGTTTCCAGGCCTTTGGCGACCTGACCGTTTAAAATGTCCGTCAGACCCTTGAAGAAACGGGCTGGATCACCCACAAATTCGGCTCCGTTGTCGTTGCTGAAAGTGATCAGATCATCCAGTAGCGGCAGGGCTTCCTCGAATTTCCCGTTGCTGATGGAACCATAGCAGAGGGCCAGTCTGGGGAATTGGGAATACCAGGGGTCGGCGGAAATATCCACGGCGGTCCTGAAGCTTGCCGTGGCGCCTTCGATATCCCCAACCACCAGGTCCTTCCAGCCAAGGCAGCAGTGGCCGGAAACCAGGCTGCGCACGTTGCCGTGGCGTTTGCCGAATTTGACCAGGCGGTCGCCGATTTTGCCGGTTTGGCGTGCATCGCCTTTATGCCAGTAGGCATAGCCTTTGCCCATAAGCCCATTGAAATAGAGATAGGGATCTTGAACCAGGCCGTCCACAAATAATCCTTCGGCTTGCTCACTGTATTCAATGGCCTCGTCAAAGCGGCCCAGTTCCGTGCAGGGAAGGCTCAACCAGGTGCTGGTGTAGCCGGTCAGATAGGGATCTTTGACCTTGTCACCCAGTCTAAGCGCCTTGATCAGACTGTCATAAGATTCGGTAAAGCGGTGGCGATGCCAGAGTGCGCAGCCATGCCAGGCCCAGTGATACCCTTCTCTGACCGGATCCTTCAGACCGTCCACCAGAGGTTGTTGATGCTCAAGCAGCTCGAGCAACTGACGGTTTAAACCTTTATAATAAAAGACAAATGCCCATTGGTTGACCACATCTAGCAGGCGTTTCTTGGTTCCCGGTGTGGCCAGATGCTGTTGCTCCAGCATGGATTTGGCGGTTTTAAAATATTGATCCGATTCATCCAGGGCGCATCGACGCAACGCTTTGGTGCCCGATCGGATCAGGTATTCCGTGGCTTTGTCGGTGGCTGCGCTTTTTTGGAAATGAATGGCCAGGGTCTCATCGAATTCCGACAGGCGATCCTGGTAGACGTGTTCGATGGTGCGCCCGATACGTTCATGAACCCGCTGTCGTTCACGACGCAGCAGACTGCCGTAGCTGACCTCTTGAATCAGCGCGTGCTTGAACATGAACTCCATCTCCGGGTGCAGGGCCCGGGGTTTGATCAGACCGGCCCGCTCCAGCTTGTAAAGGCTGGAATCCACCGAGTCGCCGTGAACGGAGATCCGTTTTAAAATGTCATACAGAAACGCACGGCCAATAACGGCTGCTTCCTGTAAAATGCGCTTTTCCTCAGGACCCAACTGATCCATGCGTGAAGCGATGACGCCGTGAATGGTGGACGGGATATTGGTCTCCTTGAATGCCCGGTTCATTTGCCAATGGCCCTCTTCGAAGGCCAGGGCTTTGGAATCCACCAGGGCATTGAGGATCTCTTCCAGATAAAACGGGTTGCCTTCGGCCCGATGTCGAATCAAACGGTGCAGATCGTCGGGCAGTGATTCGGTATCGAGCATCGATTCCAGCATCTCCCCGGTTTGGGAAGGCGAAAGCTCTCCCAGGCGGATGTCCGTGTACATGGAGGCAAGGATTTCCTGTTCATGGCTGGTAAACAAGCTCGCATGGGGGCGCGTGGTGTTGATCACCAAGGCCGGATGTTCGAAATTGAAGATGATGTCCTTGAGCAGCTTATATGAGGCTGCATCTCCCCAATGGATATCTTCCATGCAGAATACGGTGGGTGCCTGGCGGGCAATGGCTGAAAGGAGATTGAGCATGGCAAATTTCAACCGCTTGCGCCACTCCTCCGGACTCATACCCACCGTTTCCTGAACGTCCTGGCCGATGAGCCCCTGAATGATGGGAATCTCTTCGGCATTGGGGCCCAGCAGTTCGCCGACCCGCTGTGCGATCCCGGCACTCATCTCTTCAGCGGTGGCCGAACCGTCAAGCTCCAACCATCGCCGGACCAGGTGCACCAAGGGGAAATAGGGGACCTGTTGGGTGTGCGCAAAAGCATACCCGGTAATCCAGTTGACGCGTTTGCCCGCCATCTCTTTTTCGAATTCATGAAGCAGGCGGCTTTTTCCTGTTCCGGCTTCGCCGACAATAGTGATGATGCCGCCTTGGCCTTTTTCCAGATTCATCATGGCATTGACCAGCTGATCCAATTCCGACTGCCGTCCGATGAGTTCGGCAAAAAGATTCAATTTGCGCTGCCCTGGCATGGGCCGATTTTTTTCACCCCTGACGGCGTAGACCGCAATGGGGCGTGACTTTCCCTGTAATCGAATGGGTGGCTTGGTATCAAAATCAAAGAACCCGAAGGCCTGCCGATAGGTTTCCGGGCCCACCAAAATTTCATTGGGACGGGCCATATCCGATAATCGGGACGCCGTATTGATGGCATCGCCGGATAGGTCGAAGGTGCCATCGACGGGTGCCGAGCGGGCCGCAACCACCAACCCTGTGTTGATGCCTGTGTGCATGGAGATGGGTTTGGTCAGGGTGATGGCTTTCGGCTTGATGCCCATGACGGTTTCATGAATTTCGCGGGCGGCTTTGATGGCACGGATGGCATCATCCTCATGGGCCACCGGGAGACCGAACAGGCCCAGAACTTCATCGCCGATAATCCGTTCGATATGACCGTTGTACGCCTTGATGATCTGAATGCTACTGCGGATGATGGTTGCCATGAGGGCTTGGACGTCTTCAGGGTCGTTTTTTTCCATCATCGGTGTATAGCCGCTTAAATCGGTAAACACGATGGTCATATGACGCCGTTCACCCTGGGAGACGAAATGGGTTTTCTCGGCTTCGGTGTTTGGTTCCTGTTGAGGTGCATCAGGTATAAAGGCATTGACCAGAGCTTTGCCGCACTCTCCACAGAATTTACTTTTGGGCGGGTTAGATGCCCCGCATGCGGGGCAGTTATTTCCGACGCGACTGCCGCATTGCCTGCAAAATTTGGCGTTCGAAAGGGCCGCAGTCTGGCAGTGGGGGCAACTCATGTCAGCACCATTGTGTTGATGTGGAACATTCGATCTAATTTGGGCTGCAAACGGCGTCACTGATGACCATTGATAGGAGGGACGTCGAGACCCTCGGCTGAAAACTCAATGATTCCAATGCGCCCATCAAAAACACCTACCTGGAATTAATGCATGAATATCATCCGGGCATGATTTAAGCAACAAGACTCCCATGGGAATTTTCTAAAAACATTCGGGACATCGATGATAAGTTTTGTCAAGGGTCAGTGGTGGTGTTGGTATAGGCCAAGTTTGACCTGTGCAGACAACTGGTGAAGTAGGTTTCCGTTTCCATAGAAAGTTGCCGAAACCACGGCTGTAATCATAACCAATGTTCCTAAATTTTCCAAAGAATGGATACTATTTGACACTGCGTTTGCTTAATTGTTAAGCAGTTTTTAGCAAAAATTATGCGAACCAAAGAAGGAAACTTTCAAATGAATGCAATACTTGAAATCTTCTCGGACTATATCTGACCGTGGTGCTATTTCATTACCGGGCGTATTGAAAGAGTGCGGAAAGAGCATGATTTAGCGATCCAGTGGACCGCCTTTCCCTTGCATCCGGAAACCCCCGACCAAGGCCGCACACTGGAAGATCTCTTTGCCGGCCGCGGCATGGACATTCCCAAGATGCTGGACCACTTGAAACAGACCGCCGACCAACTGGGGCTTGCCTTCGGGCGGCGCACCATGACATACAACAGTCGCCGTGCACAGGAGTTGGGAAAATGGGCGGAGGATCATGGACGGGGGGACGCCTTCCACCACAGTGCCTTTCAAGCCTATTTCGCTGAGGGGCGAAACATCGCTCACCCGGAAGTACTGGGTGATCTTGCCGAAACAGTGGGCCTCAATCGCCATGACGCGCAACAGGTGCTTCTCAATGGAACCTATCAAGAAGCTGTGGATACCGATTGGCAGCGCGCTCGGCAAATGGGCATCCATGCGGTGCCCACATTTCAAATGAACGGCAGCTTGCTGGTGGGCGCCCAGACCTATGACGCCCTTAATGGTTGGGTCAAAGAGAATTTCACACCCTCCCCGCACAAATAGCGACACTGCCGGTGCGATCCTGAGGGCCCCTCCCAGGCGTTGCCCGGAATGAAGGGCAGGGAAAACCCTTGGACGCGTAAAATCCACACCGGTTCATCGCTGCCCGTGCCAAGACCATTCCCATAATGGGTGTTAGAAGCCTCTCTTCTACCCAATCACTTTTGGTGAAAACCCAAGCCCATTTATCTTGACATCAAGCTAAATGGGCTTAACTTGGCCTATGCAAACAGCACCTCAAATACGATTGGTTTTATGGAAAGCCGCAAAATCCATGGAGAGGGTTGATCTTGCCAGTATAGCTGATACCGGCTTGCAGTTGAGCGAATTTGCGATCATGGAGGTTCTGCTGCACAAAGGGCCGCTGCCGATCAATACCATCGGCGACAAGGTCTTGTTGACCAGTGGATCAATGACGGCGGCTGTGAATCGTATGCAGACAAAAGGGTATGTAACCCGCCAAAGAGACCCCCAGGATGGCCGCTGCTTTCATGTCCATTTAACGCCTGGGGGGAAAAAGGTGATTCAAAAGGCCTACCACCGGCATGTAAAAAATCTTGAGACAGTCGCCGGTGTTTTAACCGTTCAAGAGAGAGAAGAGTTGGTACGGTTGCTTAAAAAAATAGGCTTCAATGCCCAACGATGCACCATTGGTTAAACCGCTGCCTTAAAATCTGAATCCAGGAAGTTGATGACCGCGCCAGTACCCAATCTAGTCTGATTGAAAGGAACTATACAATGTCCAAGCAAAGACAAATCCACACCATTTTACAGCGCAAACCGGTGACGGAAGGTGCCGGGGTGCGCCTGCATCGGGTCTTCGGATTTAGTGAAGCGCCGAACCTGGACCCCTTTTTACTCCTGGATGACTTCAGGTCGGACCATCGGGAAGATTATATCAAAGGCTTCCCATGGCATCCCCATCGCGGCATTGAGACGATCACCTATGTGCTGAAAGGGGATGTGGCCCACGGCGACAGTCTGGGAAACGAGGGCGTGATCTCTTCGGGGGATGTGCAGTGGATGACAGCCGGCAGCGGGATTATCCACCAGGAGATGCCCCAGGGGGATGCCGACGGCGCCATGCATGGATTTCAATTGTGGGCCAACTTGCCGGCGGCGCAAAAGATGATGGAACCTCGATACCGTGGCATCACGGCCAGTCAGATTCCGAATATGACCCTGGACGACGGTGTGTCGGTGAAGGTGATTGCAGGAACGGTGGCCGGCACCGCCGGGCCGGTCACCGATATCGTGAGCGATCCCCAATATCTGGATTGCAGCCTGCCGCCGGAAACCAGTTACA
>CAJIBC010000084.1_pt1 | contig 17855 bp, 10 predicted proteins | sample 9199231 | NCBI WGS metagenome assembly CAJIBC01 (sample SAMEA7708282, study PRJEB35096) | sediment metagenome | biome: marine neritic benthic zone biome [ENVO:01000025]; feature: sediment [ENVO:00002007]; material: shallow marine sediment [ENVO:03000034] sea grass bed [ENVO_01000059] ...
GAGGGCGGGTCGGGCTTTTGGGGCAAAATTGGCCGACCCAGTTCAAATTGCATGTGAACAGCCATCCCCAGGGTATCACCGCGTTGATAGGACAGACCAAGATCGAAACCGAACCAGGTCCGGTAGCGCATCCCCAAATTGAACGGCGAATCACTGCCTTCCGGAACGCCACGGGAAAAAACCGGGTCCTTGTGGTACTCGATGGGATTGTATTCCAGCATCAAATGCAGACGATCGGTGAGGGCCCACTCCAGGCCGCCCCAGAAACCAATTTCGTCACCGATGGAGATCGGACCTTTGAAACGCTGGCGACCAACCCCTAAGGTGATGTCCAAGGGGTAGAGCTGTCTGCTGATCGTCAGATATTGGGATTCGAACAGGCGCGTGCCTTGAAAATCGTTCCACCCCAGGGAAACGGCCGGGAGGTGTTTGGTCTCAGGCAGCAATTGATATTTGATATCAAAGGCTTTGTCCTTGAAAGAGCCGAATCCCGCCTCCAAGCCTCCAGGGATATTGGTGACATCCGTGTAGCGGCCGGTGAGCTCCAGGCCGGGTAAGACACCGAATCCAAATGCATACCAGATATAAGGTGACGCCTTGGCTACCCCCAGCCGCATGGCGCCATCAGGTAAGATCCGCGCCGTTGGAATTTCCATCAAACCGGTGCCGCCCCAGTTGGCACTCATGTCAAAAGGGCGATCTCCGGCCTTGGCGGTGCCAAAAAAAAGAGAGACCCATAGGAGTGCAATCATCACCCCGGAGATGAGGCGCCGGCTACCGGTGCAGGGATGCAACACGGACGATAGGGTTACGCCGGATGGCGCTGGAATCGTCAGGCAAGGATGCGCCGGTTGCGCTGTGGGATACCAAAACAATTTGAGACAACTCCACATTTACGATATGCTTGGGATCAGTTGGGCTGCGACGATTCTTTTCAGCATCAATTTGCTGTCGTTTGATATTAATAATTTACGTGCTAACTTGATCCGCATTGCCAAGAACCTTGCAAACATGTTAGATCACAATCTTTTGACCATGCAGGTGGTGTGGTTGTAGACCATCAGTATCGGAATATCAAACCGAATCGGCTCCTGCCACAGCAGGTAAGGAGACCTAATACAGATGTTAACAACGGGTTCAAAAGCAGGCGGCATCATCTCCTGCACAGGCACCTGTTTGGGCATCCGGTGGACAATCTTGTTGCTGTGCTGCTATGTATTCAGCCACTGTGCCCTTAGAACAATGCCGCGGGATTTGGCAACGTATATAAACCGTGACATATACGGTGTTGCCGAACTGGAGGAGATTGCGCTGGGTCGATATCAAGAATTGACCGGCGACAACTATATTTCCGACCAAGCCTTGAGGGCCTCGTTGGACGCAGAGATCATCCCTGTTTATTCGCGATTTTCGGGCTTGGTCGGAAAAATCAGACCACGGACCAAAGCCATTCGTAAGCTGCATGCCATTTATCGCAGTGCCGCATCCTTGCGTTTGCAAGGTTTTCGAACGATTTTATTGGCGATTGACACCCAAGATCCGATTTTGGTCCACCAAGCCAACCGCATGCTGGACCAAGGTCAACATCTCGTAACGCAATGGCAAGGGCGCTTGGCAGAATTGTCCGGGCAATATGGATTGGAACAAAAATAATTTAATTTGTTGAGTGGCAAGGATTCGTAGGGCAGGTAGGACAGTTGAGTGGGTTGAGTTCGTTAGGGTAGCCTCAAAGCTTCCCAGCTTCCCAGCCTCCAAGCTTCCCAGCCTCCAAGCTTATAAGCCATTAAACCAAACAGCAACAGGATATAGCAATGCAGCTTAATATGATCACTGTGCGACAGCTTTGCACCGGGCTGTTGATAATCGCCATGATGCTGATCGGTGCAAATGCCTATGCGGTTGATATCTATCCTGATAAAAAACCCGGACACGTCGATGACAAGATGACCGATGACGATACGTCAGAGACAAAAGACGAACCATTGGCCACCAAACGCCTGAGCAAAACGGATGTCGAACGATTACTGAAAAAAGGATCCATCGAGGATCGGCGACGGTTGTTTAAACAGTTGTCATCTGAACAAAAAGCCAAGGCTTTTCAATATTTGGATTTGGAAGAACAGGTTATAGCCTTCAAATGGCTGACCCGCAAAGAGAAAAAGATGGTCTTCACCGGCCTGGAAGATCAGGCCAAAGTTGATTTATTTTCACAACTGGATAGTCGAAATCAAAAATTGATCTTCAGGGGATTGGAGGATCAGACCAAAACCCAGATCCTGTCAGGAATGAATCGCGAACAACGCCGCAAATGGCTGGTACGCTATCCGGGATTGAGATTGTTGATGTCCGACGAGGCTGCATTGCCGGACCGACCTTTAAAAGAACTCATTAAAAAGAAAGGTGAAAGGCTCACCGAGGAAGATCAGCCATCACGTATCGAAAAGGTCATGTCCGGAATTTTTCCACAAACCATCGAACGAAACCTCACGCAATTCGGATACGACTTTTTCGAAGCATCCCCGATGGACTTTGGGCCGCTGATCGATGTTCCTGTGGGCGAAGATTACGTTTTGGGTCCCGGTGACGGATTTATTATCCACCTGTGGGGTAAGGTGGAGGAGGAACACCCGGTTACCGTGAGCCCCGAAGGCGCCATCATGGTGCCTCATATTGGCAGCCTGACAGTAGCCCAACTGACCTTCAAAGAGGCCAAGCAGCTTCTCCAGAAAAAATTCAAGGAGTATTATCCGCACTTTTCCATGAGCCTGACCATGGATCAATTGCGATCGATCCAGGTATTTGTCATCGGCGAAGTTCAACGCCCGGGAACTTACAGTATCAGCGGGCTGTCAACCGTCATAGATGCCTTGTACGCTTCAGGCGGGCCGCGTAAAACCGGCAGTCTGCGCAATATCAAAATCACGCGCAATTCAGACACCATTGCCACCCTGGATTTATATTCTTTCCTGATTGATGGCCGCAAAGGAGAGGATATCCGCCTGCGGCCCGGCGACACGGTGTTTGTTCCCGTGATCGGAACAGTGGCCGGCATCGCCGGTAACGTGAGGCGGCCGGCAATTTATGAAATGAACAATGACACCACCATCGGCCAGTTGTTTGAACTTTCAGGTGGTGTGATGCCCACTGGACACCTGCAGAACGTGGTCGTTGAACGCGTATCCCACAACCGCCGGCGTATTATTAAAAGCTTTAATCTGGACAACAGCCAAGCCCCGGAGGGTCATCAAATGGACGACCTATTGGTTGACGGCGACGTGGTTAAAGTGTTTCCCGTTCATCGGCAAATGCGCCAGGTTGTGTTTCTGGAAGGCCACGTCAAGTATCCACAGGAGTATGAGTACCGGTCCGGAATGCGGGTCAAAGATCTGATCGCCTCATATGACACGCTTTTGCCCGAACCCTATTTGCAGCGCGCTGAAATTATCCGGCTGGCACCGCCCGACCAGCATCCTGAAATCATAGAGTTCGGGATCGGTGCTCTTTTAGACGGCGACGAGAGCCAGAACGTAGAGCTTCAAGACATGGACCGGGTAATGGTCTACAAAATTTCAGAAAAAAAGGAACTGCCCTACGTCACCATCAATGGTGCGGTCCGGCAACCGGGCACCTACCGCTTACACGAGGGCATGCGGGTCAAAGATTTGATATTCAGGGCGGACAACCTTCTTCCCGGAGCTTACATGGGCAATGCCTCTCTGGCACGGGTGGCGGTGGGAGAAGAGAACACCGATGTGGTGACCATTAAGTTTTCGCCCGCCGAAGCCATCTCCGGTAATCCTGAGGATGACATCGAGCTGAAAGCTTTCGACAGCATCTATATTCGTGAAATCCCCCGATACAGTGAAGCGCTGGAACGCAAAATTACACTGGAGGGTGAATTCCAGTTTCCGGGGGTATATGCATTTACCGAAGGCGAACGTCTCAGTTCGGTCATCGCACGTGCCGGCGGTTTGACAGATAAGTCCTACCCTTTTGGTGCGGTCTACCTTCGTGAAGACGTCAAACAGCTTCAGAAGAAAAGAATCAAAGACTATATCAGCAGCCTTGAGGAGGAGGTACTGACATTGACCAGTCAGTCTGCGGAAACTTCGCTGGAGCATGATGAAGCACAGATCATCCTTAAAACGTTGACCTCTAAAAAGTTGTTGCTGGAAAAAATGAAATCCAGCGAGCCAACCGGCCGCATGATTGTGGATCTGGAAAAAGTCCTCTTTGACCCAGACTCTGATCATGACCTTATGGTGCAGGCGGGTGACCGTCTCACGGTCAAAAAACGCCCGGATTTTGTCAATGTGCTGGGGGAAGTCTACAATCCCACCGCCCTGCTGGTGACCGGCCAGCGCACAGCCGGCTATTATATCAACCAGGTCGGAGGGACCGCGGACAATGCCGAGGAGGATCAGATGTATTTGGTCAAAGCCAACGGTACCGTCATCAGCAAACGCCAGGAAGGTTTTTGGGGCATCGCCAACTGGGATAAAGATAACCACCGTTGGTCCCTGGGCAGTTTTGAAGATCTGCGGGTCGATGCGGGCGACACGATCATCGTACCTAAAAAAGTGGAAAAATATCCATGGCTGAGGATTGTCAAAAGCATCACCGAAATTACCTTCCAAATCGCGGTGACGGCGGGGGTGATTATTGCAGCTTTTTAGGGCATGTCGGCGTGACAAATGGGGCTGTTTATTGATTGTGGGGTCTGAAACCACTTGCAATGGGTGCTTAAAAAGCCGATAATGCTTGACCCAGATAGCGAATTGACACTATCGTTTACCCGTTACGAAATTCGAATCGCCTGTAGTATGTTGGCATTGGCGGAGTTCTTCAAGTAATAGGGTTAACCCCCTATAACGACAATAAAATCCAACAATTCGCCTGGCTCCTGCTGTAAACAACGATGGATGTGAGTTTTCAGCAGACCGGTTGGTTTGGCTTAGATTTCAACTGAAATAGGTTCTGTTATCATGCCGGATGTATCATCCAATTCTTACACATTGTCTGAGGTTTCGCAGATTATTGGGGTGGATGAGAAGACGCTTCATCTTTACGCCCACAAAGGCTTGCTTGATCCAGCGTTATTGGCAGACAGCACCACACGCTTTACGGACGTGGACTGCGCTCGCTTGACGGTCATAAAACGTGCCAGCGAACTCGGCTATGAGTCTGAAAATATATTTGATTTAATCGGAAGTCCCGATGAAGTGATCAACGTTGCTGACCCTGTATCCGCATGTCAGCAATTCGCAATGAAAAAATACAAGCAAATCTTTAATGAATTGAACGATTGCGAGCCCCTGGAGCAGCTGAACAAAAAATGTGATTTAAAGCTGCTGAAAAACTATATTATGAATCTGGAAGGGCGTAAAGACGATTCGCTGAACAGGGTTCGGCGATCCAAAGCTGCGCCGCAAGCCGAACCGAGGCACCCCATCCACCCGGTTAAGCAGCCTTCCTCATTGGATCCACATGAAAATGCCGTGCAAACACCCCGTGTCCTAAGCTATTCGGTGGATAAGCTATGGGACTATGTGAAAAAGGACGACCCGTCTCAAAAAGATGACGCGCCTTCCGGAGTGCACCGTGAGGATGAACCGCAAGGTGGAATATTGCCCGACGACAGTATGGACGATACTATTTTATCTGAGATGTCCATGCGAGGGTTTGCAGGGTCACCCCCCTTTGATCGATTAATGAAATCACGCTGGTGGCCCACAAGTAATAAGGAATACAAAAAGATTCTGACCAAACCGGCCTGGCGCAACTGGATCTTTTCGGTACTAATCCTGGCGCTGGCCATCACCGGCCTGGTGAAGATTCTCGGCCCTGCCCATGACCCCCCCCAACAGGAAATCACTGCAGAGGGACAAGCTCCCGGCCAACTGCCCGTCCAAGATTCTAGGCCGGCACCTGATAATGAGCAACCTACCATGCTGGACAAAGAACAGACCGCAATGGAGCAAAATGAGTCGGCCCGGCGGCAACCCACCGACCCCGTTCCCGCGCCGGAAATCTTAGGGGATCAAGATGCCACCGAAAGTGATCCGGACAAAGCGGTATCCACCCGTCCGGATCAAGCGGCGGAACAGGAAGAGCCTTCGACGGATGAGCCTTCAGAGCCACCCGTCGCCGCTGTTGAAAAGCCTGAAGTGACCCAATTATCTGCCCCCTTGCAAGTCCAAGATCTGAGTCTCTGGCATGATGACTTAAACAACATCTACCGTGCAGAACTGACAATTCAAAAAAATGAAGCGGTTATGGGAAAGGACCCCATCACCGGTTATGTGTTTGTCCATCTGGCAGCCGAAGGAGAGGAAGCCACAGATTCTAAAGGCTTGCTCTTACCGCACGGTAAGCTGGAATCCGGTATACCGACGCAGATTCGGCGGGGGGCAAGCTTTTCAATCAAAAATTTTATTCAAATGCGCATTAAGGGCGTTTCAGAACTGCCGCCCAACGACCTTTCGTCGGGCAAAGTATTGGTCTATTCGTCCGAGGGTATTCTACTGCTGGAACAGGCTTTTAACGTGCCGATTCAACCCTTTTTCACAGCCGTTAAGGAGCATGAGCCTCCCCCACCCCAACCCACGGAGAAAAAAACTGCTAAGGCGGCTGCTGAAGGACTGATATCCGAAACACTAGCTGAGTCGGAAAAACCGGTGGTCCCCGAACCGCCAATCACCCAGCCAAAGACCATCGCCTCGGTACCGACAACGACGAAGGAAGCGGATGCACAACCGACTGATAGAACCGAGGCCGCTTCAAGCGAGCAAGCCCAGCCCCAAGTCCCGGTGGAGGCACCTCGAACCGAAGAAAAGCTGAAACCCATCGGCAATCTCCAAAAAACCGACAATCCGGACGCGGCCATTTGGGAGCAAAAAAGCTATGAAGCCGCCGTAAGGGGAGACTTCGATATCGCCATCACCGATGCCACCAAAGCCATTGAGTTGGACCCGGGACGGGTCAATCCGTATATCAACCGCTCATGGGCATATATCGAAAAAAATATGTTGGAGCATGCCATTCGAGATTGCAAAGCGGCCCTTCAGATCGATCCCAAGAATATGCTGGCCTACAACAATCGTGGATTGGCGTTCCAACGCAGGGCCCAATTGCCACAAGCTCAAGAAGATTATCGCAAGGCGTGCGATCTTGGTTTGGAATTGGGATGCCAAAACCTCGACGGCCTAGTCAATCAATCGCGCATTTCTGAATTGATCAATCAAAGTCAAACCGCATTCCGGAATAAAAATTGGGACGGTGTGATTCGTGCCGCCACCAAAGTAATCGATTTGGATCCGAGGAATGCCGTGGCGTATACCAACCGATCGGCAGCCTACGCCCAGAAGAGCTACCTAGTAAAGGCCCTGAAAGACAGCAATGAGGCCATAAAGCACAATCCGGATTTTTCTCTGGCGTATAATAATCGGGGCTATGTATACGAATTGCTTGGCAACACAAGGAAAGCTGCAGCCGACTACCTGAAAAGCTGCAGCTTGGGGCTAAATTTGGGGTGCAAGAACTTCGACAAACTAAACTGATTTATGGATTAGGTTCCAACCTCCGGATGACGGATTCAGTCAAGGCGTCATCATCGGCCTTAAAAAACGGGATCAGTTCTGCCGCCACTTCCTGCAAAGATTTGATATTCTTGGACCGCATGACCCCTTGAATCTTCATCACGCCATCTTCGATCAGACGCAATCCCTCCGCAATATCCATTAAATCTTGCTTTTCCATATCCCCTCCTTTGTCTTTGCCTGGCATGCCGACGACCTCCATGAAGAGTCGAAACGGTTCATCGAGGATATCCCAGCAGAGCCCAACAACGCGTTTGAAGCGCTTTACGCCTATTGGCTGTTACGGCTTTCGTGTTCATAGTTGGCCACATAGAAATCATCGATCAACCCCTTGGATTTGAGTTCTTGTCCATATGTTTGGGCCCCTTTGCGGTCGGCAAAATGGGACACCTTAACCTGATACCAAGTCCGATTGGCACTCTTGGCCTGGGTCCAGAAGGCATCTAACCCTTTCTCGAGCAATTGGTCAACAAATCGTTGGGCATCCTCGGGTTTTAAATAAGCCGCCACCTGAATGGTAAAGGGGTCGATGACCACAATCTTTTCCGCCACCACTGTTTTAGAAGAGATGGATTCCTCATGGGGGCGGCTAAAAAAACGCCAGCCGGCCATGACCACAACCACCAGCGCCACCACAATGACGACCCCCGGCAGTGCTCGCCGGAGGCGTTTATTACGGAACATTCCCGTAAACCATTCCGCCGATTGGGCGCCTTTTTTCCGAACAGAGGTGACAATCCGAATAGAAGCCCTCTTCACCGCCGGACCAGTGTGGTGTTGCATTCGTGCCCTATGGTTGGGTAGCGGCCGGGCCTGGGCCGGCTTAAATTTAGGATCCAAACGCCCCGGATCCTGCCGATCCAAGTCTGCTGTAATTTTTTTGGCATCTTTCAATAGAGGCCGACTCTCCTCAGTGTCCGGCAGCCATTTTACAGCCGCAAAGATACCTTCAATGGCTCCCTGATCACCCTTCTCAAAAGCCATCATATACACCTGCAAGGCCCAGTGGTTGAGAATATAGCCATTGCGCAACAAACGCGCCAACCCCAACAACGTATCTTTGGGCAGTGGCTGCTCATTGTTCCACACCCGGCGATAGGTCTGCAGGGCATCAAAATCGATCCGGCCATTGGCCAGGTAATACTGCATCAATAATCTTTGAATCCGGCGGTGTTTAGCCAGGCTAACACCCACGCGGGCCACAGCTTCATGCTCTTGGGATAGATGACTTTCATAGGCCAACAGTTGCTCAAGCCACGGTTCGGCGACTGCCTTGTCCCGGGGAAAGCTTTTCAAATGGGTGGATATGAGAATCCTGACAAAGGCACTGTCTGAATGCTGTCCCAAATAGAACCTGGCCATTAATCCTGAAAACCATTGGATCTTCCCCCGGCGCAAGATGGGCGACAGCCAAAAACTATCAAAGGCGGCCATGGCTTTCCGGAAAGCAGCTTCGGCTTCGGACATCATGCCCGCCCGCTCCCATACTGCTGCCTCATTGACATGCCTGTTGAGAAAAACCAATCCGATGCGATTCATCACCCATCCAACCCCGGCAAAGCAGGCCGCCATAATAACAACCGCCGGTATGGCAAGCCCTCCCACCCCCAGGGTCTGCTGCCACCACGGCAGGAGGGAAATACAAGCCATCGCCCCGGTAAATGCGGTCAACCACAGGCGCACGCTTAAATGTCTCAATGCCGCATTCATGGCCGGCTCCTGAAGGGCTCTACCACCGTTCCTCCTGAAGTTTGGCGCAAGGCCACCCGCATGGCTGAGGGGGCCCCGGAATAGACTGGTTCACCGGTGGTTTCATCGAAGGTTTCAAAAACAATGCCCATGGGCTGAATAAAGGGCCGCGGCGGCTCCCCTTCGGTGGCTTTGGACATGAACCGCGCCCAAATGGGCGCGGCGCCGCGTCCACCGGTTATCCCGGTCCGATAGGCATCTTTCAGGCCGACTTGACGATCATATCCCACCCAAACCGAGGCGCTCAAGGTGGGGGTGAATCCGGTGAACCAGGCATCCTTATAGCCGTTGGTGGTGCCGGTTTTTCCGGCCGCCGGCTTGTAGAATCCCAGCTTGCGGATAACGCCACCAGTGCCATGGTCCACTACACCCTGCATCATATCGACCACCTGGTAGGCGACTGCCGGGTCCAGCACTTTGGTGCCCCTAACGATGTGCTCTTCCAGCACCTGGCCGAAAGCGTCTTCCACCCGCCAAATGGCAAACGGTGGGTAGCGGACCCCTCCGGCGGCGAATGTACCGTAGGCGGAAGCCATCTCCAAAGGACTGACCCCTGACGTTCCCAGTGCCACCGAATACACAGGTGCCAAGGGACTCTGAATACCAGCCTGGCGTGCTGTTTCCACCAGGGCTTGGGGTCCGACTTGTGACACCAGCTGGGCCGCCACGGTATTGATGGACTGGGTAAAGGCTTTTTTCAAAATCACAGGCCCCTGGTACTCGCGCTCAAAGTTTTTAGGCCGCCAATCCGGTGCTCCGGCGACGGGGATATGCACGGGTTTGTCCACCATGGTGGTGGCCGGTGTGAGCCCCAGCTGCTCAAAAGCGGTATAATATAAAAAAGGCTTGAATCCGGACCCCGGTAACCGGTTGCTTTCAACCGCCCGGTTGAATTCGGTTTCGGCATAATTACGGCCACCCACCAATGCCTTAATCGCCCCTGAATTGATTTGAACAGCCACCAAAGCCCCTTGGGGGCGCTCAGCCGAATTCCCGTTGGCATCACCGGCCGAAGCTTTGCCCATCAATGTATCCAGGTCGGAAAGCCCTTGTTGCAGATTCGCTTCGGCGATCTCTTGTAGCTGTGGATCCATGGTGGTGGTGACCTTAAGACCACCGTGGTAAACGATTTGGGGACCGTAGCGCTCTTCAAGGGCTTTGAGTACCATATCGACGAAATAGCCTCCCAGTGGCCCCCGTCGGCTGCTTTTTTGAAATGCCAATGTTTCATCCGTGGCTGCTTTGACGTCATCCTGTGAGATATAACCTGATGTGCGCATCCGCCCGAGAACCACCAGCTGTCTCGCTTTGGCGCGATCAAAATAGCGCAATGGGTTGTACCGGGTCGGGGATTTGGGCAGCCCGGCCAGCAATGCGGATTCGGGCAGGCTCAGTTGCGCAGCCGTCTTACCGAAGAAAAGGCCGGCGGCCGCACCCACCCCTTGGGCACCGGGGCCGAAGTAGATTTGGTTAACATAGGCCTCAATAATCTCGTTTTTGCTAAATTGGGCTTCGATCTGGAGGGCCACCAACAACTCTCGAAATTTTCGGGTGTAGGTTCTTTCAAAGCTGAAAAAGAGGTTTTTAGCCAATTGCTGGGTGATCGTAGAGGCGCCCTGCACCCTTCCCCGCGAAAAAAGAGTGATCCAGAGCGCCTTCAGGGTTCTGAGTTTATTGACCCCCCGATGATCCCAAAAGCGATGATCCTCAGTGGCCAAAATGGCCTGAATAAAATGCCGCGAGACTTGGTTCAGCGGAACATACTCCCGACCACCGATTTGCAGCACCTGCTCGCCATTGGCCGCAAATATCTGGGTGGGAGGCGTTTCGATGATGCGGCGCAAGGGCTGGGGAACTTGGGGCAAGTCTTTTACCACCACAAACAGCAACAGGGTTCCACCCACCGCCAAAATCCCCGTAATGGCCAGTGCCGCAGCGGTCAAAACGCCCATCCATCTCATTATCAATGCGTTGGCGTTCATGGAAGATCCCCTCCTTGGGGGGAAGGCGGCACCATGGACTGCCCCTCCTGTTCCCGGAGGACCCATTGAAGCTGATGGACATGGGCGGCCAATCCTTGGGTCAATATCACCTTGGTCCCCTGGGCATCTTCCACCTCAAAACCAATATCCACAGAATCGGTGGTGGTTTGACTCGAGATCCCCACACGAACGATCCGTCCTGAAACGGCCAGCAAATTTCGGGGGCTATCCAAAATCCCTTGCTTCACCTCCTCGGGCATCATGTTCAAAGCCGCAAAAAATTGCGCCGCCGGATAGATCTGGTCGGCGAAATCCCCCAGTTGATCCAATCGGGTTTGAATGGCCACCTCACCGCGCTGAATATGCTCAATTAAAACAGGTCCCACGGCCAGCCGTTGTAAAACTTGATTGTGATCATCCAATAAGTAAATGAGGATCTGATCATCTGCCTGTCGCTCAAAAAAGGCCCGTTTCCATTGGTTTCCACTCAAATGGGTCAGCAATAAATAAGGGGAGATGATCTCATGGGAGAGCACCGGGGGGAGTTTTTGATAAAGCGCGATAAAATGGTCTGCTGAAATCATGGCGCCCCGTTCATCATCAATGCCGTCAACCACCTGCCCCATTGAGGTGGCTCTGCGCGCTTCGCGCTGAAGGTCGGACCGTTGATCCATGTATTGAGAGAGGGATTTTCTCGCCATGTCCGTCTTATGCCCCTGATCCCAAACAGTGCCTGATTCCGGGCGCAGGTGGTTGTTTGAAACCAGATAGGTTCCCACAGCGCTCTCTATCCAATCAAATCTGAATTCCGTCACCAACAGCGCAAGGATCGCAGACAAAATAAGGGCCGATCTCAGCGCCATTAGTCGCCCGATACTCTCTTTGAAGCTGGTTGGCGCATACCAAGGTGTCATAGAAACCTACCGAATATCGACATGATAAGATAACATCGGGATAAAATAGGCGGGTTTTAAAATTAAATCAACATTTGACGACATGACCCGGCAATTCTCTGTGAACGTGTTATAAGCAGCCAAAGAGGCTGGTATTGATATCTAAGGTCAAAATCGATACAGGGTCAGAGCCTTTTCGTTAATTTGTTTGGTGATTTATAAGCAAAACAGTCGCTGCCAAGCGGGTGTGGGTTGAGGCTACATCAAAAACAGGGGATCGACATCGACAGCCAAACTGATACCCTTTTTTTTGATCATGGCGTTGTCCCCATAAAGCAATTCCCGCAGAAAACCGTGCAAGGGTCTCACGTTGGGGCATTTGATCAATAGCTGCCACCGATGATGATCGGCAATTCGCGATAGGGGCGCTTCAACGGGGCCCATCAATTCAACGTCCGTAAAATTTGGATGGGATTTTTGTAATTGCCGACACCGGCGCCCCAATTGTTTAACATAGTTAGCAGTACGGGCCTTGTCCTTTCCCTGAATTCGGACTTGCACCATGCGGGAAAACGGTGGATATCCCAGCGCTTTTCGGAATTCAATTTCCTGCCGGTAAAATGACCTGTAATCCTGATTGCGCGCCGCCTGTATGCTGAAATGGTGGGGGTTATAGGTCTGCAGAATCACCTTGCCAGGAGACGTGCCGCGCCCGGCGCGACCGGCCACTTGGGCCAGGAGCTGAAATGTCCGCTCGCCCGCCCGAAAGTCCGGCATGCTTAAGGACAAATCGGCACAAACAATTCCCACCAGTGTGATGTGGGGATAGTCGTGGCCTTTGGCCACCATCTGGGTACCGATCAGAATATCGATTTGACGCTCCCTCAACGCTTTCAATATGCGCACCGTAGCCCCCTTGCGACGGGTGGTATCACGGTCCATGCGGGCAACCCTGGCTTGGGGAAAAAGCGACTGGATCTTGCTCTCCACCTTCTCGGTCCCCAATCCCAACCGTTTGATTCGGGGCGAGCCGCAACGGCTGCAAGAACAATTTACAGCTGGGCGGCTAAGACCGCAATGGTGGCATTTATAGGCGTTGATGCCCTTATGATAGGTCAGGGAGATATCGCACCGGTCACATAGCAAAGGCGCTCCGCAACCTTCGCAGACCAATATACTGGCGAATCCGCGGCGGTTTAAAAACAACAACACCTGTTCACCACGGGAGAGGCAAACCTCCATGGCCTCAATCAATTGCGGTGTGACAAACCGACGCAACCCCTGCTCTTCTTTGACTTGGGCAAGATCCTGCACCAGGATGTCCGGCAGGCATCGGTTATCGATCCGTTCATGCAACGAGACCTGCCGATATTTGCCGATCTCAACATTATAGGCTGACTGGGTGGAAGGCGTGGCCGATCCAACGATGGCGATGGCTCGATCCATTTGTGCCCGTACCACTGCCAAATCCCTGGCATGATAGCGTAACGATCCCTCTTGCTTGTAAGAGTCATCATGTTCTTCGTCCACAATAATCAGGCCGAGTCGATCAAATGGGGCAAATATGGCGGACCGGGCGCCAATGGCAATACAGGTTTCACCTCGGGCGATACGAAGCCACTGATCGTATCGTTCTCCATTGGAGAGTCCGGAGTGCAGCAGTGCGATCTGATTCCCAAATCGAGCCCGAAAGGCCCTTTCCATTTGTGAAATTAAGGCGATCTCCGGCACCAACACCAACACGGCCATCTGCTTTTGAAGTGCTTGCTGCGCTAGATGGAGATAAACTTCTGTTTTGCCGCTGCCGGTGACACCTGAGAGCAAAAAAGTCTCGAAGCCCTTTCCCAGGGCCGGCCCCATCTTTTCCACAGCGGCGCGCTGCTCAGGTGTGAGCTCAGGAGGCTGATCCGGTGCGATAGGCGCACCCAGGGGATCCCGGTAGACAGTGCGATTTTCAAGTATGACCTGATGGTCCTTTGCCATGGCGCGCACCAGATTGGCGGCGGTGGGGACAATGGTTTTCAGTTCTTGCACAGACATTGCACCATTGGTCTCTATCGCTGCCAGGATGGTTTTTCGCTGGGTTGAGATGCGGGCAATTTCACCATCAAAAGAAGCCGCTTTGACAAACCGTTGGGTTTTGGGTCGCGTGCGGTCTCCTTTCAGTGCTGTATATTGGACTACCCACCCCTTGGAGATCCATGTGTTTAACTTTGAGCGGCCCAGCTCGCCTTTGGACTTTTTGGATAAAAATGCGAACTTGCGCCCCACACCATCCATCGCTTCAAACAGTTGACGGATTGGCGCTTCGAGTTTGCCGCCTTTCAACATACTACGGCCGGCTTCTGTTAGTCGATATATCGAGAGTTCCGCCACGGTCAGACCACTGGGCAGGGCCGTCTGAATGACGTCCCCAATCGGGTGCAAATAATAGTTGGCCACCCATAGGAAAAATGGGACCATGGCTTCGGGAAATAGCGGCCGGTCATCGAGTACATCCAGGATGCTTTTGACAGCGGCTGCCTTGGGAACTTGGGAAGCAAAGCCCAACACATAGCCGGTGAGTCGGCGACGGCCGAAAGGTACCAACACCCTCTTTCCCACGCCAACGGCGCCATGAAGATCATCCGGCACCCGATAGGTGAAGGCGTGATGTACCGGCAAGGGAATCGCTACATCCAGCAATTGGGTCAACAGATCATCGCTATTTGGGGATCGATTTGGCATTTTCCTCCCACCATGGCGTTAAAAACCTTTGTGCCCATGGGGATGTATCCATGGCGTGGTAGAAATGTCCTATATGTCACCTGCGCGGACAGGCTATCTACACTGTGTTATCTTCCACCAACAGGTCCGTCCAACAACAATTGGGGTGTTGCATCAATGCTGGCGGCCTGATATATAGAACAATACTTACACCACCTTTGGCATAGGCAACAGATGTTGCCGATTTAATCTCCGCTCTATCTCAAATACCGCCGCAGATCCAGCAAGATTGCCGAAACCAAAAACACACTCGACGTTATAAAGGAGGATGTATGCAAATCATCTTAAAGCACGCGACGATAACCTTGATCGTACTATCCTTGCTGATGGTGCCTCTATATACCGTGGCAGCAGATAATGTAAATCAGCTGAAGGCAAAAACAGCCGGTGAGATGGTCACCGACGGTATCTTGGTGAGACCTTTGGGAATTGTCTCATTGGTTGCCGGATTTGGCCTCTTCATTATCTCTTCACCGTTTTCCGCAATGGGCGGCAATATCGGTGAGGCGTGGGGCACTCTGGTCGTGGAACCAGCAAAATTTACGTTTGCAAGACCTTTGGGTAAATTCTAGCCTGCCGGGGTAAAACTTCTTGGCAAAGACCCAAGATCACCCCCCCGTGAACCCAGCGAAGGGGATATGGTATTCCACATCCCCCTCTATTTTGCAGAAAAAGTGACCGTTCAGTCACATCCTCTTACCTTGTCCCCGACCGCTACCGTTCCTGGATGGGCACATAATGACATTCCTGTGGACCGGTATAGATTTGTCGCGGCCGGCTGATGCGCCACTTGGGATCATCCAAGCTCTCTTTCCACTGGGCGATCCATCCCGGCAGGCGTCCTATGGCAAACATCACGGTGAACATGCTGGTGGGAATTCCGATGGCCCTCAGGACCACACCACTGTAAAAGTCCACATTGGGATATAGATGATGGTCCACAAAATAAGCATCCTTGAGCGCCACCTTTTCCAATTTTTTTGCAATATCCAGGAGTGGATCCTCTATTTTCAGGGCATCCAGGAGTTGATCGCACATTTTCTTCATGATAATGGCACGCGGGTCAAATGTCTTGTACACGCGATGACCGAATCCCATCAGGCGAAACGGGTCGTTTTTATCTTTGGCCCGTTTAATGAATTTTTCATAACCATCACCCGTTTCATGAATCTGTGTCAACATCTCTACCACGGCCTGGTTGGCACCACCGTGCAACGGTCCCCATAATGCAGCGATCCCGGCGGAGATAGCAGCATATAGGTTGGTACGTGCGCTTCCCACGACGCGTACCGCCGAAGTGGAACAATTCTGCTCATGGTCCGCATGTAAAATCCAGAACACCTCAAGGGCGCGAACCACCTCCCTTTTCAGCCGGTAGGGTTTCACCGGTGTATCGAACATCATGTTCAAAAAATTTTCGCAATAGGCCAGATCGGGCCGCGGATAAACCGTGGTGTGCCCTCGGGATATTTTATAGGACATGGCTGCCATGGTTCTGATCTTTGCCAAGAGCCGCGTCACGGTGATGTCGATCTCCTCTTGTGAAGATTCCAGCTCCGGATAAAAGCTGCGCAAGGCATTCACCATGGCGGACAAAATTCCCATGGGGTGAGAAGCCCTGGGAAAATTCTTGTAAAATGTTCTCATGTCTTCATGTACCAATGAGTGGTCGTTGAGCATGACGGAAAATTTCGTTAACTCATCGACGGTAGGCAGCCGGCCATGGATTAATAAATAGGAGGTTTCTTTAAATGTCGATTTTTCCGCTAACTCGTCTACCGGGATGCCGCGATATCGCAAAATCCCTTTTTCTCCATCCATAAAGGTAATACTGCTTTGGCAGGATCCCGTATTGGCATAGCCGGGATCCAGGGTGATAAAGCCGGTTTCTGCCCGCAAGCGGGTGATATCAATACCTTTTTCACCTTGGGAACCAATGGTCACAGGCAGCCTGAAAGTGTCGCCGTTGTATGTCAGTGTTACAAAATCATCCATATGCAAGTCCTTATGCGTTTGCTCATCACCCTCCTCATTTATTATATTAATTATTGGGTTTTGAAGAGGTGAAAGTTCAGGAAGGCAAAAACGAATTGCCGAAATAAGCTGAATCATATACAAAATTATTGGTGCCAGGTCAAGAGCACCATCATGTCCATCACTGAAAATATCATTTATTGCTATTAAAGCGAGGGCTTATGGGATTTCGCGAAAACTTGCTTAAAAAAATTCAGATCGACCGACTGGCCGACAATGTCATACGCTCGATCAATCCCACAGACAGCGCCCAGCGCATTGATCGCGATGCCATGTGGCAATTGCTGGACATGGGCTCTTATGACAACCAAAAAGAACGAGACCTGGAGCTCTACTTACTCAATGATCGTCATGTCTTGGTCCTGGACAATGAACTCAAAATCTATAACAGCACCGTTGAAGATGTGGGGATGCGCAAAAGCCCTACGGTGAAAGAGATGATCTCCATTCGCAATGCCATCAAAATCTTGAACGATAAAGATGTTGTGGTGAGTCGAAAAGCAGATACCGTTACGCGGATCCGCAAGGAACTGACCGCGGAATTGGATCTCTCCTATGGTGTGGCGGATATCGAATCTTTGGCCCAGGATGGACTTGAAGCACTAATGAACAAGTATGCTGAGGGGGTTGTTGAAATTCTCGATCTCTTTGCCGAGCTATTAGGGTTTGATAAAGCCAACAAAACCTTTCGTACGTCCCATCACCACATATGGGGAAAATCGGAAATATCAACATCAGGCGAATTTCACTTCGGGCCAATGGTTATCTATGGTTTGATGCACAACAGCTTGAAAATGATTCAGACACCGATCAATAGCGCCAATAAGCAAAGC
>CAJIBC010000160.1_pt1 | contig 17847 bp, 15 predicted proteins | sample 9199231 | NCBI WGS metagenome assembly CAJIBC01 (sample SAMEA7708282, study PRJEB35096) | sediment metagenome | biome: marine neritic benthic zone biome [ENVO:01000025]; feature: sediment [ENVO:00002007]; material: shallow marine sediment [ENVO:03000034] sea grass bed [ENVO_01000059] ...
TAATACGGCATCCACTGAAAGGGCTGGCAGTCCGGAATCGAATTGCTCTTCGACCTTGATTCCATTCTTACGGAGTTGATCTCGAAATCTGTTTAAGGTTTCCCACAGGATGATCTCCAGTCGTTGAGAGGAACGTCTGAGCTTTAAAGTTTTTGTGTATTCCAATAACTCCGTAACAACCTGATTTAAATTTTGGATTCCGTCGGCAAAGTCCCTGAAAATATCGCAAAGGGCATTTCTGTTCAAATTGGGTCGCTGGCAGGATTCATTATTTCGATCGCTTTTCTCTCCTGAATGTTCTTCAGCCCCAAGTTCTTTTTGTAATAATTTGGCCCCCATCAAAATATTGCCCAGAGGATTGCGTATCTGATGGGCAACTGCACTTGAAAATTCACCCAGTAGCGCCAATTCTTTAGCTTTTTCCAGTTCCGATTCTAATCGTCTCTTTTCGGTAATGTCTACACCGACCCCCTCGACCCCGATAATCTGTCCGAGTTGGTCTTTTTCAGGATAGATGGTCAACGAAATCAGATAGTTTTTACCATTCTTATTCAGTTGCCGATACTCGAAACCTTTGACAATGGGAAATTCGCCATTGAGAACCCGATTAAAACAGTCCTTGACGCTCTCTCTATCCTCGGGTGCCACTACATCCTCGGCCCTGATATCTCCCTGAAACAGTGCTTCTCTTGTGTACCCAGTCAGGGTTTCCATCGCTTTGTTGACAAATAAGAACCGGTTCCTTTTGTTCACCCGAAAAATGATATCCTTCCTGTTTTCCACCCGGATATTCTGCCGTTGTTGGATTTGTTGTATCTGATTGGTTTTTTCCGAAATTTTCTTCTCAAGAAATTCGCTCATTTCCAAGCTGGCGGTGTGGGTTCTGGCGTTTTCGATGGAAAGCGAAGCGGCATTTCCCAAAGCTTCCGCAAAGGAGAGATCATGATTATTAAAGGATCTGCCGTCTTTTCCGTTGATTAAAAGAAGCAAACCCAGTACTCTTTCCCTTATCCGCAATGGAACGCCAACCAGAGAATGGATATTCAAGTTTAATAAATCGATCTTCTTATCACGACCAAACCTTTTAGACATTTTCAGGTTTTTGATCAGCACCGGTTTCTTTTGTGATTTCATCACCTCGTAGATATAGTACATCTCCTTCGGAGAGATCTCTTTATTAACTTTTACTTTAATGCAATTTTTCCCCTGGTGGTCAACATACTGCGCTTTAATCATGGGAACCTGGGTTTCGGAAAACAGGAACACCTGACACTCGGGACCGACAAATTCGACGCCTTTTTTTGTTACTGTTTTCAAGGTTTTTTTCAAATTCAGGCTTTCGTTGAACCGGGCGACAGAGTGGACCAGGAACTCAGCCTCGCTCTTTTTCTGCTCGCTCTGTTGAAAAAGGTTCATGTTGTCAATACCCATCGCCATGATGTTGGCCATACCGGAAAGCAGCCTCAATCCTTCCTGGTTGAACGGCTCATTCGATTCGTGCAAAAGAATCATCGCTCCGATGATATTGTCATTGGACTTTAAAGGAACTCCGACGATGGTGTCGTTTTCATTTGAACCGCCACTGGCAGGAGTTCTTTTTCGGGATATCCTATTAACCGCTTTGACGAATGGTTTACAATTGGAGAATAGTTCCTTTATATATTTTCTTTCAATTTTTTTTATGAGCGCCGATTTATCAATGCCTTTTTCGCAATCCACAGCAGACAATTGAGGTCTATAAGTCTCGTTGTTTTTAATGAAAACGGTAACGAGTGCAGCCCCGAAGAATTTTCGTGTGGTGGCCATGGCTTTGCGCAACGATTTGTCAAAATCCATGGATTGACTTATCTTAGTGGAGACCGCACTGATGGCATAAAGTTCCTTGCTGAGCGAAGTGACCTGCATCTGTATATCTCTGTTATTCGACGTCACTGTACTCAGGTGGTCTTTCAGTTCACCGATTTCATTGGTCAGCAAAATTTCTCTGATCCTAAACGCGACAAGTGAACCGAAGAAATAAAAGCTGTTCAATTCATTTCTGTCCAAGACCTTTAATTTATTCAGTTGGATATTTAAATAGCCCAGCAGTCCCTGTGACGCCATCAATGGAATGGAAGAGACAGGCGGCAAACCTGCAAAGTGAGTTGTTCGGCGTGTATGCTCCACCTTCGAATCGAGCAACCAGCTCTGAACCATTATGTCATGCTTGCCTCTGTTTTTTGCCCCCGAGTTACTGGCTGTGGCTACCGTGATCAATTTATTCCCTCTATTAAAAAGCTGTATTTCAGCGGTTTTCACATTATTAACGGAAAGCAGGTGGGATAATGACGCTTCTAAAAGATCATCCAGGGTGGACGCCGCTAAAGTGGACTGAACAGTATCTAAGGCATTGTGGTTTGCCTTTTTCGAAATAATCAAATTCATGTCAGACTCCACATACGATGCTGATAAAACAAATATAGTTTGTTTCACGGTTCTCAGAGGAACCAAAGTTCACCCTGACCTCCGGGCTGTGGATTGCACCTTGGAGCGTGCGGCGGATGTTCGCCGCAGTTGGGGTATATTAAACCACATCGGCCTTCAAATTCAAAACAGATACTTAATCGAAAATTTTTCTGACACACTCAGATTCTCATGCCAAAGAGGAATACGCCACTATTTCGATGATGTGAACCGAGTGCCCAACGCCAACATTGAATTCGGGGGGAGGATTTGAAACCGCTTCTATTGATTTTCATAAAGCGTATTGAACAGCAGCTCGGCCATGTCAACGATCCGCGGGCCTGTCCGGCAGGTTAATCCGCAGTCGTACTGATAAATCCGGCCGTTCCTTCCGGCTTTTAGTGCCAGCCATTTTGCATTGGTCATCAGATGGGGTATGAAGTGACGGTCATATCCGCAAAAAAAGAGCATATCCGGATCCCACCGCTTGAATTGGCGCCAGGCCACTTTGGGATAGGCACTCTGGTATTGTCCGGTGACGTTCAAACCACCGGCCCTTGAAATAACGTCAAATTGGAAGGATTCCGGCCCTGCAACGATTAACTGGTTTTCCAGCAAATCAAGCACCCGGCAAACCGTCAAACGCTTTGCCTTAGGAATTTTTGCAACTTTTTTATCCAGAACGGATAGACGTAAACGCAAATTTCGCACCTGGATTTGAGCAGTCGGGGACACATCCAACAACTCTCCCAATTCCAGTATGACGTCCAGGGCGGCGTCTACAGTGGTCGGGTTCACCAGAATCAGATGAACTCCGTTGCCCTCCAGTTCAGGTTGCAGCCGCTTGTGGGCGGTTTCCAATCCCAAAACCAGATCCGGTCCCAGGGCGAAAAGCTTTTCCAAATCAGGTTCAAACCAGCATGAAACATTGGGCATTTGATTGGCAGCGGCGGGATAATCGCAGCTGTCCGTGACACCAACCAGGCGATCTGCTACATCCAAAGCAAAAATGAGTTCCGTAATTGCTGGGGCAAGGGATACCACCCGCTTGAAATGTGGCTTAATTTGTCGCACTATGGATATTTAACTGTACCTTGCTTTTTGGGTTGAGATTTGCTCCACAGAGAAGCATCTCTGCAGCCAAGCAACGTCGCAGCTTCCAAATCATCTTTTGCTTGACGATAGTTACCCAACCGGTAGTGGCACACGCCTCGATTAAAAAAGGCTTGCGCACACGCTATGTTCATGTCGATGGCCAGATCGAAAGCTTGGATAGCCTCTTTGGTACGGCCATCGGACATACGTCGCCGTCCTTTTTCGAAATAATTTTCCAAGTCAACATCCCAATAAAGCAGGTTGTGCAAGGGTTGGCAATTCCATTTAGTGCCCATCCATAAATGAGCGATAGCCTTTAGCCAATATTGAAAATTGTATAATAAAAAAGGGACCATTAGTCAATCAACTGAAAGAGGTGTCTCATCAAAGTCTTTAAAAGAAAACCTGTGGTTGACAAAATGCCGCCCAGTCATATAAATAATTACGGTCAAACAGGTGGACGGTGTATACTGGCTAAGTTCATGCACCGTGTAAAAGGAAAGATGGTAAGAATCCATCGCAAACCAGCCATTGCTGTGTTCGGGGACGAACGTCGCAAACTGATTATTACGGCCCTCTGATAATCAGGTTGAAGCCACTGGGATATGTTAAGGATAGGCACACCCTATCCGGCCTGGGAAGGCGCGACCAGTAGAATGATCCGTAAGCCAGAAAGCCTGCCTGTCTAAGCAAGCGAGTATATCGGGTTAGACTTCCGATATATTGCTACATCCGGGTGAGTTGCTGGATACTGCCCCCTATCTTTTTCAACCGTGTGAGTATTCATACGGCCAAATGGATAGCGGAGTATGCATTCAGACGGATCAACATTCACCCTTTTTCCTTTCGAGTTTACCGGTTTCTTCCTCGATAACTCAGCGAATACATTCGCCAAATCAACTTCCGCCAATGGGCACATTTCATCTCTTCGCTCTGTTTGCACTCAATTTTTATTATTTTTAAAACGGTCATTCTTAAGAGACAAACGTCATCAGGAGGTGTACAATGCAGGTACAGGTTGATAGACAATTCGGTGCAACTATCATGCGGCTTATACGCAAAGAAAATCTATCCAGAAACGAATCCAGGGACGCATTTTCTACGCTTCTGGAAGACAGAACCACGGAGATGCAGCAGGGTGCCTTCCTTTCTGCTTTAGCGGCCAAAGGGGAGACCGAAGAGGAAGTGGCCGGCGCCTGGGAGGCCATTTATGAGCTTGACACCCAACAGGTCTCCTTTAATGCCCAAATGCCGCTTTTCGAAAACAGCGGCACCGGGATGGACACATTCAAAACGTTTAATATCAGCACTGCCGCCTCTGTCATCGCTGCAGCCGGAGGGATAAAGATGGCCAGGCATGGCGCCCGCGCCATCACTTCCGTTTGCGGCACCGTTGATATGGCTGAAGCTCTGGGGGTGGATGTTGAATGCCATGCAGATATAGTGGCAAACAGCATTGAAAAGGTCGGAATCGGCCTTTTCAATGGTATGAGTCCGCAAATACACCCCCGGGCGCTCGGAAGGATACTGTCAAAGATTTTTTTCGGATCAACGCTTAACATCGCGGCCTCACTGGCCAATCCGGCATTGCCTAAAATGGGCGTGCGGGGAGTTTACGCCAAAGAGATGATACTTCCCGTAACAAGGGTTATGAAAGCGATCGGATATCAACGTGCCGTTGTATTGTACGGCACCATTGACGGTTCCGACAAAGGAATGGATGAAGCCTCGGTGTGCGGCACCACCTTTTGCGCCGAGCTTTCGGACAATGGACAGATTCGTGAATTCAGCTTCCAACCTGGGCAGGTGGGGCTGAACTGCCATGACCCTGTTCAACTGATGCCTGCCAATGATATCAGCCAGGAGGCAAAAAGGTTTGTTTCCCTAATCCGGGGCAAAAGCAACGGCGCTCGAAAAGAAGCGGCTATTCTAAACGCCGGTCTGATATTCTATACGGCCGGAAAAGTCGACAGTATACAGGGCGGCATCGAAAAGGCGGCTTCTACCCTGAACGACGGTATGGCCTATCATACGCTCGAAAAATGGGTGGAAGCTCAAAATATAGATCCTGGATCGGGCATGCAACGGTTGGTAGATCTAAACTAGGGCCATCAATAATAGGGTATCTATGGAACTATTGATCATTAAAAGCGGTCAAGATTACATCCGGGTGAAAACTGAAAAATACATCCTTTGCCAACTTGACAAGGCAAGCGTTTTTCCCATGGACAAACTGGAAGAGGTGAAAACCCACACCCAAATACTGAGAGACAAAGGGTTTCACCGCATATCGATATGCAAACTGACGTTGACGGAAGAGCCGCTTGAAAACCACGATAAAAAGAAATAAAAAGCAGTACTGGGTTTTGAATTGATACGACACCGGGCTCAAAACGAAGAAATCCAGCAGCTCCCGCCAACCTATGGCTGGAGTCATCAACCCCGTATGTTTGGTACATTACAATTGAATTGATATAGAGGATCGAAAAATGAGAATGCTGCTTACCGGACTTAGATGTCTAGAGATGCAGAACTGCGCAAAACCAGAACCCAGGGACGGTTTCAAACGTCTCAGAGTTCAATATTGTGCTGTTTGCCGTACCGATGCCAAGATGTGGCATGAGGGCCACAGAGATCTGGTTTTTCCCCGGGTGCCGGGGCATGAACTTGTGGCCGAAGATGACCAAGGAAAAAGGTTCACCATCTGGCCGGGAGTCAGTTGCGGATCTTGCGTATACTGCCGCAGCGGCCGGGAAAACTTGTGTGAACACATGAAAATTATGGGATTTCATAATGATGGCGGATTTGCCGATTGGGTTCTGGCACCCCAGGAGAGCCTTATCGCCGTCCCTGAAGGGATCCCTCTGCCCCTTGCCTGTTTTGCCGAACCCACAGGATGTGTCATCAACGCCCTGGAGAAGCTCAAACTGAAAAGTGGTGAACGAATGATCATTTACGGAGGGGGCACACTCGGGCTGATTGCCGCACTTGTGTGCCTTACCCGGGATGCCCTCCCGCTGATCATAGAAAAGAACGAAGAAAAGATTGACAAAGCAAAAGCGTTCCTCGATGAAACCGGCATCCAATGCCGCAAAGATACAACCGAAAGTGAATTTGACGCAGCGCTAAACGCGTGTCCTGACCACATTGCCTTTAATCTGAGCACGGTAAAATTGGGCAAGGGTGGCCGATTTTCCTTTTTCAGCGGTCTGACGAAAAACCAAAACATACAGACCAATGTTGTCAACCTGATGCATTATAAAGAGGCAGAGCTCTACGGTGCCTACGGGCTTACAAAAAGCAACATGGCAAAGGCCGTTGCTCTGATTGAGCAAAACCCGGTCCCGTTTGGGAAACTGATCGAAAAGCTTGTCTTGCCGCAACAGGCTCCCGATCTGTTATCCGATGTGCTAGCAGGAAAATCGTTAAAATACATCATTGATTTCACGGCTCCGCTATCCGAGGTTGGGAATAGAGCCTTACCACCACATATGCTTAAATCCCAATCCGATGTCACGGAAAACAGACCGGACCGGCAAGCACAGCCTGATCTTTCGGACGGATTGGCAAAAGATTATCAGGCTGTCACGGAGCGCATCCAGCCGGTGGTGCAACGCCTGCGCCCCAGCATCCAACAAAAGATCGATAACAAGACAAAACCGCTGGGTGCCCTCGGAAAACTGGAAGCGATTGCACTACAGTTAAGTCTGATTCAAAATCGTCTCAATCCTCGTATCGATAGAAAATTCCTTTTTGTGTTTGCCGCAGATCACGGCATCGCAGAGGAGGGAGTATCGGCTTACCCAACAGAGGTGACCGGCCAGATGGTAACCAATTTTCTCCAAGGCGGCGCAGCCATCAATGTTATATGTCGCCAATATCAAATCGATATTCGTGTGGTGGATATGGGAGTCCGTGCGCATTTTGGAGACCATCCCGGCCTGCGAAAGAAAAAGATCCGTCCGGGCACAAGAAATTTCGCGGTTGAAGCGGCCATGACAACTGCCGAAGCGCGGCGGGCCGTTGAAAGCGGCATGGATGTTTTTCTGACAGAATATGCCATTCGATCCATCGATATTGTCGGGCTTGGTGAAATGGGCATCGGCAACACCACCTGTGCATCGGCCATCATCAGCGCCGTCACTGGCATCACTCCGGCTGAGGCAACCGGCAGGGGCACCGGAATAGATGACAAAGGGATCGAGCACAAAGCTGAAATCATCGAGAAAGCCCTTCGATTCCATGACCCGGATCCCCGAAACGGCTTCGATATTCTGCAAAAAATCGGGGGGTATGAGATCGCCGGAATCGTCGGTGCCATTCTGGCAGCGGCTTCCAAAAAGGCCGCCATCGTCCTGGACGGGGTGATATCAACAGCGGCAGGGCTGATTGCCTACCTTATCAATCCGGATATCCAGGGCTATCTGATTTCGGGGCATAAATCGACAGAGTTGGCGCAAACAGCAGCGCTAGCGTATTTGAAGCTTGAACCTGTCATCGATTTTCAAATGAGGTTGGGCGAAGGCTCCGGGGCGGCCTTGACCATAAGCGTGGCTGAAACTGCTGCCAGAATAATGAGGGAGATGGCGTCTTTTGAGGAGGCAGGTGTTTCCAACACGCCACAACAAACACCAGATTCAGGGTGACACTGAAAAAAGGAGGTGTAAGATGGCGAAGACATCGGACAATTTAATGAAAATGTTTACCAGTGGATCGGAATCGTACATCCGGTATCAGGTATTTGCCGAAGCAGCGGACAAAGAAAGCAATCCCGGCGCAGCAAAAATTTTCAGGGCCGTTGCCACAGCTAAAATGTTTCACGCCCTTTCGCATTTCAGGGCCGCCAACGTTGCAGAGACGACGGACGAAAATCTCAAACTGGCTCTGGAGGAGGAGACATATGATTACAAAAATGCTTATCCCCCTATGGTTCAGGATGCCGTAAAGGACGATGCGCTCGATGCCCGGCACAGTCTCGAATATGGCATGTCCATCGGACCGATCATTGCCAAGTTGATCGGCAAAGCCATGGGCAGCCCCGATGCCGACGAGGGCGGCGCCTATTATGTCTGTCCCATCTGCGGCAATATCGAGTACGGCAAGCCCCCTGCAAAATGCCCTTTTTGCGGTGTGGATGCAAAAGATTTCGAGGCGGTTTCCTAACGGTTGTGTTATCATTTCATGGGAGCCTGGAATAGATTACGGTGAGGGGTATCAGCAACCATGCTCGAGATATATGAAAATATAAAAAAAGAGATCGTTGGCAGGCAAACCGAAATAAAGTCCATACTGGTTGCTTTGGAGGTGGGCAAACACATACTGCTCGAAGGACCGCCGGGAACTTCAAAATCCACCCTGCTTCGAAAAATATCCCGGGAATCCAATATTCTGCTATACATTTTCGAAGGCAACATCGACCTTACACCGGCCAAATTGATTGGTCATTTCAACCCGGCAAAAGTGATGGCCGACAGTTACCAGCCCGAATATTTCGAAAAAGGACCGCTGACCAGGGCCATGGAAGAGGGCGGTATAATGTACATTGAGGAGTTCAACCGGATGCCGGCCGATGTTTCGAATGTCCTCATCTCTCCCATGGAAGAAGGCGAAATGTATATCCCCCGGTACGGGACGGTTAAAGCCGTCCGACCGTTTACCGTGATTGCAGCCCAAAATCCCTATGATGATGTCGGTACTGTCAGGATCAGCAGGGCTTTTATGGATCGAATTTGCCTGGTCAAAATGGATTACCAGAGTGAAGCGGAGGAGCGGGAAATTGTTCGGATTCGAACGGGATCGGACGATGGCGCAACCATTGCGTTTGCGGTCAAAATGGTTCGCGAAACCCGTGATCATCCGGATATTAAATTGGGCGCATCCATTCGGGCGGCAATTGACATGGTTGATTTGTTCAACGGGATGCAGAAACTGGGAGATCCGCCCGACCAGAATTTTCTCATCGCAGCGCGAATGGCGTTATCCAACAAAATTTGGTTAAATGAAATGTCGCGTAAAACAGCGGATCACATCATCGAAGAGATTTGGCGCAGGATCAGTGAAGCGGAAAAATGCTCCGGCGGAGATTCAGGAGGCAGTTCCGGCACCCCCCCGAACCGGGAGGAGCCAAACAAACCACCCGATACAGCGCAGGCAGGCTGCAATTACCCCAGTCAATCCCTGGCGTATCAGTTCTTGTCCAGAGTGAATGGGTCGCTTCTTTTTGATTTTGACACCAACGATCCACAGCACTATTGGCAAATGGCGCACCATTTTAATCAGAATCCCGATGACCTCGAGGTTTTCTTTGAACAACCCGGTTGCCTGCAGGCTTTTGCCCGTATGCTTGACAGGCTGCAAGATGACGTGGCGGACCAGGCCATAAAAATCGCCAGTCATCTGATCATTGCCATTGCCAAACAAATTGCCGATACCGGATATCGCGCCGGCAATCTGAAATTGATCCCCGGTTTTAATGACAATGCCGAAATAGAATTGGACCACAGCCTTGAAAAGCACGCGGAATCACCCGAGCGGGGCATCCTGGAGAATCTTGTATCCTATATCCGGCACATCGAGAAAAAAGCAATTGTGACGATGCTCGACTACAGCTATTCCATGCAAAGCAACATCATTCTCGCTGCCATTACAGCCGCCGCCATTGCCCAGCACTTCAAAAAAGACTACGCTGTCCTTGCTTTCAACAGCGGGGTTTGCATTTTAAAAGACATCGATGAACCGGCCGGTTCCGAAAAAGTCCTGAAAAGATTGTTTGCGTTAAAATCATGTGGCGACACCAATATCCGTAGCGTTTTGGAGGCCGGGTTGCAGCATGTGAGCAAGTTTGAGCGCAAAGCAGGCCTGCTGTTAACCGATGGAGACTGGAACAAGGGTGGCGATCCTTTCCAGGCGGCTGTCCAGTTCGACAAACTCAGCGTCATCGGTTTTCCTTTCGCCGATTATGACAAAATCCGTCAGCTGGCCCTGAAAGGAAATGGGAATTACTCGATTGTGAAAAATGAGACCGAAATCGCCGGAGCCATCATGCAGTGTCTAAACTGAATTTTCTCTATGTAAATTCTGTCTTTTCATGCAACCATAGGGGGATTGGGCGGGTTGGCATGACCCCGAATGGGCGCCACGGATCAATTGGCAGGGAGCATCGATTCAACGTCTTTTGTCAGAAGAAGATCATAGTCGATGGTCTCAGAAAACATTTTTTTGCGTGTTTTGGCGGTATCCAGCGTGTACGTGCATATGCCGGAGCCTTTCAGGTCCTTTTGATCCCAGTTGGAGTGGGTGTCCTGAATTCCGGTGATCTGGGCGCCGTTTTCCGCGCTGACCACAACGGCCAGGCCTGCGAGGGCCTTGACCCGGCTCAGCAGAAAGTGCTTCTCCGAGAGATGGGGTTCGGACAGGACCACCAGGTCGCATCCCAATTTCGATAGGGCGGTGGCCACTTCCGGATGTGCGAACTTTTCCATGGGCACCATGGCGACGGCCGCCGGTCCGAAATGGCGGATGTGGAAAGGAAATCCACCGGACAACGACGTGGACGCGGTGGCATCGGAGAAGGAGAGCGCGCCATCGGGGGTGAACAATCTTAGCTCCGGCGGTGCATTGGCACGTTTTACGGAAGCGGCCAGGCCGACCCGGTATTGTTTGGCGATCCGGGTGAGCGATGTTGATTCGATTTTTTCCCCGTCCAATTGCGGGAGGACCCACAGGGCCGGATGCGAATCCGCCTGCCCGGCGATCCGTTCGGCCAGTTCATCCAGGTCCATCTCCTGCTTTTCAGGCACGTAACAATGAATCGACAACAGACCGGATTCAGGCAGTTTATAGAAACCGGTCAGATTCTCCACCCAGGGCTGAAGATAAATGGGGCCGTAGTGACCAACCTCCCTTTGGCCCATGCGTTCGGACCTGCGGACGTTGCGCCACTTTCCGTTTCGGTCCAACGGCATCTCCACGTAAAACACGCGGGAGGTTTCCGCGGTTCCCGAAAAAATCCGATCCCCGTCGGGATCGAAGACATAGGAGACCGCCTGGGTGAAATCCAGTGTCAGGCCTTTGCCGGTTCGGTTGCATATGGCCATGTAAAACCCGTTTTCCAGGGAGCGGGCCCGCCAGACCAGCCGGGGGTCGAGCCCTCCCAAAGCCGGCCAGTTGGCCGGAACCCAGAGCAGATCGACGGCTTTCAATGCCATGGTGCGGGGAATGAGGCCGGCGTAACTGTCCGCACAAATCACCATGCCGATGCGCCCCCAAGGGGTGTCAGCCACCCCTTTTTGGCGTGGGTTTCCGGGCCGGGCCCATCGCCGCTCGGTGAGAATTTTCCGATACCGGGCCTTCACTTGGCCATCGGGGCCCAAAAGAAAGGCCGCATTATAGTAGATACCGGTGGATGGATCGCGCTCGGCAAAAGCGATCCCGATGTAAACGCCATAGGCCGATGCCAACTCGCCCATGGCCCGGATGGTCGGGCCTTGGTCGGTTTCCGTGAACGGGGCAATGTCTTGACGGGAGCTAAAAGAATACCCGGTAACGGCCATCTCGGTGTTGAGAAGTAAGGCGGCGCCGGCCACGGCCGCCTCCCGATTCAATTTCAATAAGGCGGCAAGGTTTTTCTCCGGCTGCTTGTGGGCCGCCGCGAAATGGATCAGGGCCATTTTCATGCTCCCGTCTTCGATTGCCATCGCCCCATAAGCAATATGGGACGCATGAAAAAACCAGAGGGCAAAGACCCAACAGCCGATGAGGTGTTTTATTTTAAACCGCGTTGTCGTCAAACTGTGTGAAGGGAGGAAAAGCGTTGTCATTGTTCTTTCCTGTCGTGTCATCTCCGACCTTTTCCGGATGGATACGCGTTAGCAACCCGCTGCCTGCACCGGTGGCGGTTTCTCCGTTACCGGACTCATAGCGCCAATGGGATGTAAAAACAAGGGAATCCTTTTTTTCTCTACTGGTGGTGCCGAAGGCTGCAATGACGATGGGAATGGTCATTTACTTCTCCTAAAACGCTACATCCATACCGGCTGTCACACCAAACCCGTCGCCCGGATAAACGATCTTATCATCGGTATCTTCGTGAAACAGGGTGATCTCCACGATCCGTTCTTTTAAAAAGCGATGGCTCATGCCGGCCGGCACCGTCTGCTTTCTTCTCTCTTCTAATATTTAGGGGAATTATCTCAAGAGCAGATTCCATGTGCCTGCAGAAGATCTCGATGATCTGCTGATTAAGACCCAGCCCCCCTTTTTCCAACTCCACCTGGATGCCGGCGGCTTCGAATACCGTCTTCCAGGAATCTTCGTCTCCGGCCAGGTTCTCTTCAAAATGCACCCCTGCAACCAGCATGAGAGAGGCCAAACGCACTCTGGTAAAGCCGCCGTTCACCACTGCCCGAACTATGGCATCCTGATCGGGATAACCGTCTTCCACCGCGCCCACATGAACTTTGCCGCCATACTTTTGCTGAAGCATGTACTGTAATGCAGGATAGCTGCTCCATGAGGGGTGGTCCGTACCATGGCCCACCAGCACGAGCGCTTCATCCTCATTTTTATCGACCAAAGGCGACAGAGACCGCACCACCGCCTCATAGTCTTCGATGCCACTGAGCAATGGCAAGCCCATACTGGTACGGATGCCGCAATGATCGACTTCGGCCACCAACCGGTAAAACTCATGGGCACCGGTCAAATGCAGGCTCTGGACCATGGCCCACGGATGCCCTCGCCGGGCCAGTGCCTCCAGCACCTGATGGGGATGATGCCGCGTGATATTTTGCTTCTGTTTCAACCGGTCTTTGACCATACGCGAAGTATAGGTCCAGTGGATTTCATGCCCGCAAAAACGCTTTTTAAAAATCACGTCCATATGGTCATAAGTCCGCATGGCCCGGCTAGTGGTGCCAAAGGCTGCAATCACAATGGGAATGGTCATTTACTTCTCCTTAAGATATGGAACCGTCCTTTGGTCGGCTTTAACCCGGATACCGGCCACCAGGGCGCCAAAGGCCTTGGCCATCACCACCGGCATGCCCTCCACCATCGGAAAGTCTCCAGGGGTGTATCCCGACCGCCCGGACAGCCTGCCGGCTACCGAACAGCAGAGATCGTCGAATAGGGACAACTTGATGAGTCCCATGCTCCCCTCATTCAATGTGCTGCCCAAAAAAAAATCCCGAACCGATTTAAACAATCGATCCGGGATATCCCTTTTTTATCCTTAAGATCCTGGCAAACACGCGTCCATCCACGAAGCGTGCGCTCCATCCACCAGGCAGGTTTTCTGACTTTCGGATCCGCCTACTAGCTGCCCCTTCCCGTTTTAAATATCAAAACAGTGGCTGTTTGCAGCGTTCGTCCCCGATCACAGCAGCGGGCCTGTCTCCGATTTTAACGGAGTTCCCTATTAAGCTCTGACGAGCACCTGATGGCAAGTAGTACTTGATTAGGATGTTTTTACCCTAAGGTCAAGTAAAATCCCAGGGATTCCTTCCACCGGGGGCTTTCTTCACATCATCTTTTATTTGTGTTAAATAGACAAGCCATATCAATGACCAGGTTTATCTACGCCAAATGCGAATGGTTTTGTTTGGCAATGATCAATGTCCAATAATTGGGCCGCTCATGTTCCAAGTCTCGCAAATCATAATAGACCTTTTCCTCTTTGCGGCTGCAATTGGCAACGCTTACACTGCCCTGCGCCAGTCCGGTCTCTTCCAAGGCATCACAAATGCTTTGCATATTGCGGTACACCTTGAGGCAGACAACATTTTCAACAGACTCTGCCAAGGCGCGCAAACGCTCACCGCCATGGACGCCGGATACGATCAGTAAAGATTCGTCACCTTCAACTAGCGGCATATTGGTGGTGGCCGCCGCAGCCTGAAAAGAGCTGATCCCCGGCACTGTGACGATGGGCGCCCGGGGCCACAGCCTCTGGATGTGCCGGATAAGGTAGCCGTAGGTGGAGTAGATCAATGGGTCGCCAAGGGTTAAAAAGGCTGCACTTTGACCGCTTTTCAAGGTTTCCACAATTTGCAGGGCATGTTCTTCCCACGCGCGCTGCTTGACATTCGGATCTTTGGACATGGGAAAAGACATGCTATGGATGGCTGCGGATGCCGGTATGTATGGTTTGGCGATCTCAACAGCCAAAGAATAGTCGTTTTTGGAAGATGCCGCCGTATAGATGATGTCGACCTTGCCGATGAGGTTGACCGCCTTGACGGGAATCAATTCCGGATCCCCCGGTCCCACACCAACGCCATACAATGTTCCGCTCTTTGATTTCATCTTTCTTTTCTCCCATTGAGTGCCTGAACGAAAACCATGTCCATATGGTCATAGGTCTGTATGGCCCGGTTGGTGGTGCCGAAGGCTGCAATGACGATGGGAATGGTCATTTACCTCTCCTAAAACTCTACAGTCATACCGGCTGTCACACGAAACCCGTCGTCCGGATATCCGTAGTGGCTTTCGTAATCTTCATCCAGCAAATTCAAGAGATGAACAAAGAGTTCTGTTTTGCATTTTTTAAAGCGCATCGGATGGACCATTTTCCAATCCACGGTGGTATAGGCGTCAACTGTCTTTCCTGCTGTGTTCTCCAAATCGCTGAATTGCCTGCTGACACTGGTAACGGTTGTTTCCGTGCGGGTTTTGGTTGGCAGCGTCCAAAATAGCGTCACCTTGAACTTATGCGCCGGGGTGTAGGGTAGTTCATTGTCATTATCCCGGTTGCGGGTTTGCTGCCACACATAGCTTAAATCTATACTCGCTGGAGAAGCCAACTGCCAGTCCACAACCGTTTCAACACCCTGGCGGTAGGCCCCCTCGATATTGACCGGTCGTTTAATCAGATCTATCCCCTCCTGATAGACGATCTTATCATCGCTATTCTCGTGAAAAAGGGTGATCTCCATGGTCCGCTTTTTGGAAAAGCGATGGTTGATGCCGGCCGACACCGTCCATACGCTTTCTTCCTTAAGATCGGGATTGCCGCGCACCTGATCGATGGAGCCGTGACTGGACTGGTAGAGTTGCCCGAAGGTGGGCACATTGACGCCATAACCGGCATTGATTTTGGCTTGGCTGCGGGCACCCAAGGGAATGCTCACCCCTCCATTGGCCGCCTGTTGGAAACCAAAATCCGATGTGTAGTCGCCGCGCGCTCCCAAACTGGCGGTCACGGAATGGAAGCTCCGGTCGCATTGCAGGCCCAGGGAACCCAATTCACGATGGTGATCGCCGCTCAAGGTGTGCTCGATGCGATCCTGGGCCAAATTTGCGGCGAGCCGCAGCGCCCATTGATCGTTCTTATCGCTCCAGTTGGTTTCGTTTTTCACGCCATAGGTCAATGCATCCAGGGTGGAAACCTGTCCGGATTGGGATTCATCTTCCAATTGTGTAACATCCAGATAGGCTTTCAGAACATAATCGCCGGATTCCCCCGCAAGGCCTTGAACGCCAAGATCAAGGGCGCCTTTTTGGTAAAACTGACGGGCATCGGGTGTGGGGTTGTAAGTGGGGCCGGCTGAGCCGTGTTCGGATTGATAATAGCGTGCGTTGATATCATAGGTGGTTGTCTCGTTGGCCGGCAGGTCCCACTGAAGGCTTATGCTGCCGCTGTCGCGATCGCTGTTGGTCCGGCGGCCGTCTTTGTGGTTGGCCGATGCCGTCAAGCGCAATTGATGCGCTTGTATTCTCATCAAATGGGAACCGCTTAAACCGGCCTGGCCGTACGAGCCGCCCAGGATGCCGATGCGGCTATTTTTTTGCTTCTCTTTGGCTTTGGGGGGTTGATCCCCAAGGACGATATTGATGGCGCCGGCCGTTGCGCCGGGACCGAGCCAGACCGGCACCGGCGGTTTGAAGACATCCACGCGTGCCACCATATCCAAGGGAAGACTGTCTAAATCCACCCCCCCGTATTGAGAGCTGTTGGCTGGACGGCCGTTGATCAGAATTAAAATTTTTCCACTGTTGCCGCTGCCGCGTATGGAGATACGCGATCCAACGCCGCCGCTCTTTTTCACCTCTACCCCGGGCATGGCATTCAAGACTTGATTCAAATCCGTGTATCCGCCCCGCTGGATCTGGTCGCGGGTCATCACCGTCACCTGCTGGGGGTGATTTTTGACATAGGCATCGATTTTTGAACCGGTCACCACAATGGTTTCCATTTGGATCGAGGCGGGACGGTGTTCATCCGAACCGTGATTTGTTTGCTCCGCACCCAACAGCGCCCCAGGCACCATGGCAAAGGCCAGGCTGCACAACGTCAATTTCCATTTCCAAATTCCGATCAATTGCATGTTAATGAACTCCTTGTCACCGATCACCGCCCTCCGGCACATACACCATCGAGCCGTCCTCCAGTCGATAAGCAATGCCCAACCGCTCGCCTTTGCCGGATGCCTGGGTCTTGGAAACCTTCATGGCCTTGACCTTGGTGCCTTTCTTGGTGATGATTTCCAGTTCACCTGATTTATGTTGCTTCATGATGGTCATTTCAGATGTCTGGTCAAAAAGGTCCTGGAGATGATAGGCGCTGAAAAGGGTCATCAGCAGCCCCACGATAAACACCAGGCCGATGTCGAAGAGGTTGGCCACACCGGTCATGGGATCATCGTCCCTGAAGGACGGATCGCCAAGACTTCTGCCGGCTTTTCTAATTCGCCGTTTTTGAAAGTACTGCATAATCTATCCTTTCAATATCGGCCGCTGCCATTTCGGTGGCCAGTTCCATGTTCTTGATATCCTCTTCGATCCAGCGCCGCCGGACCGTGTAGAAAAAAAAGGCCGCCGTGCCGATGGCCAGACCGGTCACGGTGGTGGTAAAGGCAATGACCAGATCCGTGGATAGTTTGGTCATATCCCCCTGACCCAAAGCAGCCAGACCGGTGCCCATGGGAATCAGGGTCCCGATCAGCCCCAACGACGGCGCCGCCCGCACCAGGATCCTGAGCTGGTCCATGGATTTCCAAAGCTTCAAGGTTGTCTCCTGGAGCAGGTTTTCAACGGCTGCTTCGCTGCCGCCCTCACCCCTTATGGTTTGATGCAGCGCTTTGATATATTGGTTTACCCGATGGGACACCATGGTCGATGATGCGTCGCTCTTTAGAACCGCCGGAAGATTCTGGGGCAGGCATTTTTCCAGCCTGAGCCGCTCCAGCCACTCGGCAAAAAACGAACCGGCATAGACGAGGATCAAAAATGTCCGCCCCAGGATCTTCCGACGGTTCTAAAGAGCGACGCATCATCGACCATGGTGTCCCATCGGGTAAACCAATATATCAA
>CAJIBC010000115.1_pt1 | contig 17787 bp, 13 predicted proteins | sample 9199231 | NCBI WGS metagenome assembly CAJIBC01 (sample SAMEA7708282, study PRJEB35096) | sediment metagenome | biome: marine neritic benthic zone biome [ENVO:01000025]; feature: sediment [ENVO:00002007]; material: shallow marine sediment [ENVO:03000034] sea grass bed [ENVO_01000059] ...
ATCAATGATTTTATCCCTTTGTGTCCGCCATCTCCCCCTTTCTCTTTTATTTTTAATCTGTTGAAGGCTAGATCGATATCGTCATGGATAATGACCATCGCCTCGCGTTGAATCCTAAAATAGTCGGCCAGTTGGCGTAAGGGTGGACCGCTGCGATTCATAAAGGCCTGCGGTTTGGCCAATAATACATCTACCCCTTTAATGGTGCCACGACCGTAAATAACATTAAATTTGGTGCGCTGAACGGGGATTTGGAATCTGGCCCCCAGCGCATCGATCACCATGAAGCCGGCGTTGTGACGGGTATGGGCATAGCTCGGGCCGGGATTTCCCAACCCGGCCACTAAATAAACCCTTTGCTCCGGCATATTTCTCAACCATACTCAGTTGATGGTGTAAAAAACTACTCTTCGGTGCTCTCTTCAGCCTCAGCAGCCTCTTCACCTTCAGCCAGCTCTTCACCCTCTTCTTCTTCGACCTCTTCCTCTTCAACCGCTTTGGGACTCAGAACGGTTAAAACGGTAAAATTGACATCGTGCGGTATCTCCACATCCCCTTGGAGGGTGATCTCCTCCACATGGACGGAATTACCGATATCCAAATCGGTGATGTCAATGGTAATCTCTTGGGGAATGGCGTTTGGCAAGCAGACTACTTCCAGTTCACGGCGTACAATTTGCAGCATGCCGCCCAATTCAACTCCCACGCTTTTACCTGTGGTGATGACCGGCACATTAACCTTCAATTTGCGATCCATACTGACCTCATAGAAGTCAATGTGCAAAAGATTCTGGCTGACCGGGTCGGTCTGAAGTTCTTTGATCATCGCCGCACGGGTTTTATTTCCGCCGTCAATGGCCAAATTAAAAATGGACTGCCCAACACTTCCCTCTTTGATAATTGTCTCCATATCGTCCGCGCCGATGGAGAGCATCACGGATTCGGTACCCCGTCCGTATAAAATCGCTGGAACGCGTCCAGCGCGGCGCAGAGCGCGGGCCGGGCTGTTGCCTGTGGTTGTTCGGGTTTCAGCTGTTAGCTCAATGTTATTCAAGAAAAATTCCTCCTTAATATTATACGAACAATGATGTCACCGAATCGCCCCGATAGCTTCGAATAATGGCCTCTCCCACCAGTTTTGCGATGGAGAGCACTTTGATTTTATCGGACGCAGCCGCTTCGGGTTTCAGTGGGATGGTATCGGTGACCACTAGACTTTTCAGTGCAGAATTTTCAATGCGCTCTAATGCCGGACCGGAGAGCACCGGATGCGCACAGCACGCATGGACCTCTTTGGCCCCTTGCTCCATCAAGACACCGGCGGCCTCTGTTAAAGTACCGGCGGTATCGGACATATCATCGAGAATAATGGCTGTCTTTCCCGTAACGTCGCCGATGACGGCCATGGCCTTGGCTTCATTGGGCGCGCTGCGGCGCTTGTCCACGATGGCCAGATCGGCCTGCAGCCTTTTGGCAAATGCGCGTGCGCGCTCCACACCGCCGGCATCCGGAGAAACCATGATGATGTCGTCCCTGAAATGATAACGCATATGCTCCAGTAGAACGGGTGCGGCATAGAGGTTGTCCACCGGGACATTGAAAAATCCCTGAATCTGACCGGCATGCAGATCCATGGTAATGATACGGGTCGCACCGGCCAAGGTGATCATATCAGCCACCAGTTTGGCACTGATGGGCACTCTAGGTGCCACTTTTTTATCCTGGCGGGCATAACCGTAATAGGGAATAACGGCGGTAACGCAGCTGGCCGATGCCCGTTTCAAAGCATCGATCATCAGCAATAACTCCATGAGGTTTTTGTTCACAGGATCGCAGGTGGATTGAATGATGAAAACGTCCTTCATGCGGACGTTATCCTTTATCTCGATCTGGATCTCGCCATCGCTGAATGTAGAGAGCTGCGCGCCACCAATAGGCATTTTCAGGTAGTCACAAATTTTGTTGGCCAATTCAGGATTGGAGTTACCCGCAAATATCCAGAAATCATTGAGCGTTCTCGCCACGGCTGCTACCTACCCCTTTCGCGACATGATAAAAGTGGCTGGGGCGGGAGGATTCGAACCTCCGAATGCAGGAACCAAAATCCTGTGTCTTGCCACTTGACGACGCCCCAATAAAAAGATTCAAATGACATACAGCGCCATTTATGGTTTCAACAAATTAACTTTGTAGCATAAACCCGCCATTGGGATGGTTTCACCATATCTTGGGCTGCTTTTCGGGCAGCCGCTACATCGGCAAACAATCCAAACACCGCCGACCCGCTGCCTGTCATCGAGGCGCCTTTAGCGCCCTGACGTAACAACTCTTTTTTAATATTTTCAATGACCGGAAATTGATGGGCCGCCACCGTCTCCAAGTCGTTGCAGAGATAGTTGGCCATATCAACTTTTCCTTGCTCAAAGGGGAAATACCTAAGGGGTTTTTCACATTTTGTCAATCCCAAATTGAGGTTTTTAAAGACCTCGGCGGTGGATATTCCAAAGCCCGGATAGACCACAACCACACCCCAGGGCGACAACTGAAAATAGGGTGACAACACTTCCCCCACTCCGGTGGCGATGGCGGGTTTGGCATCAATGAAAAACGGGACATCGGCACCCAAGCTCAGGGCCAAGGCGATCATGCGCTCCCGATCGAAGGGGTCTGCATAATAGTGGTTGAGGCCCCTGAGAACAGCCGCGGCATCGCTGCTGCCGCCTCCCAGGCCGGCACCGGCAGGAATACGTTTGGTCAGATGAATGGATAGAGGGTGCGGGGTTATTTTCGTATCAGACGACAAAGCCGCATTGAATGACACAGCGGCTTTCAGGGCCAGATTGGTATCGTCACATGGCAGATCCGGATCCGAGCAGATCAAGGCATTCTGGTCGGCCCCCACTTCAATCCGCAGGGTGTCATACAAGCCGATGCAGCACATCAATGTATGCAGATCGTGGTAACCGTCGTTTCGGCGGCCAACGACGCGTAGAAAGAGATTGATCTTAGCGGGTGCTTGGATTTCCATGGGTTCAATTCTTGGGTGATGGCGTCGATCCATTGGCCTTTGGATTGGTCGACAGGTATGCAAGCCAAGACATGGCGTGGCCTTTATCGGGACTTTTTCAAAATTATACCCCCAAAAGCAAGCAACCGAACCGATCGCCAATGGGCCATAGCTTTCCGGGCTTCCATCACACCAGTTGATGCACTAACCGGTCTCTTTTACGTACAGCATTCGCAACTCATAGAGAATATTTTTTAAAATATTGGCTTCATCATCAGTAAGATTGCCGTTGGTCTTCTCCTCAAGCATTCCCAAGATATCAATGGTCTGTTTGGCAAGGGGGATATTTTTGGTTTTTTGGCCGGTGCTCGGGTCCTCAATCAAACCCAGTTGAACCAGCGCAGAAGAGTTAATCGACAATACAAATGTGGAAAAGTCGATTTGGGGAAGTGTGTAGCGCTTCTCCTGTTCGGCCGCCTTGTCGGTTGATTGGGAATTGTCTTTGGTATCGTTGGACATTTGTACTCCTATCTATAGGCTTTAAGATAATTAATTTGGACTGCGTTATCGGTCGTCGCGGTATTGCAATACAGCTTCCTCCCTCTAGCCTTGCCAAATCAATTAACTTAAAGCCTATACCAGCAGGGTTGGGGTTAAAACTCCAATGGAGTTACCGTTTTGACAGTTTTTAGGTTACGCAGCTCTTCGACCACTTCGGTGGGAATGGGCGTATCCGTGCAGAGAAAGATGATATTGCGTTGTCCCCCTTCTTCCTGACCGACCTGCATGCGGGCGATATTGATCTTGCGTTTTCCCAAGGTGGTACCGATTTCGCCAATGGAGCCCGGAATGTCAAGGTTATAAATCAATGCCATGTGACCCAATGGTATCATTTCCAGCCGGAAGGTGTTGATGCGAACAATCCGAATATCATTCTTGCCAAAGACAGTGCCGGCCACCAGATTATCACCTTCGGTGGTGACCACCTTCACCTTTACCAATTGCGCATATTCTTGATGGTCCGCAATGGTGGTCTCCGTTACTTTGATGCCTCGATCGCTGGCTATGAATTGTGCATTCACAAAATTGACGAGGTCTCGAACCATGGGCGTCAGCAATCCCTTTAACAGCGCCGTGGTCACCGGAGATAGGTCGGCTCCTTTGAAATTACCATAGTATTCCACCACCACCTCTTTGGGTGCTCCGCTGATCAGTTGGGCCTGTAACGCCCCCACCATTTCAGCCAATTTAAGGTACGGCCCCACCTTTTCCAACGCTTCGCCGGTCACGGAAGGCACATTGACGGCATTGATAATCGTACCGCTGCTAAGATACTGAATCATTTGATCGGCCACCATAACGGCCACATTGGTCTGGGCCTCCTTGGTTGAAGCACCAAGATGCGGTGTGCAGATGACCTGTTCCAAGCTTAACAATGGGTTGTCGCAGGAAGGCGGTTCGCACTCAAATACATCCAAAGCGGCTTTGGCCACTTTTCCCGAAACCAGTGCATCATACAGATCAGCCTCGTTCACAATCCCGCCCCGGGCGCAATTGATGACCATGGCCCCTTCCTTCATCTGGTCAAATGCCTCCTTGTTGAGCAGATTCTGGGTCGTCTTCATTTTAGGAACGTGAACGCTGATGTAATCGGCCTGAGGATACAACTCCTCCAGAGTTACAGATTCATAGCCGTCGTTTTGGATTTTTTCAGGTGTGACAAACGGATCGTAGATAATCACCCGCATTTTCAATCCGCGGGCTCGGTCGGCGACAATCGATCCGATCTTTCCGTAGCCGACAATCCCCAGCGTTTTTTTGTAGACCTCGCGACCCTGGAGTTTCTTTTTGTCCCAACGGCCATCTTTCATCGATGCGGTACCGGCAGGAACATTGCGCGTCAGCGACATCATCATGGCAATGGCATGCTCGGCCGTTGTGATCACATTCCCGGTGGGCGTGTTCATCACCACCACGCCACGCTTGGTGGCCCCGGGAATATCGACATTGTCCAAGCCGATTCCGGCGCGCCCCACCACCTTCAAATTCGTGGCGGATTCCAGCAGATCTTCGGTCACCTTTGTGGCACTGCGAATGACCAACCCATCGTATTGGCCGATGATCTCTTTGAGCTCCCCAGGCGCCAAGCCGGTTTTGACGTCCACCTCGATACCTTCAGCCTCCTCGAACATTTGAATTCCAATTTCACCCAGATTGTCGCTGACAAGTACCCTCATTTCTGTTTCCCTTCGTCAAATTATGTGGATGATGTCATTATCATCCGGCGTCCGGCGGGAATAACGCCATGGTTATATCGAAAAGTTACGCCATATTAAATAATTAAAATTGGACATTCAACCCCAAACTCTGATCGATTTCAAGTAAAAGAACCCACAGATGCATTTTTTTCATCACAGCGCTGATGGATCACCATTGCCAAGGGACAAGCCTACCACATCGTACCTTGATTAATTCAAGGTGCTTTGTTATTTCCACAGCAGCTGGACTGACACTCAAAAGGGCGAGGTAGGGTATGATCATCACAGAAATCCTGGAGCGCAACGCACGCATGTATGGAGATGAGATCGCATTGATTGAGCGAGATCCCGCCAACAGCAAACGAAGCGACCTGACATGGCAGGCGTTTAACCATCAGGCCAACCAACTGGCCCAAGCCCTTGCCGCCTTGGGAGTCGCCAAAGGCGACCGGGTGGTTCACCTCATGATGAACTGCATTGAATGGCTACCGGCATACTTCGGCATATTGCGCACCGGAGCATTGGCGGTACCACTGAATTTTCGCTTTGTGGCATCTACTATCCTACGATGCGTCACCTTGGCAGAGGCCAAGGTGCTGATTTTCGGACCCGAGTTCATTGACCGCATCACGGAGATCAAAGATGGCCTGGACTCGCATGTGGAAACCTATATTTATGTGGGGCCGGAATCGACCCGCCCTGGATATGCCCAAGGCTACTTGGACATCATAGCGCAATACGATCCCGTTAACCCCCAGATCGAAATTGAGATCACCGACCCGGCAGGTCTCTATTTTACATCAGGCACCACCGGCACCCCCAAGGCCACTTTGCTGACGCATCGAAATCTTGAATTCGCCTGCATCATCGAAAACCATCACCACCAACAAACCCATGATGACAATTTCCTTTGCATCCCCCCACTCTATCATACCGGCGCCAAGATGCACTGGTTCGGCAGTTTTATCGTGGGCGGCCGGGCCGTCATCCTGAAAGGTGTCGAACCGCGCTGGATTCTGGAGGCTGTTTCACAAGAACGGGTAACCATTGTATGGCTGCTGGTCCCCTGGGCATTGGATATTCTTTTTGCCATTGAAAGCGGCGATATCAAACTCAAAAATTTTGAACTCGACCAATGGCGTCTGATGCACATCGGAGCACAGCCGGTACCGCCCAGCCTGGTGAAAGAGTGGCTGAAAATTTTTCCCAAACACCAATACGACACCAACTACGGTCTAACCGAATCCACCGGCCCCGGATGCGTCCACCTGGGGGTTGAAAATACCCACAAGGTGGGTGCCATCGGCATTCCCGGATTTGACTGGGAGATCCAAATTGTGGATGACCGGCACAATCCACTGCCGGCAGGCAAGCCGGGAGAACTGGTTGTCAAAGGCCCCGGTGTGATGCAGGAATATTTTAAAAACCCCGATGCCACCGCTGAAACGCTTCAAAACGGTTGGCTCTACACGGGCGATATTGCCAAAGTCGATGAGGACGGATTTATATGGTTGGTGGACCGCAAAAAAGATGTCATCATCACCGGCGGCGAAAATGTCTATCCCGTTGAAATCGAGGATTTCCTGCAGGCCCATCCCGCTATTCAGGATGTGGCGGTTATCGGGCTGCCCAGCCTGCGTTTGGGCGAAATCGCCACCGCCATCATTCAGCTCAAAGAGGGAAAGGCGCTGTCCAAAGAAGAAGTGCGTGAATTCTGCAAGCCACTGGCCCGGTATAAACGGCCCCGCAAGATTTTCTTCGACAATGTGCCTCGCAATCCCACCGGCAAAATCGAAAAGCCCAAACTGCGTAAAAAATATACCGGTTCAACAGAGAGTTTTAAGATAGAGTGACACCGACGCAAAAAACCCCGCTGCAGATGGTCCAGCAACGGGGCCTTTTTAGTTGATAGAAGAGCCTAAGGGCCTTAAAATTATTTCTTACCTTCTTCTTCTTTAACTTCTTCAAAGTCGGCGTCCACCACGTCGTCGTCTGCATTTGGGGCGGCGCCACCGGCATCCTGGTCACCTGCTTCAGCTCCCGGGGCGCCTTGCTCTTGAGCGGTTTGTTGGTACATGGCTTCGGCCAGTTTGTGTGAGGCCTGGGTCAGGGCTTCGCTCTTGGCTTTAATCGCTTCGACATCTTCACCGTCAATCACTTGCTTCAAATCTGCCATGGCAGCCTCCACATTAGTGCGGGTATCGGCTTGCACCTTCTCCCCCAATTCTTTCATGGATTTTTCCGTGGCATAAATCAAGCTGTCTGCATGATTGCGGGCTTCAATCAACTCTTTTTTCTTTTTATCTTCTTCCGCATTCAATTCGGCATCTTTGACGGCAGCATCGATCTCTTCCTGGGTCAAACCGCTGGAGGCCGTGATCTGAATGGATTGCTCTTTGCCGGTGGCAGTGTCTTTGGCCGATACATTCACGATACCGTTGGCATCGATGTCGAAGGTCACCTCAATTTGAGGGACGCCCCGCGGTGCCGGGGGTATTCCGACCAATTCAAAACGCCCAAGGGTTTTGTTCCCGGACGCCATTTCGCGCTCGCCCTGCAAAACATGGATGGAAACGGCTGGCTGGTTATCCGCTGCGGTGGAGAATACCTGACTCTTGCGTGTGGGGATGGTGGTGTTTTTCTCAATGAGCCGGGTCATCACGCTGCCCAGGGTTTCGATGCCCAATGACAATGGGGTCACATCCAACAGCAGGACATCTTTGACATCGCCTTTGAGGACACCCCCCTGAATAGCAGCGCCAACGGCAACAACCTCATCGGGATTGACCCCTTTGTGGGGCTCTTTGCCGAAGATCTTTTTGACACGTTCCTGAACCGCCGGCATACGGGTCATACCCCCCACCAGAATAACTTCGTTGATATCCGAAGCGCTCAAGCCGGCATCCTTCAAGGCTGTCTTACAGGGAACTTCGAGTTTGTCCAAAAGATCCGCAATAATGGTCTCCAGCTTGGCCCGGGTAATTTTAATATTCAAATGTTTCGGCCCGCTGGCGTCTGCCGTGATGAAGGGCAGATTCACGTCCGTCTCCATGGAAGTGGACAGTTCCATTTTGGCTTTTTCGGCAGCCTCTTTTAAACGCTGAAGGGCCATTTTATCGGTACGCAAATCGATGCCCTGGTCTTTCTGGAACTCTGAAGCCAGGTGATCAATCAACCTCAGGTCGAAATCCTCACCGCCCAAGTGGGTATCGCCGTTTGTTGCTTTTACCTCGAAGACCCCTTCGCCAATCTCCAATACCGAGATATCGAAGGTACCGCCACCAAGGTCAAAAACGGCAATTTTCTCTTCGCTGCGCTTATCCAAACCGTATGCCAAGGATGCGGCGGTGGGCTCGTTGATGATGCGCAATACATTCAACCCAGCGATTTTACCAGCATCTTTGGTTGCCTGGCGTTGGCTGTCGTTAAAATAGGCCGGCACGGTGATGACGGCATCCGTGATCGGTTCCCCCAAATAATCCTCAGCGTATTTCTTAATGAAAGACAAAATAAAAGAGGAGATTTCGGCCGGACTGTTCAGTTTGCCGCGCAAATCAATGCGAACATCGCCATTATCCGCCCGTTTGATTTGGTAAGGCAGTATTTGGATGTCATTCTGAACCACACTGGAATCATATTTGCGGCCAATGAGACGTTTCACACCGAAAACCGTATACTCCGGGTTGGTGATGGCTTGGCGCTTGGCGGTTTGCCCAACCAGCCGCTCACCACTTTCAGTTACGGCCACTACGGATGGGGTGGTACGTCCGCCGTCCGGATTGGTAATGACTTTAGCATCGCCACCGTCCATGATCGCCACACAAGAGTTGGTGGTTCCCAAATCGATTCCAATAATCTTACCCATTTCAATTCCTCCTTGGAGTGACGGCTCTGTCAGGTTTTACATTGCGTGGTCCGTTTTGGTAACGTTCTAGCAAGGCCGTCAAATAATGTACTTTTTAAGTATCTGTTTTTTATCTATAATAATATTAAACGCGTGATTGCACCGCTAGCTCTCATCACTTTTTGCTTTGGAAACGACCACCATGGCCGGCCGCAACAAACGGTCATGCAATACATACCCTCTTTGCATTTCACGAATCACCGTATTGGCCGGCTCTTCTTCTGTCTCTTCTTGCATCATGGCTTGGTGAAAATTCGGATCGAATGGTTCCCCAATGGCTTTGATCGGTTTCACATTGTGGCGCTCAAAAATCTTTTCAATCTCATTGAGGGTCAAACGAACCCCCTCTAACAGAGGATCGTCGTCAGGACCGTCTTGCCGAGCGGATTCTATGGCCCTGTCCAAATTGTCCACCACGAATAATAGCTCTTTGAAGAGCTTTTCATTGGCGTACCGAACCACCTCCCTCATCTCACGCGTGGTCCTCTTTTTGTAGTTGTCAAACTCTGCAGACGCTCTTAAAAGGCGATCATAATACTCTTCAGCTTTATGCTCAGCCGCCTTCAGTTTTACCTCCGGGTCATCTTCAGGCAACGCCTTGTCATCCGCTTCGTTGTCAGGTTCCGATGCTGCAAGGTTATCATCTGTTTTTGCTTTTTCTTCAGATTGATCCTGATCATCATCCCCCTGGATTTCCACTTGAACTTTCTCGCTCATTCCCGGTTTTACTCCTGCGTCTCATTAAAAGGTTGTCATATTTAGGAATGGTTCTTATTAGTCTGATAATCTTATGAAAATAGGCCTCTCGAAAAATCGATAAGAACATAAGACGACTTGTTATGTTGTCAAGGATGGATACATTCATTTGATGACTGGGTTCTTGCTTTTCGGCTTAAGGGCCGGCGCGGCGACAAATCTAACCCCAATTAGGGTACGGGGAACTTCCGGTGGGAAAAGAAAGGTGGAACCGGGTTGGTTGTGCACCCTCTCTCGAATTGGCTCAGGTAATTCAACCTTAGCGATAACCGGGATCAACCGCGACACTGACTGCATCACTTATCGCTGCTTCCTTCCGGACCTGACGAGGTTCGCGACCGTCTGTTACGCGGCGGCCGATCAGCAAGGCTGGAATACTTTGGCACAACCCTCAAGAGGGAATTCGGTCCCGCATAAAGCGGATTTCGGGAAAAGGGCACCGCTAGCTCCCCACCTAGCACAACCAGGGACCGATTATAGGGATGGTGGTTACCGATTTCAAGAACAAACCCTATTGGTGCATAAAAAAAGATGGCAAAATTCAAATCAAGACTGATTCTGTTCACCGTTCAATCAGCCCGCAGGGCTGGCTCCACGGTTGGGCTGTGTTGACAATCCATGGAACCTCCCGTAAAAGGCCATATAACTTGACACCCCTAAATTATTTGCGTCGCATACGCCTTCCATCACCATGAACCGTCGAAATTTAAACACTCAAATGTGGGCTCCGGCAATTAAGCGGGTGGTGCGCACAATCGATCGATTCGGCATGTTTGTGCCCGGCGAAAAAGTATTGGTGGGCGTGTCCGGAGGGCCGGATTCAACAGCCCTGCTCCACATTTTGGTCAACTTGGTGCCATGGTACAAATTGAACCTTGGAGTAGCCCATCTGAACCACGGGCTCAGGCCCATAAATGCCGATAAAGATGAAGCCTTTGTCAAACGAACGGCCACAACCTTGAAAATCCCTTTCTATGGGCAGCTGGCAAACATCCAGCCCCTGGAGGGTTCCGTGGAGGAGCAGGCGCGGGAGGCACGCTATGGGTTTTTCAAAGAGGTGATGCAGCGCCATGGGTACACTAAAATCGCACTGGGACATCAAAAAAACGACAACGCTGAAGCCGTGCTCATGCACTTGCTCCGCGGCAGCGGCATCAGGGGTTTGGCTGGTATTCCACCGGTCCGGGACAATATGGTGGTGCGCCCCCTGATTAATTTGGATCGTATTGAAATTATGGCCTATTTGGAAGACCACCACATCCAATTCGTGGAAGATGAAACCAATGCTGACCCGGCTTATAATCGCAATCGTATACGGCATCACCTGATTCCTATTATAAAGGAGGACTACAACCCCAATATCATAGAGACCCTACACCGAACAGCCGACGTATGCCGGGAAGAGGACATCTGGTTCGACGGTTTCGTGAAGCCGTTGTTGGACGACATCGTGGCGCGATCCGAAAAGGAGTGTCTTGAACTCCACCACAACTTGTTGGCAGATGAGCCCCTGGCTGTACGACGGAGGCTGGTTCGAGGGGCTCTGGGTCAGTGGCACGGCCATCTGCGTCGTATGGGGGCGCATCACATCGATGCCATCATAGGGTTGCTTTCCAAAGAGGCTGATGGAAAAAGAGTCAGCCTGCCCAACGGCATCGAGGCGATCCGCAATGGCACCCGTCTCTGTTTTACCCGGCGTGAACCCTTCATGCCACCTGCCACGGCGGAGAGACAGGAATTTTGTCATATCATCTCCGGCACCGATTGCCTGCCCCTGACAGTCAGCATTGCGGAAGTGGGTTGCCGAATCATGTTCGATATCGAGGATCCCATCCAGGGGGGGCAGTGGCCTTTGGGGGACAGTACCAGGGCATGGTTTGACCTTGATGATCTGACCTTTCCGCTACAGATCAGAAGCTTCAAACCCGGTGATCGAATTCGCCCATATGGCATGATAGGTTCACAAAAAATTAAAAAACTATTCATCGACCGAAAAATTCCAGCATCCCAAAGGGCTAAAATTCCGCTTATAGTGAGCCGTGGGGCCATTGTTTGGATCGCAGGCATACGCCGTAGCAGTCATGCAATGGTGTCGGATCAGACCCAACGCGTCTTGCGGGTGAGGGTTGACATGACATCCAAATACATGACCTCCCAACGAAATGGAGGACCCGAAAACCTTGGATAAAACTTGCGAAATCAACTAATCGGCATTATGGTATACGTCGTCTGTGCCTGAGATATGTATAAATCGAGGAGGTAACATCTTTGAACCCTTTCTATAAGAATCTTGCGCTATGGTGTGTGATCACATTGATGATGATCATGCTATACAAAATGTTCAACGCCCAGAACCTGGCCGAATCAGCTCCAGGGTATTCGGAATTTTTAGCAATGGTGGATGAAAGCCGGGTGGAAGAGGTCATCATTCAAGGGCAGGAGCTCACTGTGACCGACATCAACGGGCGTCGCTACAAGGTATATGCTCCCAATGATGCGGATATGATTAAAACCTTGCGTGGCAAGGAGGTACGGATCAAAGCCAAACCTCCGGCGGATTCACCTTGGTATAATATTCTCATCTCCTGGTTTCCCATGCTGATACTCATCGGTGTTTGGGTCTTCTTTATGCGCCAAATGCAATCGGGGGGCGGCAAGGCCATGTCCTTCGGCAAAAGCAAAGCGCGACTGATGTCGGACACCCAGGAAAAGGTCACCTTTAAGGATGTGGCCGGTATTGACGAAGCCAAAGAGGAGTTGAGCGAAATCGTAGAGTTTTTACGCGATCCTAAAAAATTCACACGCCTGGGCGGCCGCATCCCCAAAGGGGTGCTTCTAATGGGTCCCCCGGGAACCGGAAAGACCCTGTTGGGACGCGCCATCGCCGGTGAAGCCGGTGTACCTTTTTTTAGCATCTCCGGATCCGATTTCGTGGAGATGTTTGTAGGGGTTGGCGCCTCGCGTGTGCGCGATCTTTTTATGCAAGGTAAAAAACATGCCCCCTGCATCGTCTTCATCGATGAAATCGATGCCGTGGGGCGGCATCGCGGTGCCGGTTTGGGCGGCGGGCACGATGAACGCGAACAAACCCTCAACCAGTTGCTGGTGGAGATGGACGGTTTTGAATCCAATGAGGGCGTCATCCTGATTTCCGCTACCAACCGCCCGGATGTATTGGACCCGGCATTGCTGCGACCGGGTCGTTTCGATCGCCAAGTGGTGGTCAGCCTGCCTGATATTCGCGGCCGTGAAAAAATTCTAAAAGTCCACATGAAAAAGACCCCTGTGGGCGAGGATGTCTCCCCTCTTATCCTTGCCAAGGGAACACCCGGTTTTTCCGGTGCCGACCTTGAGAATTTGGTCAACGAGGCCGCTTTATTGGCAGCCAAGCGGGGCAAGGAAAAGCTGGAAATGGTGGACTTTGAGGACTCCAAGGACAAAGTCTATATGGGGCTGGAACGTAAATCCAAAGTGATCAAGGAAGAGGACCGCAAAACCACGGCCTATCATGAGGGGGGCCATGCTCTGGTGGCACGATTTCTACCCAACGCCGATGCCATCAACAAGATCACGATTATTCCCCGGGGCCGGGCTGCCGGTGTCACTTGGTTTCTTCCGGAAGAACGCGACTTCAAATATAAAGACCAGCTTGAAGGTGAGCTGGCCGTGGCCTTTGGTGGCCGCGTAGCCGAAGAGATTGTCTTCGACCGTATCAGTACAGGGGCATCCAATGATATCAAACAAGCCACTGAATTGGCCCAGCAGATGGTTCGGACTTGGGGCATGAGCGATGAATTGGGTCCTCTCTCATACTCAAAAGGTGAAGAGCAGGTCTTTTTGGGACGGGAAATCGCCCAGCATCGGGATTACTCTGAAAAAACCGCCCAGAGGATTGATGATGAGATCTCCAAATTGATCAAAAATGCTCACAAAAAGGCCAAGACCGTACTGGAAGAGCACTTGGATTTGCTCCACGCATTGTCAGAGCAGCTTCTGGAAAAAGAGACCGTGCTGGGAAAAGAGCTGGACGAACTCATCATTGCCCTTAAACCGGATATCGACCTGCCGAAACGCTCTGATGACGAACCGGCACGGCAACCCGATACCGTTAAAGAACAAGATTCCGACAGTGACGATGGTGGCGCAGAAGATTCGGAAGATCGCGATGATCCAACGCCCAACAGCGAGTAACCCACAAGATGCGCGACTATACCCTGAATTGGCAGGACCACCAACTGCAGCTTGGGCCGAAAACCACTATCATGGGAATTGTCAATGTGACCCCGGACTCATTCTCCGATGGAGGGCGGTTCCATGTGGCAGAAGCGGCCGTCGCCCAGGGATTGCATCTGGCCAAAGCCGGTGCCGGCATTATTGATATTGGGGGTGAATCCACCCGCCCTTTCGCCGACGAAGTGTCTGCACAAGAAGAGATCGACCGGGTGGTGCCGGTCATCAAAGAATTGGCCGGCCGCATTCGGATTCCTATCTCCATCGACACCACCAAGGCCGATGTGGCGCAAGCCGCCATAGAGGCAGGGGCTTCCATCATTAACGATATCAGCGCCATGAACATGGACCCGCAGATGCCCGGGACGGCTGCACGCCTCGGGGTTCCGGTGATCCTGATGCACATGAAAGGCACACCGCGCACCATGCAGGCAAATCCCACCTATGACGACGTGGTGGCAGAGGTCCGGGACTACCTCCGCAATGCCATTGAATTAGGGGTTAAAGCCGGCATCAACCGCCACAATATCATCATCGATCCCGGCATCGGATTCGGGAAAACCGGTTACCACAATCTCATGTTGATCAACCAGCTGGCCGCATTTATAGAACTTGGAGCACCGATCTTGGTGGGGCCCTCACGCAAACGCTTCATTAGAGACATCCTGAAAGACCCATCCCAAGAAGATCTCAGTCCGGATCAGCCGGAAGTTGAAACCGGCACCCAAGCCGCTGTGGCCGCTTCGGTATTAAATGGCGCCCACATCATCCGGGTCCACAATGTGGCCAATACCGTTGCCATGGTAAAAGTAATAGATGAGATTCGAAATGTTTACCCGATAGTTGCATAAAAAATGGTAAAAAATGAAATATATCCTTCCTGAACTTACCGGAGTTTCGTGAAATGCTACTGGTCATCGATGTCGGCAACACCAATACCGTCATGGGGGTCTTTGACGGTCACACTTTAAAGCGCAGCTGGCGCATCCGCACCGAACGCAATACCACGGAAGATGAATTCAACGTGCTTGTGGCAGCGCTTTTTAAACAGGCCGGCCTCGCGTTTGAACATATTGATCAATGCATTATCTCCTGTGTTGTGCCCCCCATCGTCACCATCCTGAACGCCTTCTGTAAAAAATATCTGGGCCACCCTCCCCAGTGGGTCGATGCCAAGTCATATCCCGGCATGCCCATTTTAGGAGACAACCCCAACGAAGTGGGCGCCGATCGTATTGTCAATGCCGTAGCGGCTTACGAGCGGTACAAAACCAGTCTGATCATCATCGATTTCGGCACCGCAACAACATTTGACGCCATTTCCCAACGGGGAGAGTATCTGGGGGGCGCCATCAGCCCCGGTATCGCCATTTCAGCCGAAGCACTTTATACCCATGCATCAAAATTACCGAGAGTCGAATTATTCAAGCCTCCTGCGGCGGTGGTAGGCAAAGATACCATCAGCTGCATCCAGTCCGGAATTATTTTCGGCTACGCAGGATTAGTGGACGGCATTGTTCAGCGTATGAAGGCTGAAATGCAAAGCGACCCCGTGGTCGTCGCCACTGGTGGCCTGGCACGGCTAATTCGAAATGTCACCGACACCATTGAAGCGGTTGAGCCTGATTTGACAATAGAAGGCTTACGCATCATCGCCCAAAAAAAGGTCTGAGGACTTCAGATCCCGTGTTGCCAAGGGTTCGCAGTAGATTTACTACGGCTTCACCCTTGGTCGCCTTGGCTCTGAAGCCCTCAGACCTTTTTTTGTAATTTGGGTCGTGGACTTCAGATCCCGCGTTGCCAAGGTGTAGAGGCCGGAGGACTCCAGATCCTGCGTTGTCAAGGACTCGCAGTAGTTTGACTACGGCTTCGCCCTTTCCGCCTTGACTCTGGAGCCCTCCGGCCTCTACACCAGAAGTGTATAAAAAACTATAGATCCTATAGTGCACGGACTTCGGCGCAGTAGATTTACTACGGCTTCACCCTTTGTCGCCTTTCTGCCCGCTGGTTTTTAGCGGTAGGCTCTGAAGCCCTCAGAACTTTTTTGTCTTTTAGCTGGGGACTCCAGAGCCTGCGTTGTCGAGGACTCGCAGTAGTTTGACTACGGCTTCAGCCTTGGTCTTGGCTCTGAAGTCTTCAGAGCTTTTTTTGTCTTTTGGCTGTGGACTTCAGATCCCGCGTTACCGGTCCGTGTAGGATGGGCAAAGCGTAGCGTACCCATCTTTTGTTGCTACGGCTTCACCTCCGGACTATGGATCCCTCCGGCTTTTTCAACCTCTGGGTGTGATTATCACATCAGTGGCACCTTCAGGGCCATTTTTGTTTAAAGGTCTTACGGTTCACGGATCGCAGATCTCAATTCATCCGGCCAAAAGAGACGGCGCTGTTCACAGTTCACGGGAACGCAGTCCCCCGGACCTGCGTTGCAATAGCGGTCAAACTGGTGCCCGCCGGTTCATGGCCACCAAGGTGCTAATCAAAATTACGGCGCCTCCGGCAAGGGTATGGACCGATGGTATTTCATCCAGTAGAAAAAAGGCAAAAATAATTCCGTACACCGGCTCCATACCAGCAATTACGGATGCCAGTTGTGCGCGAACGAATGCCAGGCCCCGAATGAACATGGCATGGGCAAGGGCTGTGCAGAACACACCTAAAAGAGCCAGCATCCCCAATTGTTCAGCTCCAATGTGCACATCAGCCCCTGCCATTATCGGTAGCAAGAAAAGAGCAGCAAAGGCATTCTGGTAAAAGGCGATGACCGCTGGTTGATAATCCCTCACCCAATTCCGGTTTAACAATGAGAGGATGGCAAATGTGAAACCGGATATGGTGCCCCAAAAGACACCATAGAAAACCTGTCCACCAAACGGTGAAGGGTAGACCATGATGCACAGACCCAGCATGACCATAATGGCCGTTACCATATCTATGGTGCGCCGTTTTTCATGAAACCACCAGGGTTCGATAATTGTGATGAACACCGGAAAGGTGGAAAAAGCCAACAGGCCCACAGCTACGGTAGAGACTTGGATGGCATGGAAAAAGGTAATCCAGTGAACGGCCAAAACCAAACCCAGAAGGCCAAACAAAGCGATGGTTTTTACATCTTTAGGATGGTTGTTCTTCTTCGTCAAAAAAAGAACGATACCTAACGTGATCGCAGCAAATCCGGTGCGACCCAATACGATGCTCCATGAGGGCAAAGGTAGAAATTTACCGAACAGTCCGGCAAGACCGAAAAGCAACACGGCAATATGTATTTCAACCAGTCCGGAGGTATGGCCTTTGTTCAATTGCTACGTCAACTTTCGGAATTAACTATCTATTCCTTAATAACAGACTTAACTTCCCATCATAAATTCAATAGGTAAGAATTCGAAAAGCTTATAGCAACATCGCCCTTAAAAAACAATCCGACCAAGCAACAAGTATCAGGAGCCCTTGGGACCATAGGGTGAAGGTGACAAGCCAGGGCCAATATGCCTGTCGTGCCTACTGCGAGTCTTTGACAATGGGGTACCTGGAGACCTTAGGCTTTTTCAACTGGATTGGTCTACGCGGAAGGATGTGTTAACTGTTACTTCTGTTCTATGATCAGCCCTTCGGGCTGCGTGAACCGTGAAAGGTGA
>CAJIBC010000768.1_pt1 | contig 17759 bp, 13 predicted proteins | sample 9199231 | NCBI WGS metagenome assembly CAJIBC01 (sample SAMEA7708282, study PRJEB35096) | sediment metagenome | biome: marine neritic benthic zone biome [ENVO:01000025]; feature: sediment [ENVO:00002007]; material: shallow marine sediment [ENVO:03000034] sea grass bed [ENVO_01000059] ...
ATCTAACCATATGCCACAGCGGGCAACCAGATGACCACCTGGGGATACAAGGCTACGACCAAAAGACCGATCAGCTGCAGGATAATAAAGGGAATAACTCCCTTGTAAATATCCAGCAGCACAACCTCCTTGGGCGCCACACCCTTTAAGTAGAATAGGGCGAATCCCACCGGCGGCGTCAAGAAGGATGTTTGCAGACTCACGGCAACCAATACCGCAAACCAGACCAGTTCGGCGTTGTCGATGACTCCGTGGTTGTTGATTTCGATGCCCAGCGCCGAGACAACCGGCGCCAGCAGGGGCAGGATGATCAGGGTGATCTCGATCCAATCGAGAAAAAAACCCAGGGCAAATACCGTACCCAGAATTACCGCCATAACGCCATAGGGACCAAGGGGGAGGCCGGTGAGGGCGTTTTCGATGAATTCATCGCCACCGAGGCTCCGCAGCACCACCGCAAAACAGGTGGCACCGATGAAAATTCCAAAGATATACCCGGTGGTGTTAAAGGCCGATACCGAGACCTCTTTGAGGACTTTCCAGTTGATGCGCTTGTTGATGGCGGCCAGGATTATAGCCCCCAAGGCGCCAACGCCACTCGCTTCGGTGGGAGTTGTGATCCCCATGAAGATTGTGCCGAGCACGGCCAGAATCAAAGCCGCCGGCGGCAGAATGGTCAAAAACACATCCCAAACCATCTTGAACCTGAGGGGCGGCCGGTTCGGATCCAGGGGTGCGGCGCTGGGGTTGAGGGCACAAAATGCAACGATGTAAACCAAATAAAGAGATCCGAGGATGACACCGGGAATGACAGCCCCCATGAACAAGTCGCCCACTGAAAGGCCAAGCTGATCCGCCATGATCACCAACATGATGCTGGGCGGGATCAATATCCCCAGGGTGCCGGCGCCGCAAACAGTACCGGTTGCGAGCGCCTTGGAATAACCTTGCTTGAGCATGGCCGGAATGGAGAGCAGGCCGAGCAGCACCACGGATGCGCCGATGATCCCGGTGGAGGCCGCCAGAACAATGCCGATCACGGTCACGGCGACGGCCAATCCGCCGCGTACCGGTCCGAACAGCGCCTGCATCCGGCTCATCATTTTTTCGGCAATGCCCGAACGGTCGAGCATCAAGCCCATGAAAATGAACATGGGGATGGCCACAAGCACCCAGTTGTCCATGAGTTTAAAGATCCGGTTGACGACCATACCGACCGACATGAAATCCAACCCGGTCCAGGTTCCGAGATAGATGTCGGCCAGGTATCCGATCATTGTGAAGATCATGGCCACTCCACCCAGCACCAGAGCAATGGGAAAGCCGGTAAACAGCAGAGCGATAAAGGTCAAAAACATCAAAATTACGAGAATACTATTGGCATCCACTGGTTTATACCCCCTTCTTGGTGTGCTTCAGATAGCTGAACGCTTTTACCACGCGCGCTGTCGCCGACAGGAACAACAGGATCATGGAAATCGGAATCAAGGCTTTGGGAATCCAGCGGCAACAGAGACCAACAGGGGAGTCGGATCTTTCATTGGTCCGAACAGCCTCCCACAAAAAATCAAGACTGTGGATAAAGATGACATATATCAGGGGCATCAAAAGAATGATGATGCCAATCATTTCGATCTTCTCTTTGGTTCTTCGGCTGAATTTGTCGTGCAGCACGTCCAGCCGGATATGCGAATCGGCCGCCTGGCAGTAGGCCATTCCGAAAACAACGTTGACGGCGTAAAGGTGCCATTGCAGCTCTTCCAGTTGAACCAATCCAAGTCTGAACCCATATCGCAGCACAACTTGAACGATGATGGCTACGATCAAAAAAACATTCAGCGATGAACTCCACCTTCCGATTTTTTCAATGGCGATTTCAATGCTGCTTGAAAACCTGTTTTCAGGTATCTTCTCAGAATCCATACCAGCTCCTTGGTCTCATTTGTTACAATTTGGGCAAATGGTTAGATGACCAATGGCGCACTGATCATCTAACCAACCGGCCAAAATCAGAAAGCTACCCCGGGGTCCAATGCCAGCGAACATATATGATGCTATATCCGATCTCCGGGGCAACCCATTTAACCATTGCGCATCAGAGGCCGCCGGCTGGTTGAAACGCATGTAACCGGCGGCCGCTCAATGATACCATTGGTGAGCTGTTACTTTTTTGCGCCACGCGGCAAGAAGCCCCACTCAGACCAGTATTTGTAGTCTTTGCGGAACGCGTTCATGTGATCATAAACTTTCTTGAACATAGGATCTTTGGCCTGTTCGGCAACTACTTCCTCCCAAGCTTTCTTGAAGGTGGCCAGCATCTCGTCGGACCAGTACATGTTTTTGACGCCGCGTTTGGTCACATTCTCTTTAATGACCGGGCCTTGAATTGCTTCGGTCATGGCGAACGCGTCCAGGGTGGCGGCGCGGGTGCCGACTTCCAGGACCATTTTCTGATGATCGGTCATTTTGTTCCAGACCTCCTTGTTGATCAACAGCTCGAAAACGGTGGCTTGTTGGTGCCAACCCGGAAAGTAGTTGTATTTGACGATCTTGTGCAGGCCGAGGCGTTGGTCGATGGCCGGCATGGAAAATTCGGTGGCGTCGATGGCGCCTTTTTCCAGGGCCGGGAAGATCTCGCCGCCGGGTAGCAGGCTGGTGGAGACGCCCAGTTTCTGCATGGCCTGGCCGCCCAGACCGAAGAAACGCATCCGCAGACCTTTGAGGTCGGCGACGCTTTCGATGGGTTTTTGGAACCAGCCAGAGGTTTCCGGTGCAATGATGCCGAAAGGCAGAACTTTCACATTGTAACCGGCCGTGTCGTACATTTCCTGCCACAGCTCGGCACCACCGCCGTGGTAGATCCACGCCAGGTATTCGCCAGCTTCCGGTCCGAAAGGAACGGCAGAGAACAATGAGGCGGCCGGAATCTTCCCTTGCCAATACCCCGGGGTAGAATAGCCGGCATTTACTTTGCCTTTGGATACGGCATCTAGAATCTCGAACGGTGCGACAAGTTTGCCCGGTTCATACACTTTCATTTTGATTTCGCCATTACTCAGGGCTTCAATGCGGTCAGCCAGCCAAGGAGCGGTGGTACCCATTCCCGGTAGGGCCGTGGGGAAGCAGATCGGTACCTTCAACAGAACTTTGCCAGCCAGGGCCGGAGTAGCGGTGACCATAAACATCACTGCGAACAATGCGATAAAAACTTTCATCATAGTACTTCTTCTCATGAAACTACCTCCTTCTGGGGTTAAGTGGTTCGACGCCTCATACACAATTCAGAACCAAGGTCTATTGGTACTACCTTTTTAATGTCGCTCAAAACCTTTTGCAGGACCGCCCCTCTGCATTTAATTATATTACAACTTACTGTTTATATAATATTTTTTAACGATTTCGCCTAAGCTTCATCCATTCAATGGGCTTGCAATGACCAACGCTACCCGGAAAAGCCTTCAAAGTGAGCCATGGGTGACGCGGTTGCATGTGTGAGGCCTCGATCATACTCGGTTTTGATTATTGCGAAACCTGTGCCAAGGCAATGGTGGCAGGTTATAAAGATGCAATTTACTCTATAAAGGTTTAAGATTATCCTTCAATGCCTCTGATAAATGGATCACTTTTAGATCCATGCCTTTTTTTAAGGCCCCGCCCCGAAGCTGCATAATGCAACCCGGACACTCCGTCACCAAAATGCCCGCTCCGGTATTTTGGGCATCCTCCAACTTTTTCCCAAGTATCTCGGAGGAGATAGATGGGAAATTGGCGGAATAGGTACCACCGAATCCGCAACAGGTCTCCTCCTCTGCCGCCGGGACGAACTCATAGCCCGACTTGCGTATCAGGTCGTGGGGAGCATTCTTAACCCCCAGTCCGCGGCACAGGTGACATGGTGCATGATAGGTTATATGGGTCTCACAGGAGTTGAAATCAGACGCCTTTATCTTAAGCACGTCATTGCAAAAACTGCTGAACGGCAACACCTTTTCCGCCATAAGCCGGGCCTTTGAGGCCAGCGAAGGACGCTCCGATAGCAACTTGGGGTAGTTTTTTTTCAAATGCGATGCACAGGATGCACAAAGGGTGATCACAAAATCCACACCATCGACATCCAACGCCATCACGTTTTGAACCGCCACTTGCCGGGCCGCCTCCAACTCTCCCATCATCTGGACCGGAAGCCCGCAACATGATTGATCAAGGGGGAATGCCACCGCCACTTGCCGGGCAGCCATTAATTCGATGGCTGCTGTCAACTGCTCAGGATAGACAAAATCCTGCACACAGCCGCTAAAGAGGGCGACCCGATATTTGGGTTGAGAGATGTCGGCACAAATAGAGGGCCAACGATCTCTAAAGGGCTTCGGATCAATCACCGGCAGCCGGCGAAAGCCGTGCTCTTTGGAGAATATATGCGGTAGATGACGCAGATATCCCTGGTCGTCGCTAATGGGTTGTTGCGCCTTCTGGGCGTAGCGCAAAAGGGTGTGAAAAAGTTTCCGGTTGCGCAGGACCTTTGATAGCAGGGTAGATTTAAGGGGGTGCCCCTCTTCATTGATAATCTTGGCATGGACCTCTTTGATCATAGCCGGCAGATCGATACCGGCAGCGCACACCTCCTTGCAGGCGCCGCAGTTGATACAATTTTGAATCAGGTTGCGGGCCTGATAACGCCCATGAAAAAAGTACGTCAGGATCAAACCGATGGCGCCGATGTAAATATGCCCCATCTGATGCCCGCCCACCATGCGATAGACTGGGCAGACATTGGCGCAGGCACCGCAGCGAACACATCGCAACACCTGCCCGAAGGATCGCTCTTTGGCCAGAGCCCGTCTGCCGTTGTCCAAAAAGACGATATGCAGCTCCTTTTTTTTTCGGGTACCCCGATCCCTGGGGGTAACACCCGTCACCCACGTTACATAAGAGGTGAGGCTCTGGCCGGTGGCATTGCGCGGCAGCACCCGGAGTATGGCCAAAGCGTCCTCCAGGCTGGGCATCAGCTTCTCCAACCCGACCAGCGCCACATGAATCCTTGGCAACGTCGTCACGAGGCGTGCATTGCCCTCGTTGGTGGTCAGGCCGATGGTTGCCGTATCGGCAATGACGAAATTGGCGCCGGTGATCCCCATGTCGGCCTCGACGAATTTCTGGCGCAACTCTCTGCGCGCGACCTTTACCAGTTTTTCGATATCGCTCTCCTGCCGGTTGCCGGTGACATCCGTAAACAGATCCGATACCTGATAGCGCGAAAGATGTATGGCGGGCATCACCATGTGGGAGGGTTTCTCTCCGCGCAGTTGAATAATCCACTCCCCCAGGTCGGTCTCTGTGACCTCATGCCCTTTCAGCTCCAAGTAGTGGTTCAGCATCGTCTCCTCCGCAGTCATGGATTTGGATTTGACGATTTTTCTGGATTGGGTCATATGGGCGATATTGGCAATGATCTCATTGGCATGTTGCGCATCGTTGGCCACATGGACGAAGATCCCTTTTTTCCGGGCCACCGTCTTGAACTGCTCCAATAGCTGTTCCATATGGACAATGGCATCATCTTTGCGCCGGGCGATCTCTTCGATCAAATGGCCCTTATCCATATCTTCGAAGGCTTTTTGGCGGGCTGCACGATAGTCTACAGCAAACTTGTCCATGGCACTGCGCAGGAAATTATTGTCCAGCGCCACACGAACTTCCTTTTGGTAATCCTTCATCTTGCTTCTATCAGGCATGACACTCCTTAATTACTACGATATGTAATTCCAGCGGCCCATGGACCCCCAATGCCAGAACCCGTTCGATGTCCGCAGTTCGACTGGCACCGGTGACCATGGCCAAATAATTCCCGTCGTCCTTCATGTGGTCTCGAAGCTGATCGTGGCAGTCGGCGGTGCTCTCGTAAATCGCTGTCACGGGAAGCAATGCAATATGAATTTCACTCACCATGGTGGACAGACGCAGATCTTCATCCGTCGAATCAATGACCAGGGTGCCGGTCTCTGCAATACCGCATTGCGCCCATGTTAAGCCGATATCCACCCCCCCGAGGTGGTCGCGCAGTCCATGGGTGACGATCCGGATGCCGGCCTTGTGGCAATGTGATGCCAACAACTCCTGGTGGGGCTTGCTCAGGTCAGTTGCGGCTATTAGCTTGGCGGGTTTATCGTGACACAAAGATTGAGCCTTGTCGGATAAATTGAATTCGCAACCGGACGGTAAAATGGTGCACGCCTCTTTTTGATGGCAGAGATCCACTGCATAGACAATGGCTTCTTCTACACTGGAGACCTCCTGCACAATGGCCGATACCTGCTCAGCTTTCTCACGAAAGAGTTTGGTCACCTCCGATTTTTGCACCACATCTCCTCCTAAAACAGATGATATTTAATCTTTCATACAGTCCAATCACCTATTAATCGTTGACAATCATTTATTGGTTATATTTATTTACCTTTACGCATGCAAGCCATATGCCGTACGTACTTGCCATTGAGAGGGAATTGGTCGGTGTTTTCACGGGTCATCATATTGAAGCGCATCTGGCCGGCTGCAAAATGGTGGAGCAGATGTCGGTGCAACGGTTATCGGAGCCGGTTGATCTGGTGGTGACCTCGGCGGGGGGGTACCCCCTGGATGCCACCTTCTACCAGGTCAGCAAAGGCTTAATAGCCGCCAGCGGCAGTCTGCGAGAAGGCGGCGCCATCATCATTGCCTGTGAATGTCGCGAAGGATTGGGATCTGAGGAATTTTGCGAATTGGTAAGGAAAGGACATTCAACCGATGACTTTATCGCCCACTGCTGCAAACCGAAGAATTTTAAAATCGACCAATGGTGCCTTCAAACCACCTATCAAGCGCTTTCCAAAGCGGCCAACGTCTATGTCTACTCACCCTATCTGGATGAAAGTGAATTGGGTGCCATCGGCATCACTAAAATCGACGATGTCCAGGAGGCCGTGACGATGCTGGCCCCCGACCATCCAAAAATCGCCGTTTCGCCGGAAGGGCCGTATGTCGTCGGCTTGATTGAAGAAAAAGATCTCGAAGGCTAGCGTCGTCCCAAGATGTTTGACATAGGATCTATTCAATAATCTTGGTGGCAATCTTTTTAAAACTATTGGGCACCACTTTATTCAATTTTTTGGCAATTTTCATATTGATAATAATGTTGGCTTGCACATTTCCCGTGATGGGAATACTTGACGGCGATGTGCCGTTAAGGATCTTCAATGCAGTGTTAGCCGCGTAAGCGCCCTGCTCTGTTGCACTTCGGGTGGCGCCCAAAAAGGCGCACGGTGCCAACCAATCAAGCAGGCAACCGGTTACGATGCGGGTGTTTTCTTCGGCGAATCGTCGTGCGGCATCATCATCCCACCCCTTAATGCCGCCATTGTTACCGACAATGAGAACATCCACTTCATCCTGCAATCGATTGAATTCACTTTTCCATTGGGAAAAGGTTTTGACGTAACTCTCAACAAATTCTTCACGCACATCCCGCTTGGTAAAAGAGCCATCCTTGCGTTCGGTGAGGGTGTCGCTGGCAAGATAGCCCACTTTTACGATACGGGTAAAATGCTTCAGTGAATAGATCAGTTTGATGGCCGGAGGCAGTTCAACCATGCCGGTGACATTGGAGAAGGGAAAACCGTAAGCATCAGCGCTATAGTTCACCCCGCAAAAAACAAAAGGCAGGCGCGCATCCTTATAGTATGGCATGATCAGGTATTTGGAGGCATTGTCATCCGATGCGATGACGACGTCCGGTCGAAATTCAACAATCACCTCCCGCACTTTTAACGCTGCATTCTTTTTATACGTCTCGCTACCATTGCGTTTGGTATCCATGCGATGGATTCTCAGGGTAACATCATTTCCATTCAAGGTCGATTTAACCGCCTCGGTGATTCCATCGCTCCACGGGAACCCTTGGTGGTAGGAATCAACATAGAGGACACGCCTGGCAGCTTGCGCCGGCAGTGCCAAGCCGAGTACAATACAGGCAACAAGTGCAACTTTGAAAATTGAGTTAGACATTTAACCTCCTTTTTTGAGGGACATAAAACGACTCTTCACCCCATTGTTGCAACAGTCTTTAGGGCTCCGCCTAAAGTGCGACGGCAGGGGTACGCCGGCGTAGCCAAGCTACTGCAAACCCTTGCCAACGAATGATTTGGAGTCTTAAAGGCCTTCCCCCTAATCATATAAGATGGCGGAAAAAAGATAGCGTACAATAGACCCGATCCTCTTTAATATGCAAAATTTATACCAATATATTAGTGTATTTATAAATTTAACAAGGAAATCTAACACAACCCTTAATATTGGTAATACCTTTTAATTATTAGTAAGGTAATATCCATCCCAACCTTAAATGTCATTTGGTAAAACCTTGACATGACATATGAACCTGCCGTATTTGAAAAATCAGGGAACATCAGCTCGTTATTGTCAAATTAACAACCATTTCATAGGGAGAAGGTGGGGCACAACACAATGGCCCAAGCGCTCAAACCCATCAAACCCAAACGCATTGCCGATCAGGTTTTTGATCAACTGCATGACCTCCTGTTAAGAGGCGCCTTCACACCCGGCGAAAAAATTATGACCGAGCGCGAACTGTCCGAAGCGTTCCAAGTCAGCCGTACATCCGTTCGGGATGCCATCAACAAGTTGGTGGTGATGGGAATGCTGGAACAACGGCAAGGCCAGGGGACCTTTGTGAGCAGCCCCGGTGGCAAAACCCACTCCTACATGGCCAAAGTGATGGCGTCACAGAACGCCACCATGCAGGACCTTTTAGAGGTGCGCATGGGTATCGAGTGCAACGCGGCCGCCTTGGCTGCCCAACGGGCCCAAGACAGAGACATCGATTTCCTTGAAAAAAGCCTGCTGGAAATAGAAGATGAAATAAAAACAGGCCGTTTGGGCTCAGGCGCCGACACCCAGTTTCATATGGCCATCGCCTATGCCACCCACAACCCGTTGCAGGTCTTTCTGATGAAGCAGTTCTACGATTTTCTCGCATATGGGATTAAGGAGAATCTCTTTAGACTGTATGGTGAGTCGCAGGAGATTGAAACCATCCAACGGCAGTATCGCCGGATCGTGAATGCCATAAAAGCGCACGACCCTAAGAATGCCTACATGGCGACCAAGCAACATATCGAGTATGTGATCCAAACCGTTACAGAGAACGAATAAATGGCGGCCACCCGGTAAGCACCTGCCAGACCGGAAAGCATTTTGCATACCCCTATCCCAACCAAAGGACAATCTAACCCGTAGAGGCGACAGATGCAGGTTCGATACCGCAATACGCTAAAACACCTGATCGCGCTGCAAAAATATGTGCTGCGCAATACAGATACCGGGAAAAAAATGATGCTGCATCGATTTTTAGCGGTTGAGGCCATCATTCTATTTATCACCATTATATTCGCCACCAGCCATAACCCCTTCAACGTCTTTGTGGGATTTATCATTGTTTCCTGCCTGGCATGGGTATTCCGCGAACGCTCAGTGCTGCTCCAATTTAGGAAAGACTTTAAACGCGAACTGCGCAAAGATGAAGATGGGCTGTTCGAAAAGGACCGTATTCTAAACATTGCCCCTGAAGGCCTGACCGTTGATATCGGCTCACAGCGATCTGAATATACCTGGGACCAGATCGAAATGACCGGAAAAGACAACCACCACGTCTATATCATTCTCGCCGGGGTGCTACACTATGTCATACCCTTGTCCGCCTTTACCGATGGCGATGAAGTCGACACCTTTTTAAGATCCATCGCCTCCCACCGCACCCTATAGTTGCACAAAAAAGATGGCAAAAAAGGTTACAAGCCTTGGTTGTTGAGCAATGCCATGGCCTTGTCTGCCATGTTTTCTGCGGTGAAGCCGAATTTGGCCAGGACTTCACCGCCCGGCGCAGATGCCCCGAATCCGGTCATGGCGATGGCCACGCCATCATCCCCGACGTACCGTTCCCACCCCATGGAAATACCCGCTTCAATTGACACACGCGCTTTTACTGCCGGCGGTAATACGTCAGCTTTATAGTCATCGGACTGCTTCTCAAAAAGCTCCCAGGAAGGCATGTTGACCACACGGGCTGCAACGCCCTTTTCCTGTAATATCTTTTGAGTTTCCAGGGCCTGGTGTACTTCTGCGCCGCTGGCCAGCAAAAGGAGATCGGGAAGGCCATCACAATCAGACAACACATACCCCCCCCGGCTCAATTTGCCGGCGGTCTTCTCCCTTGGCAAGATAGGCAGCTTCTGACGGCTGAACAACATGGCCACGGGCTGATCGTTGGTTTTAAGCGCATGGCACCATGCATCTGCTGTCTCATTGGCATCGCACGGTCTGAGCACCAGAAGATTTGGAATGGCGCGCAACGACGCCAGATGTTCCACAGGCTGATGGGTGGGGCCATCTTCCCCCACCGCAATGGAGTCGTGGGTAAACACATATATCAAGGGTAATTTCATCAAAGCCGCCACGCGAATGGCCGGCCTGATATAATCGGCAAATACCAGAAAGGTGCCGCCGTACGGACGGATGCCGCCATGCAAAAACATACCGGACATGACAGCACCCATGCCGAGTTCGCGTACACCGAAATGGATGTTGCGCCCGTCATAGCTCTCTTTTTGAAATACGGAGAGATCCGATAAGAAGGTCTTATTGGAGGGCGCCAGGTCAGCTGATCCCCCCACTAGTGTGGGGATGCGCTGTGCAAGGGCGTTGAGGGCTTTACCGGAGGCGGCCCGGGTCGCCAGTGGACCCTGGTCGGGTGTCATCTCGGCCAAACCCGTGTCCCACCCTCTGGGCATGAATCCGGAAAGTGCATTGAGCCAGGCATCGGCCAATTCGGGGTGGGCCTGGGTATAAGCTTTATATTTTTCCTGCCAGGCCGCTTCAGCTGCCTCGCCTTTGCCAGCCACTTGGAGGCAGTGATCCCGAACCGCATCGGGAATACAGAATTTGGCATCCTGGTCGCATCCCAGACAGGCCTTGGTGAGACGAATCTCTTCTTCTCCCAGCGGTGCACCATGGGCGTCATGGGAACCCTGTTTGTTTGGGCTGCCATATGCAATATGGGTCCGCAAAACAATTAGAGTGGGTTGCTGGCGATTGTTGCGGCCATCTTCAAGGGCCTTTTCAATGGCCTCCAAATCGTTGCCGTCTTCAACCTTGAGGACCTGCCAGTGATAGGCATCAAACCTTTTGGCCACATCCTCTGTAAAGGCAATATCCGTACTTCCCTCAATGGAGATCTTGTTGTCATCATAGATACAAATCAGGCGTCCCAGTCCCAAATGGCCTGCCAATGAGGCGGCCTCGGAAGCCACGCCTTCCATCATGTCGCCGTCGCCGCACATCACATACGTGTGGTGATCGACGATATCATGCCCCGCCCGATTAAATTTGGCCGCCAAATGGCGCTCAGCCATCGCCATGCCTACGGCATTGGCAATGCCCTGCCCCAACGGACCGGTGGTGGTTTCTACCCCGGGGGTGTGGCCATATTCGGGATGACCAGGGGTTTTACTACCCCATTGGCGAAAGTTTTTAAGGTCGTCCAATCCCACATCGTAACCCGTTAGATGGAGCAGACTATAAAGCAGCATAGAAGCATGTCCGCCGGATAGCACGAAGCGATCCCTGTCCGGCCAATCGGGATTTTTGGGGTTGTGGTTCATGATGCGTGCCCAAAGCACATATCCAGCTGCAGCCAGCCCCATGGGGGCGCCTGGGTGACCGGAGTTGGCCTTTTGGATCGCATCAATGGAAAGAGTTCGGATGGTGTTAACGCTCTGTTCGTGGATATCCATTGGTTTGCAGGTGGTCATCGGGACACTCCTTTTTAGCTCCGCTCAGCCCAATCCAGAGGGCAATTGGCAGTTTTGATACAATGGTTTTAGCTGGATTACAAGGCCCTGAGCCATTCGGGTTTCAAACCCACATCCCCTGCCAGGGCTTTATCAATTAAAGCCAATACCGATTCCCTGTCTCTGGGGAGGCGGGCCTTGATGGGCAGGTAGTTGGATGCATGGTTTGCGTGAAAAAGCCCTTTGGACAGGTGGGTTTCGGCAAACATGGTGCGCAATTCTGAAAGCATCTCGTCAGCGCTCAGCAATGGGAACCGACCGGCTCGATGATCCTCATACAATGGTGTACCGGGAATCAGCATCAAGCTCAAAGCGCCAATGTAGTCCGGATCCAGGGCTGTCAATACGCGACCGGTCTCTTTGGCATGGATCTGAGAACGCTCTTGGCCGGAAATACCCAAAAGAACGGTCACTGATAACTTGAAGCCTGCGGTTTTGGCTTTTCGGCCCATTTCAATCATGGTTGCCGAGTCAGCCCCCTTTTTTATGGCCTTTAAAGTCACATCGTCACCGGTTTCCAGCCCCATATACAGGATCCCCAGACCGGCCTGGTAAAGGGTGCGAAGCTCTTTGTCGCTCTTCATCTTCAAACTTTTGGTGTTGGCATAGGCGCCAACCCGCGTTACCCAGGGCAGCCGGACTTTGATATCCTGCAAAATCGCCAGCAATCGCTTCTGGGGAATGATCAAGGCATCGCCATCACACAAAAAAAGACGCCTTTGGCGCTGGCAGTGTTGGGCGGCAAATTCGATATCCGCCATGATCGTTTCATCGGGCTTAATCTTAAAACGTTCCCCTCTATAGGTACCGCAGAAGCCACATTTATTGTGCGAACACCCCACAGTGACTTGCAACAAAATAGAGTTGGCCTCACTGGGAGGACGAATGATATTACCTTCGTAGTGCATATGCTATTCTTTCTCTGTACCGGGACTCACATCCAGGTAAAAACATGGATCTCTAATGCGAGACACTTCATTATAATGCCCCCAGGGGCAATGGGGTTAATTTATGGAGCAAATCGGCTGGAAAGTCAACGCCTCCACATCAAACGCAGCAATTCTCAGCCATGGCTTGAAAAGCGAGTGAATTTGTTGATATAATGAAAGGTGCATGGTAGACTAAGTTCAACAGGATGCTGCACCTCCTCCCCCCCATCTCTGATGATTACGGCTTTCCTGTAATGTTATGTCTGACCCATAAATCTTTTGACAGGGCATTCCATGGACGACTCAAAGGTGTGGACTGACCAATCAACCAAGAAGCCTGCCTCTATTCTGGTCGTAGATGACCGTTCAGAAAATCTTGAGCTGTTGGTCCAGATCCTTCAAAAGGAAGGGTACAACGTAAGACCGACCCTCAGCGCCCAGTTGGCACTAGGCGCCGTCACCTACACCCGACCCGATTTAATCCTACTGGATATCCGCATGCCGGAAATGGACGGTTTTCAACTGTGCAGACGCTTGAAAGCTGCACAAGATACCCAAGACATTCCCATTATCTTCATTAGTGCGTTGGAAGACATCGATGAAAAAGTAAAAGCTTTTAAAGTCGGTGGTGTGGACTATATCACGCGCCCTTTTCAAAAAGCGGAGGTGTCGGCCCGGGTCCGAACCCATTTGGAACTGGACCAAATGCGAAGACAAATGGAAGGCCTTGTTCAACAGCGAACCCAAGAACTCCAAAATAAAACTGAAAGGCTGGAGATCGAAGTCAAGGCGCGGCAAGCTGCAACCGCAAGACTAAAGGCGAGCGAACAGAATTATCGGCTTCTCGTCGAAAACATCCATGAAGTCTTCTGGATCGGATCAAAGGATTGGAAGAAAATACACTATATCAGCCCGGCCTACGAAAAAGTTTGGGGACGGTCATGCGAAAGTCTCTATGCGGATCCCAAATCCTGGATGGACTCTGTTGAACATCAAGACTTGGAGAAAGTCACCAAAGTCGTTGAATCCGCCCTTGACGCTCCGGAATCCAAGATCATTTTTCCAGAGTTCCGCATACTAAGGCCGGATGGCAAGGTTCGCTGGATCCGTACAAGAGTATTCCCCATTATGGATTCCAACGAAGAGGTCTTTCGTTTTGCCGGCATATCTGAAGATATTACCCAACAGTTGGATCTGGAAGAACGCCTGCGGCAATACCATAAAATGGAGGCTGTGGGCAGGCTGGCAGGAGGCATAGCGCATGAATTCAATAACATGCTGGGCATCATCCTCGGCAACACCGAGTTGGCCATGGACGATCTGCCCAATGGGAATTCAGCTCTGGATAATCTGGATGAGATTAAGCTGGCTAGCTTGAGAGCTAGAGAAGTGATCAAGCAACTGCTCGATTTTAGTCACAAATCAGACTTGCAGCGCAAGCCTTTGGATATTAGCATCACCGTTAAAGAGACGCTGAAGCTGATCAGGGCCTCCATGCCTGCCACCATCGAAATTATTGAAGAATACAATTTGGATTCCAGAATGGTGATGGCCGATCACAACCAGATCCAACAACTTTTCATCAATCTAACGACCAATGCCTTTCAGTCCATGGATAAAAAAGGCGGCATCCTAACGGTCGGGCTGAGCGATGTCATGCTGGGAGAGATTGAAGCCTCCCATAATCCCGATTTATCGCCAGGCTTTTATGTATTGTTAAGTATCAGCGACACCGGCCATGGTATCGCTCCGGAGATTATCAACAAAATATTCGATCCCTATTTTACGACCCAGGCGATCGGGCACGGCTCGGGAATGGGACTGGCCGTTGCCCACGGCATCGTTAACAACCACGGAGGCACAATCCAGGTTGAGAGCGAGCTGGATAGAGGGTCAACCTTTCGGATCTATCTCCCCGTTGTGGAATATCAAACCAGAGAACAATTTGATCAAAAAGAACCCCTCCCAACCGGCCATGAGCATATTCTGCTTGTTGACGACGAGCCTGCCTTTACCAAAGCGATGAGCACCCTTATCGGTCGGCTGGGATATGAGGTGACCGTATCAAATGATCCCGGCAAAGCACTTCGGCTATTTCAATCCGCCCCTGACAGTTTCGATTTGGTGATCACGGACATGACCATGCCCAAGATGAACGGGGACCAGTTGGCAAAGCAATTCATCGACATAAAGGCCGATATCCCCATAGTGATCTGCACCGGACACAGCGATCGAATGGATGAACAGACGGCCTTGGCTATCGGCATTTGTTATTACACGGAGAAACCGATCGCAAAGCACCAAATTGCCGCTCTCATCCGCCGTGCTTTAGATGACTGCCATAGCCGGAGATGAAAACCAACAAGAAATAGGTGACCCATGGGAAAATTGCTTTGGAAACCCACCCCGGAACGCGTTCAATCCTCCAACATGTATGATTTCATGCAAAGGATCAACGAACGCTATTCTAAAGCTTTTGAATCCTATCCGGATCTTCACCGATGGTCTGTGGATAACATTTCCCAATTCTGGGAAGCAATGTGGGAATATGCCCAAGTGATCGCTTCACAACCTTATGCTTGTGTGGTGGACGATCCCCAAAAAATGCCGGGGGCAAAGTGGTTCCAAGGGGCGCGGCTTAATTTTTCACAGAACCTGCTCCGCTATCGGGACGACCAAACGGCGTTGGTCTTTTATGGGGAGACTAAAGTTAGGCGCAAGATCACGTATGCAGAGCTATACAAACGGGTCGCGGCCCTGGGATTATCAATGATCGATTCGGGCGTAAAACCCGGAGATCGTGTGGTCGGCTTTTTGCCCAATATGCCGGAAACTGTGGTGGCCATGCTGGCGGCCGCCTCCATTGGAGCCGTATGGTCAAGCTGCTCCCCTGATTTCGGCACCAAAGGCGTGTTGGATCGTTTCGGTCAAATTCAACCCAAGGTGCTGTTCACAGCAGACGGATACTATTTCAAAGGCAAACGCATCGATTCATTGGAGCGCATGGTTGACATTACCCGGCAAATCCCCTCCATCAAAAAAATCGTGGTCGTGCCCTACGCCACTGACCGACCGCGGATTGAGCAATTGCCCCGAAGCGTCCTTTATGAGGACTTTATAAACACCGGCGTTTCTAAAGGGGATATTGAATTTGCACAACTTGCCTTTGACCACCCCCTTTACATCATGTACTCCTCCGGTACCACCGGTCTGCCCAAATGCATGGTCCAGAGCGCAGGAGGAATTTTGCTGCACCAGCTCAAAGAGCAATTGCTGCACACCGATCTGAAGCGCAGCGACACCATTTTCTATTTTACCACCTGCGGCTGGATGATGTGGAACTGGCTGGTCAGTGCCTTGTCGGTGGGAGCCACCGTTGTGCTCTATGATGGCAACCCTTTCCATCCAACGCCACAGGCATTGTGGAAAATGGCCCAGGATGAAAAAATCACCGTCTTCGGAACAAGCGCCGGTTATTTAGCGGCATTACAGGGCTCCGGAGTAAAGCCCAAAGACGAATTCGACCTGACATCTTTGCGGACCGTTCTCTCCACCGGATCTCCCCTTTCAGTCGATGGATTCGAGTTTGTCTATGACCATATCAAATCAGATCTGCAGTTGGCCTCCATATCCGGCGGCACTGACCTGAACGGATGCTTTGCGCTTGGCAATCCCATGGCGCCGGTCTACGCAGGTGAACTGCAGTGCCGGGGACTGGGCATGAAGGTTGAGGCTTTTGATGAAACAGGTCGCGCCGTTCTTGGGCAACAGGGGGAACTGGTCTGCACGGCCGCGTTTCCCTCAATGCCGATCTATTTCTGGGACGACCCGGAGGGCCATAAATATCATCGTGCCTATTTCGATACCTACCCCGGCGTATGGCGACACGGTGACTTCATCGAAATCACCGAATCCGGCGGTGTCATCTTTTACGGGCGTTCGGATGCCACCCTCAACCCGGGTGGCGTCCGCATTGGCACCGCAGAAATCTATCGGCAATTGGATGCGATGGAGGAGGTTGCCGACAGTGTGGTGGTGGGACAAAAATGGAAAGACGATGTCCGCGTCCTGCTATTTGTCCAAATGGGGCCGGGACATGCACTCACCGAGGCTTTGAAACAAAAGATCAAAGCAACCATTCGCACCAATGCGTCGCCACGCCATGTACCGGCCAAAATCGCCGCCGTCGGGGAGATCCCATACACTTTGAACATGAAAAAAGTGGAGTTGGCGGTGCGGAAAGTTATTCACGGTGAAGAGGTCAGCAATAAAGACGCCTTGGGAAATCCCGGCAGTCTGGATGCCTTCGCCAAGATCAAAGAGATTTATGAAGACTAAAGGTAAGTATCCCCCCCTACAGATCCCATTAGACGAAACCCCTTATGCCCTGCCCCAACCCCTCCCGCCAGGGGAGGGGCGTTTTCGTTCAGGTACTATTTCACCTAAAGTATCGGCCTCTGGATGCCAATACAGAATCAGGTGCAATGCTGAGCGGATCGATTTGTATGCCTGCCCTTGGGTCGTCAATCGCACATAACGCGCAATGTTTTATTTGGGGCTTACATGGCTGAATTCGATCCAGACAATAAGAAATTGATTGTAAAATTAGTCTATTATGGACCGGCTTTGAGTGGCAAAACCACCAATCTGATGCGGCTCCACGACATGTTAAACCCCAGCAATTGCGGGGATTTCATGGCATTTGAGACCAAAGGGGACCGGACCTTGTTTTTTGATTTTCTGCCGCTGTTGATCAAAACGGCCAACGGACTGAAAATTAAAATAAAGTTATATACGGTACCCGGGCAGGTGGCCCATGACGCGACACGAAAAGCGGTCTTGTCTAGAACGGACGGGGTGGTCTTTGTGGCCGACTCCCAGATGAATCAGGCCGTCAGCAACTTCGAAAGCTTTGATAACCTGGAAAAAAATG
>CAJIBC010000166.1_pt1 | contig 17521 bp, 13 predicted proteins | sample 9199231 | NCBI WGS metagenome assembly CAJIBC01 (sample SAMEA7708282, study PRJEB35096) | sediment metagenome | biome: marine neritic benthic zone biome [ENVO:01000025]; feature: sediment [ENVO:00002007]; material: shallow marine sediment [ENVO:03000034] sea grass bed [ENVO_01000059] ...
AGACGGCTGGAGCGATCGAGTTTAATCCTCCGGTGGATGTATTGGTCGCGGCGGATGAAATTATAAGGCAGGAAAATTAGTTCCTTCCACGGCCCTTAGGGTCGCGGAAAAAAATAATTGTGCCAGATTGCGCCGGGATTTGGTTCATCTGCAAGGCGCATTGAAGGTTACATATCGAGATATGTGGCCTTCAATGCAACACAGCAGATGGGCCAAAGACCAAGCAAGGTGGTGCAATTATTTATTTCCGAGGCCCTTATTTTACGACAACTTTTCCATCAAGCAGTTGGGTGCACCCGAGGGCCAGTCGTTCCTTCCAACCGGGACGGGCAAGATCGGAAGGCAGGGATTCCACGACAATATCGAACAATCCGGCAAAATGAGCTTCCCGCACGGTGAGCGCCAGGATCTGTTCAACGTCTTTACGTGTCAGACCGCCGCCGGAAATGATTTCGACGGGGCCGGCGGGAACCAGGGATTTGCCGGCTCCCATGGCGGACATGACGGCGATCATGCCGATCAGATACCCGTCAGTGGGGACCTGTTCGACAAAGCGAGCCACCCGCTCATAACCATGGGTCTGCCCCAAGGCGGTGACAATGCAGCGCTGCATATGCGGCAGGTAATCGCCTTGGAAAAAGCCGCCGATACAATTAATCCCGCGCGCAAAGGCAACTACCAGAAAACAGCTGAACAGAGACGGCAGCAGTTTGTTTTCCTGCATTCCGTTGACAATGGCCCGGGGTGTAAATGCATACTGCCATGAATTGCCGCCATCATCGATCCCCGCCAGAATGTCGCGGTTGGACCCATCGCGGGTAAGATACAGAGGCACGCGCCTGCCACGATCATCGATCCCCCAGAAAAAGATGGTGCCGCCGCCTGCGCGAATTTGATTGGGCGACATGCCCAATCGATTTTTAAGATAACTGAGCTGCCAGCAGGCGCGGGCATTATCCAGAGTATCAAGTATCCGCTTTCGCAGTTCGGGATCAAACATCACACAGGCTGCCAGACTGCGGGGGTTGGTTAGATCGTTAGCGAGCAGGTCGGCAGCGACTTTTTCAATTTCAAGGTAGACCACTTCAGGCGTATACCCGGATTCTGCGAATATCTGTTTCCAGATGCGGTTGTTGATAATGGTGCATTGCTGGGAATAGCTTGAGGCCGCTTCAACAGAAGCGGCGCGATGGTACTCTTGCAGTATTGCACCGAGCGCGTTCACCGCTTTGGGAGCAAGACGGTTTTGGGCACCGTTGCGGATGTGATTCTCTACACAGCCAATCATATCATGATCCAGAGGCGGTGTCGCACTGACCATGCGCCGCTTTAATCGATCCGGGAAAAAGGATAGTTTGTGCGGAATCGCATCCACCCCGGTGTTGCAGACGTTATAGATCAGCAGGCCTTTGGGGTACATCAGGTTATTGAGCGGCACATTGGCGAAGGAAAATACCGGGATGGTCGGCGTTGCAGCGGCCTCAATATAATTTTTGAGGATAAACAGCAACGTGCCTTGAAAAGTAAGAGAGAAAGAATCCACAGCATGATGATTAGCCGTAAGAGCGATACCCTGGGAAGCCAGAGCCTGGGCCATCCGGCGCGCCGCATGCTCGCCTAACAGAGGAGTGGTTTGCGCTTTGATGATGTCGCAAAGATCGTCACACGATTGGTAGGCCGTGGTCGGTGAATATGTAAATTCACGCAAATAGTCTGCCAGCGTATGTTCACCAAAATGTTGAACCGCCCTGTTCATCACAGGAAGATTTTGTCGGGCAATACGATAATAGTGCTCAGCAAAAGCACGGTGGCCCTTTAACTGTTCGTTGGTATCTTTAAAGCGGTCCGGATTCATGAGCATTGTTTTCTGAATATGACAAGAATGCCGTCTCGTTCGGTTACACCCAGTGCTTGGGCTATTTGATCCGTTTTATTTTCTTTTTTCCAGGGAGAAAAATCGTAAGCGCCGTTATGCACATTTTTTCTCACCATCTGAATGGTGAGATTATTCATGGCTTGCGCTACTTTTTGTTTACCATTATCGTAAACACCCCAAAATGATTGTCTGAAGGCATCAATATAGAAATCCAACTCTTTGTGCGGGACGGTTACCAATGTTTTGCTCTGGTTGTTTTCCTCTATCCGGGGATATATGTCATATCCCGTTATCAAAGATTTTTCGGCGAGCCTGAGCCATGAGTGCAGGGAAAAAGATTGGTTGCATGTGGTCAGTAGTAAATCAGGTCTCATCTCCGATAAAATTTTAGCGGCCATCAGCTGCCCCAAGCCACCTCCTTGATATTCCGGCAAAAAGGACCGCGTGAGAATATAGATACTGTTGAAGTGCTTGCACTCATAGCCAATTGATCCGTGATCGAAGATGGTCAACCCCACGAGGCGCTGATTTGAATCCCTAAAAAGGACGACCTGACGATTGAAGTTGCTGCTGGGTTCACTGGTGCTGAAGCCTGCAAAGGCATCCAATACATCCGCCGACATCTTGGGAAATGCGTTTGCCAATACATGGATTATTTCTTCGGTCAATTGTTGTCGGGCTTCCGGGCCATATGAAAGGATCCGGCTGGGGGTAACGATTTCAGCCGTGATTTTGTTTCCATCTGATTTATCATCTCTTGAATTACATCCCCTGTTGCGAAGAGGCAGATCGGCCACATCAATATGGAATTTTCGCAACCGTGCAGACGGTCGCCCTGTGGTTTCTTGATTAATCTTCTGATGCATCGTTTAGTCCCATTGCGGTTAATCGTCTTTAGTCGTCAAAATCAGAAACAGTAAGGATGCCCCCATATAGGCCAATCCCAGATAGATGAGTCCCTGACCTTTTTCCATCGATAGCATAAACCATCCAATGATAATGGGACCCAGCACCTGTCCGATTCGATATGTTGAGTTGAACACCCCCATGGTTTTTCCCATTCCCAGTTTGCGGGATGTCTTCAACTGCAATACATATGAACGGCGCGCTGTACCGAAACTGGCTGAAATGCCCAATACAAACACCGCTAGTGCCGTAGCGAGAATTCCCTCGAAAAAAAAGAATGCGAAAAAGGCGCAACTGCCAAGAATACCGCTGGTAACAACAAATCGTTTTTGATTTTTGGCTCTGTCTGAATATTTGCCGACAAAGGGGGCGATATACACCAGGCATAGGCCATAGATCATAAAAATGCGGCCAATGTTGGATTGTGATTCTCCAAGCTTGTCGAGATAGATCGGGCTGAAGTAGTTGAGAAATCCGATGATGGCGATTGCGCTGGGCAGGCAACTGAAAAGTAGCAGGCTGGCTGTATTTCGATTAAGGAAAAAGTTCAGTAAATTTTCTCTCACCACCCTGTTGGATTGTTGAGTCGTGTGTGGCTGGTCCTGTCGCCTGGTGGCTGACCGCAAAGACTGTATGGCGTATAACGCAGTCAAGAGCGTTATCACTGCACCCACCAGAAATACCTGTCGATATCCGATGCGTTCTGCCAGCATGGCCCCCACCGCACTTCCGCAAATGCTTCCTGCATAAACGCCGGCAAAAAGCAGGGCCAGTCCATGACCTTTGCCCGATTCATCCGTATTCATGATCACATAACCCTGGGACGACATTAATGCCAGGCCGTATCCGAAACCGACCACTCCTCTGGAAGCGATAAATTGGACCGGCCCTGTTGTCAGCCCGGAATAAATTGCTCCTGCCCCAGAGAGGATAAGACCACAGATGAGCGGTTGGTACCAACCGCGGCGATCGATCCAGCTGCCGGCTATTATGACGGATATTCCTGCAAAAAGCATCTCCGTTGAAATGGGAAGCCCAATGGCAATGTCTTTTGGCAGACCAAAAAAGGGCTCAAATAGTGCTTCCATGTGAAGCGGTAAAAATGAAATTGAAATATGGGCGCCAAACAACAATAAAAATGCGCACGGTCGTATGAGGCCGGAGGATATGGACGAAGAGGCGTCAAATCTTCTAGTCTCTTTCTCAAAGTAGATAAAAAACAGGATCAGTATCTCCCCCAAAAACAGGAACGAAATCACGATGACTGTTGCAGAGTCCAGTGATATTCTAAAAAAGGTATCATGGATAACCTCTTTTGAAATAGCAGTGTAAATGAAATAGTTTCCGGATGCATCGATGGTTGCATCCTGGGCCCGTTGCGCACCGTTAATTTTCAAGCGGATGGTGTGCTGAGAATCGAATTCAGTCCGAACAGCCTCTGTAAAGGTTGCCGGCCGTTCTTTCGATTGATGATGGGATTCAATGACACCTGCCTTTGTCGCCATATAAAGTGGGGTACGGGTACCATCAAGCACGGCAATGCCGCTTATCTCAGGTGAAGCTTTAATGATTTTTTCCATCAGTACATCGAGTTGAGCCATCTTTCGCATATGAATGCCCTTGTCGAGCAGCGATTCAATATCATTTTTCAGTAGGTGGCTCAAAAGCAACGCCTTCTGCCTGTTTATTTGCAGATGATGGCTGTGAAACGCATTAATATTCAAACCGGAAAAAACAAGCTGAGCCGACAGTATTGAAAACAGGATGGCGATAGTTACCTTCATCTTCCAGCGTTTAACATTAGGGGCGTTGGCTCTACCAAGAGAAAGCAGCAAAAGCAGTAAGAGGATGCTGCAAACGGTAATAATGGCAATCTCTTTGACGCACCGCTGCAGGATCGAATCTGAAAATGCATTGACGCGGTTTGCGCTGAACATGATGACGGCAAAGGCGGCTATGTTGTTGTTTCTGTCTCTTAAAGGCAAAGAAACGATATAAGAATCGAGATACCGGGTTTGGTTTAATTGCGTATCGGCCTGATCCGATCCTGGCGCTTTTTTGACCAACTGCCGTTTTATGTGCTCCGGTATAGTTGTGGCCACAAGATTGTGATGCGTGCTGTTATGGATGCGCCCGTCGGGCAGCATAACGGATACAGACACATATTCAACCTTTTCTGGTAAAGGCGTCTTGTGTTCGGATGTGGATTGAAAAGAGATCTTTTTTTGGATGTTCTGTTTTGTCTCTCCCAGCATTTTATCAATGCCGAAGAATTTTTCAATGTTTTTTCCAAACCGTAAAGCTGATTCGACCTTGCGTTGAAAATCCTTTCCGATGGTGCCGTATTGAGTGGCAATGGAGTCAATATATAATTTTTCCAGGGAGTGTAGGCTGAGCAAGGCGTTAAATCCAAGGGAAAGAACAAGCAGCAGGATAGCGCCAATAAAGAATCTGGATCTTAGCGAAATGGTCATAGCGATCGATTGTATAACAAGTGCATTCCTTACCAAGCATCAGAAAAACCTGGTTATTATACCATATATCTTGTTAATATAGAAGCAAAGAAAAAGGCATAATCCCCTAAGCGTTTATCACTCTACCCCATTGTTGCAAAAGTCGGAGGGCGTCAGAGTCAAGGCGGCAAGGGTGCAGCCGTAGTAATCTACTGCAAACCCTTGCCAACGCGGGATCTGGCGCCCTCCGGCTTTCCCGCAGGGTAAAAAAGATGGCATACAATAGACCCGATCCTCAAGTTCACCACTGGTTTATTCCTCGAACGTATCTCCAGCATGCCGTTAATTCAATGCTGAAAAGTGTTTTTAGCCTTTTTGCCATCTTTTTTATGCAACTGTGGGGTCTATTTTCAGATCTTCACAACCATCGTACTGCCCGTCACTCGACTCACCGATAGTCACACAGTTGCGCCCCGTTTGCCTTTGATCGATAGAGTGCATTATCTGACTGTTTGAGAAGGGCATTCATGCTTACCCCCAACCGCCCTATGGGCATTGAGTATAGTAGCTATTTTAGCCAGGCAAGCTAATCGTTAATCTTGCTTTTTAGCCAGTTAATGTTTTCCACATGAATATTATCGGTTTGAAAGATTGTTGCTTTAGCGTGGCGCTCCGGGCCGTTCAAATGAGGTGCGCGAGCCCTTAGGTATTGATCCGCGGGACATACCGTTTTACGGCACACGCTTGCTGGGAAGTGCATGCAGCGCAATTTCTTGGAGGGGTTCGGCACCCGGCGGCGAATGCCCAGGCGCCACCTGCCTGGGCGCCGGCCGATTGATAGGCCAATACGGCCTCGTTTTGGGGAAGCGATTTTGAGCCGGGAATTCCCGTCTGCCCGGCCCACTAGGCGTGGCTTAATCCATTCTTGTGTATTCATCGAAAGATAGTTTTCGGGGCGCGACAGATGGATAATCCTCTTTAAATGACCGTCGTGTTTAACATTCCTGATTGCTCTGAGGAAAAAATGTGTGTTACTATAGATATGAAAGGGTCTATGCATCCGTCACATACCATCGCATAACTGGTAATAAATACGATGACACTGAATTCAGCTGAATATGAGGATAAAAAGGTATTGCTGGTGACAACCAGCGATATTACCAAGAGGTTCGAGACGGAAAGGGAGTTGATTCAGGCGGGCAAAATGGCAACTTTGGGAGAAATGTCTACCGGTATTGCCCATGAATTGAACCAGCCCCTGTCCGTCATTAAAACCGCAAGTGATTTCATCTTAAAAAAAACCGATCAAAAAGCAACCATCGAAGATTCGCTATTTCATAAACTTTTGTCAAAAATTAACAACAATGTGGACCGGGCGTCAAAAATCATCGAACATATGCGTCAATTCGCACGCAAATCCGACCTAAATATCGAAGATCATGCGTCCACCGCGTTATCCAGGATAGTGATCAACGCGGATCGCATAAATTCCGCGACGGCTCGAGCCGGAGGTGGAACATCCCTCCGGCCCGCTGAAGGCTAATCGGCTTTTTGGAGATAATCGTCCCCAACAGCTTTCTGTAGAAATGGTAGCATCCAATGATTATAATGGCAAAAGAGGATAGCCCATGAAGACTATTAGACAGATTGGCTCTGTGGCTTTTGTGCTCGGACTTTTCACCTCGGTGTTTGCCGGGATACCCTGGGGTATTATGACGGCCTATGACCCCAGGGTGCCCTGGTGGTTGCGCATCGCTGTTTTCTGCCTTTTGGGAGGCATCCTGCTGGTGCTGGCGACCCTGGCGCTTGAGCAACGGGCGCACAGTGTTTCTGCAGAGGATATTCCGGCGGCTGTGCCTGATGGCAACGTTTTGTTGTTAAACTCCGATGTGGTGCCTGGAAGAGAAATCGATGAAATTCTCGGTCTGGTCCAGGGGCACACCGTATATGCCGTATGGCTCGGCAAAGACCTGTCCGCCATCGTCAGGCTGATCCTTGGCGGCGAGCTGACCGAGTACACGGAGATGATGGGGAGCGCGCGGACAACCGCTATTAAGCGGATGACGGCTGCTGCTGCGAAAATGGGGGCCGATGCCGTCATCAACGTTCGCTACATGACAACGAGTGTGGTGGGCAGTGCGGCTGAATTGTTGGTGTATGGAACAGCCGTCAGGTTCAAATAGGGTATCAGTTGCTAATAGAAGGTTGATCATTGATAAAAGGAGGCTGGCGCAATGCAAAATTTTGTGCGCCAGTCTCCTTTTTTGTTGACCCTATAGTTGCATAAAAAAGATGGCAAGCCTTATGAGCAATAGTTAATGGTAGGGTCTGCCCTTGACTCATCAGGTTCGATCAAGAGTCAGGGACAGACTCCTTCCGATTGCCGGCAGGAATCATACGTTGTATCGCCAACCGTTACGGATCCGTCGGATTGATAACGGACGGTGGTCGATTCGCCACCGATGGTGATTTCGATCTCACCAGACGTGGGGCAGTCTTGATCCCTGAATTGAATCGGTGTTATCGTTGTAATTTCTGCCCATTGTTCCATGCAGTCACTTTGTATTTGACCTGAAAATGTCGTCGTAAAGTCATGATTGTCTTGCGTGTCGACAATTTGTATAAAATTATTAAATCGTGCCGCATATTGTCTATTATCCGCAGTTCCCCTGGCATCGCCGGTTAAGGCAACATTTGCATGGGTTATAAAACTATTATCGCCGGAAAATGTGATCTCGGTAATATCGATTTGCAAAGCATCGCTTTGAAAATCCAAATTTTCATTACTGCTATCAATTACATGTAAATTGCGGACATCGGCATTGATCTTATCCGGTTGACATAGGCTTCCATCTTTAAATACCGTTAGCGTCATACTTTGCTCCGTTTGCGGTTTGTCCGACTGGATGCATCCATCCAGAATCAAAGTGGCACTTAAATCGGAGACTTCTTGGCAATCGCTGATATCTTGGGCATCGGGACCTTGCCAATTCATGCTGACTGAGTTGGTACCACTAACCGTGCAAGCGCCTTGATCATCGATAGCACCCGATAACCTTACAGAGTTCTGCGAATTTTGGGCGCTTCGAATGGGGCTTATATTTTGCGACAACTGGGATACCATTGTGGAAACAATTCTACCGGCGGTTGTTGAACCCATCACCTGTTTCTCATTTTTGGGTTCCACAGAGACCGGACCAGTGGTACCGCCGCCGCCACTACCACCGCCACCGCAAGCAAGAAGCAATACTCCGGTAAATATTAGAAATACCATTAAGCAAATTCCACCTTTAACTTTTGTCCTCATTTTGTTCCTCCTTTTTGGTTTGATAATCATACACGTTTTGCATGCTATGGATTTATAAAACGGCCAATCATAAGGCATAAGGGCTCAAGAGTTCCATCCACCCCCCAAAGCCTTGAAAAGCGATATGAGATGGATCACCCTATTGCCCCGGCATTGCGCAAAGGCATCTTCTTGGCCATAAAGATATTGTTCGGCGATCAAGACATGGAGAAAATCGGTCTCCCCCGCCAAATATAGCTGCTTTGCCAGTTGGACGGATTTTCGGCTGGCCTGGACGGCGTTCTCCAAGGCGTTGTGCTGCGCCTCTTGCTTGGCAAGGGAGACTAACGCATCTTCCACTTCGAGTATGGCCGACAGCACTGTTTGCTTATATATTATGACCGCCTGTTCTTGCAGAGCGTCCTGGAGATCAATATCCGCCTTGGTTTGCCCTGAATCAAAAATGCGCCAGTCCATGGATGGACCGAAAGACCAAAATTGATTTGTCGATTCGAATAAAGAACTCAATGCATTGGCTAAATAGGAAATGGAACCCGTGATCGTGAATTTGGGGTACAAATCCGCAGTTGCGACGCCAACCCGGGCCGTTGCAGCGTGAAGTTGCGCTTCGGCCTGCCTGATATCCGGCCTGCGACGAAGTAATTCAGAGGGAACGCCAACGGAGACCGATGGCAAAACCATTGGAAGATCTGCCACAGGGTCCAGTTCCTCAATCAGGGAGCCGGGATAGCCGCCCAAGAGAATGCTGATTTTGTGAATGGTTTGACGCACCTCGGTCTCGAGCAACGGAATCCGGGCGGCCGTTTCAGCGGCTTGGATTTGGGCATTGCTGGCATCGAGTCCACTGACCAATCCGTTTTCATACTTTTGTTGTGTCAGCAGCGCATAATGTTCCCGCGCTTGCCGGTGCAGGTCTGCGATTGCCTTTCTTTTCTGCAAAATACGAAGTTCAATATAACAGCGCGCAACTTCCGCCACGAGGGTCACGCGCACATCGCGCAAAGCTTCTATGGAGGCTTCCAGCTCTGCTTTGCCGGCTTCGCTGCTTCGCCGCAAACCACCAAACAGGTCGATCTCCCAACCGGCATCGAAACCGGCTTGGTATTGATCATCAACAATGGTCTCCATGGCGGGCGCTTGTGGGGGACCTGAAGTATTTGGTTGCGACATCACTGCTCGGTCCCGATACCGTTGGTATGATCCCGACGCATTTATCTTTGGTCCGAATTGCGCCATCGCTTGTCGGTTGGCTGCTCTGGCTTGGGCAATACGGGCAACCGCCAGTTTCAGATCAAAGCTGTTGGCAATGGCTTTATCGATCAGCCAATCGAGTGTTTGATCTTCAAAAATTTCCCACCATTGAGCGAGCTCAGGACATCTTTTGCGGCACTCCGAAACAGCATTGGCCCAGTGTTGCGGCATCGCCAATTCCGGCCGTTTAAAATCCGGACCGACCATGCAACCGGATAGTATTATGGCCGAAAAACAGACAGATAGAAGGATCGATGTTGCACAATGCCCCATGCGCATGCTGATGATATCTTCTTTCACGTTATTCATGGCGCAAAGCCACTATGGGATCCAGACGCGAAGCCTTCCACGCCGGATAAAAGCCGAATAGAATTCCCACACTGATCGACACCAAAACGGCCGTCACCGCTGCCATGGGCGAGGCGTCTACCGGCCACCGTAAAAACAACCAAACCAAAAAAGAGACCGTGTTGCCAAGAACAATACCGATGGCCCCACCTGCAAGACACAGAATGATCGCTTCAGCCAGGAACTGTCTCAGGATGTCGCGCGATCTGGCCCCCACGGCCATCCTAAGCCCGATTTCACGTGTCCTTTCGGTTACGGAAACAAACATGATGTTCATAATTCCCACACCACCGACGACCAGGGATATGGCCGCGATGCATAACAGCAGATTGGTCATCAAAGAAGTCGTTGTGGAAAGCATTTGGGTGATTTCGGTCAGGTTGATGATCTCGAAATCATCACGCCCACCCGAACTGATGCGGTGTCGAGACCTCAACACTTCTGCGATCTCATCCTGTGCCTGGTGGACCAGGTTACTATTGCGAACCGCGACCATAATGGCATCTACATTTGCAAAACGGCAAAGAAGCGGATTATTGTTCTTTTGATTGTCGGACTGCTCCGGATAGAGGTGGCCTGTGACACCAGGATAGGCTCCGCTGTCATTATCGACGGCGCTTTGATTCATGTCCTGAAGCCTGGATCCGGCGATGCGGTATTTGATGGTGGTCCATGGGGCCAGCACCACATCGTCCTGATCCTGTCCCATGAGATTGGCCCCTTTTTCACCTAAGATCCCGATCACCCTCAAAGCGACGTTTCGTAGCCGGATATGTTTTCCAAGGGGCGATGCGTTTCCAAACAGCTTTGTTGCCACCGTGCGACCAAGTAAACAGACTTTATTGGCACTCGTGACATCGAGGTCGGAAAATGGTGCACCATCATCAATGTACCATTGGCGAACGTCCAGATATTCCGGAGTTGTGCCTTCAATGGAATCAGGGACCCAGTTTTGACTTCCATAAACCGCTTGGGCTCTGGCCCGTACCACTGGCGCAGCGGTTCGAATGGACGAACAGTGGTGGCGCACCATCTTACAATCCTGCGGTGTGAGCGTCATCGCACTGCCCGCACCGATATTGACACCTCCGGATACAGCCGCTTTGGGGACAACAATCAAGACATCGGCGCCCATGCTGGAGATCTTTTCACGTATCGACGCTGAGGATCCGGCACCGATCTGCATCATTGAAATCACCGCGCCCACACCGATAACGATGCCCAGCGTCGTCAACAAAGCCCGCAAGAGGTTGCGGTTCAGAGCTTTTACTGCAATTTTGAGTGTGAGTGCCGGTTTCATATAATGCTTTAATTATCCATGCCGCAAAACCGACAGCATCGCTCGAACATCCATGGGCCCGCAACAAGGATCCACAATGCGTCCGTCACGGATCAGAATGACTCGGTCGGCATAAGCTGCGACATTGAAATCGTGGGTGATCAACAGCATGGTGATATTCTCTACCGTATTGAGTTCACGAAACATCTCCAATATTTCATTTCCCGTGTGGGAATCGAGGTTGCCGGTGGGCTCATCCGCAAGGAGCAATTCAGGCGTGTTGACCACAGCGCGGGCAATTGCCACACGCTGCTGCTGGCCTCCGGAGAGCTGCGCTGGCCCATGCCCCAGACGGTTGGCAAGTCCTACGTGCTGCAAAGCCTGTTCGGCCCGTTCATGGGCTTTGCGCATGGAAATTCGGCCTGCTGAATAGAATAGCGGCATTGCGACATTTTCCAATGCACTCGTTCGTGGCAGTAAATTGTAATTTTGAAAGACAAAACCGATCTTACGGTTTCGGATGCAGGCTCTTTGGTCGTTCGACAACATCGATGTATCGTCACCGTCGAACAAATAGCGGCCGGCGCTGGGGCGATCCATACACCCCAGGATATTCATCAACGTCGTCTTGCCGGATCCGGAGGATCCCATCAAAGCAACCATTTCACCTTGATGAATCGACATTGAAACCCCGTTCAACGCGGTAAAATCCAGAGGGCCTGCCCGATAGGTTTTATGCAAATCCTGAATTTGAATAATTTCCATGCTTATTTACTACAACCTCTATCTATTATGGGTTATCTGCGTGTGGCACCGCTATCACCAGCCGGAGGTGGCGGCAGGTCCGGCATAAACGGGTTGGCCGGCTCGCGATTGCCTTTGGCGCCCCTGCTGCGGCTATGGGGTTGGATGCCGACAATTACCTGCTCTCCTTGCTTGAGATTGGCACCTGCAATTTCAGTCACCAAACCATCGCTCAGACCGATACGCACTTCCATAGGGCGTACTTTTTTTCCATTTTTCATCCAAATTACATGTTTGCTCTGCTCAGTGGATGCGTCCTTTGCAAATGTTTCGGCCGGAAGTAGCAGCGATCTGAATTCCGGGTCGATCAACCCAAGGGATGGCTGCCAATGAACCGCTGCATTGGGTACGAGCAAGACGTTCGATTGTTCCTTGATCCGGAACGTGACATTTGCGGTAAGATACGGCAGTAGCCGGCCATCTGGATTTTCAATGTCGACCTCTACAGTATATATGACAACATTCTGGGTCATCGAAGCATTGAGCCGGATATTTCCCACTTTGCCGTGGAACGTCTCTTCCGGCAAGGCATCGACGGTAAAGGTTGCAGTCTGGCCGGGTTGGATTCTGCATACATCAGCTTCGTTGACGGCTGCCCATATCTTCATATGTTTAAGATCTTTTGCCAGCAGAAAAAGGCTGGGCGCGTTCAAATTGGCCACCACCGTTTGGCCGATATTTACCCGGCGATCGATAATAATCCCATCCACCGGCGATGTGATTGTGCAATAATCGATATTGCGCTCAGCACGCCGAACAGCTGCCTTTGCCTTGGATATCCCGGCTTTGGCCTGAACAATGGCAGCCTCGGAAACGGAAAGATTGGCTTTTGCGATCTGGCAATCGGCCTGATATCGGTCATACTTCGATCTGGCCAGCGCCTCGGATGGACCGATACGTTGCGCACGCTGCCAATCTTTTTCAGTTTGCTGCACTTTTGCCAACATGACAAGACGATCGGCTTCGCATTGCTGCAGATGCGCTTTTGCTGACGCAAGTTCAGACAATGCAGCATCCCGTTCAGTGGCATAGAGTGCTTTATCGATCCGGGCCAGCACCATTCCCCTGCGCACCACCGATCCGTAATCAACAGCCTTTCCATCCCGATCCGAACCGAATGAAATTATCTGTCCGGCCACTTGCGCCCCCACGTCAATGACTTGCTCCGGTTCAATAGTACCTGTTGCGTCGATGGTGATGTGTAAGTCCCCGCGCGTTAGAGATGCAGTTCGAAAAACCACACTGGATTGCTTTTCTTTGCAGTGACGAAAAGCACCGGCAATGATCAACAGCAATAGGATGAACAAGGAGGATAACATCAGTTTTGAAAGTCGCCTGTTTTTCATTTTTTTTTATGTGGTACCGCGCAAATTTGAGCATTCATAATTTTGCTATCACTTTTATACCGATACAGCCTGAACCGGAGCCTGGGATGTAATATTCCACGGATTTAGCGGTCCATTGGTATATTCTGATGCCGGCAGCGGAAGATGGTCCGTTGAATAGAATTGGGTAACGATTTCATCCGCAAAAAACGCGCCCGTTTCGGTAAGCTTTATGGCGCTGTCTGACACATGGACCAGTCCGAACTCTTTTAAGCATCGGAATTTATCAGGAAAACACATATTGAAGGGCATACCGGTGCGTTGCTCGAAAATGCGCTTGCGGATCGAGAAATTCTTCAGTGGTAAAATTGTGGCCCACCGTATCTGCTCTTCCGTGCTGCGTACAATACCACGGTTGAACGGCATATTGCCTTGCTCGATGGCTTTATAATAGCCATCGAAATATTGCATGTTCAATATAAATCGATCGCGTAAACTGCTGAAAGCGGACAAGCCGAAGCCGATCTCATCTAACAGATTGCAGCACTGGTTGAACGCATATTTGGATATATATTTTTTCTTTCGGGTAAAAACCCTGCGCAGGTTTTCCCGGTAGCCCGCCTCTGCCAAGCGGTCTATGGCGATCTGCTTCATAAGAATTGTCTCTTGTGCAGGAGGCAGCGCTTCCGGGCTATTTTTTCGAACATTGACGATATTTCCCGTTTGATCTCCGTAAGGATCAACTTTGAGCCGGTAAAACTGAATCTCATGCACTCCGGTGGCCAAGGCACTATCGATGGTATCGATCCAGTTCTGTATGGTCTGACCGGGATATCCGAAGATAAACTCGATATTCACTTGATATCCCATCTCCATGCAGTTTTTTATTGACTCAAGAGCAACCGCGCTATCATGGGAGCGATTCATTTTTTTGAGGACCGCGTCGTCCAATGACTGTATTCCAATGGTCTGGCGATCGACACCGAAATCGCGCATAATGCTTAAACGTTCAATCCCGTCGGCACCCACAAGTGTTGATGGGTCCACATCAAAATTGAATTGTTCGATTTCACTCATATCCAGCCGGGTGCAGATGAAACTCAATAACCGTTTGAGCTGTTTCGGCGTCAAATCTGTTGGAGTACCGCCTCCGACCAATATTGATCTGGCCTTTATCTGTTTTACTTTAATCTGACGCGTGACGATGTCCATTTCTTTTTCAAGGTGGTCGAGATAGTAATCTTTTTGGGCATCCGAGGCGCCATACATCGATGGGTAATGACAAAATATACAGCGCTTGCGGCAAAAAGGGATATGAACATATACGTCGAATTTTTGGTCAGTGGGCGCTGTGTAGGTCGCCAGCATTTCGTTCTTCGAAACCGGCGGGTAATTGGTAATGGGCGGATAATGCACACCGGCCGGATAAAAGTCATCGTCCCAGGAGATTAGCCCTGCGTCCTTGAGTTGTTGGTAATCGAATAAGCGTGAATAGGCCTTCTTTACAATTTCGGTCACTCTGTGTATTTTCATTTCACCCCCTATCTTCCTAGCTTCCAGTTATCAATTCTTATCTATGGGCTTTAAGATAATTAATTTGGCAAGCCTAGAGCGAGAAAGCTGTATTGTAATACCGCGACCACCGATAACGCAGTCCACATTAATTATCTTCAAGCCTATATCTTGTTCTAAATAATGAGCAGCACAACCCCAATCGAAGCGCCTACGGCGCCAAGGCTTTCCAACAATGAAATGCGCTCGTTAAAGAAAACAAGGGCCAGCGGAATGACGAACAAAGGCTCGGTGGCACCTATGGTCGAAGCAATGGCGACATCCAGATACTTGATCGATACAAGCGACAGCCAGAAGCCACCGAAAGTGACAACCGCAACGGAGAATACAAAGAGAGTGATCAGCCGCATATTTCGCACTGGAATAAGCCATTGCCGGATACGGTTGGTAGCCAGGCCGAAAAACAAAATGCACATGGTTCCGGATATCATACGGATAAGCGTCGCCATGATTGTGGAGACCGATTCCAGCGCCGGTTTGGCAACCACTGTCGATGCCGACATACACAACATGGAAACAGATCCAAGTATTACACCGCGTATGCCGGATCGTTTCAATGAGGCATTCGATCCGAACTTGGGCCATAAAACCGCGCTGACACCGGCTAAAGTGACACATATGCCAATCCAGGATTGCGCAGAAGGCATTTCCCCAAGCCAAAATAAGGCCATCATGGCCGTCACGATCTGTCCCATCATGAAGAAAACGACTATGGTAACCGGACCCAGGTCCTGCAGCGCGGCAAAAAATAGTGTATCCGCAACTGCGATTCCCAAGAGACCGCTCAAGCTTAAGAAGAGAACGGATTCGGTCTCAATGGTTTGGGAACCTGTAAAGCTCAGAGCCGCTATAAGAAACACGGTCCCTATGACACCTTTAACGAGTGTCATGCCAAATGGGCTGACACCTTCTCCGACTCGCTTAAAAAGAAACGAGCCGGCTGCCCATGAAGCCGCAGAGCCTAAAGCGGCGGTTATTCCAATCACTTCCGTATTAATAGGATCACCTCTTTAATGATAATTAACGCTTAAACATGTGTTTAAAGATCAATGCGAACGATTAAGGCTGTGTGGCTGCTTTTGTTGGGACTGTGCTGGCAACTTCATTTTCTTTTTTCAATTTAAAGACCAACATATATCGCTGGGCAATGGGCTGATGCTGCTCAACCAAATCGAAACCATATTGATTCAGTTGAGCAATAATCAGTTCCTTGGCAATATAGGGTCCATGGTACGGCAAGATTCCAGGTTCGACCAATCCGTTGTCAATTAGATACAATAAACCATCAGCCTTTAAGGCACCTTTGATGCTCTGAATGAATTGCTCCCGTGCTTCCAAAGTGGCCATTCCATAAATGTTATGGTAAAGCGAACACAGAAAGACCATGTCCACTTTTTTCCCAGCCAAGCCGATTGTCTTCCCGTCGGTATGAATTGTTGTAATGTTTTGCATGCCGAATTTTTCCCTGAAATGATCGACATACTCCAGATGCTTTTGGACTGTATCGATTGCAAACACCCTGCCCTGCTGGCCGACCATATGCGAAAATCGATAGGTAAAATAGCCGGGACCGGAACCTATATCGGCGATAACTGCTCCCTTTTTCATCTTAAGTGCCTCGAGAAACAGTGAGGTTTGTTCCCATTGATCACGTCTCGGATTGTTAAAAAGTATAGTGTCTTCAAGCAGAGCAAGTCGTTCCTGTCCAGGCCGCGTTTCCTGATCACCGATTTGCTTTAGGTTGTATTTTCGTTTGAGATATTCTTTTAGGGGTGCGAAATCTTTTTCCGCAAAAAAATGAAAGAAATTAGCCGTAAAAGGATCAGAAATAAATGTGGGTTTTTCACTCTGCGAAGCAACCAGATAATGCGCAAACCACTGCAGGGCAGTGTATTCACCACCATAATTTTCCCGGGGAATAATTGAATCGTAAATTGAAATTGCTTTTTGGGCTTTCTTTAAATCCTTTTTTTCAAATCCTTCGAGCAGAAGCTGTGCCGCCTTGGTTCCTTCGGATGTGGGATTAAAAGAATCGTTACTACCAACATGGATGAGCGACATCTTGGTTTCCATATTAGATAGCGGACTTTCATCTTCATTTTTCGGTGGTGATTGCGCAATGCTGATCACCGGAATTAAAATAACACCCAGCAATGCGAATACCAATGCGGAGTCCCATTTTCTTAACCATTTGAGGCCGATATGATTTGCTCTAAATTTCAATTGCATAGGAATACCTTTCATTTTTCAACAAATAAACTGTTACTTATCAAGAATAACATTCAATCCAGCACTTTTTGCGGTTTCCAAGGCATGGTCGATACTGACAACGAACCGTTCTTTGGAATATATGCTATACTTCTTTCGGTACTGTTGTGGTGTGAAGTTGATGGTCATGAC
>CAJIBC010000597.1_pt1 | contig 17412 bp, 15 predicted proteins | sample 9199231 | NCBI WGS metagenome assembly CAJIBC01 (sample SAMEA7708282, study PRJEB35096) | sediment metagenome | biome: marine neritic benthic zone biome [ENVO:01000025]; feature: sediment [ENVO:00002007]; material: shallow marine sediment [ENVO:03000034] sea grass bed [ENVO_01000059] ...
AGATAATTAATTTGGACTGCGTTATCGGTGGTCGCGGTATTACAATACAGCTTCCTCCCTCTAGCCTTGCCAAATTAATTATCTTAAAGCCGATATAAGTCAGATAATTAATTTGGACTGCGTTATCGGTGGTCGCGGTATTGCAATACAGCTTCCTCCCTCTAGCCTTGCCAAATTAATTATCTTAAAGCCGATGGATTCCTTCGCCGGAATGACGGCCCGGGCTGAATTCCGACTTTTTACGAATTCATCAAAGCTTAACACTTAAAACTATTGTTATTTGAGGTCCACATGTGTCTCTTCATTGCCGGCGTGCAGCCCAAAACCCGTACCCTGGACTTGACACCCCGACGATGCCCCCAATGCGGCTTGCACCAGGCCTATGCCCAACAGGTCGACCACTACTTCAGCCTTTTCTTCATTCCCCTGGTGCGGGTAAAGAAGGGAGAGCCTTTTTTATATTGCCGTCGGTGCCGGCAGCCGGTCGATTCAGGGTTGGGCGCCTCCCCAACGACGCCCGCGCATGATCAACAAAAACCGACGTGCCGCCAATGCGGCAGATCGATTCAAAAAGAGTTTCACTATTGCCCATATTGCGGTAAGCGCCAATGATACCCCAAGCCCGGATCGGGACATAAAGTTCATTGACATTCATCTGAGTTTATGAATTCGTAGACCCAAGCATGGGCAAAAGGGTTTATCAAGGATATTGCGATTTAAAATCCTATCGTTCCAATGAAAGCATTCATTATAAAAAATCAAGGCATCACATGGTATGCCGGCCGCCCGGTCGAAGATCTTTCTTGGGCCAGAATATCCCCTCGAGCCCAACTTGGACTGCGCAATTACAGTGCGGTAAACGTTTACTCGGAAAAGGAAGTGTAATGGATTTTCAATATGGCACCGCCATGAGTCGACGTCAATTTTTATACTTGTCCTCAGCCACCGCCGCCGGATGGCTGGTGGGATGCGCCACCAACCCCGTAACGGGTGAGAGCCAGTTCATGCTGGTCAACGAACAACAAGAAATCGCCATGGACAAGCAGCACTCACCCCACCAGTTCTCATCGGATTACGGCGCGGTTCAAGACAGCAAATTAAACGATTATGTCTCTAAAACCAGCCTCAAGTTGGCGGGCCTTACCCATCGCCCTCAGATGCCCTATTCGTTTCGTGTGGTCAATGCCAACTATGTGAACGCCTATGCCTTTCCCGGCGGCAGTATCGCCGCCACCCGGGGAATCATGCTGAAAATGCGCAACGAAGGCGAGTTGGCGGCACTCATGGGGCACGAACTGGGCCATGTCAATGCACGACACACAGCAGAAATCATGTCCAAGAGCCAAATCACCAGCTTGGTGGTGGGCGGGTTATCCGCCTATGTCGGGACCAAGGGCAGCTACGGCAAGCTGGCATCCCAGCTGGGCATGCTGGGCAGCGGCGCCTTGCTGGCCTCCTATAGCCGTGACAATGAGCGCCAGGCCGATGATTTGGGCATGGAGTACATGGTCAAGGCCGGTTACGGGCCGGATGGCATGGTGGGGCTGATGGACATCTTGAACAGTTTGTCCAAAGGAAAGCACAGTTCCGCCGAGCTGCTGTTTTCAACCCACCCCATGAGCAGCGAACGCTACAGCACCGCCGTCAATACTGCCCGGGAAACCTATGCGGCGGCCAAACGGCAGCCCCTGTACAGTGAACGCTACATGGATAACACCGCCGGACTGCGCCGCATCCAAGGCGCCATCGAAAACATGCAAAAGGGTGAAGCGGAAATGGGAAAAGAAAACTATGGGGCGGCCGAAGGGCTCATTCAAAAGGCCCTGAAAAAGGCCCCCAGGGATTATACCGGATTGGTGTTGATGGCCAAATGCCAATTGGCCCAAAAGAAAACCGATGCGGCTGAGCGATATCTCAAGACCGCGCAACAAGTTTATCCCCAGGAGGCCCAGGCGCATTACCTGGATGGTTTTGTTAAGATAAAGAAGAAAAAATATGATGCTGCCTTGGCTCAATTCAACACCTATGACAAGCAATTGCCCGGCAACCCCAATACCACATTTTTCAAAGGCGTGGCCTACGAAGGCAAAGATGCCCAAAAATCGGCGGCAGACAACTACTACAAATATCTGCAAGTGGTAAACCAGGGAAGCAATGCCAAGTATGCTTACGGGCGTCTGGTTGAGTGGGGATATATTAAAAAGAATTAATTATCTTAAAGCCTATAAGTGTGGGTTCTCTATGACAGTTGGGCTGAATACAAGTAGTACCAGCGAAACATTAAATGACGTCAATTTCACGTCCACAACGTGCCCACGCCATGTGGTTTTGGTGGCGCCGGAGGTGCATTGGAACACGGGCAATGTGGGCAGGACCTGTCTGGGCGCCGGAGCTGTATTGCATTTGATCCGGCCGCTGGGCTTTTCCCTGGATGACCGCCAGGTGAAGCGGGCGGGCCTGGATTACTGGCCCAAAGTATCGCTGCAAGTCTGGGACGACTTCGATCAGTTCATGGCAGGCCTGCAGCCGGCCCAAGGGGAGCTGGCCATGTTCACCAAAAACGGGCGCCACCCCTATTGGCGAATGCCCCTTGCCCAGCGGCTCTTTATGGTGTTCGGTTCCGAAACCCAGGGCCTGTCGCCGTCCATTTTGACACGCTACCCGGACCAAACCTATCGCATCCCCATCAATTCCGATATTCGTTGCTTGAATCTGTCCACCTCCGTGGGTATCGCCCTTTACGAGAACATACGGCAATGGGCCACGGACGATCCCGCCCGGAACCCAAGCCCTTAACCGTTACCCCCGCCTCCGGGGAAAGCCCGCGCAACAGCCGATCCCGACCATGGACATAAATATTGTCAACCACCTCAATTTATGGCATAAAACAATATAAGCAACACCTATTTAAAAGCCGGTGCCCATTGCATCCCTGCAATGCCATAATGGGATCAGCAAAGTGACCAAACGGGCGCATCACCGGTATTCATTTAAAGGAGCGCACCATGGATCGACAAAGAGCTATCACCATTGCAAGCTTAATGTTTGCCGTCTGTTTCGTGTCGGCCTTAATCGTGACAACACCTGGGATGGCCGAATATTCCAACTTGTCAGTTACAGACAAGCTTGATCCGGCTTATTGGTTGGATCGGGGTGGACTGTATGCCACCTATGGCAGCTATACGGCAGCCATAAAGGCCTATGAAAAAGCGTTGGAGCTGGATGCCAACAACAGCAAAGCCTATTTCAACAGAGGCCTATCCTATGCTGAACTCGGAAATCTGAACCAGGCACTGATCGATATTAATAAAGCCATCACCCTCAACCCTGGACAGAGCAATTTCTACTACGCACGCGGACGGGTTCAATTGTTGTCCGGCAATAGCGCCCAGGCGTTCAAAGATTTCAACAAAGCCTCCAACATGGGTGATCTGGATGCTCAAAAATACCTGGCACAGATGCCATAGCGGTCCTTTTAGGCCCGGCATCGGCAACAACGCCAAAAGCAGTCAAACGTATCTATCTTAATTATGAAAAGGGTGGGATAGCCTCAATTTAATCCCGCCCTTACCATCTCCTTAAGACTCCCATCGTCGTATCCGGAAGCGTGGGACTATCAAATTGAAAGGGTTACGCCCGGCTCCTCCCCCTGCGGCACTTTCAGTTTGAGAGACATGGTTTGGATGAGTCTCCCCGACCACCCTCACCCAATTGTTATCCATCTGAAATACCACCTATTTTAAAAAAGTTTCCAGTAACCAAAACAGTGGTACGGCCATTGCTCAATACAATTGTCAACCCGATACAGCAAAGGGCAATGACCATGAACAAAGCGACACATTACGGCAACGGATTACCCAATAGCTATGGCCTTTTTTTCATAACCCGCAAACCGGGATACGGACACCTTATTGAAATATTTACAAATTTAAAACAAAGGGTGAATGGCATGGTTCTTGATCTATATAGACGTAACCTAGGAAAGGAGAATCATGTTCAAAACATGTTCAAAATGGAGGAACCCGCTTTCGCACAAGATCTCAACATACGACAAACGGTTAAATATGGCGCGATTTTATACATTGTAGCGGCCATAATGGCCATGCCCTCAGGGATTTGCAGCAGCTCCTATCAATCTCCCCCTTTTCAGACGCCCTTGATTGCAGCGCACCCCGCATCTGAATTCATAGATATGACCCAGTGGACCATTCAAGTTCCCGATTCAGAGCCTGTTGTGGGAGCCCAAAGTGAAAAAGAGCCGCATACGGTGGAGAATCCCCACAGACCGCCTTTTCACAGCCATATTTTACGTGCTTCCCAGGCTTATGAAGTGGACATGGCATTGATCCGGGCCATTATCATGGCGGAATCGAGCAACAACCCCAGGGCTCTGTCCCATCGGGGCGCCCAAGGTTTGATGCAGTTGATGCCCACCACCGCCAAAGCCCTCGGTGTCGAAGATGCTTTTGATCCGGGACTCAATATCGATGGCGGGGTTCGCTATTTCAAAAAATTGCTCGACCGGTTTAACGGCGATGTAAAGCTGGCCCTGGCCGCCTACAACGCCGGCAGCCGATATGTGCGCAAATACGATGGGATCCCCCCATTTAAAGCAACCCGTCTCTACATTAAAAAGGTTCTTAAGTACCACCAACTGTACCAAGAACAGATGGTATCGAATCAATCTAACCTAACGCTAAGTTAACATTGAAAAAGCCTAAGGACTCCATATCCCGCGTTGCCGGAGGTTCGCAGTATCGGCAATACGGCTTCACCTCCGGTCTTACCTCTGGAGCCCTTAGGCTTTTTCAACCTTTGCAGGTAAAATCGATAAATCCATTTTATTGAATTCACGCCCTTCCTGTTCACCGTTCACCCAGTCCGCAGTCCTGTTTCCGCCATTGCCCTCCCACACCGCCTAAACCCTTGCGGCAGACCCTTTTTACTTGACCAGGAGCGTCTTTCATGTGCAAATATTTGATTTGGAAAAATGGGTAAGGCCATATCATTCGGTCCGTACGCCGTCCGGTGTGGGCTAAATATGTCGCAAGATTTGCGTATCTTCAGGGTCACCGAACCGATACCTACCCACGAAAAAATCGACCTCTGAAATGCCCAGCCCGCCCCCCTCTGAGATGCAGGTGTGGGGAATGAGCTCCCTATATGAGATTAAAAATTCTTATTGAAATGGAGTAGTTATGAGATTTATGATGATGATTGCGGCTTGGGTGGCCTTGCCCACCACGGTATTGGCCTCATCCCAAGGAGGCGCATCCATCACCGACCTGACAGGCACCGTCTATGGCTACCTGGGGGTCATTATTTTTATCCTGGCGTATAGCCTGGTCCCCTTTGAAAACAACATTCATCTGCGCAAGAGCAAACCCGTACTGTTTGCGGCAGGTGTGATCTGGGTATTGGTGGCTGTGGCCTACATCCAAATCGGAGATACCCACAGCGCCCATGACGCCATAAAGGCAAGCCTGCTGGAATATGCCGAACTGTTTCTGTTCCTGCTGTCGGCCATGACCTATATCAATGCCATGCAAGAACGGAATGTCTTTCAAACCCTGCGCGCTTTTCTGGTGTCCCGGGGATTCTCGCTGCGGATGATCTTCTGGGTCACCGGGATTCTGGCATTTGTCATCTCTCCCATCGCCGACAACCTGACCACAGCGCTGCTCATGGGCGCCGTGGTGATGGCCGTGGGGGGCGACAACACAAAATTTGTCACCTTGGCATGCATCAATGTCGTCGTGGCCGCCAATGCCGGCGGGGCGTTTTCACCTTTCGGCGATATCACCACTTTGATGGTGTGGCAAAAAGGCCATGTGGCCTTCCATGAATTTTTCGATATCTTTATCCCCTCCCTGGTCAACTGGGCGGTGCCGGCCGCCATAATGAGCCTAACCATCGGCAAGGCCAAACCCGTCACCCTCGAAGAACAGGTAACGCTCAAATACGGGGCAAAGGTCATCATCATCCTGTTTTTGGTGACCATTGCAACGGCTGTCAGCTTTCACAATTTTCTCCATCTGCCCCCAGCGGCCGGCATGATGTTGGGGTTGGGCCTTTTAGGCCTATACTCGTATCATATTAAGCGCTATGAAGGTCGAGCGGAGCAGTATGACGATCTGCTGGGCGCACGCGATCGAGAGACCACCCACACCCTGCGCAATATCATTGAAAACAGTAAAATGTTGGACAAGCTGCTGGAACGCACCACCGATGCGGTCTTTGTGATCGATAGAGACCACTGCATTACCCACTGGAATGCCGGCATGGAGGAACTCACCGGCATGTCAGCCCGGGAGGCCATCGGCAGCAGCGATCATTGGCGTCAATTCTATGAGTCGCAGACCATGACCCTGGCCGACCATGTGCTCAACTATTTGCCCGAAAAAACCATTGAGGCGCAGTACAAGGATCGATACCGCCGCAACCCCCATATCGACAATGGTTTTGATGTGAGCACTTTTTTCCCGAAGTTGGGTGAACATGGCAAATGGTTGACCTTCTCTGCAGCCCCCTTGAAAAACGACCAGGGCGAGTTGGCGGGCGCTGTGGAGGTTCTCCAGGATTTCTCGGAGCAACAACAGGATGTCCGCCATTTCGACATCATGCAAAAAATTGCACGGGCCGAGTGGGACACCCTCATGTTTTTCTACGGCGTCATTCTCTGTGTCGGCGGACTGGCGCAATTCGGCTACCTCAACGCCATATCCCGGTTTGCCTATCATGACCTGGGACCCACCATTGCCAATTGCATGGTGGGAGTGCTCTCGGCCATCCTGGACAATATCCCGGTAATGTTTGCCGTGTTGACCATGAACCCGGAGATGTCCCACGGCCAGTGGCTGCTGGTCACCCTCACCGCCGGTGTGGGCGGCAGCATGCTCTCCATCGGCTCGGCCGCCGGCGTGGCCCTCATGGGAACCGTCCGGGGAAAATACACCTTCGGCGCCCACCTGAAATGGACCCCGGTGATCTTTCTGGGATATGTGTTGAGTATTCTTTGCCACCTGTGGGTCAATGCCGGCTTGATGTAGCAGCATCAGACCCATGGTTGCCAAAATGCAGGGAGACGCTGTCGTCAATTGACTGCGCCCCCGGCAACGCTGGATCCGGAGCCCTCCGACTTTTGCAATGATAGGGTAAAATTACGATGATGGGATCGTCAATTATGAATTCATCAATGTTAGCAGCTTGGTTAGCAGCTTGCGGATTTGGCGTACTCTTTCCAAAGCGACGTGATCAATTCTTTAACCGAAACGATCTTGTCCACGCGAAACACATTCTCCCCGGCAAATGCAAACCCCGTCTTCAGCCGTCCCTTTTGAGCGCTGCCCAGGGCCATGGCAATACAGTACGGGCTTTTGGCGTGGTCACATGTTTTGATGCAATGGTAAGGGCATTTAAAGGGTTTGGTGCGACCGCTGTTGATTTTGTTGATAAACTCGTTGCGGATCGCTCTGCCGGGCATCCCCACCGGACTTTTGATCACGATGGTATCCTCTTTAGTGGCGTCCACAAAGGCCTGCTTAAAAGCATGGTCGGCATCACATTCATGGGTCGCCACAAAGCGTGTGCCCATCTGAACGCCGGCGGCCCCCATTTTTAAATATTTATGAATATCTTCACCCGTAAAAACGCCGCCGGCGGCGATGACGGGTATTTTTTTCCGAACCTTGTCTTCAAAGACCTTCACAGCCTCGATCACCTCCCGCACCAAGTTCTCCAAAGCGAAATCGGGATCATCCAATTGTTCCGCTTTAAACCCGAGGTGTCCGCCGGCCTTGGGCCCCTCCACCACGAAAGCGTCGGGCAGGTAGTCGAATTTGGCGAGCCATTTCCGGCAGATAATCGTTGCGGCCCGCCCGGAGGAGACAATGGGCACCAACTTGGTCTTCATCCCCTCTTTCAGATACCCCGGCAAATCCAAAGGAAGGCCCGCTCCTGAGAAAATCACATCGATTTTTTCGCGTAGAGCAGTTTTGACCAGGTCGCTGAAATCGGTCAATGCCACCATGATATTGGCCCCCAGAACCCCTTTGGTCAACTCTTTGGCCTTGCGAATCTCACGCTTGAGGACCCGCAGGTTGGCTTGGACACTGTTGTCTTGAATGTCCGGCTCGTGAATCCCGGTCATGGCACAGGCAATCACGCCGATACCGCCTTCATTGGCAACCGCCGAAGCCAGTCCTGAAAGGGAAATGCCGACACCCATCCCCCCTTGAATGATGGGAATCCGGCTTACCAGATCCCCGATTTTTAACGATGGAAACTGCATACGTTCACCCCTCCACACTATTTCCGCTCAACTGGTCGCGCCGGCCAATATAAGAGCTATTCACATCTGACAATCGGCCAATGGATTTGAACGCAGCCGTCCGAACCCATTGCGCCAACGCAGCTGTCATATATAATGACCAACCGCAAGGGTAATTCAGAGCCACAATTTGGACTTTCCGAACAGTTCCCCGAGGTCGTGACCGCAGAAAGGTACTCTGAATCGATAAAAATGGCAAGGGCCATTCCACCTGCCCCATAGCGAGCGATGCACCTCACCATCTACTATCGGCATTTGGCAATGCAACTCCAGTCAAGATGTCTGATTTTAGTGCCGACCCAGTCAGCAACCATGGGAGAAGCCGTGGCGGGAGGGATAGCATTCATCCATGACTTTGCATCGTTATAACAACAGGGCGGGTTTATCCCTGCCCGTCGGGGTGCTATGCACCAAGGGGGATGTCTGGGTGATATAGCTTTTGGGAGATAACAGCCGCAGCAAAAGCCGTGATGCCAACGACATCATACCCATAACCGGGCCAGAGCAGGCCACCGGCGGCGGTTAAAAACAACAGGGTTTCAATCAAGGTCGCCCGGCGAAAAAAGTAGCGTTCAATGGTGGCGGCAAAGGCCACCAAGCCTAAGGTGGTAGCGATCATGGTGACGGTCACCTCCCAATTCAGCAAGGTGTACCCTTTTCCCACACCCAACAAAGGCCGATAGGCCATGACCAGGGGAATGATATAGAGTCCCTTGGCCAATTTCCATGAGGTGAAGGCCGTCTTCATGGGATTGGCGCCGGCGACCCCCGCACCGGCAAAACTCGCCAGGCTCACCGGCGGGGTGACATTGGCATCCTGGGAGTACCAAAAGACAATCATGTGGGAGACCAGCAACGGCACCCCCATATCCAGCAAGGCCGGACCGGCCAAAGTCGCCAGAACAATATAGCTGGCGGTCACCGGCAAGCCCATCCCCAATACCAGGGAGGCGGCGCCGATCAATAAAATTGCCAAGGCCTTGATGCCGAAACTCAGTTCGATCACCAGGGAAGAGAATTTGAGCCCCATTCCGGTGAGGGTCACCATGCCGACGATAATGCCGGCCGCGGCACAGGCCACCGACACCATCACCGCATTGCGAGCGCCCTTTTCAAGAGCATCCAGAACCTGTCGGGACTGCTGGCCGGCAAAAGAGACCATCCCCGGTGACGCTGAAGCGTTCTTCCGGCGTTGGGCGTACCAGCGGACAGTTTCAGCCGCCAGGCTGGTGGCAAGGGTGCTCACCACCGCCACAAATCCCGCCATCATGGGCGAGTAGTTGGAGACCAGGACATAGATGAGGATGATGACCGGGATGATAAAGTGCAGGCCGTCTTTGATCACCCGCCATGCCCTTGGCAAGCTCTCTTTGGGCTGCCCTTTCAATCCCTGTTTCTGAGCCTCAAAGTGTACGAAGCAGAGCACAGTGACGTAGTACATGATGGCCGGAACCAGGGCCACTTTTATGATGGTCAAATAGCTGGTGTTGGTAAATTCGGCCATTAAAAAGGCGCCGGCCCCCATGATGGGCGGCATAAGCTGGCCCCCGGTGGAGGCCGCCGCCTCAATGGCACCGGCCACATGGGACCGGTAACCCACTTTTTTCATCATGGGAATGGTAAACGACCCGGTTGCCACCACATTGCCCACGGCAGATCCCGACACCGATCCCATGAAACCCGAAGCCACCACAGATGTCTTGGCCGGACCGCCCGAGAAACGCCCCGTAAGGGCATGGGCCAGTTCAATGAAAAAATTACCGCCGCCGGTGGATTCCAAAAAGGCGCCAAAAAGCACGAACACATAAACAAAGGTGGCGGCCACACCGATGGGCAGCCCGAAGATGCCCTCGGTGGTCAGCCATAACGTCGTGGTAATGCGCTCGATGCTGTATCCTTTGTGTATGATCAACTCCGGCATGTAGGGGCCGAAATAGGCATAGACAATGGCAGTCACGCATATACCGGTCATGATCAGACCGATAACCCGTCGGCAGGCCTCCAACACCAGCAGGGTGCCCACAATGCTGACAACACGATCCATCAGCAGCCAATCGCCCTGGCGCTCAAAAATAGCCGTCAAATTCAGACAGATATACAAGGTGCAGGCCACCGAGGCCGCAGCCAGGAGCCAATCCACAATCACCCAAAGGTTCAGTCTCTCCTTTTGAACAAATTTAAAGGCAGGTTTGAGCAAAAACGCCAGCGTTAGAATCGCTGCCAGGTGGATGGAGCGCTGCACCAGGGCCGTAAGAGCGGCCACGCCGGCCGTATACAGCTGATATAAGCTCAGGCTGACAGCGATGGTAGCGACGACTTTGGCCGTTAGTTTAGAAATGTGGTTTAGCGGTGGTGTGTTTTCCGATGGCGCCAATGTATCCCTCGATTCGTCCATATCATCCATAGCCGGCTAAGAGGATCATTGTTTTAGGTATCAACCTTTGGATGACAAATCCGTATCAGCATCGATGCGCCGCCATTGTGACCAGATACGGTTGAGCCAGCTGACAGGCTTGGCGCTGAACTGTACCGCCACATGGGGGGCCCGGGCCGAAAGGTTGATCTGTCGATCACGCCACATCAATGTATGATCGACGCCCACCGAACCGATCCGCAGTACAAAATTCCCCGTGGGCATATGCATATTCTCGATGACCTCGTACGGCCCGCGGCGCACCATTCGGCCAACCCCCGGCATTTTGCCCATGCCGGCACCAAATTTGAGATAGCGCTCCTCTTCGATAAAGATGCGCCCTTGATCATCCACACTGTGTCTCTCCCAGATGGGGGCATCCTCCACCGAGTGATTGTACCTGATGGTAAAAGTCTCTTCGGGTGCCAGCCAGATCACGGCCAGAGGCGCCCCTCCCCGCACCGGTGTCAAAGAGAGGGCCACCCCCCCAGGCAGCCGGAACCCGAAAAGCAGGCTGAGCAACAGCACGCTTCCGGCAGCGAGCATCACCCTACGAACAATGGAGCTCATCACCATAGCGTCACTTTCATGATAGTACTCAGTATAAAAAACATTAAACCGGCAGGATCCCTTCCCCTAAAGTATCGGAATCCCGGGCCGGCATCGGCGGCACTATGGCATTAACTTCGCCGGCACGGCCACCCCCTTCTCTTTCAAGTACTTGATGGTACCGGGATGCAGCGGAACCGGGCTATACTTTACAGCATTCTCCGGGGTGGTATAGGCGGCCGAAGGATGGATCTTGAGCAGGTAATCATTGTTCTCATAAAGTGCTTTGGCCAGATTGTATACCATCTCAACGGCCAACGTGCTTTGACAGATCATCACATTCCACACGCCGATGGTGGGCACCGGCTGGTCAACGCCGCGGTAGACACCACCCCCTAAGTCCACTCCTGAGTAGGTGGCATTGGCCGCAAGAATCTTCTCCGCTTGCTGGGGCGTAAAGCCGATAATATGGATGTCATGGGTGGTGGACAGATCCAGAATGGAGCTGGTGCCCGGCCCCACCGACCAGATCCCCACCTCAATGGTACCGTCGCGCAGGGCATTGGCGCTTTCGGTGAACGACAGGCGGCTGTCCTTGTAATCGCCTTTGTTGACGCCCAGTGCTGTCAATACTGCTTCGGCCATGAAATTGGTGCCGCTGCCCGGGCTGCCCGTGCTGATGCTGCGCCCCTTGACCTGCTCTATATCGGTGATGCCACTGGACTTCAACGTCACCACCTGGAGCAGGTTGGGGTACATGATGGCCAAGCCCAGGATGTCATGCTTTTTCCCCTTAAACTTGGAAGTGCCCTGGTATCCGGCCACCGCCACGTCACCCATGACTTCGCCCACCACGGTTTCGCCTTTGTGGGCCAGTTTAACGTTTTCCACACTGGCGCCGGTCACTTCAGCCACGGCTTTAACACCGGTCACGTGCTTGGACCAGATTTCAGCCACACCGCCACCGTACGGATAATAGATGCCGCCGGTGCCGCCGGTGCCGATGGAGATAAAAGTCGTCTTGGCTGTGGCTGCACCCGCAGACAGGACCAGGACAAGAATGGATAAAACCGCCAACCAACAACGCGTTTGTTTCATGAATTGCATATAGGGACCTCCCTGGATTTGTCGATTCGATTGAATTATTCACTCATGGGAGCTACCCGCACATGGATTTTGCCGGGCATATCCGTTGTTTTGATAAAGGGAATTTTAACCTCCGCCGTGGCGCCAGGCGCCAACTGGGGCGGCTTGCCTTTGCGGGGCACCAAATGGCCGGCCGCTTTGTCCATATCAAGCAGGAAAATATTGATACGGTACCGCCTAGGTTTTTCGGTTACATTCTTTAAAGCCACTGTGTAAATCAACGCTGGATCCATGCCCTGTTTTCCCATGGCACAGCCAAACTTTTCGATTTGTGCTTCCTCGGCGACTTCCCACTCAATTTTTTGGGTGTCACAAACCACTGCCATGACATTGGATGGCGGCGCCGTGGCGCAACCCGTCCATACCAGGACCGCCGACAGCAAAGCCATTCCCATGGCCGCTCGGTTGAAGAGACTCCTCCCTCGCATATTCCCCTCCTTTTTAGAATGTTAAACGCCAAAACAGGATTATGCCAATATTAACTAACCATGGCCCTTGTTTGTCAAGCGCTTTAGCATCCCGCCAGCTATTGTCTTTGGCCCCCTCATTGAGCCCCTTGACACCTATTACCAGTTGGCCTATCCTGCCGACCTGTACCCGCCAAAGGAACGAAGGAGTTAAATGGACACCGCCACCCCTGAACACCGCTATGCGGCCGAAGCCCAACAACTTGCTGTCTCGTTGACATCGGGGACAAATTACTTGCAGCACCCCTTCCTCACCCAGGGGCTGACATTCGCCCAACTCCATGGCATGGCAGCCGCAATCAGGGAGCGGAGCACACAGACCTTGAAAGGGTCCCGCCCCTTGTGCCTGCTGTGCAGCGACAACCGAGCACATATGGCTGCCGCTTTGCTGGCATCGCTGGGGGGCGCCCCCCCCTTGTTAATCCCCCATGGATATGACCCGGAGATATTGGAAGAAGCCCAGGCCACCACCCCTTACACCCATGCCTTGGTTGAGAAAGAGCGCAATTTGCCCCCAGGCGTCAGCCAAGTGGCGCTGCCGGAAATGGATCAAGCCCACGACCACCGCCCCCCCGCTGACTGCCTGCCGTTGGACGCTACCTGGCTCTATCTCTTCACCGGCGGGTCCACCGGGACCCCCAGGGTGTGGTCCAAATCACTCCGCAACCTGTTAACCGAGTCGGTCAACATCGCCAAGACCTTCGGCATCACCGACAAAGACACCATACTCTCCACAGTGCCGGCCAACCATATCTACGGATTGCTCTATTCGGTCCTGTTGCCGTTGGTGACAGGGGCCAGGGTCACTCTTCGAACGCCATCGTTTCCAAATGAGATCGTACAGTGTCTCCAAGAGACACAGGCCACGGTGCTGGTCAGCATCCCGGCCCACTACCGTGCACTGAAGGAACACCCCATTGCCCGCCACAAAGTGCGCATCGCCTATTCGTCGGCCGGTGCGCTGGCGGAAAAAGACGGGATCGAATTCTCCAACAACACGGGTATCCCCATCACCGAGATTTACGGTTCAACCGAAACCGGCGGCATCGCCCAACGCAACCGCGCAGCAGGCCAAACCACCCTTCATCCCTTCGGGTGCGTGGAGGTCAAAATTGAAAAAGCCCATCTACAGGTCCGATCGGACTTTCTATCCTATGAACTTGAAAAAAATGAGGCCGGGTTCTTCCAAACCGCCGACCGCGCCGAATGGGCAACCCCTTCCGGCTTTGCCCTCTTGGGACGCTCCGACGGTATTGTAAAAGTGGGCGGCAAGCGGGTCGACCTGGCCGGCACACGGGAGGCCTTGCTGCAGGTGGACGGCGTGCAGGATGCTTACGTATACGCCCGACCCGTCCACAGTGGGAGAGAAAATGAGATCGTCGCCCTGGTGGAGGGCAACGCCGCGGCAGACCAGCTCCATCAAGCGGCCCAACAGCATCTGCCACCCCATGCCCGGCCCCGCATCATTAAAACCACCCGCCGGATACCGCTCTCAGCCACCGGCAAATACAACCGCACTGCCATTCAACGCATCTTTGATGCCGGTTCGTAATAATGCAGGGGACAACCGATGTAATGGGTGTTCCGTAAGGCCGGAATCTTACGGCCTGACGGTATGCGAATACCACTTCAAAGGACCGCTTGACACCGAGGGCGGTGTATCCCTTGGTGTTAGATGGAGCGGCAGGTTATCTCCCCCAAGATTGTATTTCGACTATATTTCCCTCAGGATCTCTAAAATAGACAAACTTCAATACGCCTACGCCTTCAATAATTTTATCTGTGATATCGCCCAACTTGGAACCACCATTTTTCAAAGCTTCGCTAAAGGTCGCGTCAACGTCCTCTACTTCGAACGCGATATGCGTAAAACCGATGTGGTTTGCCATTACGGGCGCACCCCCATGGGCATCTTTATAAGAAAATATTTCCAGTGTAGGGCCGCTGTCCCCATGTCCGGGCAGTAACAAGTGGACGCCCTCTAGTTCAGCATTCGAAAGACCGGTAGCCTGGTCCAGCCATTTGCCGGAGAGTTCTCTTATAGGTGGTTTTAAGGTGCAATTAAATACATGAATATAAAAGTCCGATAATTTTTTCCAATCCTTTGCCGCTATATTTGTGTGAGCGTATCTCAATGATTTCCCCCCATTGTGTTTCCGCATGCATTGCTCACCGGACACGGCTTTTTATGCCCGGTGATGCGAATGGTCATCCAATTTTTTGTTTCCATGCCGCTAACTGCGCATATGTTACGCCCGCCCCACCACACACGACAACTAAAATATTTTCTCTGTCCGCTAAAACCTCGACTGGATTATAAAGGGTTGAAAGCGACGCTCCGCATGCGGGCTCGACCAATAATCGATGATCGACGGAAAACTGCAGGCAGGCATCAACGGCCTGCCTATCGGAAACCACGTGGCTGATCACCTCATGCTTTTGACAGCGCTCATAAGCCGCGGCCGCCACTTTCTTAGCCCCCAGCGAGGTCGCAATACTTTTGATATCCGCCAATTCCATATGCCGCCCTGCCTTAAAAGATGCGGATAGCGAATCTGCGCCATGGGTTTCAACAGCAAGGATCGGTACATGGGTTAATCTGTGCCGGCGCAGTCCTTCAATAACGCCACACAACAGGCCACCGCCGCCCACCGATAAAATCACGACATCCGGGATAATATCTGATTTGGTCACTTCATCGATGAGGGTTGAATGGCCCGCCCATAGCAGGGGATTATCAAAGGGATGGATATAGATGCTGTTCCGGCCTGTGAGAGTGACGGCATAATTGTGCGATTCTTGCCAGGTTTTACCTTTAACGATCACTTCGGCTTCTTCCTGCCGGATCGCCGCTATGGCTCTTTTCGGCGTCGTTTCCGGCACGACCACGGTGACCGGCACCCGCAACTTTCTACCTGAGTAAGCCACCGCTATGCCGGCATTACCCCCCGAAGAGCTGATAAATTTATCAGCCCCTTCTGATAAATATTGTTGACAAGCGTTTCCGATTCCCCGCAGCTTAAACGAACCGGAAGGCTGCAGCGCTTCCATTTTAAGCCACACTTTGCCTTTAACTTTTGGCGACAACGGAACGGATTCGATCAATGGTGTTTCGATGTGTAAACTTTGCATATCCAAATCTCATTAAGAACATGAGGTGGTTTGGGTGAGTGTTTTTTGTTACGTCAGCACCGAGTTTAGTGCCGCTTAGATGTAGCGCAGGATCAGCGTGGCGCACTGTTTGAGCGCCAGCGAGTTTGCGCAACGCCCGGAGCGCATCTTAGCGGCACTTAACGAAGGGGCGTGCAACAAAGATCATCCACACAAACAGCCGGCGGTTGATAAATCCACTGGCTGCAGAGCTCAAAGGCTTCAAATAAGGGTATTCGCATCACCAGTAAGCTGATTTTGGACAACTTATGACTTTTGGCATGAAGACCACGAGAAAAAAGGAACCGTGGGAGGAGCGCTCCCACGGATCAATAGGCTTTGGTTGGAGGATTGTCTACTGCTGCTACGCGACCTGCCGTTCTTCCAGAATCTGGCCGCGGGTACTGACCACCACTTGGTTGATGGGCATTTGGCTGCCTGATTTATCCCGGCCTTTTTGGACCATCATGGGAAGTCCGGAGCAACACGGCACCTCCATCACCACGGTGGTCATGCTGTTAATACCGGAGGTCGCAAAAATAGCGGCAAACTTTTCAACGTACTCTTCGGCGTCATCAAACTTGGGGCACCCGATCATGATAGCCTTGCCCTGTAACAGCTCCTGGTGAAGGCTGGGGAACGCGACGGGCACGCAGTCGGCCACGACCAGCAGATCAGCGCCCTTTAGAAAAGGCGCATGGGGCGGAACCAGTTTGATTTGTACAGGCCAGTGGGATAGAGCGGACGCCTGACCGGTGGTGGGTTGTGCCTTGACCTGTGCCGACGGGCAGGGGTTAAAGCTTTGGATTTGGGTGGAGGGACAACCGCAAGGCATGGATTTGGCCTGGGGTGCTTCCTCGGCTTTCTGGGCTTCCAGATGCGCTTCAACCGCCTCTTCATCAAAGGCCTCGGCTTCACGCTCGATGATCTGCAGGGCGTCTTCGGGACACTCGCCAATACAGGCACCCAACCCATCACACAAATTATCGGAAATCACCTTGGCTTTACCGTCCACAATGGCCAAAGCCCCTTCTGCACAACCAAGAATGCATTGCCCGCAGCCGTTGCATTTCTCTTCATCGATTTCAAGTATCTTTCGTTTAAGTTTCATTGAATCACCTTTGTCGTTTTATTTCAGACCTTATGCATCGTCAGCGGCCGCCGCTTCAGACAGCGCCTTCTGCTCGGCATCGGCCACAATTTTAAATTCGTCATCAGCATCACTGCTTTGGGATGCATTGCGCAGGGCGAGTATTTTACAGACTTGTTCTATCAAAGGCGGCGGGGCCTTAAGTTCGTCCAGAATCGATCTGGCCGTGGTTGCTTCATGGGCATTCTCCACGGGATCCAGATCCCAG
>CAJIBC010000248.1_pt1 | contig 17378 bp, 18 predicted proteins | sample 9199231 | NCBI WGS metagenome assembly CAJIBC01 (sample SAMEA7708282, study PRJEB35096) | sediment metagenome | biome: marine neritic benthic zone biome [ENVO:01000025]; feature: sediment [ENVO:00002007]; material: shallow marine sediment [ENVO:03000034] sea grass bed [ENVO_01000059] ...
TTAAATTGGCTATGGATTGCAGATTACGCTCGATGCGACGGTGTATCTCGGGTACTTGCCAGCGCTGCATATAGTCTTGGTCGAAAATCCGTATTAAATCAAAGTGGGCCACCACTTTTGGCTTGATGGTCTGGATGACGTCGTATTGCAGGTCGAAATAGCGGCAATAGAGGGTTTCCACGTCTCCACAGGCATCCACCGCCCGTTGGTAGTCCTGTACACCAGCGTCAAAAGGAATATCTGCGACATGGTGGATACCGCCCAAGATGTAGTCGGGATGATGTTGGCTGATGAGCTGGCGGGCAAAATCAATGGCGCCGGTATAGGCTTCGGTTTCGAATCCTATGAAAATATTCATTTGGCCGGCATATTTTTTTTGGAGCCTGCGACCCTCCGCCATATACTTTTCGAATCGGTCCAATAGGGAGGATTCATTAAATCCGGCCTCCCGTTCTTCAATGTACATGAAGTGTTCCGACAAGGGAGGCATGTGCTCGGTAATGCCAACCCAGGCATACCCCTTGGCGATGTAGGCTTGAACCACCTCCTCCAAGGTGTTCTCGGCGTGGCTGCAAAACTGGCCGCTGTGGCCGCCGTGAATGGATACCCGTTGGGTGTCGGTCATGGGATCTCTTTCATAGTAGACAGTTGAATCATAAGTGGTGTCGAAGGATAGGCAAGATTCAGCCGCTTGTCAATCAGCAGGCATACACCCTTTTAGTTGCGTTGCTATCAGCTATTGCGTTACAATACTAATCTATTCTCAACCACCAGCATGATATTTAAACATTGTTAATATGCCTTCACATGTTCCGTGTGTGTGTCATATGGAGGTAACAGCACCATGCCCCAGAGTGCCGACATAACCGGGTACCACCGCCTGGCCGTACGATTGAATCGATTCCCCTTGGGTGCACCGCCATCAAAAGAGCTTTTTGATATACTGACCATTCTGTTCAGCGAACGGGAGGCCCAACTGGTCTCTGTGCTGCCCATCAGAGTATTCACAGCGGAAAAAGCAGCCAAGGCCTGGAAGCTGAGCATGTCTGAGACCCGCAAGATGTTGAACCACCTTTGCCGTAAAGCGTTGCTGGTGGATATTCTCCAAAATGGCAAAACCACCTACTGTCTGCCGCCTCCCATGGCAGGTTTTTTTGAGTTCTCCTTGATGCGCCGGCGCACTGATATCAATCAAAAATTATTGGCCGAGCTTTTTTACCGTTACATTAACATGGAAGCGGATTTCGCCAAGGCGTTATTTGCTGACGGCCATACCCAACTGGGGCGGGTTTTCGTCGATGAGTCCCAAATCCCCAAAGGCCACCGGCTGGATGTGTTGGACCACGAACTCGCAACACAGGCCCTTCGCACGGCGGATGCCATCGGCATCAGTCGCTGTTACTGCCGGGGAAAGATGGCAGCGGTTGGCCGTGGTTGCGACGCACCCCAGGATATTTGCATGACGCTGAATATCACGGGAGCATCCTTGATCCGCCATGGCCATGCCCGCCGGGTTGGGGTCCGGGAAGCCACTGAGATACTTGAAACCGCCCAAAGCCGTCACTTGGTTCAATTTGGTGAAAACGTGCGCCACAAAGTGAACTTTATCTGCAATTGCTGCAAGTGCTGTTGTGAAGGGATGATCGCTGCCCGGCGCTTTGCCATGTACCATCCGGTCAATACGACCAATTATATAGCCACCATAGATCCTCCAACATGCAGCCGCTGCGGTCAATGCGCCCGGGTGTGTCCGGTGGATGCGATCGCTCTGCCCTCCAATGCGCCCCATCAGGTGGCGCAGGTGAATGCTGAAATATGCCTGGGGTGCGGTGTATGCGCACGCGCTTGTCCCACCTCATCCATGGTCTTGCGGCCGCATCCCCGGCGCGTTGTGACGCCGGTGAACACGGCCCATCGTGTTGTGCTGATGGCCATTGAACGAAACAAGCTTCAAGACATTATTTTTGATAACCAGGTGCTATTCAGCCACAGGGCTTTGGCCGCTTTGCTGGGCGCAATTTTCAGGTTGCCGCCGGTTCAGCGTGTTCTGGCCGGCAAGCAACTCCGATCCCGGTATTTGCAAACATTAATCGATCGATTGAGTTGGCAACCAAATCCTATCAGCGTTCCGGACTAAGGTGTTTGCCAATCGAAAAATAGGGGAGAGCAGTTGATTGGAGCAATCGCAGGAGATATCATCGGCTCGGTGTACGAGCATCATCCTGTCAAAACCAAGGATTTTCCGCTTTTTGGATCGATGAGCCGTTTTACCGACGATACGGTGATGACCGTTGCCGTTGCTGATGCCATACTTACGGGCCGGCCGTATGTCGAATCCATCAGGGAGATCGGCCGCCGATATCCGGATGCCGGATATGGGGGCACTTTTATCAGGTGGCTTCATTCCGACGATGCACAGCCCTACAATAGCTGGGGCAATGGCGCGGCCATGCGCGTCAGTCCGGTTGGCTTCGCCGGCACGTCAGAAGGGCAGGTCCTTTCCCATGCCAAGATGACCGCAGAGATATCCCACAATCACCCCGAGGGGATACGGGGCGCCCACGCCACAGCGCTGGCCATATTTCTCGCCCGCAAGGGGGCTTTGAAAGAACAGATCAGGGCTCGAATTTCAGATGAATTCAGCTATGATATGAATCGCACCGTGGATGATATTCGTCCGAAGTACAAATTCGACGTGTCCTGCCAGGGAACGGTTCCGGAAGCGATCATCGCCTTTCTGGATTCCCGCTCATATGTAGATGCAGTTCGTAATGCCGTTTCATTGGGCGGAGACAGCGATACCCTGGCGTGTATTGCCGGTGGCATTGCCGAGGCGTTCTATGGAGGCGTCACCGATGACATTGTAGATGAAGTCAAAAAGCGTCTGACGCCGGAGCTATGGCACATTACAGAGACGTTCCGTGGTAAATTTCAATTTACGAATCCTTAATAATCACATATATCAAATTGGACCTTGTAAAGGAGAGGTCATTAATATTTGCGCATCAACTTGGGGTTAGGGGGCAATGCATGTTGGGCACCATTGTAAACACCCTGGCGATTATCGCCGGAAGTTTCACCGGAATTCTATTTCGAAAGGGAATACCGGAAAGACATCATAAATCCATGTCACATGCTGTTGGTCTTGCGGTGCTGCTCATCGGTATCAAGGGTGCGTTGAAAAGCGATGACCTGCTCGTGGTGATATTGAGCCTGGTGATCGGGGCGCTGATCGGCGAAACCCTCAAACTGGAAGCTTTGCTAGAGCGCTTCGGCAGGATGATTGAGTCTCAATTTAAAAATTCCGCGGGGCGATTGACCAATGGATTTGTTAGTGCCAGTCTTTTGTTCTGCGTGGGGGCGATGGCTATTGTCGGCTCCCTGGAGAGCGGTCTTGCCGGAAATCACCAGACACTTTACGCCAAATCAGTTCTGGATGGTACGGTCTCAATTGTGCTGGCCTCTGCCATGGGAATCGGCGTGCTATTTTCCGCTATCCCGGTTTTTCTATATCAAGGTCTGGTGACAATGAGCGCCTCGGCGATGAAGCCGTATCTGGTGCCAGAGGTTGTTCTCCAGATCTCCTCGGTGGGTGGCCTATTGATCATGGCCATCGGACTCAATTTTCTCAAGATGACCAAGATCAGGATCGGCAACATGCTGCCAGCCATCTTTCTTCCACTGGTATATTCTGCCGCAAGGCAGGTATGGACGTTTCTGCACTAAAGCTTTGCTAAAAATCATCGCTGACAAGTGTTTTGAGCCTTTTTGCCATCTTTTTTAGCAACTGTGGGGTTAACGATGCGGGGGTGGCTCTGTCACCCAGATAAAATCCCCAACTTCAAGGGATATCGGTTCGCCTGGGGTTGCCATGTAAATGGTTCGAAAAGGGGCCTTGGAGCGCTTATAAGCCCGGTTCGGAATGCCGAATTTGCGAACGATGTGACCGTTGCCGGCGATTACCACCATGGTATCATTGCCCAGGTTGTCTGCAACGGCCTGAGCCATGCCGTCCTCCCATGTGCATTGAGCAGCATAAAAGTTGTCAAAGTCTTGGCGTCCTTTGGTTTGGTGCATTTTGAAAATCTTTTCCACATAGGCGCGGTGTTCGGCATCTGCGGTGTCGATCTTTTGGGGAAGCTGCTTGCGCTCTGACGCCCTTAGGCTATCCAGGCCGCCCACCGAGATCTTGCGCGGAAGGTGGAAGGGAATATTGAGGCCGACCAGTTTGAGTTGCCTCTCTTTTATGTAGAGCAAGATCTCTTTATAGAGGGTATCGTCAAATCTCCAGTTTGCATACCAGTGGGAGCGCTTTAAGAAGAGATCCCATTCTACGTCACCGGCACTCCATCGGTCCAACCTATCCTGATAGGTGTGGTCGAACATCTCCATACCCACACGGATTTTTCGGCCGCTCTCCACCAGGGTCCGTATAATGTCAAGTTGAACCTGGTGATGGGCGGATGAAGTATGGTGTTCCCCCACATAGACTACACGGGCTGCGGCCAATTGTTCGATGAGTTCTTCAAAATTGATGATTTTTTTTTGGATGGTGTCGTAAATGCTGCCGACGGTCAGTGGTTGCTCAAGCCCCTCGATTTTCAGATGCGCCGGTTGTTTCATAGTGGTGCACCCTCCTATGAAAATAAGTGATAGACAAAGGCCCCATAAGAGGCTGTAAGGTTTTAGTAACAGGCGCGCAGCTGGAGTCAACAATTGCACGTCAGTGCTTTTATCGTTGCGGTTGCAACCGGGTGCATAGCACCCTGTTTGAAAACTACCCATCATGACTTGCTTTCCCCTCTTTTAGCGTGTTAGCTTTTGGACAACATTTTATCTTATACAATATTCGGGTTTGCAAAGGTGCCCATGCGTTTGGACCCCAATCCTCTTTTTCGAAGAATCATCATGCCGTGGTATGACAGCACACCGGTGTGTTGGATGTTGCTGGTATGCATGGTGGCATTGGTGTTGTTTAGCGTGGTGGGCATTGTCGTCGCCTTGGCAAATCCTGCTTATCGTCAATACCAAATCGTTCCATGGGCCCTCGCGGCGCTGAGTTTTCTGGTGGGGCTGTCTGTTGCAATGCGATTGATTGACAGACGCCATCAGCAGCAAAAAGATGCGGCGGAACCGTAACTCCAATGGGCTCACTCTCTTTTCTGTTTTAAAAATTCCTTGTAGCTGGTGTTTTCATAGCTGTCCGTGTGAATGTATTGAAGCAACGGGAGCAGGCTTTTGGTTTCGATAAAGCCGGGCCAGCGCGCGATGCCTTCTCCTTTGGGTGTCAGGAACCTCAGGTCCGGAACTCCCTGAATTCCGAATTGTGCTGCCAGCTTGGATTCTTTGCGGGCATTGACCTTGACGGGGGTGTAATTGGAATTGATATACTCGATCACCAGTTTGTCCGAAAACGTTTTGTTCTCCAGCATTGAGCAGAAGCCGCATTGCTCGGTGTAGAAATAAATGAAATACTTACGGTTTTTGTCATTCCGACCCTGGGCGTTGTCGTAAGAGGCCCAGTTGATTTTATCTGACGCACCCGTGCCGGCCAGAATTGGATGGGGCATCCAAAGTATGGCCAGGGCAAGGGTAACAAACCAAGTGATTTTCTTCATTCGGCACTCCTCTGTCTTTATTAATATACAGCCAGAAATCTCAATTTGTCGGTTACAAGCAATATTCCGGTGGCAATCAATAAAACACCGGCCACCGGATTGGCATATCGTAACACTTTGGTGGCCTTACGCGTAAAGGCCAGCAGGAAATTAATACATACGGATAGTATGATGAACGGCAGGGCCAGGCCCACCGAGTAGATGCACAAAAGCCAGACACCTTCTGCCACCGTTTCTTTATCCTGGGCCATGATCAACAGCGATCCGAGAATCGGCCCGATGCAAGGGGTCCAACCGGCACCGAATGCCATGCCGATGATAAAGGTCCCCAGTATATGCAAAGGCTTCTTATGGATATGCAGTCGTTTATCGTATTGCAAGCCCGGTATACGAAGGAGGCCGGACAGTTGGAGCCCGAACAGGATGATCAGGGTGCCGCCGATGATGCGAATGATCCCTTTGTGTTGGGACATCAGCCCTCCGAGGAAAGAGGCTGAAGCCCCGAGGATGATGAACACCACTGAAAATCCCAAAACAAACGCCATGGTGGATAAGACGATTTTTCGGCGTATGCCGGCTTTGGGTGATGATGTCAACTCCTCCAAGGACAATCCTGTGATAAAGCAAAAATAGGACGGAATGAGCGGCAGCACACATGGTGAAAAGAAGGAGAGTAGGCCGTACAACAGCGCAACTGGATAAGTGACATCTTCAAACATGAATATAGCCCCTATTGATAATCGCAACAACACCCGGTTTTTCGGGTAAAGTGAAAGTTTAGTATACCTTAACCTACATACGAAGGCTTTGGTTCGGCCTTGCGGTGGAGGACAATCCCGATGGCCATACCCAGAAATAAAATGTCTCTAAGCATATACAGCCACATGCTGCCAGGCGCATCTTCCGTCAAGGTAAAGCAGCCGCAACTGACATCGATGCCTCTGTAGATGTTGTAACCCAGAGCAGCCATGAACACAACCATCAGCCCTGTTACAATCAAGGCACTGCCGCGGGGCCAGCGGTTAATGATCAGGCAAATCCCGCAGACCAGTTCCAGCCATGGCAGAATCAGGGCCGTAAGGTTGCCCATGCCGGCAGAGACGATTTGATAATTGGCAATGATCCGGGAAAATGCGGCCGGATCGATAATTTTGTCCCAACTGGCATATACAAATACGATCCCCAGCACAACGCGGCAAATGGTGTAGGCTAAATTTCGGGCCTTGGCCCTGCTGATATACCCCATGGGCAGCACCTGGAATGAAACACATCGGCAGGCAAGAGAATCAATACCCTACCGACGTCAAAGTTTGTTTTCAATTGTGGTCTTATTTACCGTTGATTTTATCGATCATGTTATCACCCAGCTCTTTGGATCGCAGGGTGGCAGCTTCTACACCATTGATTAGGGTGGTTCGGATGCCGCCTTTTTCAAGGGTGTGCAATCCTGCGATGGCCGTCCCGCCGGGGGAGGTGACCATATCTTTAAGTTGGCCGGGGTGAATATTGGTTTCCAGCAACATTTTGGCGGCTCCCAAAACCGTTTGGGAAGATAGTTCCCGTGCATCTTCACGGGATAAACCCATTTTAACGCCGGCATCGGCCAGGGCATCCACAATCAGGAAAATATAGGCCGGACCGCTACCGCTCAATCCGGTCACCGCATCCAGCAGGTGGTTCTCTTTAAGAAAGATGCAGCGCCCAACGGAGTTAAAAATGGCCATGGCCATGTCGATATCTTCAGTTTTAGCATGCGCTCCGGCGGCGATGGCAGTGGCGCCCTCATTGACGGCCACACAAACGTTGGGCATGGACCGGATCAGCCGCAGATCTTTTTGAAGAAGGGTCTCGATGGCGACCATGGGAACGCCTGCGGCGATGGAGATGATCAGTTTTGACATATCCAGGGTTCCGGCCGTCTCTTTGAGTACCTCGGCTATGATTTGGGGTTTTACGGCATAGATGATGATTTCCGAGGCCTTGACGATGGCGATATTATCGGTGGTGGTCTGAACTCCGAATTGTTTTTCAAGCTCTATCAAGCGGGATTTTCGCACATCAGAGCAAATAATATTTTCAGGCTTGGATTGATTGGAATTGATCAGCCCGCCGATAAGTGTTTCCGCCATGTTGCCTGCGCCGATGAAGCCGATGGTTTTATTGTCGAGCATGGTATGCGATCTCCGTTTCTATTTTAATGGCGCATCCCTAGAAGCTTATGCGACTCGGGTTACTTTATGGGCTGGGCCTGAATTGTCAAGAGAAATCAAGCCTCATTAGGGCTTACCCCTTGACTGCGCAGCGGCTTACCGTTATTTAAACTCGTTTACAGTTTAAGCCAGGGGCATGTCACATTGCCCATGTAAAGGAGAATCTATTTTGGAACTGACGCTGAAACTGACCCTGGAATATGAACGCCAGGCGATAAAGAGAGGTTATGCCAACCAAACGTTGTCCGTTGATTTGAGCAACGATGATATCCAGGTCCATTTTGTTACCGAGCGCATGAAAAACCTGTTTGTGGGGGGAAAGGGCTTTGATTTGTGGATGCTGTGGCAGGCGGTGTGCCCCGACACCAAATGGAACGACCCGGAAAACGCTATTTGCATCGCATCCGGCCCCATGGGCGGCACCCCATCTTATCCCGGCTCAGGCAAGAGCATTGTCACGGCCCTGTCACCATTGACCCATTCGGTCATCGACTCCAATGTGGGCGGTTATTTCGGACCCTATCTGAAATTTTCAGGATTTGATGCCCTTCAGATTCTGGGCAAAAGCGATACCCCTGCTGTTGTGTATATCGACGGCGTGGAACAGACCGTGAAGATTTTCGACACCAGCGGCCTGCCGGACGATTCATATGCCCTATCAGCCGCCTTGAGCGACCATTTTTCACAAGGCAGACCCCGCGGCATTTCCGTGGTATCTGCCGGTCCCGGCGCCCGCCACACCTTCATGGGTTGCCTCAATTTCACTTGGTATGACCCCAAGCGCAAAATGGTGAGATACAAGCAGGCCGGGCGCGGCGGTATCGGTACCGTGTTCGAAAACAAGGGGCTCAAGGCCTTGGTCGTTCGCTGGGGAACAGTTTCCATGGATTCCAATCAACCGGATGATAAACAGAGCTTGAAGAGTGTGGCAAAGCGTTACTCCGAAGAGATTAAAGCGCTTGATCCCAAACAAAATGAGATGGCGCGTATCGGCACCACCCATTTGGTTCCGATTATGAACGACTTTGACCTCTTACCGATCAATAATTTTAGATATGGCCAAGACAAAAGGGCCGCTTTGATTGGCCGTGAGGTGTACGCGCAAATGTTCGATCCGGGATATGACGGTTGCTGGATGGGATGCACTGTGGCCTGCGCCCATGGGGTGCGCAATTTTGTGCCGATTACCGGGCCTTACCAAGGGCAGAAGGTGTTTGTGGATGGACCGGAATATGAAACCGTTGCCGGGTGCGGGTCCAATCTGGGAATTTTCGATCCCTATACCATTCTGGAAATGAATTTTTATTGTGATACCTACGGGTTAGATACCATCTCGGTGGGTACCGGCATGGCCTTTATCATGGAATGCTTTGAAATGGGATTGATCGATGAGACGCATACCAGTGGTTTGAAGCTCTATTTCGGAAATCGCCTGGCCGCCTTGGAGTTGTTACATCAAATGGCCCGGGGAGAAGGATTTGGACAGATAGCGGGCCAGGGTATTCGCAAAATGAAGCAGATCTTTGCAGACCGCTTTGGCGCCGATGGCGATGTGATGGCCGATATCGGAATGGAGGCCAAGGGGCTGGAGTTTTCCGAATATATCTCAAAAGAGTCCTTGGCTCAGCAAGGCGGATATGGCCTGGCGTTGAAAGGCCCCCAGCATGATGAGGCCTGGCTGATCTTTTTGGATATGGTGCATGATTTTATGCCCACCTTTGAGCAGAAGGCTGAAGCGCTTCATTGGTTCCCCATGTTTCGAACCTGGTTTGGTCTCTGCGGGCTATGCAAATTACCCTGGAACGACATCGTTCCTGCCGATAACAAAGAGACGGCGGAGCCGGCCAAAGTAATGAAGCATGTTCAGTGGTATGCCGAATATTTCATGTCGGTTACCGGCCAAAAGGTGACCCCTGACGACCTGATCGTCATGAGCGAAAGAGTCTATACTTTTCAACGGATATTCAGTCTGCGAATGGGATTCGGCCGTCGCGCACATGACCACATTCCATATCGCGCCATGGGGCCGGTAACAATCGACGAATATGAGTCCAGAAAAGAGCGCTTTGATCAGCAACTTACGGAAAAATATAATATTGATATCACCGGAAAAACCGTTGCTGAAAAGGTGGCGCTGCTGAGAATAGAGCGCGAAGCGGATTACGAAAAGCTCAAGGATGCGGTCTACAAAAGGCGCGGATGGACAGCCGACGGTATACCCACCATGGCAACCGTCAGACGTTTGGGCATTGATTTTCCCGAGGTGCTGGAGGTGCTGAAAGCCAATGGTGTCACAGGATGATCAGGCATACCATCGTGGGGAAAAACATCTGATATGGAACAGACCGAAACCATGATCTCAATAGACGATCAGCATAAGCAATGGCAACCGGGTATGACCCTGGATCACGTGGTGGCATCATTGGAAGAGGGCGAGATTTATGCTGTTGTAAGGATGAATGGAAAGATCATCTCAAAGCCGAATTTTTCCGTCACCCTTGTTTCGGATGGGGCTGTGATTGAGACTATCCCTCTAATCGCCGGCGGCTAGGTTTCAGGGGCCGGAGGGCTCCAGATCCCGCGTTGCCAAGGGATCGCAGTATGTGGAATACGGCTTCACCCTTGGTCGCCTTGGCTCTGGAGCCCTCCGACCCCTGAAACAGTACAGTTCGGCCGGAGGGCTCCACCAGATCCTGCGTTGCCAAGGGATCGCAGTATGTGCTTTCCGCCTTGACTCTGGAGCCCTTAGGCCTTTTCAACCATTGCTGGCAAGATTCAATGACCTTTCTTTGCACTGTTCACCGTTCACGCAGCCCCCGGGGTCGACAAGTTTACCGATTATGACGCAACCATCGAAAAATCTTGACTTATTCATCCAATTGGCCTTATGTTTTCACCTGGAAGATATGTTTGGCAATGTCGACTGACGGTGAATTTCTATTATTCATATAGATATAACGGATGGGATTTCAAAGATCGCTTCGGTGTTTTTGAGTGGCCGATACGGTGCCTGCGGTTCCATCAAAATAGAGATTCATATAGACGGACCCTAACCGATTCAAGGAATACGAACTGACTATGCCGATTATTGGTTATTTCTTTATTGCCATCTCCAATGTTCTTGTGATCGTGTTGAATCTTTTTATGATAGTGATTATCGCCCGTGCCGTTCTTTCATGGGTGAGCCCCGACCCTTATAATCCTATTGTACGCTTCATCAACAATGTCACTGAACCTGTACTATATCCAATTCGCCAGAAGATACCCGTAAACTTTGGCGGCATCGATTTCACCCCGATTATCGTTTTGCTTGCAATCATCTTTCTGAAAACTTTTCTTGTGCAAAGTTTTGAGTTTCTTGGCCGGTCACTGATCTAAACGTTTCAAAGGAGGTCGTGTCGATGAATCTGACACCTCTTGATGTACAGCAACAACAATTTCGAGTCCGATTTAGAGGGTTTGATATCCGTGAAGTGGACCGTTTTCTTGAACAGGTGGCCGAGGCTTTTTCGGCTCTGAAAAGCGAGAATAAGGACTTTCGGGAGGAGATTCGGAGTCTCAAACTCGAAACCCAAGGGTACAAAGAGCGCGAAGAAACATTTAAGAGGGCGATGCTCAACTCCCAAAAGGTGCTTGAGCAGATGAAGGACAATGCCCGCAAATCTGCTGAGGTGATTGTTGCGGACGCCGAGGTCAAGGCCGAAAAAGTGCTCAATCGTGCACATAACCGCCTATCCCAATTGCACGAAGACATTGCAGAATTGAAACGGCAACGGATGCAGATCGAGGTTCAAATACGGGCAGTGATCGAATCCCACTCCAAACTGCTCGAAATCGGAAAAGAGAGCATGGAAGCAATGGATGCCACCGACGATAAAGTCGCTGTGCTAAAACAGCCGCCCAGCACATTTAGCTAAACTCCATAGGCTGTTTAGCCGATATCGGGGTGTGAAACTGAAAAGCCGCATTGTGGCGTATTTTTTTCCATATTTTTGATGTTTACTCAAAATTTTCAGGGAGTGGACAATGGCCAAAATTGACGCATTTTTCAAGCTCATGCACGAACAAAACGCATCCGACCTCCATTTGTTATCCGGCCAACCGCCAGCATTGCGAATACACGGGGATATCGAACGGGTCAAGTTTAAGGTGCTTGAAAATGATGAACTGCGCGCCATGCTATATGAAATCGCGGCTGAAGATAAAATTAAAACCTTTGAAGAGACCGGCGACGTCGATTTTGGTTACGAAATCCCCGGATTGGCCCGCTACAGGGCTAATTTTTTTATGCAGAAAAATGGTGTCGGCGCCGTGTTCCGCGAAATCCCAAGTTCCATCATGAGCTGCGAACAATTGGGACTACCGCCGGTCATGGCCAAACTGGCCTCTTTGCCCCGCGGTCTGGTCATTGTCACAGGCCCCACAGGCAGTGGTAAATCAACCACCCTGGCGGCCATCATCGATGAGGCCAACCGCACCCGCAGCGACCATATTATCACCATCGAGGACCCCATTGAATTTGTGCACCAGAGCCACGGATGTTTGGTCAACCAGCGTGAAGTGGGACTCCATACCAAATCTTTTGCGGCTGCTTTGCGCGGCGCGTTGCGCGAGGACCCGGACATCATCCTGGTGGGCGAAATGCGTGATCTGGTCACCATGAGTTTGGCCATTGAGGCTGCTTCCACAGGCCATTTGGTTTTTTCAACCTTGCATACCACCAGCGCTGCAAAAACGGTAGACCGTATCGTCGAGGTATTTCCAGCCGAGGAGCAAGGCCAAATTCGGTCCACCCTTGCCGATGGTATTCGCGCCATTATCGCTCAAACATTGTTTAAACGTGTGGACAAAAAGGGCCGCATCCCGGCGTTGGAAATTATGATTGCCACGCCTGCGGTGCGTAATCTGATTCGTGAAGCCAAGTCCCATCAAATTCCGTCCATGGTTCAAACAGGGAAAAAATATGGGATGCAGCTACTGGATGATGCCATCATGGATCTATTCAATAAGGGAAAAATCAGTGCGGACGATGCCTATATGAAGGCCAATGAGAAAGGTCGTTTCCGCCCCTTGCTCAAGGCCCCACCCACTGATTTTACGGAGGCCTAGATACCTTTTTGGTGGGGTTATTATCATAAAAGCGAGGTGACCGCGATGCGCAGACAGGAAATCGATCATATTTTAACCCGTATGCTGGACTCCCATAGCTCGGTATCGGATCTCAATTTCACGGCGGGGCGACCGTTGCAGGTTGAAAGTGCCGGTGAACTATTGCCGGTGGATATCAAACCGCCCATCAAGTCGCTTTCACCTTTTCAAACGGAAACCGTAGCGATGAACCTCATCAATGGAGATCGCCGGCTGACCGAGACCTTGATCAAAACAGGATCCTGTGATCTATCCTACTCACTTCCCGGGAAAGCACGTTTTCGCGTCAATATTTTTTCCCAAACCGGCCAGTACTCCATCGTATTGCGCCAGCTTGAATCTAAAGTTCCCACCATTCGAGACTTGAAGCTTCCGGAAGCCTTTTTGGATGTGGCCAAGGAGCTCAATGGCATCGTTATTTTCACCGGTGCCACCGGTACCGGTAAGACCACCTCCCTGGCTGCGATTTTAGAAGATATCAATGAAAATAGGGCTGTTCACGTGGTGACGTTGGAAGATCCCATCGAATATCAGCACCCCCATAAAAAGGCCACCTTTAACCAGCGTGAGTTGGGTCGCGATTACGACACCTTCGCCAGCGGATTGCGCGCTGCATTGCGCCAGGCGCCGAAGGTGATCCTGGTGGGTGAAATGCGTGACCGCGAAACGGTTGAGATTGGTTTGACCGCTGCCGAAACCGGCCATTTGGTACTCAGCACCCTGCACACCGTAGATGCGGGGCAGGCCATCAACCGTATGTTGGGCATGTTCACCAATGAAGAGGAGAAACAGGTCCGCATTCGGCTTGCCGACACCATCCGTTGGGTGGTGAGCCAGAGACTATTGCCTAAGATCGGCGGTGGCCGGGTAGCGGCTTTTGAAATATTAAGGATGAACATCCGTGTTAAAGAGGCTATTCTCCAAGGCGAATCAGAAGGCAAAACCTATTACGAGATGATGCAGGCCGGCAAGCCCTTTGGCATGACCACCTTTGACGATCACATCATCGGACTCTACGAACAGGGGTTGATCACCCAAGACACAGCCCTGGCCTATGCGTCCAATAAGGCTGTGGCCGGTCGGGGCATTGATAAGGTCAAGAGCGCCCGGGGAGAAGCCACCACGGATATAAAAGATTTGGAAATCGATCGAGGATATCACCAACAAGCTTAAGGGAGTGGATGAGCATCCATGGATATTATTTGCCAAAGCTGCCAGGGAAAGTTGAAAATTTCCGACGACAAAGTCCCCGCCAGTCAATCATTTAGTGTCAAATGCCCGCGTTGCAATTCGAAAATCAAGGTTGAGCCCCAGGAGGATAACGTCGATGATACCGATGCGGCCTTTGATGATCTCTTTGACTTTGAGGAGGATGAAAGCGAAGGGTATGATACTGCCGAAAAACCTTTTGATTTCATGGAAGAAGAGGGCAAACTCGCACTAATTTGTGAATCTGATGCGGTGATTCGTGAGAAATTAAAACCGGCCATGAATGTTTTAGAGTATCATATCACCGAGGTTCCCAACAGCCGCGAAGCGCTCAAGAAGATGCGCTATCACAACTACGATTTAATCATCGTGAATGAATTTTTCGATACCCAGGATCCTGATGCCAACCCACTGCTCATCTATCTCGAACGCCAGTTTATGGAGATACGCCGAAATATGTTCGTAACCCTTTTGACCTCACGCTTCCGCACCATGGACCATATGATGGCTTTCTCAAAAAGCGTCAATCTTATTTTAAATATTCGTAATATTGACGATTTTGACAAAATTATTCAGCGTGCATTGGCCGATTCCGGCCTCTTTTACAAAGTCTATAAAGAATCGATGGCGACCTAGCGGCTTAGTTGCATTTCGGTCGATCCTTGGCACATGTGTGTTAGCTGTTACATAGCCCCTAACACTTTGTGGACATTATGGAAATCTCTACAAAAGCCCATATTAAGCAGTTTCAGGATGATCTCTATCTAATCTCTTTACCGGTCCCCATCAAAGGTTTCGATGGATTTATCGGTGCCTGGTTTCATGCTGGAGACCCAGTGGTCCTGGTGGATGTCGGCCCGGCGGTTTCGGTGGAGCACCTGTTATCTGCATTGTCTGACATCGGCCGGGGGGAGCCTGAACTGATCTTGCTGACCCATATTCACATCGACCATGCCGGAGGTATCGGCCATGTGGCTGAAGCGTTCCCGGGCGCAAAGGTGGTTTGCCATCCCAAAGGCGTGAACCACCTGATCGATCCGGAACGATTGTGGCAGGGGTCGGTTAAAATCTTGGGAGAGATCGCAAAGGCATATGCGCCTATGGCTCCGTTGGCTGCTGAGCAGGTGATTGAGGTGAGTCAACTTCACCATTCCAAAATCCAGTGTATCGAAACTCCCGGCCATGCCGCGCATCACATTAGCTATATGATCGGTGATTTGCTATTTGCTGGAGAGGCGGGGGGGGTTTGCCTGCCTCTGCCGGACCAGACCATCTATCTGCGCCCGGCCACACCACCGCGCTTTTTTCTGGAGACCAGCCTGGAAAGCATCGACCGGTTGATCTCCAAAATGCCTGAACAGATCTGCTACGGCCACATCGGACAGAGAGGTGATGCGGTCGATATGCTCAAAATCCACCGCCGGCAGTTGCTTCATTGGCTCGGGATAATTCGGCCTTTCCAGTTGGGTGCCCATGGAAATGATGGGGCCATGCAAGCGTGCGCCGAACATTTACTGGCCGAGGATCCGTTACTCAATGGATTTATGTCTCTTCCCCCAGAAGTGCAAGAGCGAGAACGTGATTTTATGCACAACAGCATACGGGGGTACTGGGGCTATCTGGAGGATATAGGCCGGACGTGATACATCTTTTTTATTATGTTGAAAGAAAGCCTCATTAGAAATATCGAGCTGGGTCCCCGCCAGATTTTTTTATTCGACGTAGAAGATGAAACGTCGGCGGATCAGCAGCGGATCAGGGATTACCTTACCAGTCAGTTTGAAATAAAAGGCCATGCGGAATTGAACGACTTCATTCCATTGGCCGTTGAGGCGCTTGGATTGGACGCGTTTAAAGTTCTCCAACATCTTTTCTGGCTGGCCCATGGCCTGGAAATTCATTTTAGAAGAGACAGACAGGATGTCCCTTCCAATGAGGCCAGGCAGATGTTGATCGAATCGCCGAAGGTAAAGTTGCAGGTGGTTCTCAACAAGCCGGTTGACGAAACCGTTTTTTGTGGCGTGAAAGAGTTTTTTAAAAAGATTTGCCCGGATGCAGAACTTGATGCGCACCATGATCAAACTGAATTTGCACGCCGTCTGGCCAGGCAGGTTCATCAGTGGAAACAGGACCTATTATCGTGCCGCAGGTCCGCCGGCATACCCGGTTTCCCTGGTCAAAAGGATATTGATGACGGGCTGAATTTTATCGTTTCAACTTTTCAAAAGCTGGACGCCTTTTCTCTGATCCATGCCATTTACGCAAATATAGAGCCTGTCGGCCAACTTGCGGAGATGGTCCATACACTCTCTGCTTTTTACTCCGAAGACGCGCCGCGCTGGCAAATGCTGGTAGAATTCAGTGATGCATCCATGCATACCATCTCTGGAAATATTGAAACGCCATCGGTTGTCGAAGCATACGAGCGGCTGAAAATAATTTTGTCGTCACCCCGTCCTTACGATCGGGTAGATGAGGCCTGGCGATTGTTTCGTTTGCTAAAGCCCCACCACGATAAGATTTTGGCACAACAAGTGCGGCAGTTCCGCGAAACGGCCCTGGTTCGTGTGGAAGGGTTGATCGGAGATATGGGCGCGCTTCTGGACAAACATGGAGCGGATGCGGATTTGCGGAACCATTCGCTGTTTGCGTTGCGGGTAAAAATTCGAAGCATCAATGATTCCAAAAGTATCGACAGAATCAAAATTCATGTACGGGCTGCGGAGGAGGCCTTTGAAGCGTTCACAGATGAGGTTGCCGGGCAATGATGGCGGCGATGTATGGTCGCTTGCAAGAGCCAACAGGAAAAGAATATCCAATCAACGGCGCTGCAAGTTCACACAATCGAAATGGATATGTTAAAACTGGCTGAAATACATATTGCCGTGTTGCTTTTCGGTCTTGCCGGACTGTTCGGCAAATTCCTATCTTTGCCCCCATGGAGCATCGTGTTGGGTCGCACCGGATTTGCTGCGATCACCTTAGGTACCGTTCTCTTTTTGACGAAAAAGAACGACCATCCTAAAGAAGCAAAAACCATCGCCCTGTTTGGTCTTCTGGGATTGGTTTTGGCCGTTCACTGGATCACCTTTTTCCATGCCATCCAAGTCTCTACCGTAGCTGTGGGCCTGTTGGCTTTTTCCACCTTTCCGGTGTTCATCACAATTATCGAACCCTGGTGGTTTCATGAAAA